>Ga0066388_100000839_pt1 | contig 15912 bp, 13 predicted proteins | sample PanSoiMetaGPlot6_FD_64539 | JGI IMG/M metagenome (GOLD analysis project Ga0066388, IMG submission 64539) | Tropical forest soil microbial communities from Panama analyzed to predict greenhouse gas emissions - Panama Soil - Plot 6 (Hybrid Assembly) | ecosystem: Environmental > Terrestrial >... | reverse complement strand
GCCTCGGCCATCGGCTTGGGCATGGCGATCACCAATGGGGTCTGGGCGATCGAGGGGATCTCGGCCGGCACCAGGTCGGGCTGGTCCTTGGCGGTGGTGCGCTGGCGCAGCAGCACGGTCCAGGAGGCGGCGGCCGGCGTCCACACGTCCGGCCGCGGGCCGTCGGCGTCTTTCCAGCCTCGGCCGAGCGCCTCGGCGGCGCCGCCGGATGCCTTCGACGTCACCCGGACGTCCACGCACTTGCCGTTGACCTGCCGGTTCGCCCGCTCGTAGTCCTCGGCGACGGCTGACAGCAGCGCCGCCTTCTCCGAGGACGCGGTGACGGCGAGCGGGATGCAGCCGGCGCGGTCGGCCGGCGCGGGTGCGGCGCTGTCGCCGGAGCCGCCGGCGACCAGCTGCCGTACCAGCAGCACGAGCGCGATCCCGACCACCGCAGAGACGACCAGCGGCAGCCGGCGCCGCGCGCCAGACCTACCGGGCTGCCCGGTGTAGCTCACCGTGAATCCCCTCTCGCGCCCCCGGCCAGCCGGTGAGGCACCGGAACGCTCGTGATGTTCGAGCCTCGGCGATGGAACGCAGCGGGGTGCCGTCCGGTTCCGCCTCTCGCGCTGCTGGGCTCCCGCCTCCTGCCGCTGTTCGGCCGCCCGGTGGCCGGCGTCACTGTTCGGGACGGCGCATGAACCACTCGACGAACTCGGCGCACCGGTTCGTGTCGTCGAACCTCAGCACCCAGAGGTTGTCGAAGACCTTGCCGTCGCTGTAGCGGGTGACGCCGGTGGCGACCGCCCGGTCTGCGTCGACCAGCAGCGGGCGGTACTCGGCCTGCCACGAACCCGGGGCGTCCCGCTCCCGGAGCCACTCCGCCACGATCGCGTCCCGGCCGCGGAACAAGGCGTCCCCGGTGTCCCAGGGGTGGTACGCGTACGTGGCATCGTCCGCGAACAACGCACCGATCGCGGCCTCGTCATAGCTCCGCCAGGCCGCGACGTAGGCGTCGAGCCAGGCCTGCACCTGCTCGTGCGTCATTCCGAGGGCTCTCTTCCTGCCTCGGTCGCCGGCGGCAGGCCGCGGACGAGCGCCTCCGCGGCGGCCCGGATCGGACCGGGGCGGCTCGGGCTCGCGAGGTAGGACGACAGCCAGCGCAGCACGAGGTCCTCGCCACCCAGGCAGGCAGCGGCGAGCCGGCCGCGCACCGCCTCCTCGGCGGCGCTCCAGCCGGCACTGTGCGGGCGGCGGGCGAGCAGCCCGGCGAGGGCGGCCGGCTCGGTCTCGGCGACGTGCCGCAGCGCCGGGTGCTCGCTCAGCCGGACCGCGGCCTGCGCCAGCGCGTCCACCAGTGGCAGGTCGGCGCACTCCGCGGCGATCCCGCGTACCTCGGACTCCACCAGCGCGGCCCAGACGTCGTCCTTGGTGCGGAAGTGGTTGTAGAGGGTGGCCTTCGCCACTCCGGCCAGCGCGGCGATGTCGTGCATGGTGGTGTGCCGGGTGCCGTGCTTGGCGACCGCCCGCAGCGCTCCGTCGAGCAGGCCCGCGCGGGTGCGGGCCATCGCGTTGCCGGCCCGCGACCGGGTGCCGCCGGCCCGCTGCGGCAGGGCCGAGACGGCGGGTCTCGGCACGGTCGACCGGATGAGGTGCTCGATGAGCGGGTCGTGCACGGTCACTTCCTGCCATCAGGAGGCCGGCGCGTCAAGCGAGACGGCGACGACGCGCCGATACTCAGGCCGCCGCGGGCCGGTTGGCCAGGCAGGCGCGTGCATCGTGCGACCGGTCCAGGCAGTAGGACAGCTCGGTCAGGCTGAGCAGCGTGTCGACGTCGCCGAACCCGTCACCGGTCTCCAGCTCGGCCAGGTCCACCCCGTCCAAGCCGATCCGCTCCGGCTCTGGCCCGCCGTCCACGCCGAGCCGGTCGAGGTCGAGCCGGTCGACGCCCAGCCGGTCCCGGATCGCGTCCTGGGCCGAGATGCCGCCACCGCTGGCGTCCAGGCTGATCCGGTCCACCAGACCAGCCGAGTCGAGCTCCGCGGGCAGGTCCACGTCGAGGGCAGGCTCCGGGCGGGGGATCGGCAGCTGTACCGGTGTCGCGGAGGCACCGCCCGGGGCGACCGCCCCTGCCGGGACCAGCTGGCGGGCCGGAGCCCCGGCCACGCTCGCGGCCCGCTCGGTCCTGCGCATGGTGTCGCTCACCTCGCGCAGCACTTCGGACAACCGGACGTCGAGCGCGTCGCAGATCGAAGCGAGCAGCTCGGAGGACGCCTCTTTCTGCCCGCGCTCCACCTCGGACAGGTAGCCCAGACTCACTCGGGCCGCACCGGAGACCTCCCGTAGGGTGCGCCGCTGGCGCAGCCGCTGACCGCGCAGCGTCTCCCCCAGCACACGGCGGAGCAGCGTCATCGGCACACCCCTCTCCTCGACGTCGCTGTGTCACCGTACCGCGTCCGCGGTGTCCGGCGGCGCAGGCCGACATCGTGTACGCCAATAGCGAAACACTGTAGCCAGGTTGGCGGATTCCCCGTGCCGCTTCCCGGGTGACCTGCGACCGCCGGGACCAGCCGGGATCAGTCAGCAGTGTTCCGCGTCACACGCCTCGGTGGCCGGCCCGCCAGCCACGCGCCGAGCAGCGAGAGCGCGGCATCGACCGCGGCGGACCGGATCTGCGCGCGGTCCCCGGCCAGCGCCAGCCGGCGCACCTCGCCGGCGCCCTCGCCGGCGACCGCGACATACACCGTGCCGGCCGGCAGCCCGTTCTGCAGCCCGGGGCCGGCCACCCCGGTCAGCGCAACGCCGTAGGTGGCGCCGAGACGGTCCCGCACGCCAGCGGCGAGCGCGGCGGCGACGTCCGGGCTGACCGGACCCTGCGCGTCCAGCAGCGGCGCCGGCACCCCGGCCAGCGACGCCTTGAGGTCGGTGGCGTAGACGACCAGCGCGCCACGGAACGTCATGCTCGCACCGGGGGTGTCGGTCAGCCGGGCGGCGAGCAGCCCACCGGTCACCGACTCCGCGACCGCCACGGTCTCACCTCTGGCCCGCAGCGCCGCATGCAGCATGGGGAGATCGGCTCCGGCGTCCGGGTGCCCCGCGGTCATGGCCACACCACCGGCCGGCCGTCGGCCGACCCGGCAGGCCGCGCAGGCGGGTCGGCCGCAACCGGCCCCGCCTCGGCGCCAGCCGGCTCGCCCCGCGCCGGTCCCGCCTTCCTGCCCGGCTCACCCTCAGCCTGATCTTCAGCCTCAGCGGAGGCCCCGACCGGGGTCGCACCGACGGTCGGGCCCTCCGCGGCTGCGGCCGGACTCGCGGCGGTCGCGGCCTCGCCGGCGTCGGCATTCCCCGCCCGGGCTCGGGTGCCCGCCCGGCGCAGCGTGACGGCCTGTAAGACGTAGTCGACACCGGTCGCCACGGTGAGCACGACCGCCGCGGCCATCGCCCAGGCGGCCACCGACGCCAGCGCGCCGGACAGCGGCAGCAGGTACAGCCCGATCGCGACGCTCTGCACCAGGGTCTTGACCTTGCCGCCGCGGCTGGCCGGGATCACGCCGTGCCGGATCACCCAGAACCGCAGCAGCGTCACTCCGATCTCGCGGACCAGGATCACGGCCGTCACCCACCACGGCAGCAGCCCCAGCGCGGACAGCCCGACCAGCGCCGTGCCGGTGAGCGCCTTGTCCGCGATCGGATCGGCGAGCTTGCCGAACTCCGTGACCAGCCCCCGGCTGCGGGCGAGGTCGCCGTCGATCCGATCGGTGACCGAGGCGATGCCGAACACCACGCAGGCCGCGATCCGCCACCCGGTGTCCTGGCCGCCGTCGTGCAGCAGGGTGACCGCGACGAGCGGGACGAGCAGCAACCGGAACACGGTGAGCGCGTTGGCCACGTTGACCACCCGCGCGGTCTGCGGTGGCAGCGCTGCCGGGTCCGGGACGGCCTCGGTCATGGCCGAGCCGCCCCCGACCTGCCGCCGGACCGCGCAGCCCCCACCGGCGCAGCCCCCACCGGCGCCCCGGCCGGGCTGAGCGTGCTCAGGTAGTCGGCGGCCAGGTCGACGCCGTCACTGCCGTACACCTGCACCCGCACCAGGTCGCCGACCCGCAGTCCGGCCCCGCCGCGGACGGTCGTGCTGCCGTCCACCTCGGGTGCCTGGTGCGCCGCCCGCCCCTCCGCCATGCCGTCCACCTCGGACACCGACTCGACCAGCACCTCCAGCTGCCGGCCAACCCGCTCCTCGGCCCGCTGCGCGGTCAGCTCCTCGGCCAGCCTGGACAGCCGGTCCACCCGGCGGCGCACCGTGTCCGGACGCAGCTTCGGGCGCAGGCTCGCGGCCTCGGTGCCGTCCTCGTCGGAGTACCCGAACACGCCGACCCCATCCAGCCGGGCCGCGGCCAGGAACCGCTCGACCTCGGCCACGTCCGACCGCGTCTCGCCGGGGAAACCGGCGATCACGTTGGACCGGACCCCGGCCTGCGGGCTGGCCGCCCGCACCTTGTCCAGCAGCTCCAGGAAGCTCCGGGTGGAGCCGAACCTGCGCATCCGGCGCAGCACCGACTCGCTGGCGTGCTGAAAGGACAGGTCGAAGTAGTCCGCCACGCCGGGCGTGGTCGCGATCGCCTCCACCAGGGACGGGCGCATCTCGGCCGGCTGCAGGTAGGAGACCCGCACCCGGACGATGCCCGGGACCGCGGCCAGCTCGCCGAGCAGCGCCTCGAGCAGGCGCAGGTCACCGAGGTCCTTTCCGTAGGACGTGGAGTTCTCGCTGACCAGGACGATCTCGCGAACTCCGCAGCCGGCCAGCCAGCGCGCCTCGGCCAGCACGTCGGCGGGCGGGCGGGAGACGAACGCGCCGCGGAACGACGGGATCGCGCAGAACGAGCATCGCCGGTCACACCCCGAGGCGAGCTTGACCGGCGCGACCGGCGCGTCGTTCAGCCGGTACCGCAGCACCGGCGGTGCCCACCCGCCGCCCGCCGACTCGAGCCGCCCCGACTCCCCAGACCGCCCCGCTGGCCCAGACTGGCCCGCCGGCGCAGACTGGCCCGCCGGCGCAGACTGGCCCGCCGACGCAGACCCTCCGTGCCCGGGCACGGACGCCGCACCGGCCGCGCCGGGCCGGTCCACCGGAGTGATCGGCAGCAGCCGGCGCCGGTCGGCCGGCCGGTGGGCTGGCACCGCCCGGCCGGCGAGCACATCCGCCAGCCGCGCCCCGATCTGCGGGTAGGCGTCGAAACCGAGCACCGCGTCGGCTTCCGGGAGGCTGGCGGCCAGCTCCGCGCCGTACCGCTCGGCCAGGCACCCGACGGCGACCACGCGCTTGCCGGTGTCCGCGGCCGCGAGCAACGTGTCGATCGAGTCCTTCTTCGCCGCCTCGACGAAGCCGCAGGTGTTGACGAGCAGCACGTCCGCCGCCTCGGCGGTGCCGACCTGCCACCCGTCAGCCGCCAGCCGCCCGGCCAGCTCCTCCGAGTCGACCTCGTTGCGACCGCAGCCAAGCGTGACCACCGCCACGCGGCGGGTACTGGACGGTTCGGGCACGCCGACGACTGTACCGGCGTACCCGCCCAGAACCCCGTAATGATCTCGGACTTTTGACTGGAAAACCACCGGCGAAGTCCGAGATCACCACGCCTGCCGGCCCCAGCCGGCTGCCTAGCCCGCGGCCATGCCGCTTGCCGGGAACTGCTGGGTGCACACGAACCTGGGGCCGCACTCGGGCGCGCCGAGGTCCCGCCCGTTCAGCGTCAGCGTGACCACCCGGGCGTTGCCGAACCGCACGGTGAGGCGGCGGCCGTCCCGGAAGTCCATCGCCTGCCCGGCGGCGAGGATGCCCTGGTACACCTGCTCTCCGCTGCTCGCCGTGACCAGCAGCCAGCTCGCTCCGTCGGTCGCCCGCACCCGCAGCGAGACGCCATGGTTTACCGACGGCGTGGGGCTCGTCGTCGAAGGTGGCGCGCTCGGCGGGGCGCTCGGGGCGCTGGACCCGGTGTCGATCGGAGCGGTGGCAGTGCCCGGTCCTCCCGACCCCTTGCCGTGGTCGGCGGCCAAGCTCACCGCGAAGAACACGACTGCGACGACCAGCACTGCGATGGCCGCGGAGGCCCAGCGGGCGGACGGGCGGCGCGCCTCCGCCGGCGGCTCGAACGCCGGCAGCGGGCTCGCGGTCAGCTTCGGCACCGGGTCGCCGTGGCGACGGTCGAACTCTGCCACGAGCTCGCGGGCATCGGCACCGACCACATGTGCGATCGACTTGATGTGCCCGCGGGCGTACGCCGCGCCGCCGCACCGGGAGAAGTCGTCGCTCTCGATGCTGCGGATCAGCGTGGCCCGGATCCGGGTCGCGCCGGCTACGTCCTCCACGGAGAGCCCACGGGCCGTCCGGGCGGCTGCGAGCGCAGACCCCACGGGTGATGGCTCCCCGGGCGCGGATGGACCGCGTTCGGGTGGAGCGAGGTCGTCGGACACGGAGCGGCCTTTCCCCGGGGACGACGGCGCCACACACGGCAAGCGACGGGCGATCGGAACTAGTCTAGGCAAGCCCCGAAGGCCACCACAAAGCCCCCGGGGTGAACGGTCGCCACAGAAGCGTCGACGGGCCCACGGCACTCCCCTACTCGCCACGCACGGTGGCCAGGACGCCGTCCAGCTCGTCCGCCTTGACGAGGACGTCGCGCGCCTTCGACCCCTCCGACGGCCCGACGATCCCCCGGCTCTCCATCAGGTCCATCAACCGGCCAGCCTTGGCGAAGCCGACCCGCAGCTTGCGCTGCAGCATCGAGGTCGACCCGAACTGCGTCGACACCACCAGCTCGACTGCCTGCAGCAGCAGGTCCAGGTCGTCGCCGACGTCCTCCTCGACCTCCTTCTTTCCCGCCACGGCGGCGAGCACGTCGTCTCGGTACGTCGGCTGCAGCTGCTCCCTGCAGTGGCTGACTATCTCCTGGATCTCGGTCTCCGGCACGAACGCACCCTGGATGCGCTGCGGCTTGCTGGCCCCCATCGGCAGGAACAGCCCGTCACCCTGGCCGATCAGCTTCTCGGCACCGGGCTGGTCCAGGATCACCCGGGAGTCGGCCAGGCTCGCGGTGGAGAACGCCAGCCGGGACGGCACGTTCGCCTTGATCAACCCGGTCACCACGTCGACGCTCGGCCGCTGGGTGGCCAGCACCAGGTGGATGCCGGCGGCGCGGGCGAGCTGAGTGATCCGGACCACGGCGTCCTCGACGTCACGCGGCGCGACCATCATCAGGTCGGCCAGCTCGTCGACGATGACCAGCAGGTACGGGTAGGGCGCGTAGACCCGCTCGCTGCCCGGCGGCGTGGCGATCTGGCCGGCGCGCACCTTGCGGTTGAAGTCGTCGATGTGCCGGACGCCGGATACCTGCATGTCCTCGTACCGCAGGTCCATCTCGCGGACCACCCACTGCAGCGCGTCGGCGGCCTTCTTCGGGTTGGTCAGGATCGGCGTCACCAGGTGCGGGATGCCCTCGTAACAGCTCAGCTCGACCCGCTTCGGGTCGATCAGCACCATCCGCACCTCGTCCGGGGTGGCCCGGCACAGGATCGAGGTGATCAACGCGTTGATGCAGCTGGACTTGCCGGCGCCGGTCGCGCCTGCGATCAGGATATGCGGCATCTTGGTCAGGTTGGCGACGACGTATCCGCCCTCGATGTCCTTGCCGAGGCCGACCAGCATCGGGTGCTGGTCGCGGACCGCGGGCGAGCTGCGCAGCACGTCGCCGAGGCTGACCAGGTCGCGGTCGGCGTTCGGGATCTCCACCCCGACCGCGCTCTTGCCCGGGATGGGACTCATGATCCGCACGTCCGGGCTCTTCACCGCGTAGGCGATGTTGCGGGACAGCTGGATGACCCGCTCCACCTTGACGGCCGGGCCCAGCTCCACCTCGTAGCGGGTCACCGTCGGGCCGCGGGTGAACCCGGTGACAGCGGCGTCCACCCCGAACTCGCCGAACACCTGCTGCAGCGCCGAGATCATCAGGTCGTTCGCCCGGGTGCGGACCTTGGCCGGGACGCCACCGGCCAGCATCGTGGGCGACGGCAGCGTGTAGACACCGGAGGTGCCCGACAGCGACAGCTGGATCGGCTTCGTCGACGGCTGCTGGTCCGGCTCGGGCTCCGGCTCCGGCCGCCGCTTGGCCCGACCGGCGCCAGCCGGCCGAACTCCAGGCAGCCGCGCTCCAGGCGGCCGAACTCTGGCCGGCGCCGTGCCGGACGAGCTGGCGCCGGCGCTGTCCGGAGGCTCGTCCTCGGATGGCTCCTCATCGTGGGAGCCGGCGTCGGCGTGCGGCTCGGCGACCGCGCCCTGCCGGCGGCGCGTCTGGCGCCGGAGCCGGCCGGGCCGCGGCGCGCCGTCCATCGCCAACGGCCGGTCCATCGCCAACGGCCTGGTCGCGCCGTCCTCGTCGTCTTCCCCGCCGCCGTCGGCTCCCTCCGCCCCGGCCGTAGCGCCGTGCAGCAGCCGGTCGCGCAGCCCGCGCAGCCGGGCCGGCACCCTGTTCACCGGGGTGGCGGTGACCACGAGCACACCGAACGCGCCGAGCAGGAACAGCAGGATCACGGTCACCGGGGCGGTCAGCCCGCGCTCCAGCGGCTGCGCGGCCAGCAGGCCGACCAGGCCACCCGCCCGGGAGCGGTCCGGCCAGGCTAGAGGCGAGCCCGCACCGAGGTGGAACAGGCCGGGGACGGCGAGCCCCAGGGCCAGCCAGCCGATCAGGACCCGGCCGCGGTCCTGCGGCCTCGGCACCTGGCGGAGCAGGTGCACCCCCGCCGCGGCGAGCAGCACGGGGACCATGACCGCCACCGCGCCGACCGCGGCGTGCAGCGCCTCGTCGATCCAGCCCCCCACCGGGCCGCCGTCGTGCCACCAGGTGCCCACGGCCACCACGACGGCGAGCCCGAGCACGGCCAGGCCGGCCCCGTCCCGCCGGTGCGCCGGGTCGAGCCGGGCGGTGGCCGCCTGCCGGCCGACCGCCCGCGCGGCACTGCCGGCCGACCGCGCCAGCACCGACCAGCACCAGGCCACCGCCCGACCGACCGGCGCGAGCGGCCCACGACGGCTGCCGGCATACCGAGCCGACCCACGGCGCGCGGAGGCACCGCGGGGCCGGGTCGGGCTGCGGGCAGGCATGGGCCTACCGTAGCGGCGAGAGCCGACGAAACCGGCGATTGCGGCCCCAGCCGGACCGTGTCGCCGCCCGGGCGCTGGACCGGCTCGCCGAGCGCCACCAGATGTACCTCCAGGGGCGAGCTGCGTCCAGGTACGGGTGGCGGTGGCCCTCGGGGTGCGGAGCGGGTCGCCGGGGCGGAGGTCCGGTGCGGCCACCGCGGTCAGGCCGAAGGAGGCTGATCCACCCGGATCATCGCCAGGCCCGGCCGCACCTTGGCGACCGACTCGACGTCACTGTCGGCGTGCAGCAGCGTCAACCGGCGTTCCTGCGCGGTGAGCACGATGAGCACGTCCATCGGTGACGGCCCGCGATGGTGACTGATCCGCACCAGGTCGCGTTGGACGGCGAGAACCTGCCGCCAAGGGTCTTCCAGCGCCGGGCACCAACTGAACGTGCGACTGGTGTCGGCCGGGTCTTTCATGGCGGCGCGCTCCGGCGGGGTGATAAACGTCATGTCGCCGCGCCGCAAATTCGCCGCCGCCGGCCTGACCGGCGACACCATCACCACTCTCCGCGGCTACGGCTACCGCTACGAACGCCCCGACCAACCGACCAACCACGGCTGACACCGGCAACGCGAGCCGGCGCCATCACGAGAAGTCAGCTGTGGCTCAGCCCTTGTAGTTGAAGACCTGCCGCAAGGTGTGCTGCACCGTCACCAGGTCGGTCTGGTCGGCCATTACCCGGTCGATGTCCTTGTACGCCCGGGGGTGCTCGTCGAGCAGCGCGCTAGCGCGGTCGGCGTTCCAGGCCCGGCCGGCCATCGCCGCGCGCAGTGACTCCACGCTCAGCCGCTGCTTCGCCTCGGAGCGGGACATCCGCCGGCCGGCGCCGTGTGCACAGGAGGTGTACGACGCGGTGCTGCCGAGCCCGGTGACGATGTAGGAGCAGGTGCCCATCGAGCCGGGGACCACGCCCTCATCGCCGGCCGCCGCCTTGATCGCACCCTTCCGGGTGATCCACAGGTCCCGGCCGCGATGCCGCTCCCGCTGGGTGAAGTTGTGGTGACAGTTGACCCGGCGCAGCTCGCCGCCGTGCCCGACCGCGCCGAACAGGGTGCCGTTGAGCGCGTCCGCCATCCGCGCCCGGGAAGCCATCGCGTACCGCTGCGCCCAGAGCATGTCCGCGATGTAGGTGTCGAACTCGGCCGTGCCCTGGACGAAGTACGCCAGGTCGGGGTCCTCGAGCTGCAGATACCACCGGCGAGCGAGGTCCTTCGCACCACGGATGTGCACCGAGGCCAGCTGGTTGCCGATGCCTCGGGAGCCCGAGTGTAGGACGGTCCACACCCGGTCCCGCTCGTCCAGGCACACCTCGACGAAGTGGTTCCCGGAGCCCAGCGTGCCGAACTGCGCGACGACCGTCACCTCCTGCTTCGGCGTAAGGGCCGTAGCGGGACGGCCGAGCGCGGCCAGCGCGCCGTCGGCGGCCGAGGCGTGCTCGTGGCCCTTGCCGACCCCAGCGGGGATCCGCTGCTCGACCAGCGGCATGATCCGGCCGAGGTCGGCCGGCAGGTCAGGGGCGGCGAGGTCCGTCTCGGTGGCGATCATCCCGCAACCGATGTCCACGCCGACCGCGGCGGGAATGATCGCGTCCTCGGTGGGGATGACCGAGCCGACCGTGGAGCCGATCCCGACATGCGCGTCGGGCATCAACGCGACGTGCCCGGCGATGAACGGCAGCCGCGCCGTCCGGGCCGCCTGCTGCACCGTGCCCGGTTCGATGTTGCTGGCCCAGGACAGCAGGTTCTTCTCCACCATGGTCGGCGGCACGGCCCGCTCCCCCTCGTCGCGAGAAGCCACTTCGGACTAGTCAGGAGAACACGCCGACGCCACCGCCGGCCAGCGGATTACCAAGCCGACAGCGGCCCGCCGCCTCGCTCAGCCAAGCCGACACCCACCCGCGTTCGGTTCGGACGTGGGCCTTGGCCCACCAGTGGAAATGCGGGTCATCCTCGGGGAGGACAACAGATTTGTTCCGGACCCGGAGCCCCGACGCTGCCGGGTCTGCCCGGACGCCACCACGCCCGCCCTCCCTGCCCGGGGCCGGCAGTAGCCGATCGGGCTCGCAACCGGGTGGTCCCGGGGACGGACGCTGGCGGTCAGCGGATGACGGTGCCCGGCAGGACGCCGACACCGCTCGTTCCTACCCAACGCGACGACGTTACTACCGACTGCAGCCGAGCCATCGGGTGATCTCGGAGATCATCGGGCGCCCCCGGGCTCAGACCTCGATCACGGTCGGGATGATCATTGGTCGGCGGCGGTAGGTGTCCGACACCCACCGGCCCACGACCCGGCGTACGGACTGGGCCAGCCGGTGGGTGTCGGTCACCCCGTCGGCGGCGTTGCGCTCCAGGTCGGCGACGATCAGCGGGAGCACCAGGTCGAAGGCCGCCGACTCGTCGCTGAACCCACGGCCGGACACATGCGGCGTCCCGGTGACCTTCCCGGTCACCGAGTCCACCACGACCGTGATCGCGATGAACCCCTCCTCGCCGAGGATCCGCCGGTCCCGCAGCGACTCCTCCCCGACGTCGCCGACCGCCAGCCCGTCCACGTACACGTAGCCGCAGTCGATCTTGCCGGACACCCGGGCCACTCCGTCGACCAGGTCGACCACGACGCCGTCCTCGGCGAGCACCACCCGGTCCGCCGGCACCCCGGTGAGCTGCGCCAGCCGGGCGTGCGCACGCAGGTGCCGCCATTCGCCGTGGATCGGCAGCACGTTGCGCGGCCGGGTCGCGTTGAGCAGGAACAGCAGCTCGCCGGCCGGCGCGTGCCCGGAGACGTGCACCACCGCGACCTCCTTGTGCACCACGGTCGCGCCCTCCCGGGACAGCTCGTTGATCACCCGGTAGACCGCGGTCTCGTTCCCGGGAACCAGGCTGGAGGCGAGGATCACGGTGTCGCCGGGCTCGATCCGCACCTGCTGGTGCTCCCGGGAGGCCATCCGGGCCAGCGCGGACAGCGGCTCGCCCTGCGACCCGGTGGAGACGAGCACCACGTGGTCCGGCCGCATCGCGGCGGCCTCGTCGAGGGAGACGACCAGGCCGGCCGGGATGTGCAGCAGGCCCAGGTCGCGGGCGACGCCCATGTTGCGCACCATCGAACGGCCGACGAAGGCCACCCGGCGACCATGCCCCGCGGCGGCGTCGAGCACCTGCTGCACCCGGTGCACGTGCGAGGCGAAGCAGGCCACGATCACCCGGCGGGTGGCGGCCCGCATGATCGAGTCGAGCACCGGGCCGATCTCCCGCTCCGGGGTGACGAACCCGGGCACCTCGGCGTTCGTGGAGTCCGACAGCAGCAGGTCGACGCCCTCCGCGCCGAGCCGGGCGAACGCACCCAGGTCGGTGAGCCGGCCGTCCAGCGGGAGCTGGTCCATCTTGAAGTCGCCGGTGTGCAGCACCAGGCCGGCACCGGTCCGGATGGCCACCGCGAGCGAGTCCGGGATGGAGTGGTTGACCGCGAAGAACTCGCAGTCGAACGGCCCGAGCCGCTCCCTGCTGCCCTCCGCCACGGTGAGCGAGAACGGCTCGATGCGGTGCTCACGGAGCTTCGCCTCGGCCAGCGCGAGGGTGAACCGGGAGCCGACCAGCGGCAGGTCGGCTTTCTCCCGCAGCAGGTAGGGCAGGGCGCCGATGTGGTCCTCGTGCCCATGGGTGAGCACGACCGCCTCGATGTCGTCCAGCCGGGACCGGATGTGGCTGAAGTCCGGGAGGATGAGGTCGACCCCGGGCTGCTCCTCTTCCGGGAACAGCACCCCGCAGTCCACCACGAGCAGCCGCCCGGCGTGCTCGAACACCGTCATGTTGCGGCCGATCTCGCCGAGGCCGCCGAGCGCGACGATGCGCAGGCCGGCCATCGGCAGGGGTGGCGGAGGGCCGAGCTCCGGATGTAGATGGCTCATCGGGTCGGAAGGGTCACCTCGGGCGCGTCCAGCGGCAGCGGGACGCCCGCGGCGGCGAGGTCGGCGCGCAGCCGGTCGACCTGGTCGGGTGTGGCCTCGACCAGCGGCGGCCGGACCGGGCCGGCGGGCAGCCCGGCCAGCCGCAGCGCCGCCTTGGCGAGGATGACGCCCTGGGTCCGGAAGAACCCGGTGAACGCGGGCAGCAGCGCACGGTGCAGGTCCAGCGCCCGGCGCACGTCGCCGCCCTCGTAGGCGCGGATCATCTCGCCGGTGCGCACGCCGACCAGGTGGGTGGGCACGCCGACCACGCCGACCCCGCCGACCGACAGCAGCGGCAGCGTGGTCTTGTCATCGCCGGAGTAGAACGCCAGGTCGGTGCGGGCCATCACCCAGGCGCTCGCCTCCAGGTCGCCCTTGGCATCCTTGACCGCCACGATGCGCGGGTGCTCGGCGAGCCGGACCATGGTCTCGGTCTCGATCGGGGTGCCGGTCCGGCCGGGGATGTCGTAGAGCATCGCCGGCAGGCCGGTGGCCTCGGCCAGCGCCCGGAAGTGCGCGAGCAGACCGGCCTGCGGCGGCTTGGAGTAGTAAGGCGTGACCGCGAGCAGACCGTCCGCCCCGGCCTTCTCGGCCGCATGTGCGAGGTGGACGGTGTGCGCGGTGTCGTTGGTGCCCACCCCGGCGACCACCGCCGCCCGGTCGCCGACCGCCTCGATCACCGCGCGCAGCAGCCGGTCCTTCTCCTCGTCCGTCGTGGTCGGCGACTCCCCCGTCGTCCCACTGATCACCAGCCCGTCGTTGCCACCCTCGTCCACGAGGTACGCCGCCAGCCGCTGGGCCCCGGCCAGGTCCAAGCCGCCGTCGGCGGCGAACGGCGTCACCATCGCCGTGAGCACGCGGCCGAACGGCCGCCGGATATCGTCGGTCATGCACAAACGCTACCGCCAGGCGCCGACAGACCCAGCGCTACACCATCCGAGTGATCTCCAGTGATCTCCGCGACAGTCTTGAAGTAGGACGCGTGGGGTTGTCAGGAGAGTCTCACGTGAGTCTGCTTCGAGCAGCACGACCTCGATGTTCGGATCGGCCTTGTAGGCGATCTCTTCCGCGAGACGCTCGTTGACCGCACGCGTCAACTCCTCGTCGGCATACTCCTCCTCCCGGAGGATCATTCGCTGCCGCCGGTCGTACCCGAGCAACACCCGGACCATACGACCGCTCTCCCATCTCCCACGAAAGCTACGGCTCGGTCTGACTTTCATCAGGTCTCCGCAGCGATCACGTCCAACTGGCCGACCACCTCGCCGCAGTCATCCGTAGTCGGCAGGGCACTCCGGGTCATCCGGCGGCTGCCCGTACTTGAACTGCTGCCCCAGCTTGGTAAGGCGCTCGACCAGCATCGCCCAGCGGTGCTGAAGCTCTGTACGTACGTGGACCAAGCCGCCAAGCAAACAGCGCCGCCTCGGCGACTACATCCCAACGCAGTCACGGCATATGGCACGCGTCACAAGATTGTCCGGCTGTTCCAGTCTTGTGACAGAACCTCCGGGCTCGGCGACTGCGAGCGCTGAGCCATGGGTTGACTACGGTCTCATCAGCAGCGTGACAAGCTACCGGTCCGGTGGTGGTACGAATGATGGACGACCCAGCGACTCGGCAGGAACTGCGAACTCTGACTGGCGAGCTATGGGACACAGCGGCGATCGCGGCGGCCGAGGTCGCCGCCGACCTCCGGTCCGGCGACCTGCCGGACCGGAGCGCGCTCAAGGTACTGGTCGAGTTCGCGGACCGGGCGGCCAAGGCGCTCGCCCGGTCCGGGCCCCGCGCTGAAGCGAGCCGGCATACGCGGGCGACGCTGCGTGCGCTTGGTGAGGAGCCGGACGAGGACCTACCGTGGCTGACCCAGCTTGGCGGACTGATCGTGCCCGCCTCCGCGGAAGCCGACGCCGAGCTGGTCCGAGCCGAAGCGCGAGCCGCGATCGCCGACCCGCGGCGTGAACGTACAACGCTGCGTGAGCTGAACGAGTTGGTCACTACGCGGGCAGGACGATCTGCATGCACCGACTTCGATCGGTTTATGCAGACATATCGGAACGCACGCCGGCTGCTGCCCGACTTGGATCACCTCGCGCTCGCCATTGCGCACGGCAGTGTGACCCTGCCGCCAGCCGCCGTGGACGCTGCGGACCCCGTCTCTCTGGCTGGACCGGTGGACTCCGAAGCGGATACATCGCCCGTCGAGGCTCCGGAACCACAACAGGTGCCGGTCGACGCGGAGCCAGCCAAGCCGCACGCGGAAACCGCGGGCGGTCCCGGCGCTGCGGACACGGTCCTGCGAACGGCGAACGAAATCTTCGAACCCGATGTAGACACGCCGGAGCCGTGGACAAGTGCGAGCGAGGGCCCAGCGATCGCGGTGGCCGACAGCGTCAGCGACGACCGCCTGAGTGAGTCGGACGAGCGACTGCTCGCCGACGCCGTCGGGACGCTGCGGGAGATCAGCCGGCGCGGGCGGACTGCGCCGCGGGTGCAGTCAGAGCGGGTCGCTGAGGAGGCGATCGAGCCGCCGACTAGTACGCCCGCCGAGGCGGGCGTACCCGCGTCCGCCGCGTGGCGAGCCGACAACGCTGCGATCGTGGCGGCCGGTCGTGGGGAGCTGGGGGTTGCGCCGACCGGATCCGGCGAGGAGGCCGGGCCGGTCGCAGTCGGGAACGAGGATCTCCAGGCCGCGCTGCTACGGCAGGGCCGGTACGGGCTGGCGGCGGATCTGGCTGAGGCGATGGGGCTGTCGGCGGCGAGCGTGTGCGCGCGGCGGATAGCCGGCCTGGCC
>Ga0066388_100000838_pt1 | contig 15918 bp, 14 predicted proteins | sample PanSoiMetaGPlot6_FD_64539 | JGI IMG/M metagenome (GOLD analysis project Ga0066388, IMG submission 64539) | Tropical forest soil microbial communities from Panama analyzed to predict greenhouse gas emissions - Panama Soil - Plot 6 (Hybrid Assembly) | ecosystem: Environmental > Terrestrial >... | reverse complement strand
AGATATTGCGGCCGTAGCGATCGCGACGCATCCAAGGAAGAACAGCCTGTGTTAGCCACCCGAGATGATCAGGCACCATCATTCAGATGGTCTTTGTCATTGATCATGCGTTGGCTAACTCTTCCATCGTCGAATTGTCAAGATTCAGAAGAGCTGCAGTAGTGTTCTCCTCTAGATGTTTTACCTTTGAAGTTCCCGGGATTGGCAGCATCACGGGAGATTTCTTGAGTAACCAAGCGAGAGCTATCTGCCCGGGCTGCGCGCCCAGCCGTCGAGCGATTCGTGTCAATGCGCCGTGAGGTTTGGTGAGATCGCCAGTCGCGAGTGGAAACCACGGGATGAACCCGATGTTTTCGCGCGTGCAATAGTCCACGACGTCTTCGGAATTGCGGTACGCGAGGTTGTATTGATTTTGCACAGTCGCGATCCTAACGATGCGACGCGCCGCTTCGATCTCCGCAACGTTGACTTCCGAAAGGCCAACATGTCGGATCTTGCCTTCCTTCTGGAGATTTCGCAGCGTTCCAAATTGATCGTCGACCGGAACTTTGGGATCGATGCGATGCAGTTGGAACAGGTCAATTCGCTCGACACCCAACCGTCGCAAGCTCATCTCGCATTCCTGCCGCAAATATTCGGGTCTGCCCAGCGGAATCCACTTCCTGGGGCCAGTCCTGGCAAGGCCGGCCTTTGTCGCGATAACAAATCCCTTTGGGTAAGGATGTAGTGCCTCGCGAATTAGTTCTTCACTGACGTAGGGCCCGTAGGAATCTGCGGTGTCGACTAGGTTAATGCCGAGCTCGACTGCGCGGCGTAACACTGCGATTGCTTGTGCTCGGTCGGCCGGCGGTCCCCAAACACCAGGACCGGTCAGTTGCATCGCGCCGTAGCCCAAGCGGTGAACTGGAAGGTCACCGCCGATCGCGAACGTACCGCTTTTTGTGGCAGGTCTCTTGCGAGCGCTTACAGCAGAAGTTGGTTTGGCAGGGCCCATGTGATGTTTAATAGCCTCGATAGTTCTGCTCATATGTGAACTGTTTGGTTTTTCTTTGCGTCTAGATTCTTGTTCACGCTCTTCAGGCCGGGGATTTGAACGTGCCAGGGCTGTGCGGAGTGGCGCGCCATTCCGGTTTGCGCTCCTTGCTCGCTTTCGCCAAGGCATTCCGCACGCCATTGGCGTCGAGATCCGTGGCATAGACGGGCGTATCGGGTTGTTGGCGCCAGGATTCATCGAGTCGGCCGGCATCAACGCCATCAAATCCGAGCTCGTCGATTAGCCGAATTACAAGCGCCTTCGCTGCGGGATCGTCACCCGCCACCGGTAGAGCGATGCGCCCCGGGCTGCCGGGTGCTCGTCCCAGTTTAGAAAGATGCTCCGCGTAAATGTTGTTGAACGCTTTCACCACGGGCCGGCCTAACTGCTTTTCGACCCATTGACTCTCGGTCAATCCATTTTCGATTTCTCCAATTCGGCCGTCACGTTGCCGTGGATAGTAATTGCCTGAGTCAACGACGACGACATTCTTCGGGGTCTTTGCGAACAGACCGGCTGGCAAAGAGGGAACGTTCTTTAGAGGAATCGTCACGATAACCACGTCCCCAGCCTGGGCCGCTTGCTCGACTGTGACTGGAGTTGCGCCGGTCTCGGCCGCCAGATCGGCCAGCGTTTTAGGTCCTCTCGAATTCGCGACAGAAACCTTATGGCCAAGCGCTGTGAACCGACGAGTAAGCGCGCCGCCGATATTCCCCGCCCCGATAATTCCAATTTTCATATCCCGTTGTCCCCTTAAAAGGTCGTTCCAGAGCTCCTGTACGGATGCTCAGCCCGGGCGAAATGACGCGCCAATGCGCATGCGAGAGATTTTTGGATATCCCAAAAGAGATAATCTTCCCGTTACGCAGCTTTTGCAGGAGATAGGCTTTGTGATCTACGGGCGCAGAAGGGCAGGACTTTTTTATTCGCCGCAGGTTTTTACTTTCACAATCTTTCCATTTTTGCGTTGCCTGGGAGATTAGACGGTGGTTCCGCTGGAACCAACAACTGTGATCCCCGAAGCGCCCGCGCGGTTTGCTCAAGCAACTGGGCGTTTACTTTAAATTTAATCTCATCGAAAACGAGCACCTCAGTCGCTATCAGCCAGGTTGTGAAACAAACCATCAGCGTGGCGAGCGGGAATGATCTGCGGCGGGAGATCGGCGCTACAGACTGGCTCGGCGGATCTCCGGCGTCCAGTGCTTTTTCGGGTAGTGCATTTATGCTCATGGGCAAGAATACGTGCGTCCGGCAGATCTCGGCCAATTAGCGTTGGCGAGATTTTTCAGTATCACTCGAGAGGTTGTTTGTTATCCCTCGTTAGAGATAAACGTTAAACTCCAGGGTTCTGAAACATTAGCGACGGCCGACGTCTGGGCTTGCGAGTAATCGACCAAAAGAGGGAACGGCGACGCCTTCTTCTGTGGCACTACAAAATCCAACGCACGCGCCGTAGCAACGAGGTGAGGGGAATCTCTAGAGTTAGAGCATGAAAATGAAAGCGAATAAACCAGCCGTTATCGCGCTGATACTTTGGTTGCTGTTCGTTGCGTCTAACGCGTTCGCGATGTTCAAGTCACCTTTTCCGACGAAGGCCTATCCACCGGATCAGATAACCGTTATCACCGGCGGCCTCGGTGGAGAACGTGGTATCGGCATCGCAAACAAACCGAAATAGCAATAACAGGCGGAACCGTGTTGAAAGACATCTCGCAGACGTCATTCCGAGCAGAGTCGAGGAACCCCGCCGTGATAGCCTCAAGGTAAATTAACGGGAAGTCTCGGCTTCGCTCGACATGACAAGACCTTTCATCAGAGTCTCCTAAGTCTTGATCGCGGGCTCCGGCTGAGGCTGCGGGGCGCTAGGTTTCGGAGCGGGTTTTTCTTTGCGCCCGGCGAAGAGCCGCTCGATTACATAAAAAGTCACTGGAATGAGAAAGATCGCGATGCCAGAGGCTGCGATCATTCCACCAATCACGGTCGATCCGAGCACGCGACGGGCGACTGCGCCGGAGCCGGTGGCAAACCAAAGCGGCAAACATCCGAAGATGAAGGCGAACGACGTCATCAGAATCGGGCGAAGTCGCAGGCGTGCGCCTTCCAGTGCGGCATCGAGCAGCGGTTTGCCTTTCTCGTATTCATCCTTAGCGAATTCGACTATGAGGATGGCGTTTTTGGCGGCCAATCCGATGAGCATGACCAAACCGATTTGTGCGTAAACGTTATTTTGCATTCCGCGCCACCAAAGCGTGAGGAACGCGCCGAACACCGCGACTGGCGTGCCTAACAAGACACTAAACGGTAGAGACCAGCTTTCATACAGCGCAGCGAGAATCAGAAACACGAACAAGAGTGACATTCCGAAAACCGCAGTCGGCGGGACGCCTTGTTGCGCTTTCTTTTCCTGAAACGAAATGCCGAGGTAGTCGTAGCCTATCTCCTTAGGCATCGTTTGCCTGAAGGTTTCCTCCAACGCTTGCATCGCCTGATTCGAGCTGTAGCCAGGCGCAGCGGCGCCATTGATTTGTGCTGAGCGATATTCGTTGTACCGCAACGTGAATTCCGGGCCGGCGATGTTCTTGATGCTGGCAATCGCATCGAGCGGCACGGGGTCGCCGTTCGAATTGCGAACGAAAAACTGACCGACATTCTTTGCGTCCGTGCGGTAATCGCCTTCGGCCTCGATGTAAGTTTGCCATGTTCGGCCAAACCGATTGAAATAGTTCACGAAAAATCCGCCCATGAATGTCTGCAGTGTTTGATACACCGAGGTCAGATCGATTCCCTGCTTGATCACTTTGTCGCGGTCGACCTTCACGAAAACCTGCGGCACGTTCGGTTGGAATACCGGAAGGAGAGTGCTGAGCTCGGGACGCTTGCGCGCCGCCTCGACAAAGGTCTTCACGTTTTGCGCTAGAAAGCCGACGTCCTTCCCGGCGCGATCTTCCAAAATGAAAGTGAATCCTCCGGCAGTGCCGACGCCCGGAATCGCTGGCGGCGGGAAAGTAAAGGCGATCCCTTCAGGAAGAGTTGCGAGATACTTGTTTATATGTGCCTTGATTGCGTCGTATTGTTCCTCCGGCTTTGTTCGTTCGCTCCAAGGCTTGAAAGTGACAAAGAAAAACGCGTGGTAGGTGTCGTACACGATGCTCAGCAGACTAAAGCCGATGACACTGGTGGTGTATTGCACGCCGGGTGTTTTGCTCAGGAAATCTTCGATCCCTCGACAAACCTGATCTGTGCGCTCCAGCGAAGCCGCATCCGGCAGTTGAAGCGCCACGTAGACATATCCCTGGTCTTCCTCAGGCAAAAACGCGCTCGGTAATCGAGATCCGAAAAGACCCGCGCCGGCCGCAAGCACGGCCAGCAAAGCGAAGCTCAGAACCGCTTTCCGGATCGCGAGTCGCGACCAGTTCACATAACCGTGTGTCGCGCTGCCGAAGACGCGATTGAACCGATCGAAAAACCAGCCAATTGGGCCCCACGCCTTTTTCTTCGGGCGAAGCAGTAACGCAGACAACGCGGGACTTAGCGACAGCGCATTGAACGCGGAGAAGATGACTGAGATAGCGATCGTCAGCGCGAACTGTTGATACAACCTACCGGTGATTCCTGGGAGAAATGCGGTCGGGATGAACACCGCCGAAAGCACGAGCGCGATACCGATCACCGGGGCGGACACTTCTCGCATCGCCTGGAGTGTCGCGTCGCGCGGCGCCATTCCTTCTTCGATGTGACGCTCGACTGCTTCGACAACGACAATCGCGTCGTCCACGACAAGACCGATCGCGAGCACGAGACCAAAGAGCGAGAGCGTGTTGATTGAGAATCCGAATAAAGGGAACAGCACAAATGTTCCGACCAACGAAACCGGCACCGCGCACAGTGGAATCAGCGTGGCGCGCCACCCTTGCAGGAAGATGAAGACAACCAAAACAACCAGTGCGAGCGCTGCGAACAATGTCTTCACGATTTCCCGCATGCCTTCAGTGACGGCGAGCGTTTGATCGAGCGACACGGCGAAATCCATGTCCGCCGGGAATCGCTGCTTCGCTTCCGCCATTAACTTGCGCACGCCTTGCGCAGCTTTGACCGCATTGGTTCCCGGCAGTTGGTAACAGGCGAGGATCGCAGCCGGCTGACCGTTTAGTCGTCCGATCACATTGTACTGTTGCGCGCCCAGATCGATCCGCGCGATATCTTTCACGCGCACAAACGAGCCATCCGGATTCGCGCGCACGACAATCTCACCGAATTCCTCCGGGGTTTGTAATCGTCCTTGCGCCCGCACCGTGTAAGTGAATTTCTGTCCGCTCGGAATCGGTTCGCCGCCGACCTGTCCCGCGGGATTCACCGTGTTCTGCTTCTGCACTGCACTGATGATGTCCGGCACGGTAATGCCGAGCTTCGCCAACTGATCGGGCTTGACCCAGAGCCGCATCGCGTATTGGCCGGCGCCGAATACATTCACATTGCCAATTCCGGGAACGCGCGTCAGCGGATCGACCAGATTGATGTAGCCGTAGTTCGCCAGAAAAGTTCCGTCGTAGCTTCCTTTTGGCGAATAAAGCGAAATAAGCATCAGCGGCGCCGTCGGCGATTTTTTGACGGTCAGGCCGTAGTTATTCACGTCGGCTGGCAATTGCGATTGCGCTTGGGCTACCCGGAGCTGCGCCAGGACCTGATCGATATTCGGGTCGGTTGCGACGTCGAAATCGACGAATAATCGAAAGTCGCCGCTGTTGGCGTTGATCGAGTACATGTAGTTCATGTTGTCCACACCGGTCATCTGCTGCTCGATGGGCGCCGCCACCGATTGCTCGATCGTCAACGCATCCGCCCCCGTGTATTTCGTTTGCACCTGGATGTCCGGCGGGGCGATTTGCGGATATTGCGCGATCGGCAGTGCCAGAATGCACACGCCGCCGATGAGCGTCATCAGAATTGCGATGACGATCGCGACAATGGGCCGCCTAACGAAAAACTCGGACATTTGTTAGGGCTTCTCTTGCTGGTCCGCTTTTGAAACCAACGCGTCGGCGGGCGGTGTCCATTCTTTCACCGTAACGGTCGAACCTTCGCGCGCTTTTTGGACGCCCTCCACGACGACTTTGTCGCCGGGCTTCAATCCATCGGTTACTTCCCACAACGCGCCGATGCGCTCGCCCATTTTTACCGGACGAATGCTGACCTTGTTATCGTCGCCTACGACCGCGACCTGATAACTACCCTGCAACTCGTTCACGGCTTCCTGCGGAATAACCATCGCGCCTTTTTTCATGTCGGCGACGAAGCGGACTTTTCCGAATTGTCCGGGCCGCAAAATGTTTCCCGGATTTGGAAATGTCACATAGTAGCGGATCGAGCCGGTCTTGATGTCAAGGTTGCGATCGAGTGCGTAGAATTTTCCCTTTTTCGGATACACCTCGCCGTTGGTGAGGATCAATTCGAAGTCGAGGGTTTTTATATAAGCATTGCGCTCAGTTGCGTCCGGATGGCGCGAAACGAAATCAGTCCACGGCCCTTCGCCCACGGTGACGACTGCTTTTATCGGATCAATCTGTGACATGGTTGTAAGTGGTCCCGTACTTGGCCCGACCAGATCGCCCACCTGATTGTTGGTAAATCCTACCACGCCATCGATCGGCGCCGTGACCTTCGTATAACCGAGATTGATGTCAGCCTGTTCCACCGCCGCTTCGTCGGCTTCCACATTTGCTGTGGTTGAATCGGCGGCTGCGAAGAAAGTGTCTCGCTCCTGGTCGCTGATTACTTTTTTATTAAACAAATCGATGGCGCGTTTTTTGTCCGCCTGAGCTTTGATCTGGTTGGCTTGGTCTTTCGCCAAAGTGCCCTTAGCTTGCGCTAATGCAGCCTCGAACGGACGTCGATCAATTTGGTAAAGCAGGTCGCCCTTTTTCACCACACTGCCTTCCTGATAATCTCGCGAAACGATGTAACCTTGCACTTGCGCGTTGATATTGGCGTTGATGAAGCCATCCAATGTGGCCACGCGTTCAAGCACGCGCGGCACATCGCGTGGTTGCACCGTAGTCACGAGAACTTCCGGCGGGGGTGGAGCGGTCTGCGCCGGCTTGCGCGAACACCCAGCGAAAATCAACACTCCAAGCAGGAATAAGCCGAGCACAGCGGGTCGCTTCATAATGTTCTTATTGTTGAAAAACTTTGAAATATCTAGCGCGGATTCGGCACTCCGCCGTCTCTTTTTGGAGTGATCGCAAAAATACTCTAGCGCGTTCTAATCGCGACGCGAGTTGGGTACGTGACCACGATCCTTGGAGTGCGGCAATCGACGCACGAAACTTTGCACTGTCCCGGCACTCGGGCGCCGAACACTTGCATTCCGCGAAAAAAGTCAAATGGCCTGCGAAACACGCGGGAGAGCGGGAGAGTCATTGCTTTCGCGTACTGACTTATTCGAGATGCTTAACTTCAGCGGCAATCTCGAACTCCAGCCCACCGCGACTGTTTGTTTGTGCAACCTGCACAACTGCTTCGTTCCCCCTCCTAAACGCAACCGCGAAATCGGGCTCGCGGTTTGCTGGGCGCGATCTCTTCTTTTAATGATTTACAATAAATGCGCTCAGAAGTCCCAACAAAATACCAATCAAAGGACTGAGCACTGCAAACCACCGCGAGAGATCCCAGCCGGTGACTGCGTGACATTTGGAGTTCATCGTCGTTGCCTGGTTTGCTTAACTATAGCGGCTATGCGTCATCAGCTTTCGGTACATACTCCTGGCTGCTGACGCGACTCGTTGCTCGTTAGGCGAGCCTAGGAAACCGAAGAGGTAAATCGTAAGGATTAGTATGGAGATTGAAATCATGCTTGGTCCAGATGGAGGTTTAGAGCAAAGCTTGTGTTCATGTCCGAACTGCTTTTATCGTGGATAGTTAGGCAGCCGCACGACATGGAAGACTTTCCTCCACTAAGTTCAGCAGCTCGGAGCTGCTCATGGGTTTTGATACAGCGCGATGTCCGTCGATTCGTTGACCCTTTCTCGCTTCGTCGGGCGTAACGAGCCCGGTTACGAATACAATCGGGACTCCGTGGAGTGCCCAATCCGATTCGATCTGCGCGGCCACTTCAGCTCCGTCAATGTGAGGCATCACGAGATCAAGAAGGATAAGATCCGGCCTGAAGCTGCGCGCCGTTTCCACCGCGCTGGCTGCTTCATTCTCTTCGCAGACGACGTATTGGCCGGACTGTTGCAGAATCAGGCGCGTCCTGTGACTAAAGCGCGGATTGTCGTCCACAATGAGAATCCGCGGCTTGTTGGTGTTACGAATTGCAGCTTTGAATAGAGTGATCATGGTAGATTCCTTTCTTACGACGTCAGGTGCACGAGCGATAACAGTAGAAAGCCGATTGAGTAGATCGTGAGTGTCAGTAATGAGATCGTGATCATGTTTGTGTTGTTTCTTTCATGACGTTTGATCTTTCACCCGCAGGACAATTTTTCCGCGGACGTGACCGGTTTGACTGAGTTCGTGTGCGCGTCGCGCTTCGCTCAGTGGAAGAATACGATCGATGACAGGCGCGAGTGTGCCCGCGTCGATGATCTTCGCGATCGCGGCGAGCTCCTGGCCATTAGGTCGAGCGCCCAGCCTGATGCCGCGAACGCCGTGTTCTTTTGCTTTGTTTTCGGACGGCAACTGAACGAGCGAGACTATAGCGCCTCCTTTTTTCAAAATCTGCCACGAACGTTCCTGCGTTTCGCCGCCGATGGTGTCGAGCACGACGTCGATGTTCCGCGCGACATCCTCGAAACGCTCTGTGGTGTAATCGATCAGTTCATCCGCGCCGAGCTCATAGAGCATCTCGTGATTTTTCGCCGAAGCAGTGCCGATGACGTGCGCGCCTTTCCACTTGGCCAGCTGCACCGCAAAATGGCCGACGCCTCCGGCTGCACCTTGGATCAAAACGCGTTGCCCAGGCTGAAGCTGCGCAGTATCGAATAACGCTTGCCACGCGGTGAGCGTCGCCAAAGGCACGGCCGCCGCCCGCACGTGGTGAAGCGCCTTCGGTTTCAGTGCGACTTCGGATTCGCGCACGACGATGTATTCAGCATACGCGCCGTTGCGTGTGTGATCAGGCAGGCTGTAAACCTCGTCACCTTTTTTAAACTGCGACACGTTAGTCCCGAATTCCTCAATCACACCCGACACGTCCCAACCGAGAATGAGCGGGAGTGAGTGCGGTAGAAAGTCTTTCATGTAACCGGCGCGAACTTTCCAATCGATAGGGTTCACACTAGTCGCATGAACTCGGATCAGGACTTCATCCGTTCCCGGTTGCGGACGCGGAGCGTCTTCGTATTTGAGGACGTCCCGTCCGCCGTAGTTGTGGATTCGAACCGCTTTCATTGTTGGCAATTTCGCGCTGCCCGAATCTTTTTCGGACGAAGCATTCGTGTGTTTACTGATTGCTTCGACAGTTCTGTTCATGGATTTTCTCCGATTCGTTAGGCGTTATGTGACGGGTTTAGCGGTAAAGCCGCAAACACCACGCGCACCTTGCGTTCTGATTTCTGCCGCAGCGGTGCGGTTGCAGGCGTTTGCGCAGGTGCCTTAGTGCTGCCGGATCGAACCGACGGAGGCACCATATGGCGCATAATAGCTTTAATCGTTCTGTTCATATCTTTTCCTCCTTCAATAGTTGGTTCCTCATGCAGAAACGATCCGATTGGGAGCGCCGGTTTGTGAAAGACCAAGTTTCTTGTCTCAGCATAACTAAAACGCATACTGCTTCTCAGCCGTGGAACTGAGGCATTTGCGCTATTTTGTGGCGGTCGCCGAGACGGAGAACGTCTCGCGCGCGGCGCTGAAGCTGCATGTGTCACAGCCAGCGTTAAGCCGGCAGATTCGGGATCTTGAAGATGAGATCGGCTTCTGCCTGCTCGAGCGCACCGCCAAATCGGTAAAGCTGACCAATGCCGGCCGAGCGTTTCTCGACGATGCCCGGACGTTGTTGCAACACGCGGACGAAGCCGTCAACAAAGCGCGCGCGGTTGCAAACGCAGTGCCTACCGAACTCCACGTCGGCTACTCGCCGGCGCCAGTCGCCGAAATTCTCCCAAAAGTCTTACGCGCATTTCAGCGGGTGATGCCAAACGTGCGCGTGAGATTACACGATTGGAGCAACAAAACCATTCTCGACGGCGTACGCGATGGCCGGCTTCAACTCGGATTGATCGTTCCTCCTCCGAAAGTCAGTTCGCTGCCCGACCTGCGGTATGAAGAGTTGTTTCACGAACGCGTTTGCGTGGCGGTCGCCCCGCAGCACCCCTTTGCCCGACGCCGCGCCATTCCGCTTACCGAGGTTGCCGCCGAACCGTTGATTGGGCTCACCCGCGAAGACTATCCCACATACTATGATATTCTCTCCGTCATCTTTTCGAAGGTGAAACAGAAACCACAGGTGGTGGAGGAGCACGACAGCATATCCGGCGTCATTTCCGCCGTGGAAGGGGGAACCGGTGTCGCTATGGTTGTGGACGTTTTTGATTACAGCTTCGGAAACCGAATAAAGCTATTACACGTGACTCCTGAGCCGAAACCAATCTCGGTAGGCGTAGCGGCGCTCAAAGGAAAACTCAGCGCGGCCGCGGAAAAATTTTGGCAGTGTGCGAAAGAAGCTGCGGCTAAATGATGTTAGATATGGCCACGCGATTCTCACCCTCGCCGGTGAAGCCGGGCTTCGGCTAAATCAATATCGCGTTCGATTCGGTGCAAAGCCTGGTCGTTGATGGCCTCTTCGTTGCGCAATGCAATGACAGTATCGCGTTCGGTTTGCAAGAGCTTATCGGCGAGTTTCTCAAAGTCAGGCGAGAACAATCGGGTCACACTTTCTACGTTGGGATCTTCAATCTGCAGTTGTCGAATACGATCCTCGTATTCTGAACGGAGACGTTCGACGGTCTGGGGTCTGGCCCGATGGGACGACTGCAGCTCTTCGAGTCGAGCCAGGGCAGCTTCGTTGGCTTTCAGCCGTGCGAGTCTTTCTTCCTTGTCGGTAACGTGATCGTCCACGACTCCCAGCCAACGAACCAACGGCGCAAGACTAAGTCCTTGTACAAGGAGCGTTGCAAAAATCACGCAAAACGTTAGCAAAATGATCACGTCGCGGCCGGGAAATGGTTCGCCATTGCGCAACACAAAAGGAATCGCCAGGGCACCTGCAAGCGAATCTGCCCCGCGCATTCCAGTCCACGCAATTATCGCTAATTGCTGCCAGGGGACGCGCTTTTTTCGACGAGACTTGCCGCTTAACGGATGCGGTAAATAAGACGTCCCAAAGATCCAGGCGAAACGCACGAGTAGCATTGCCACTACAACGAGTATCGCCAGTTGCACGACATGAGTAACCGAACCCGGGGAGAGCGAACGGACGACCAAAGGTAATTGAAGCCCAATGAGCATGAAAAGCACTCCATTGAGAATGAACACCACCATTTCCCAAACGGGCAGCGCCTGCAGCCGCATGCGCCCGCTCAGAATACGCGGCGCCCGCCAGCCATAATAAATTCCCGCAATAACTACCGCCAGGATTCCGGAAACATGGATTGCTTCGCCGCCAAAGTACGCAAGATAAGGGGTCAGTAGCGAGAACATGGTTTGAACCGGCGGATCATCCAAGCGCTTCTGCACCTGAGTCGCCAGCCAGCCAACTGCGACGCCAACACAGATACCGCCACTGGCGACGAGAAGAAATTGCAAGCTTGCCTGGCCTAGCGAAAAACTCCCGGTCATCACTGCAGCCACAGCGAAACGAAATGAGATAAATGCAGTAGAGTCGTTTGCCAAGCCCTCGCCTTCGAGGATCACGATAATCCTGCGGGGCACGCGCAAATTTTGAGTGACCGACAATGCTGCCACAGGATCGGGGGGTGAGATGAGGGCGCCGAACACAAAACCCACAGTTAAAGGCAACCCCGTAAAGCCATGGAACACATAAGCCGTCGCGATCATCGTTAACAGGACGAGGACGATTGCCAGCAACAGAATCGGCCGAAGGTTCGCGCGGAAATCTCGCCAGGAGCTGAACAGAGCTGCGGGGTAAAGCAGAGGCGGAAGAAACAGATTGAAGACGAGTTGCGGTTCAAGCTGAATCGCAGGAAGACCGGGAATAACTGCGAGCACTACCCCACCGCAGGTAAGCAGGATTGGATACGGGACCCGAATCTTACGAGCAATGAGCGCCAGCAAAGCCACGGCGGCTAGACAAATCAGGAACAATTCGGTCTTGCCTACCATGATTGCCATCGCGAGCGAGCCTCGCCGGGATTAGATCAAGCGTCCAGAAAGCAATAAGCGCTTTCGGCATCGCGAGTCGAACAATTCCTCAGGGATCGAATCGGACTGTCCCTTACTTTTGTGGTCTAACTAAAAGCGATCTCATGAATGTCGATCGCAACCAGAACTGGATCGGGAATCTTGCGTTTATTGTCGTCGAATGCAACGACTCTGCGAGTCACAGGCACCATGACGCCGTTAACTTTGCGATAGTCGTATGCGTAATTAAGTCCTCTGGCTCCGCCCATGATGTCGACAACATATTCGTGCCTCCGCAACAACCCATCCTTTTCGAAGTATGAGATCTGTTCGCGCGTGTGGCTGGCGATCTCGTCAGGAAAAATGGCCCTGAGCGGCCGCCATACCTCGCCGTCTTCCTCCCACAGTGGAAGCTCCTCCGTCACAAATCCCGGATAGGTATAAAGAAACGGAATCGTGAGGTAGGTCCACAGAGCATAGCTGTCGAAATATGCGACGTGCAGATCATCCCAGGGAGTTCCCATACTCTGTCCTTCGAAGGCATGACGCGGGTCATCGCGCTTCTCAACAAGATTCCCTTGCTCGTCTTCGACGGAGACTTGATTTGGCGTAAAAACAAAACGCCTATTCTTTCCAACAAGATGCGTGATCAGACGTTGCTCGTGAAGCGGAAGTTCGATGTGGATGTCCTTCAAAACATCCGGCTTGCCCTTGAGATGCCAAAGCGCACCCGTAACGGACAAATGGGCATTCAGTGTTTTGAGTTGGTTCCAACGGTCCACTCCGCCGTGCGCATCGGTTGCGAGTTTCAACAGACTGGTCATGAACACATTTGTAAGGGTATGGCGGCTGGGCCGCTCTCGAATATTCGCGAGAGGAACGATTATTCTGGGAACTTATCGCCGAACATGGGAAGGCCGCTCTTGGAAGTCTCGCGCGAGGCTTCGTCCTGAATCACGTCCCAGTGCTCGGCCAGAAGGCCGTTCTCGATTCTCACGATATCGGCGACAATCCAGTTCGCCGGCATGCCGGTGTTTGAATATTTCCCGTGCACGATGACAAAATCGCCTTCAGCCATGATCAACCCATGCTCGTATCTCAGTGAAGGGGGACTGGCTTTGATCAAGTTGAACAGCCCGTTCCGGCCTGGAGGAATGTGTGCGCTGTGCTGGATATAGTTAGGCGACCAATATTTCTCAGCGGACGTGTAGTCTCTCTTGTTAAATAAGGTATCGAATGCGTCGATCACCAGCGTTTTGTTTTTCTCTTGTATCGTCTCGCTCATAACTTGCTGGTGCTTTCGTGTTGTTGCCTTGGAGTGTTCATCTTGAGAATGCCACAGTCATCCCCGTGTATTTTAGCTCGGTAGTAGTTCGGTTTGTCTTCGCGTTCTTTTCAGAGAATCTTCATGTAAGGACGAACGCGGCATAACCGGATAATCGGTGTACCCCTCAGGCCCTGGTGCATAAACCGTTGACCAATTGATTTCGTTGAAGGTCGCGCCAGCTAAAAAGCGCTCCGGCAGATCTGGGTTAGCGATAAACGTTCGACCAAACGCAACGGAGTCAGCTAGTCCTGCTTTGATTAGGCGGTTCGCGCGCTCCTGGGTCATATCGACATTTGCGATGAGATGTCCATGATAGAGTTTCCGAAAATGTTGGAACATGCCGTCGCCCGCCAGGTGTTCGAGCGGACCTCCTGAGAAATCCGTAGTCGCTCCCATCATTAGGAGATGTGCGAAATCGTAATCGTTCAGCTTCTTTATGACGTACTCCATGTCTGGCAGCGTGTCTGCATTAGCTACGAAGGCCCCTGACACGTTCATCGGCCCGATCTTGACTCCGACGCGGCCTGATTCCACGAATTGGAGTACGGTCTCAGTGATTTCGAAGAGGAAGCGGGCGCGGTTCACGGTAGAGCCTCCATACTCATCTTTGCGAAGGTTCGTGGCGCTGTTCAGGAATTGAGCGATGAGATAGAGGTAGTTGGCTTGGATCTGGACACCATCGAATCCAGCTTCCATCGCGTTTCTTGCAGCAGTTCCAAAATCGGCCACGGTCTGGCGAACCTCATCTCGGGTCATTGGGCGAGGCGCCACCGTAGGCTTCTTCCCCGAGGGCGTAACACTCTCTTGCTGAGGATTCACATTAGATGCGGAAATTGGTAAGGCTCCATTGAAGAAGTCCGGATGCGACATCGCGCCCGTGTGCCAGAGCTGTGCGTACATCAGGCTGCCCTTCTTGTGAACGGCCTCAGTAACCCGGCGCCAGCCGCGAACCTGCTCAGCACTCCATAAACCAGGGGTATCAGCCCAACCGTAACCATCGGGGCTGATCTCGGTGCATTCGCCGATAATGAGACCGGCAGAGGCGCGCTGCGCGTAGTATTCGGCATGAAGTTCGGTTGGCGCATGCTCGTGGTTCGAGGCGCGCATGCGAGTAAGCGGCGCCATGACGATCCTGTTCCGCAATTGCAATGCGCCCATGCGAACAGGAGTGAACAGAGGCTGATCTGAGCGAACAATATTCATGTTAGGCCCCCAACTTGCCGCCAGGCATGGACACGCCGCTTCTGGATGACTCGCGTCTAGTAGGAAGTTCCTGTGCTATCTCGTCGACTCGGTCGTGATAGAACGCGACATGTCCCTTGGTCTGCGCAACAGCAGGATACGGGTTCTCATACGTCCACACGGCATTGACGGACTTCTTTCCACCTGCCGGAATGCTGTAGTAACTGCAGTCGCCTTTATAGGGGCAGTAGGTGGCGTGATCGGTCCGTTTCAACTGGGAAAGATCGACATCCTCCCGGGGAATGTATTGAACGGGGGGATAGTCTGCTTCGCGAAGTGTCAGGGCGTTGCGGGTATCCGCAACCGCATGGCCCGCAACAGACACGACAATGCGTGCAGGATTGCGCTCGATTGAAATCAGATGATCCGGACCTGGAAGTTTAATCTGTTTTTCTTTCATGTTTCGTTTCCCCTTTGGAAATCCTCAGATTGTTAGGACGACTCTGCCGAACGGGCGCCCCTCAATTAGGTAACGAAGAGCATCAACCGCTTCGACCAGGGGAAAGGTCTTAGCCACGATCGGCTTGATCGCGCCGGATTTAAGTAGAGAGACAATAACTTTCCAAGCCGCCCTGATGCTCGCCTTCGGCTGCGCGAACATGTTGAGACCACGGATGCTGGCCTGTGGTACGATGAGATTTATCACGTCAATGGTTGTCTTACGGCTTGCGGAATATCCGAGCGTTGTGAGGTGTCCTTCCAACGCAAGCGTTCCGAGCGCCTCGCTCAAGACTTCACCACCGATCCCGTCGATAACAATGTCTGCGCCGTAGCCGCTCGTGATACGACGGACGCCGTCACCCAACTTCTCCAAGGATGTATCGATGACTTCATTGAATCCGAGCGCCTTCGCCTGTTGTGCCTTCGCATGATTGGTCGTGCTTGACATGGCGTGTTTTGCACCCAAGGCGCGCGCCAATTGCGTCACTGCATTGCCGATCGATCCTCCGATCGCCGGCGCCAGAACCGTTTTGCCTGCCCGAAAACCAGCCAGAGTAAGAGCCACCTGCGCGGTGAGATA
>Ga0066388_100000837_pt1 | contig 15928 bp, 16 predicted proteins | sample PanSoiMetaGPlot6_FD_64539 | JGI IMG/M metagenome (GOLD analysis project Ga0066388, IMG submission 64539) | Tropical forest soil microbial communities from Panama analyzed to predict greenhouse gas emissions - Panama Soil - Plot 6 (Hybrid Assembly) | ecosystem: Environmental > Terrestrial >... | reverse complement strand
AGTCGAATGGGCGGCTAGCCTGTGCGGCCGGGACGAAGTCCGGCTGCGCTCACGCTCGCTCGGACAGGCGAGCCGCCTGTCCCACGTGGCCCACGACACCAGACTAGTACCTTGGCTATCCCGCAATTGCTATCTCATTCGGCTACAATCATTCCAGCGGGTGACTGTCGCGTTTCGCCCGGCATCCAAGTTAATGTCCCGAGGTTGTTATGAATCTGTTGCGCACCAGCTTGAGCATCTTTCTGCTGTCCACTGCCGCATTGGCAGCGCCGCTGAGCTCTTCCGTTCGGCCAGCCATCCCGTCGCAAGTGCAGCAGTTGATCTGTGTGGACTACCGCTCGCTCAAGAACTCCGACACGGCGCAACAGCTGAAGGCACAGGTCTTTCCCGACAACCTGAAGCAGTTCGAAGTCGCTCTGAAAGGGGCAGGAATTGATCCCGATCGCGATGTCGACCAACTGACCTTCATTTCTTACCGTTCTCCCAAGCAGGGCCTGGAAATCGTTGGCGCAGCCCAGGGAGTATTTGCCAATAAGGCTGTGCTTCGCAAACTGCAAGCGAAGAAGATTCGTCCGGTTAAATATCGCGACTCCAATATTTATCCCATGTCCAGCGGCATGGAGATGACTTTCGTAGACGAGACCACGCTGCTCTTCGGCGAGGGCCCGGCTCTACGTGGTGCGCTCGACGCCCGCGATGGTTACGTTCAGACCCTGGATTCAAATCCTGACATTGCAAACATGATCGGAGACGTCGAATCGGGTGCGGTGTGGAGTGTTCTCGATCAGAAGGGCACACAAAACATGATGCTATCTGCGCTGGGTGATGCCTCCAAGGTCGGAGAGTACGACAGTGTGAAGAAGCGAATTCTCGGCTCGCGCTACACCATGAATTTTTCGAACGGGGTGAATTTTGATCTCGATGTCCTCACGTCCGACTCGGTTACGGCCGCAACGCTCTCATCTCTGGTAAAGATGGGGGTACTCTACAAGAAAATGACCGCCAGTTCCACGGAGAAAGCCGCGCTCGACGATGTCTCAGTGAACTCCGACAGCTCGAAGCTGCAAATGCACTTTAAGGCCGACGACAAGCAGTTCCAGTCGCTGATTCACACGAGTCTATTCGCGGCAGTTTCGCGATAAGGCACTCACCTGGCACAGGCGAGCCGCCTGTGCCACGCATTTTGATTAGCTGCCTCGCCTCCCTTTGACCCAGCCTTCTTTCACAACCTGCTTTGATCGCCCAATCGCGAGCGACTCTGGCGGCACGTCCTCCGTTATGCACGACGCCGCACCCACATACGCTCCCTTGCCCACCTTCACGGGCGCAACTAGCGTCGCATCGCTGCCGACGAAAACACCGTCTTCAATGACGGTCGTGTGCTTGTGAACGCCGTCGTAGTTGCAGGTGATCGTCCCCGCGCCGATGTTTACGCCAGCCCCAATCTCTGCGTCCCCGAGATACGTCAGATGGTTTGCTTTCGATCCTTTGCCCAATCTTACTTTCTTGGTCTCCACAAAGTTCCCGACGTGCGCTCCCTCCCCAATGTCACTTCCGGGACGCAGGTGCGAATAGGGTCCCACTAGTGCTCCGTTTCCGACGTTCGCCTCGTCCACTAAGCATCCCGGGCGGATCACCACGCGATCACCGATGACTGAATTTTGCACAATCGAATAGGATCGAATCCTGCAGTCGCCGCCGATTCGTGTCTTACCGAGTACTTGCACGAACGGCTCAATGGTTGTGTCCGCACCGATCTCAACATCAGAATCAATCACACAGGTCGCAGGATTGAAAATGGTCACGCCCTCCGACATCAATTTGTGGCATTTCTCTGCCCGCATCTTCTGATCGAGCCCAACCAGCTCCGCACGCGTGTTGCTGCCGAGAATCACCGACGGATTCTCGGTTTGAGTAACCACGACGCGTCTTTTCGCCCGTCGAAGAACGGCAGCCATGTCCGTGAGGTAGTACTCGCCGTGTGGATTATCGGTTTTAAGCTCATCTATATGTTCGAATAGGATCTTGACCGAAAATGCATAAAACCCTGAGTTGATCTCGCGAATTTTACGTTGTGTGGGCGTACAGGGCTTCTCTTCGACAATCGCCTTCACTTCGTCGCTCTTCGCCCCTGCCCGAATAACTCTGCCATATCCAGTTGGATTTTCCAGGCGCGCGCTCAGAATGGTCATCGCCGCGCGATTGCGCTTGTGAAAGTTCAGCAGGCTCACAATTGTCTCTGGAGTAATAAGTGGAGCATCCCCAGAAAGCACGATCACCGTTTCGTACCCTGCAAGAGCGCTGGCGGCGGACATGAGGGCATGTCCAGTGCCTCGCTGCGGCTCTTGCCTGACGAACTGCACGCCCGTCTCTGTCACTGCCCTTTGCACCAGGTCCGCTTCATGACCGATGATCGCGTAGATGTCTTGTGCAGGCACGACCTTCACTGCGGCAGCGATTACGTGTGCCAGGAGCGGTTTCCCGCCAACCTCATGTAGAACTTTAGGATGCTTCGACTGTAGCCGGGTACCTTTGCCGGCAGCCATAATGGCGATCGCCGTCGCGTGTGTATTTTTGGAGTCACTCATGAGTATTCAATATATCTTGCGAGATAGGTCCATCTAGGAGCTAGCAGCAATGAGCCGCGAGTGAACCTTGTTTGCTCAACGCTCGCTGATCATTGCCCACCGCTATTCCCCCATTTATCCACAGCCCACATTCCGCGTAACTCTCTGGATTTTATGCTTCTTCCGGATTCGCGAGTTCCAATGGCATCCCGGTTATCAACAGAAAATTCTTGTGCAATGTTTTGCGTACTCTGCTAGCATCGGCGGCAATAGGAGTGCCAAAACTCCCAAGAATTTCATGTATTTAGGGCACCATGCGCCGGTGCACTCTGGTACACCAACTGCAACCATAGTTGTAGTCTCTCCCCCGCAGACTGCGTGGGGCTAACTGCGTAACAGGAGAGCATTTTGAAGCATTCGCGTCGGGGAAAAAGCCATAGAAGTCGTCGTGTAAGAATCGCCGGAATCGTAATTCGGGGTCTGGCATTCGTAGCGTTGTTGTTTGCCTGCGTAGGCATTATCCGCTGGATCTCCGGGGGAACCCGCAGCGCGGGAATCAGAGAAGCATCTGATCACTCGGGAGCGAGCCTGTCGACATTTGCTGGGCTTCAGCCGAGTGGCATTCAAGCTCACAACCGCCGCCTTGTTTATCCGTATTCAGTCGTACCTGGTGGTGTGACGTCTACTGCCGAACTGCGTCAGGTGGCCGATCATGACGCCGTAGTCGGCGAGCATTATCGCAGCTTCGATTACAAGCATGCTCGGATGATCGAGGTCAACCAGCCGCGGCTGGTCTATCTTTCCTATAGGCGCGGCAACAAGGTCTACTGGACCCGCAAGCAGGCCAGCCTGCAAAAAGGCGAAAAGATTCTGACCGACGGCAAAATTACTGCCCGCGCGCGATGCGGCAACCAAGTCTCAGTTCTGCCACAAGCGCAAACATCAACCGAAGAACCGACTATGGCCGAGCTGGATCGTCCGGACGCGGTCGCCAGCGGGATGCAGGCCTTTCCCTCTAACTATGAGTCCAGTCTGCTGGAAGTTGATCCCGGGGTGCCCATTGGCCCTGGAGGACTTGCCGCCGGTCCTGTCGGAGCACCTCCTGGGGGATTCATTCCACTTCCTGTCGGCGGAGCGCCCGGCACCCCTATAAACTCCGGCTGCGTTCCAAAACCCGACAAACCGTGCCAGAATCCGCCACCACCTCCACCGCCAGCTGTGCCGGAACCAGGCACAATAATTCTGGTCGCTTCAGGTGCCGCCGCGATTTTGACACGGATGCGTAGAGCGCGAGGATAATTTCCTGCTCACGTGGCACAGGCGGCTCGCCTGTGCAGCCGGACGAAGTCCGGCTTGGGTCGCTCTTTTCGCTCGAAATGCACAGTCGGGCCGCGCATTGGACTCCGGCGCTTCGCTCCGGCGCTTCGCTTCGTCGCTCAGGGCAGGCTCTGCGCCACGTAAGTTCTTACGCCATTAGTACGGTTGGTACTAGTACTAAAGTGCAACTCATCACATCGGTCGCGCTGCTAGAATCCGCTCAGAATGCGGATCCCTCCCCATCTGCGTCGAGCTGCCGTGTTGGCTCTGTTACTGTCACCGGCGATCTCAGGAGCAGCGCGTCAGGGAATTGTCTCCAGGGTAACCATCATCAGTGTTGATCCCTTTCAGTTGCAGATTCAGACCAACGGTACCGAAGCGCCGCAGACCCAAATTGTCTCTTCCCCGGAGCGCCTGGTGGTTGACATCCCAAACGCATTACCTGGGCCCGCATTGCGTGGAATTGCATTCAACCGGGGCGAAGTGCGCGGTGTCCGCGTAAGTCTTTTTTCGGCAGAACCGCCGATTACCCGTATTGTTGTTGATTTGAATCAGCCGCAATGGTATCGAGTCACGCCCAATTCGGCGGGCTTGCTGGTGAGCCTCGGTTCGGATTCGCAGAGTCCGGTTGACAGTCAGTCAACGATAGGTTGGGTCTCTAGCAAGGCCCCCGTCACTTTGAAACCGGCTAGCGCCCAACGTCCTGGCTTCGAAATAAGGAAAGAAAGCGTACCACCGAAGCCAGCTGCGCCGAAGGCAGCTCCGCGGAAAGGCCTCAGCATTGAATTCGCTGACGGCTTGATGACGATTCACTCTGGCGGTGCCACTCTGTCGGAGATTTTGTTTCAGATTCAAAAGGTGACGGGCGCGGAAATCGCTATTCCGTCCGGCACTGAGCAAGAGCGCGTGGCTGCTGATTTCGGGCCGGGGCCCGCTAGTGAAGTCCTCGGAGAATTGCTGAATGGTTCAGGACTGAACTTTGTCGTAGTCGGGTCGGAGACGAATCCAAATGTTCTTCGCAGCGTGATTTTGAGCCGGAAGTCAGACGTTATAGAAACTCCACCGGGTTTCGTTCAAAATCCCATGTCTGCGACAAACAATGTGGAACCTGACTACCAGGAAGCCCCTCCGCCCGATCCGATCATCGTGCCGCCTGCTCCCGACCAGAACTTTCAACCAGAGCAAGGCATTCAGCCTGACCCGAATGCTCAGCCTTATCAACAAGTGCCGCCGGCGGGACCGCCACCCGATCCTCCGCCGAGCTAAGCTCAATTGTGAATCAATCTCACCGGAATTGGTGACACGCCACCGCCAGACACCGCCGCGCCAGCAGCCGCACTCATTCCGCAGCCGATCACGTTCACGATGTAGGCATCGATATCACTCGATCCCGCTCCAGTCGGATTTACGTAATTCACGAACAACTGAAGGAATCCAACAATGGTTACTTGGTTGTTCGGCGGCATTAACCCTTGAGGAACGTGGAAAAGAGGCATGGTAACGATCGAGTCGCTGGTGTTCATAACCGCATTCGCCGCAATGTTGTAACGGGCCTGGCTAAACGATCCGGGAATAATCTTGGGTGGGCCAGTGCTAGCAGCGAGATTACTAGGGTCGAGCAAGTCCTGCTGAGACAAGCCCGGGGGAAGTCCCGTGGTGGTGGTATGGATCAGGCACTGCAAGCCACTGTCGGCGGGACCATTTGCGCGTCCCGGATTGATCGACGGATCCCAAGTTGCGACATTGCTGGAGGCTCCGCACTGCTGGAAATCAAACGTGATTCCGTCGCAGCACTCGGTGCTCTTTTCAAAGTCTGTTTTGTTGCCTCCAGCGCAACCTGGGGCTGCGTCGCTTGGACAATAAGTGTGTGTACCTGAAACGAGCATGGGAATGTATTGTCCTGCACTCGGTGGCTTCGGGTTGTTGGGTGGAGGTAACGTGCATCCACTTGGGCTCTGCCCACCGCCGATACAGGCGGATGACAGGATAATGTGCTCGCCGAGCAACGCTTTTCCTTGAGTAACAATGCCTGTTGTTTCATTTACGAAAGGCACGGGCGCGCTCGGGGGTGAATTAGGATCAACATTCGGCACCAAGAATGGCTTCACGCATTTTGGCGCTGCCGGAACGAAGCTGCCGCCATTGCTTTGTGAAAAGGCGGGATTGTAGGCTTCAGCGGTTGCAGTGGCTGCAACCGCAGCTGCCGAGCTGCCGAAAATTCGCGCGAAGAAAACAGGGAGATTGGTCTTCTGCAACTGCACGGTGATGCGCGGGTTTCCGAGCAAGCCGAAGTTCAAGGTCGGCGGCCCCACCATCTGGGCCGGGGATCCAGCGACTTTGTTTTGCAGAGCAGCGGCAACTGCGTAGGAGCTCGCCAATTGCTGAGCAACCGCTTGCAGGCCCGTGTTGGTCGGATTGGTGGTGACGCCGGAATCCACAAAAGCCTTTGCTCCTGCCAAGGCTGAGGAATCGGCAGCGCGTTGAATTTCACCCTTGGCGACATACAGAGTTGTCAAGTCAATTGCCAGCGCCGCCACAGCGAGAAGACTGACCATGGAAAGGGCCACCAGGGCAATCGTCTGCCCTCTCTGGCGCGGTGTTTTGCCGACGGATGTCATCTCAATCCTGGTTGGCAGCTATCGCATCTGTTTCAATCTGCGCGGTCCCCGTTGCGGTCGAGCTCGGCGCAATTAACTTGATCACGCCACCGAAGTGCCACTGGTACGGATAGCTAATATCCACGCGTGTTGCGATTATCTTCAGCGGCTCCGGCGATCCTTGAGTCCCGGCGTCGAACACAAATCCTCGATTAATGGTCAAGGTGAACGTCGAAGTCTCAGAACAAGCTCCGGTTGCCGTCCAGGACAGCGAGGGCGTCAACTGAATGGGGCCCAAATCACAGTCGTTGATTCCCGCAGCAATCAAGTCAGCATCCACCAGATCGCGAATCGCGGTCACCGAAACCGGCGCCGTTTGCGTCAGATCGTTGGTCGGCTGGCTGGCGCCAAATCGGGCGCCGTCCTTAGCTGCAAAGTTGAGTTTTTCTTTCACATTGAATGCTTGCCCAAAATCGTAAATGGCCACTACAAAGACGACGAGCAAGGGCAGGACCAAGGCGAACTCGAGAATTTGTGCGCCGCGTTCGTCTTTTGCCGGTCGAACGCTAGCCGCAGGCATCAGTCTTCTCCCCGCATCTCGACCTGGGCCTTCAATTGGATTCTCTGGTTGTTCAGCGACGTAAACGGCAGGACTAACTGATACGGATATTGAAAACTGACGATTACGCCGCACACCGGAGGAGACGATCTGCCCTGGTTCAACAGCATGTTGCGGCAGATGGTGAACTGTCCGCCGGACGCTTGCGAGCAAATGCCCTCAGGCACTACGTCAGGGCATGGTTGCGGCGTGGGCGTGGGAGTCGAGGGTATCGCCCGGCTCGGATCCAGGTTCGCCGCGAGCAGCGAATTATTAACTGCTTGTACCACCGTTGTGTCGCACGGAAGAGCAGTCCCCGGCCAGGTGCATGATCCAAAGCAGTTCGCACAGGCCGGCACAGCCGCGGTCCGCGCACCTTCCCGTGCTGCATGGTTGATCGCGCCATAGATCATGTAGGCGCGTCCAAACCAGTAAATCGCGAACAGAAGCATGAACAGGGCCGGCAGGATGACGGCGGCCTCAGCAATTTCCGCAGCGCGGTCTTCGCGAAGTCGGCCTGGCGCAACGGCCCGACCAGTGAACAACGGCCAATTCATGGGTCAGAACGCTCCCCCAAGATGCCTGGAAGTATAAAGCAGGACGGTTACCGCTGCCGCCACTCCGAAGGGGACTTTAATAGCTTCGGGATTGTCAATCGTTAGGTCCGGGGGAGGAAGGTGGACACGAAAAATGGCTGCCAGCATTCGTCCAATGTTGCGCACAGTTTGCCGCAAACGGCCTTTCAGGAGCACCAGGCAGAGCGCCATGACACCGTTGATCACCAGTGTCCAGAGAAGGACGATCATCAGATGTTGTTGAAAGAATGGCACTGCCGTGTTGTAGCCGAAGAACGCTCCAAGTCCCCCGACGAGCTTCCAGTCGCCGCCGCCTAAGCTCCGCACGAGAACAAAGGGAAGCAACAGTCCGAGACCAAGGACTGTGCCCAGAAAGGATAAGCGCAGCCCATGCCAACCATCAGCGATTGTATGAAGAATGATCGCGATCAGAACCGATGGGTACGTCAACCAATTGGGAATGCGGCGCCAACGCGCATCGGTCACGCCGGCAGTAAGAGCAAAGATAGCGGAAAGAATCCAGATGGCCTTGTTGACCACGGTGCTGAAATTCTAGCACTCAGCATTCAGCACTCAGCATTCAGCCAAGCTGAATTTCGTGCATGTTCAAAAAGCCAGTGGCCAAGATTCACATCGATTAATCACGGATACGCAACTACTCGTCCGTGATAATCCGTGAAGATCCCTGGCAGAATCTCTTTGGCTGAATGCTGAGTGCTGAATGCTGAGTGCTTTACTGCCTCGGCAAATTGGGGCTGCTATTCCTCTCGGCGATGATCTTCTTCGCGTTCTCCGCCAAAGCCCGCGCTTGCGGGAGAAGATCGAGCGCTTTCAAGATTTCCGGATCGCTTTCAGCTCGGATCTTGAGCCCCTCTTCCTGGCCGAACGCATCCACAAAGAGTTCGCTCTTGATGTTGGAGCGGATCCAGTCGTTATTCTGCACGAGGTCGGCTTCCGTATACGGTGTCTTGTCAGCGTCAAGGGATTTGCGGAATTCCTGCACGACGCTCTCATCCACTTCGAAATTTTTCGTAATGCGGTGAGAGTTCACATAGTGCTTGGCGAAATTGAAGAACGCGTAATGCTGCAGAAGACTGTCCTGAAAATGGTTGGTCTTGATGGGTTCAACCTTCACGTCCGGAGTGATTCCACCTCCGCCGTATACGGTTCGCCCGCTGTCCGTGAGCTTTATTTCTTTGTTTGTCGTGTCGCTGATGCCGTCGCGATCAAAATAGTAGTCATAGAGTGACACGTTGCTATAGTCGCGCTGAATCAGTCGCCCGCTCGGCGTGTAGTACTTGGCGGTGGTCAGCGCAAGCCCGGTATCGTTTGAGAGCGGATACACGGTCTGGACCAGGCCTTTTCCGAAGGTTGTCTCTCCAACAACCAGCCCACGATCGTGGTCCTGAATCGCACCGGCAACGATTTCAGCCGCAGATGCAGTTCCACGATTCACCAGCACCACCAAGGGATACTCTTTTCCACCGTTCCCATGCGAGGCCGCGTAGCGCCGCTCCGGTGAAGACCGGCCATGATGAGAAACGATCAGCTGGTTTTTGCGGAGAAATTTGTCTGCGACACCCACGCCTTCGTTCAGCAACCCGCCGGGGTTCTGACGCAAATCGAGGATCAGCCCCTTCAGCTCCCCTGATTGATAAAAGTTGTCCAGGGAGTCTTGTACTTCTTTTTCCGTAGTCTCGTTGAAGCCGGAGATATGCATGTAGCCCACACCCGGCTTGATCATGAAGTGCAGATCAACGCTGTAACGCGGAATCTCATCGCGGACAACCGTGAATTCGAGCGGCTTGTCGTTGCCTTCGCGCAGAACGGTAATGTGGACCGTCGTTCCCTTAGGTCCCTTCAGCAGGTCGGCAACATCGCTCGTATTCATGTTGTCCGTCGGTTTCCCATCCACCGCAACAATGACGTCCCCCGGATGAATACCCGCTCGATACGCCGGTGTTCCCACAAAAGGTGCGATGACGATGACCTTGTTATTGCGCGGGCCTACAGTCATTCCCACGCCGTAGTACTTCCCACGCTGATCTTCGCGTAATAGCGAGTACGATTTGGGATCGAAGAAGTTTGAGTGCGGATCAAGCACGTGCAGCATGCCGGGAATGGCCCCGTTGTAGATCGCTTTGTCCGGATTCACCGGCTCGGCGTAATTCTGCTCAACGATGTCGTATACCTTCGTGAACTGCTGCAGGCTTTGGCTGACATCGGAGTCGCTGTCGTGCGCCGTGGCTGGATTTTTCTGGGCAAACAACATCCCCAGAAAACCGCATGCAGCCAAAAACGAAACGATGAAAAGGGAAGCTCGCTGCGAACTACGGACCATCTTGGTATTTTCCTTCAGCCCAGGGATGGGGCTCCCAGGCAAGCAGATTCAGTCGAGTATAACATGCGCAGAAACAGAAACTTACGCAATCCTAGAGACGAAGGTCATTCGAGTCATTACCAATTGTTTATGATGCGGAAACCAGCAAACCCGATGCGTTTTGTTCAGGCCAACAGCCAGACTGGGCAGCACCATTAGCTGGCTAGTTTTTTGAGGAATTCTTGTTCGTCGAGCCGGTACTTGAAGGCTTTGCGCCCGTCAATGAAAACAACCGGAACTTCGTCGGTGAACTGACGCCGCAGGAGTTCGTCGGTCTCGACATCAATTTCGCGCCAGCGGAAGCCGCCTCTGCGCTCCAGTTTCGCCAGCTTCTCCTTGACGATTTCGCAGAGGTGGCATCCCTTGCGGGAGTACACAATCACTTCGCGAAAGAACGACATGGCCGCGAGTGTAGCAAAGTCGTAAGCCTTCTTCCACTCAAAAAACCATGCTAGACGGTCGCCGCAGCGCTGTCCTGAGCAGAGCCCGAAGACTTGAGGGAAAACCGGCCTCGCAGGCGCGCCAGAAGGTACAATCCATAGTCCATGCCCGAAAGTGCTCAAAAACCTCTCGCCGGAAAAACCGCTCTGATCACGGGCGGAGCAAAGCGCCTAGGCCGGGCTGCTGCGCTAGCGTTGGGAGAATGTGGCGTAGATGTTGCAATAACGTTTTTGGAGTCTGCCAAACAGGCCAAGCAGACCGTCAGGCAGGCGGAGGACATGGGTGTTCGGGCTCTGTCAGTGCGCTGCGATGTGACCGATCCCGAGAGCGTTCGGACCGCAGTCGCCGCGGTGGTGTGTGAATTCGAGGGGCTCGACATTCTGGTCAACAACGCAGGCCGCTACGAAACGGTTGAATTCGACCAGCTCTCAATCCAGCAATGGGACACAATCTTCGCCACCAACGTTCGCGGGCCGTTTCTCGTTTCCAGGGAAGTATTGCCGTATTTGCAGAAACGTAAAGGCCGCATTATCAACCTTGGATCGCTCGGTGGCTTGCGCGCCTGGGCGACCCACGCCCATTACTGCTCCTCCAAGGCAGCACTTCACATGCTGACCAAGGCGATGGCTAAAGCGTTGGCACCAAATATTGCTGTAAATTGCGTAGCTCCGGGCATGATTGATCTTGGAGAAAAATCTGCAGTCGCTTTTATGAAGCGGATGGCAAAGCAGACACCCATGCAGCGTAATGGCTCTGCGGCAGATGTCGCGGCGGCAATCAAGTTCTTTGCGACAGCACCGCATTTTGTTACCGGCCAAATTCTCGTAGTGGACGGAGGCCTCGGCCTGTGAGACTTGTCTCTCTTCTAATTTTGCTCGCAGGTTTTGCGAGTGCGCAGACGCGCCCCGAAAACGGCGCAACCGAAATCCAAGTATGGACCGCCGGCGGCCATTCCGTTCCTGGAGGTCGCGGTAGTATTGGTATCTGGAATGCCGGGCTGCGGTACGGCTGGGTGCTTACCGGGCCGCATGGCCCGGGTTTTCTGATCGGGCGATTTGAATACGCAATCGACGCGGTGCCAGCCTACGTACTTTTTCAGCCCGTAAACACCACTTACGGGGCTGGACTGAATCCTGTGAACCTGAAGTGGAACTTCGCCACTCGCGGCTGGCTTGTTCCCTACCTGGAGCTCAGCGGAGGCATTTTGTTCACAGGGCACAGCGTGCCGCCCGGCACCTCTGACGTGAACTTCACGTCGGCGGCTGCCTTTGGCACACACTTCCTTGGGCAAAAGCGCACCTGGACTCTCGAAGCCCGCTATCTCCACATTTCAAATGCGGGGCTTGAGCGGTTGAACCCGGGAATCAATACCGTTGAAGTGAGAATCGGAGTAGGGAAGTTTAGAGGAAGTCAGAAGTAGGAAGTCAGAAGTAAAGAAGTCAGAAGTAAAGAAGTCAGAATGCGGAAGTAATTAGTCCAAGGCATAAGCGTAAACGATTTTACTTCTGACTTCTGATTTCTTACTTCTGACTTCTTACTTCTGATTTACTTCTTCAAAATCGGGTTATACCCGTCGCTTACCAACTTAGCCCGCGCGCTTTCCGCTTCTTTGATGTCTGCGAACGGCCCCACTTGAACGTGAAAAAGTTTGTCGAGGGAGGGGTTCAAGATGAAGGCCGCATACTGCCGTCCCTTCAGCGACTCCACCAGAGCTTCCGCATCTTCCTGCTTACTGACCGCTGCAACCTGAACGAAATAACCGGGCCCGTTCAGTGCTGGCGGTTGCGTAGCGTTTTGGTCAGAAGTCGCCGTCTGACCCGAACTATTCGAAGAGCTATCCGTTGGCTGCGATTGGTCGGTGGGGTTCGATTCCGATGCTGCACTCCCTCGGGCCGGCTCAGACGCCTTGCCCGCGCTCGCGGATGGCCGAGTGCCAGAGGTTGTGCCTGGCGACGGCAGCAACTCCGGCGCCGATCGCACCGAATTTCTTCCCATGGAAAATCCCATACCAAAGAAAATTGCGCACAAGATGACCAGGCCAAAAAAGAGAGCCAGCATCTTTCCTGTGCCGAGAGTTATTTCGGTGTCGTTGGTTTCATCCACCCGAGATGAGGTGATTGGAGTCATTACAGCGATGCACACCCGTTAACCAAAGAAACACAGGCACTGAGAGAAAGTTCCCGCTATTGCCGTTTCCTGCTTTCAGTAGTGAACAGGTTCCAATCCTTATTTTGCTGCCGTCGACCCCTCTTTTCCTAGTAACTTATGAAGTCCTGACATGAAATCTACTGGAACCGGAAAGACCACGGTGGTGTTCTTCTCGACGCCGATTTCCGTCAAAGTCTGCAAATAGCGGAGTTGCACGCTGACCGGCTCCGAAGCCAACAAATGCGCGGCATCCACCAGCCGCTGCGCGGCAGAGAACTCGCCTTCTGCGTGAATGATCTTCGAACGCTTCTCGCGCTCAGCCTCGGCCTGCTTTGCCATCGCGCGCAGCATCGTTTCGGGCAGATCAACCTGCTTGACCTCTACGTTCACGACCTTTACGCCCCAGGGCGCGGTATGAGTATCGAGAATGCTTTGCAGGCGCGTATTGATCTTTTCGCGATGCGCCAGCAATTCGTCAAGCTCTACTTCGCCGAGAACGGACCTCAACGTTGTTTGAGCGAACTGGGAAGTCTGATACACGTAGTTCGAAACCTCCACAACGGCGCGGGTAGGCTCGATCACACGAAGAAAGATGACCGCGTTAACCTTCAGCGTTACATTGTCTCGAGTGATGATGTCCTGAGGGGGCACTTCGAGCGCCTCTTGGCGGAGTGACACTCGTACCATCCGCTGTACCGGAGCCAGCACCAGGATGACGCCCGGCCCTTTCGGCAATTGTCGTAGTCTTCCAAGGTTGAAGATTACCCCACGCTCGTATTCGGCCAGGATTTTGATGGAACTCAGGACGTATAAGAGGACTACGACGATAACAATCATTCCAAACGTGCCGATGCCTTCCATTCTCTTGCCTCCAGCTGCATTCGAAGCCCACTGATTGTACTGCAACTCGATTCGCGCGACTGAGGAACTTACAGATCGATGCAGTTTGGTCTGTAGATTATCTCTGCGTCCTCGGTGATTTTCTCTGCGATCTCTGCGGTTAAAAAGCTTCTCAATGCCACTATCGCGTTTCGAGGAGCGGAATTTCCGTTCCACTAGGAATTGACTTTGGGTGTAGTCTCAGGTTCTACGCTAAGCTCCAGCCCTTCCACTTTCCGCACTCTGACTCTCTCTCCCGGCGCGACACTCGCAGATGAAACCGCGTCCCAAATCTCCCCATGGACAAAAACTTTTCCGACAGGCGCTAACGCCGTTTGAGCTACCGCCACCGCGCCGATCAGACCTTCAACGCCAGTGACAACCTTGCTTCGGCGCGCTCTGATGGCGATCGTCATCAGAAACACCGTAATAATTCCCAGAGGCACGCTCACCGCCAGCGCTGTTGACAGCTTCACCCGCATTTCCGGAATGGGTGCATCTACCAACAACAAAGACCCGAGCACCAGCATCGTAATGCCGCCCATGGCGAGCACGCCGTGAGTTGCGAACTTGGCCTCCAGTGCGAATAACACAAATGCTGCGAGAATCAGCACCACGGCCGCAAATCGCGTGGGCAAGAGATTGAGCGCAAAGACTGCCAGCAGGATGAAAACGACGCCCACAGTTCCCGGCACCACCGCGCCGGGGTGATTGAACTCCGCATAGAGCGCCATGATCCCGATCATCAGCAGTACCGAGGCAACGTTCGGGTTAATGATCCACGACAGAATCCGCTCTTTCAAAGTCTGGTCGAGAAATTTTTCCGGCTTTCCCACGAGATTGAGTGTGAGGGTCTTGCCGTCGAATCGCTTGATCGGCTTTGTGGCAATCTGCTTGAATAGGTCCTGCTCGTTGGCAGCGATGTAGTCAATCAAGTTTTGTGACAGGGCTTCAATCTCAGTGAAGGACTTGGATTGCCGCACTGTGCTTTCAGCAACGTCAACGTTGCGTCCACGCTTGGATACAAATGAGCGCATGAACGCGGCCGCATCATTTTCGACTTTTTGGCCCATCGCGCCCTTGATGTCTTCTCCCAAGGGACCGACAGGATGTGCAGCGCCGATGTTGGTTCCGGGGGCCATGGCCGCCACATCGGCGCTTTCCAGGATGAAAAATCCGGCAGAAGCAGCATGAGTCCCGCTCGGGGATACGTAAATGATCACCGGAACAGGCGACGCTAGGATCTTCTGGATAATTTCCTGTGTCGAGTTCATCAGCCCGCCCGGAGTACTCAATTCAATGAGCACAGCGTCGTCCTTGCGGGACGCCGCCAGTTCCAGAGCTCGTTCAATGCGTCCGACGCTGACGGGTTGGATCGTGTCATTCACCACGATCTTCACTACATCGGCCGATGCGCTCGCACTCACGATGAATAGCCAAAAAAGAAGAACAGGGAAGCACCGACGCATGACCCCACCTCGCAACGATCTATTCATATTGTCTCGCAAAATAGGATTGTCGCGGTGTTGTCAAAATGATTGACACTTCTTTACTCAACCCACACGTAACTTTCGCTGCGCAATGGGGTTTCTATTGATGTCAACAAAAGACGTCAGTAAAGAAAGGGTTGGGACTATGAAACTACGAAACTTAGTTTTGGCGTTGGGAATGGCGGCTATGTCGCTCGGCGCGACGAGTGCAATAGCGTCGGAGCAGGCGATGGCTGGGCCGATTTCTGAACAGGGGATAGCGAGGATCCAGAAGCAGGTCAGGCATGAGTTGAACATGCTGCCGTACGTGAACGTTTTCGATTACATGACGTTCTCGGTGGATCAGAACGGAACAGTCACGCTCAATGGAGAGGTGACAAGGCCTGTCCTGAAGAGCAATGCGGCCAATGTGGTGAAGCGAATCGAAGGCGTGGAGCGCGTGGAGAACAACATTCAGGTGCTGCCGGTGTCGTTCTTTGACAATGGGCTGCGCGTGAGGCTCTATCGGACGATCTACAGCGGACCTCTGCAGAGGTATGCGTTGGGAACGTACAAGCCGATTCGGATCATCGTGGAAAACGGCCACGTGACGCTGATGGGCGTGGTTGACAGCGAGTTCGACAAGAATGTTGCTGGCATCCGGGCAAACACGGTGCCGGGAATTTTCTCGGTGGATAACCAATTGAAAGTGGTAAAGGGCTAATCGCCATTTAGGGACAGCGGGGATGCCCCGTCCAAGCTTTGCTTGGGCGGGGTTTTTCGTCGTGAACTGATAAAAACTCCCGCTCGCCTCCACAATGGTTGGTAATGGCTCAGTTCCAAAATCAACCACAAAGGCCAAGAAGGTGCACGACGGAAAACCTTATGATGCGAAGCCTTTCGTTTTGCTTCGTGTCCTCTGTAGTTCATTTTTTGATCTTCCGCCGAATTGAACCA
>Ga0066388_100000836_pt1 | contig 15935 bp, 10 predicted proteins | sample PanSoiMetaGPlot6_FD_64539 | JGI IMG/M metagenome (GOLD analysis project Ga0066388, IMG submission 64539) | Tropical forest soil microbial communities from Panama analyzed to predict greenhouse gas emissions - Panama Soil - Plot 6 (Hybrid Assembly) | ecosystem: Environmental > Terrestrial >... | reverse complement strand
ATCGCCGCGCCGGAACACAACGCCCTGCGCGCGGCGGTAGCCGGAAACCAGCTCGAGCCCCGGCGTGAGAAACGGTCGATTGTATTCGTCGGTCGCCGCGTCCAGCAGATGAATGCCAGCCAGGTCGCACTCGCCCCGCTGCGCGGCCTGAAGGCCTCCGGTGCTGCCCACGGCAAGGAATTTCGATCGCACGCCTCGCTGCTGCAGTTCCCCAAGCAGGTGGTCGAGGCCGATGCAATGGCTGCCGATCACCACCAGATCGGCGAGCTGCAGGGCACGACCGAGGAGCTGCACGTCGAGAACCGTGCCAGCCTGAACGATCTCCTGATGGCGGCCGATCGTGGCAAACCCGTCGGCGCGGCTGAACGTCGTCACGCTGCCCGATCCTTGACCCATCGGGTACGCCGCGAGCGTCGGATCGCCGGTTCCCTCGGCCGCGTCGACGAGACCGACGAGCAGGTATTCCGTGCGGCCGATCTCGCTGTTCACTTTGACCGCGAGACGCGCCGCGACGCGGGTCTGCTCCTGCGCGCCGCGGCCGGCGAGCAGCCGCAGCACCGGCGCGACGAACTCATGGAAGGTGAAGATCGCCGACGTCGGAAACCCGGGCAGGACGACGACCGGTCGGCCGCGCGTCACGGCGAGGCAAATCGGTTTGCCTGGCTTCAGTGCCACCCCGTGCGCGACGATTCCCGGGTCGTTCAGCTCCGCGACGACGCGGTAGGAGAGATCGCCTTCGCCCTTGCTCGTCCCGCCGGAAATCAGGACGACATCGGCGACGTCGAGCGCCTCACCGAGCGCATGCCGCAGCGCCGTCTCGTCGTCTCGCACGATCCCGAGCCGCCTCGGCTCGCCGCCCGCCTCGCGAGTGGCATCAGCCAGCACCTGAGCGTTCGAGTCGTATACCTTGGCGGGCCGCAGCGGTTCGCCGGGCACGATGATCTCGTCTCCGGTCGACAGAATCGCGACGATCGGCTTGCGCCAGACGTCGACCCGCGCGACCCCGATCGCGGCGAGGACCCCGGTATCGCGGCTGGTCAATCGCTGTCCGCGTCTGAGCACCGTCTCGCCGGCGGTGATGTCAGTTGCCGCGAACGTGAGTCCGCTGCCGGCTGTCACCGCTCGCGCGATCCGAAGCTCACGACCGCGGATGTCGGCGTGCTCGATCATCACCACCGCGTCGGCGCCGCGCGGCAGCATCCCGCCAGTCGCGATCGACACGGCGACGCCAGGACGAGTCACCATGGTTGGGACGCTGCCCGTGGTAATCGTCTGGTCCGCGAGTTGAACAAGACGCGGAGCTTCTTCCGACGCGCCGAACGTGTCCTCGGCGACCACGGCGAAGCCGTCCACGTTGGCGCGATCGAACGATGGCACGTCAACCGGCGACGCGACATCGGCGGCCAGCACGCGATCGAGCGCCGAGTCGACCGCCACGCTGTCGATGCCCCGCGGCGTCAGATCGAGCGCTGCGCGGAAACGGCGTTCGGCTTCGTCGCGATCGAGGACGTGAAGGAACTGCTCCTGCTCACGCATAGAGCCAGACGTTGACTCCGGTACCGGCGGCGAATCCTTCGCTGTCGGCGGGCACGATCACGAAGCCGTCGGCGCGCGTCGTCGATGACAGTACTGCCGCTCCGCCGATCGCGAGCGGCTCGACGATCCCTTCGACGAGTTGCACGCGGGCGTAATCGAGGCGGCCGATCGGCGAGCTGATCTTGCGCGCGAGCGGCGCGCGCACGCTCTGGTACGGCCACGATCGCGTGCGCCCGCCCAGTGCCCGCAACGCGCGCCCGGCGAAGAAATCGTAGCCGCAGAGGCACGACACGGGATTGCCCGGCAGGAGAAAGACCAGGCTGCGATCGATACGTCCGAGTCCGGTCGGACTGCTGGGGCGCATCGCTATCCCGTGGATCGCGAGCTCGCCATGCGCCGCGACGAGCGCCGGCGCGTGGTCTTCGATGCCCACACTCGAGCCGCCGGACACGATCACGATGTCGGCGCCTGAGCGGAGCCCGTTCAGGATCGCCCCACGCTCGTCGTGAACCAGACCGGGAAAGTCGACGAGGCCGCCGTCCCGCTCGACGAGCGCCGTGAGCATCGGACCATTGGCGTCGGCAATCTGATGCCCGTGCGGCGGTGATCCGGCCGGCAGCAGCTCATTGCCGGTAACAATCAGTCGAACGGTGGGCTGGCGAAACACAGGAACGTCGCGGACGCCAATCGAGCTCAACACACCGAGATCCTGCGGGCGCAGCAGGCGTCCCGGTTCGAACGGCGTCGTCCCACGACGAATGTCTTCGCCGGTCCGGCCGACATGTTTGCCAGGCGAGACCGAGGCGAGCGCCGCGACGTGCCGATCGCCTGCCGCTGTCTTCTCCTCGATCCATTCGGCCGGCAGCACGGCGTCGGCGCCCGCCGGCATCGGCGCGCCGGTCATGATGCGGACGGCCTGTCCAGCCGCGACCGACCCTTCGAACGGCTGCGCCGGCAACGCGTCGCCAATCACGACCAGCGGGAGTCGGTTGTAGGCGGTCGCACCCTGCGTGCTCTCGGCGACGACGGCATAGCCGTCCATCGTGGCGCGGTCGAAGCCGGGGACGTCGACGTCGCTGATGATGCGCGTGGCGAGGACTCGCCCGGCCGCGCGTTCGAGCGGCACGTCGACGGCGTCCAGCGGCCGCGTCCGTCCGTCGATCCACGCGAGCGCCTGCTCGACCGTATGACGCGCGCTGAACCCGCGCATGCGCACATCGTCGAACTCCGCTTTCTCGTCGTCGCTCATGCAATCCCGCAGACGCCGCGGCGCGGCCGAACCTCACGGCACAGCGCCCGACGATCGACTCTTGCATCCCCGAGAGCGTGAACGGAGACAATTGGCGTGTGATGTACAGGGGCAACTAACAGCATCCTGCTATTTTGTCGGCACACGCTCCTTCAGCTCCTGAAACCAGTTCAAGACGACGCGAATCTCGCCGGCTACGGAGCCGGGCTCTGCGTCGTTCGCCAACACGGGGGTGATGAATCGTTTTCCGGTCCCGTCAACGTCACGGTTTCTTGGGAACGCAGGGTTTGTCGACCCGAAGTTGCCCGCCGGCAGCGAGGCCGGCGTCCCGAACGCGAACTCGGGTTGGGTACGGATCGGCAGTGCGAACAGCTGATTGATGTTTGGCTCGTAGAACAGTTCTCTGCCGTCACGCGACCAGAACGGGTGATGCTGTGTGCCGGTGCCGGCGGACGACGGCACCTGATGCTTCTCACCGGTGGGCGGGTACGATTGGACGAACACGCTGCCGTTTGCTCCGTACGCCACCCATTGGCCGTCGGGCGAGAACGCGCTGCCGATCGGAGCAGTTGATTCTACGTCCGGGAACTGCGATGAACGTTCCTGCCGCAGGGACAGCACCCAGAGCGTCACCCTCGATCCCCTGGTGACGGTGTACAAAAGCTCGTTCCCGGAGGGCGACCACGATTCCGGCATATGGGCAGTTCCTTCGTCGGCCTTCGTCAACCGATGCGCCGGGCCGCTGCCATCCGCCGGCTGCCAGAATATGCCGCGATCGCCGTCTCGATCCGACTGGAACGCGATCCGCTTGCCGTCTCCGGTCCAGACGGGAAACCGGTTGACGCCAGCGAAGGTGAGAGGCTGCATCGACGTGCCGTTGCCGAGCGTGTAGACGAAGACGTTACCGTCTTTGCCGGTCTCTAACGTGAACGCCACGCGGCGGCCGTCAGGCGACAGGCGCGCATGGGCGTACGCCCCGCTCGGAAGATTCAATCGTTCGAGCGCTCCGGATCGATCGACCAGCGCGAGATCCTGCGCCTGCGAGACCGCCGTCGTCGTGCCTGGAACGTACACGAGCGTCCCTGTCGACGATGTCCTGAATTGCGCCTCGCCAGTCAGCGTCGGATTGGCTTGACTCCCGAAAACGCTGCCGCCGATGACCGCGGTCGCACGCCGGACGCCCTCGAGAACCGGAATCGAACCGCCACTCACGTCGGCGCTGATCGGGTCGAAACGAGTGGCGTACAACACTCCATTGCGCGCATAGAGGATATGGCCGGTCCGGACGTACTGTCCGCCGCTGCCGTTTTCGATCACGATCTTTCGGTCGCGCGACTTGGGGGCCTGCACCACGATCTGCGCGCGTTCCCACCGGTCCGCTGAAGAACCCTTCGCGACTGTGAACAGCACCTTTCCACCCGGCAGCATTTGCGGGGCATCGGCGTACTCGTCGGCCTCGACGCCGACGAGCTGCTCCGGGGGGCCGCCGGTCGGCGAGACGCGAAAGATGCCCTTCGCGCCCTGCCCAAACACAATCCCCTCTTCGTCCCACCAGACGCCAAACGGATTGTCTGCGGGACAAACGGTCGCACCGACTCCGCCGGTGACCGCGATCCGCTTCAGCCCCCGATCGGCGGACGAATAAAACAGGAGCCATCGGCCGTCGGGAGAGAACGTCGGTGACGAGACCCCGCCGGGCCCACCCGTAGTACCAGCGATCGGGCGGGCCTCCGTCGACGCGAGCTCGCGGAGGTATACCTGCTGATTCGCCACGTAGGCGATCTGCCGCCCATCGGGCGAAATCGCAGTCACGTGGCGGCCGGGGTTGGTAAAGAACTGGCCCGGTGCCAGCAGCAGCGAAAAACGCGCGACGGGCGCCGGTACCGGCGCCGCAGGAGGCTTCGCCAACCAGACGACGGCACCGATCGTGGCACCCGTTGCCACCGCGGTGACTACGAACGGCGTGGACCGTTTCCACAGCGGCCGGCGCGAGGCGATGGGACCGGTCGCCGACGCGCCGAGCGGCTCGGTGATCAGGAACCGAGCCGTGCTGATGTCCGAGATGCGTTTGCCTCGATCCTTTTCGAGACAGCGCCGCAGCAGCAGGCGAATGTGCTCCGGCACGTCCGCCGGCAGCGCACTCGCATCGGGCTCGCCGCGCAGGACCGCAGCCAGCGTGTCGCTGACATCTTCGCCAGCGAATGCGCGCTTGCCGGTCAGCATTTCATAGAAGACACACCCAAACGCCCAGATGTCGCTCCGCTTGTCGGCGGGCCGACCCTTGGCCTGCTCGGGGGCCATATACGCCGCCGTTCCGAGAATCACGCCGAGTTCTGTCATCGCCGGCGTCGTGATCGTCGGCAAGGCCGTCACGCTCGGATTCAGCGCCGCCGGCGCCTCGAGTGCTTTCGCCAGCCCGAAGTCGAGGACCTTGACCGTGCCGTCATCGCGAACCCTGATGTTGGCTGGCTTCAGATCCCGGTGAATGATCCCTTGCTCGTGGGCAGCTTCCAGTGCGTCCGCGACTTGCTTCGCGACTGGCAGGGCTTCGTCGACCGGGATGGCGCCCTGCGTGAGGCACTCCGCGAGCGTGCGGCCCTCGACAAGTTCCATCACCAGCGCGATGCTGCCGCCGGATGTCTCGAGTCCGTGGATGTGCGCGATGTTCGGATGGTTCAGCGCGGCGAGGACTTCGGCTTCGCGTTGAAACCGGGCCAGACGCTCAGGATCCGTCGCCAGCGACGTCGGCAGCACCTTGATCGCCACCTGACGCTTCAGCTTGGGGTCGGTGGCGCGATAGACCTCGCCCATCCCGCCCGCGCCAATGAGCGTCACGATTTCGTAGGGGCCGAGACGGGTGCCGGTCGACAGGGGCACGTCGCGAAGCCGATTCTAGCGACGAAGCCGGTGACGGGAAAGGGAGAAGCAGCCTTGCTACGTAGCGTCGCCCGCCGCGATCGATTCCTCGTCGCCCTCCGGCACCAGGCCGGTACTGCCCTGCTCGATGACGTCGAACAGCATTTTCCGATCGATGGGCTTCGATAGATAGCCGTCCATCCCGGCATCGAGACACCGCTCGCGATCGCGCTTCATCGCGTGCGCGGTCAGGGCGATGATCCGGATCCGGCCGCTACTCCGCCGCCGTTCGCGCAGCCGGATCGCAGCCGTCGCCTCGAGCCCGCCCATCGTCGGCATCTGAATGTCCATCAGGATGGCGTCGAAGGTTTCGCGATCGAATGCATCGAGGACCTCGAGGCCGTTGTGCGCGACGCTGACGCGATGGCCGCGCTTGGTCAGCATGGCGACGGCAACGCGCTCGTTGACCGGGTTGTCCTCGGCGAGAAGCACCTTCAGCGGCACGAACGGCGCCGCGGCCGCCTGTGCGTCCGCCGCCTTCGCCTGCGCCGCGCCCATCGCGCGACAGATGGCTTTCGACAGATCCTCCTGACGCACCGGCTTCGTGAGATGGGCGGCCAGCCCCAGCTCGCGGCAGCGCGCGGCGTCGCCGATTTGTCCCGACGAGCTGAGCATCATGATCGTCGCGATCCCTAGTTCGCTGCGGCGGCCGATCTCCCTCGCGACGGTGAACCCATCGAGGTCCGGCATGTTCGCGTCGAGGAGAATCAGCCGGAACGGATGACCGGCTCGCGCCGCCTCGGTCAAGAGCGCGAGCGCGGTTTCCCCGCCTTCGGCCGCGGTCGGGCGCATCTTCCAGCGGGTCAGCTGCTCCTGCAGCACGCGCCGGTTCACCGCGTTGTCGTCGACGATCAGGACGGGGACGTCGGCGAGAAGCGGCTCCGCCACGGCCGCCGGCGGCAGATCGGCCGCGGGGAACTCGATGACGAAATGGAACGTGCTGCCCTGGCCCGGCTCGCTCTCGACCCACATCCGTCCCTGCATCAGGTGCACGAGATTCGACGCAATCGTCAGTCCGAGGCCGGTGCCGCCGAAGCGGCGGGTCGTCGATCCGTCGGCCTGACTGAATGCTTCGAAGATCGCCTGATGCTTCTCGCGCGGAATACCGGGCCCGGTGTCGGTCACCGAAAAGTGCAGCCGGCAGCGATCGTCGGCCCGCGTCTCGCAGCGAACCGCCAGCAGCACGTGGCCCTTGTCGGTGAACTTGATGGCGTTGCCGAGCACGTTCATGATGATCTGGCGCAGCCGCACCGGATCGCCGAGCACCGCTTCGGGCACGTCGGGAGCGATGTCGCTGATCAGCTCCAGATCCTTCTGATGCGCCCGAACCGCGAGCGCCTTCATCGTGTCGTTGGCGACGTCGCGTACCGCCATCGGAATCGACTCGACATCCAGCTTGCGCGACTCAATCTTCGAAAAGTCGAGGATGTCGTTGAGCACCGAGAGCAGCGCGTCGGCTGACGTCTTCACCGTCAGCAAACACTCCCGTTGATCGTCGGTGAGCTCGGTATCGAGGACCAGTTCCGTCATGCCGACGACACCGTTCATCGGCGTACGGATCTCGTGGCTCATGTTGGCGAGGAACTCGCTCTTGGCGCGATTGGCGGCTTCCGCCGCTTCCTTCGCCCGCTGCAGCTCCTCGGCCACCTGGTTTTTCTGCACCGCGCGCACCGCGATGAACGCGAACAGCTGCGTGAGGACGAGAATCAGCAGGACGCGGTAGAGCGATCGGTTTGACACCTGCTCGAGCGCGTTGACCTCGACGCTCGCCTGCCGTTCGTAGAGTTCCTTGATCGCCTGCAAATCGTCGCGAACCTTGTTGAATGCCGGAATCCCGTCGCGAAGGTCGGTGTCGGTCGCATCCTTGGCCGATCCCTCGAGGATGCCGCTGATGACGCGATCGCGGACGACGAGATACGCGCGCCAGTCGTCGGCAAAGCGGTTCGCGGCCTGCAGAGCTGACGGCGCCGACGTCCGCTGAATGTGGCGGTCGATGATCTCCGCGACTTCGGCGTCAGCGGCGCGCGACTGATCGGCGTAATCGACCTGGCGGTTGGTGTCGCTCGTCCCGAGCGCGTAGAGGACGCTGCGCCGCGCTTCCTGGGTCAGATACTGCAGCTGGTCCAACAGGTCGAGGCCGGCCATCGAGCTCTCGTACATCACCCGGGCCTGACGGTTGCTGCTGCGCAGATCGCGAACAACGATCAGGCCCACGCCCAGCACCGCCACGCCGACGATGACCAGCATCGCGGTGACGTGCTTGCCCCACCTCACCCGGCCGGCCAGGACGCGGCGAAGTGACGGGCTCATTTGATCGGCAGCGTGAGACCAAAGGCCTGTCTGGCGGACGGCACGCCGGTGATGGTCAACGCCTTCACCGAGCCGTCCACTTCATCGCTCCGCACGTAGCCGATCGCGCCGGGCACGTTGAACACGAAGCGGCGCACGCCGTTGGACGTGTCGAGAATCTTGGGGCTCGACTGCAGCTCGCCGCGAAACGTCGCCTGCAGCAGATAGCGCGTGAAGTCCTGATCGCTCATGCTGCAGACCAGGCGGAGGACTGCGTCGCGTTCGGCCTGGCCGCTGTCGCGCATCGCGATCGTGATGCGCCGTCCATCAGGCCATCGCGTCATCTCGCCGAGGAGGATCCGCCGCAGGTCGGCGAGCGACAGCTCCCGCACCGGGTTCTGGGCGTTGACGATGATCGCGAGCGACGTGTGCGCCGCGCTGTCAGCCCGCCGGAACGCGGGCTGGCGCGCCGCCAGCGACGGCGTCTCCTCGGCGCCGACGACGAACACGACGATCAGAATCAGCCGTCGCCACGACATCAGAAGGCGAACCCAAATTGAAAGGTGAGACCGTTGGTCTGTGCCCGGATGGTGCCGTTGAGGCGCACGTATTCCACTTTCACCGCCACCGGCGGCGCCGCGTCGATGCGAAGACCAACCGTCGGGCCATACGACCGCCCCACCTCGTTCCGGAAAACCAGGTCGCTCGACGGTACGTCGAGGAACTCGTAGCGGAAGTACGGACGGACGCGGCCGAACTGCCGCGAGATTTGTGAGTAGAAGCTGGTGGTCGTCGCCACCGGCTCCGTGTCCGACGGCGCGTGGCGGATGAAGATCGCTTCGTTCAGCTGTTCGAACTGCGGAATCTGATAGACGAGATGGGCCGCGACGATCGTCTCGTCGATCGTCGGCTGCGCCGCCGGCTCGAGACGATCGCGGTACATCGAAATGCCGGCCTGCAGTCCGGGAATCCCGGTCGGCCGGCTGAGCAGCGCGAGATTGATGGCTTTGTGCGCGTTCTCGTCTTCGACGTTCTGCACCGCCTCGTCGTCGGGGGATCGTGAGCGCCGGCCGTTGCTGATCTCTGCCGCGTACCTCAAGCCCGCGGCGCCGGACGGAATCTGTCCCTGAGCGGTGACTCCGACACCGTGCACCGGCAGAATGCCGCCATCGTCCTCGAAGCGGAAGATGAAGGGCCGGCCGGTCGCCGTCTGAAACCAGTTCCCGTGATGGTAGGCGGTGTTGTAGTAGCCGATCGACGTGTGAAAGCGGCCGATGCCGAGCGACAACGTGTCCGACGGCGAGTACTGCAGCAGCAGGCGCTCGACGTCGACGCCGAAGCCGTTGCTCTCGCCCGCCTCGAAGACGATCTCGCTGAGCATGTTGAAGTCGGACGCCAGCCGCGACGAGAGAAACAGATCGAGCTGGCCGAGGCTGAACGTGTTGACCGCGTCGCCGTCGCGAAACGCGCGGAAGTCGAGGTCGTTGAAGCCGCGGATCTGCAGACCGCCGAGCCCGAGCGGCGTCAGCATGTCACGCATCCCTTCGGCGGGCGGCCCGGTCGATTCCGCGGCTTCGGCGGCTCGCTTCTCTTCCGCCTCCTTCTGCGCCTGCAGCGCCTTGACCTGTTCTTCCAGGTCGTCGATGCGCTTCTGAAGCTGCTGGATCTGCGCGCGATCGGCGTCGGGAGTCGTCGGCTGTGCGTGCGCCGGCCGGCCCGCCGCCAGCATGAAGACCGTCGAGCAGGTGCAGACGCAGATCCAGCGCGCCACCCGCGTGGCGCACCTCATCGCTGTCCTCGACTGCCACACGCCATCAGGGCTTCTCCTTCTCCAGTCCGCGCAGGACGACGGCGAGTTGCTCGGATTCGGCCACCAGGACGGCAAAGTGCTGGCCGGCGAGGGCGAGATCGCCAGCCGCGCCGACGGCTTCGAGGGCGCGCGCGGCCTCTGCGACCCGCTGCGCCGACAACGCGCTGGCGCCTCCCTTGAGCGCATGCGCCTCCGCGCGCAGGCGCACGGTATCGCGCGCATCGATTGCCGCGCGCATCGCTGCGATTCGGGTCGGATAGTCGTCCAGGTACAGCCGAATCACATCGGCCACGAGCTCATCGTCGTCACCAAGGCGTTCCCGCATCTCTCCGACATCCAGGACAGGCCGTCCCGCGCCGGCGTCACCGATCGCAGCCATAGGAGGTATCGGCGTATCTTACAGCCCTGGAATTCTCGAGCAACAGGGGTTTCAGGCGGATGGCACACCTTGACACGGGCGTGCACGCAGAGAGAACACCTCGCCGAAGACCGGATGGAGCCGGGCCGGTTGTCCGGTGACGAGGCGGCGTTTGATTTCGGCGAGCGCGAGATCGCCGCACCGGCCGAGGGGCGGGAACCTAACCCGGATGCGTTCGATTGGACCGCGCACGCGCGCCACACGGAACGTCGCGCGCGTCCATCCGGCGCCGGCCTCGAACCGGCCCGCCAACCGATCGCCGACGACGACGGTAATGGCGCCGCGCCTTTGCCGGTCGGGACCTGGCAGCCTGGCGGTCAGTTCCAATTCAATCGTGCCGCTTCCGACCAGCGCGAAGCTGATCTCCGGCCAGACACTGCGTACGGTCGCGGACGCTCCCTCGAACATGGCGTCCGTGTAGCAACGCTCCGCTGGATTCCAGAGAAACGGCACGCGCGCGAGCTCCAGCTCGCGATCGAGGCGTGGCGCCGTCCACGATGGACGATCGCGGCTGGCGAGCGCACGGTCGATCGCCAGCAGCAGCTCGCCGTCCACGTGATCGAAGCTGAGACCGTGCGCGTGACCGAGGATCGCTTCTGACTCGAGGATGGATCGCTGCCAGCGAGTCAGGACGACCGGGCATGATGAGAGTCGCGCGGTTCCCAGGCTCCGCATCGTCTCGGCAACGTGCGGCGACGCATCGAGCGCCGCACGACACCACGCTCCGATCGTCCGGCGCTCGTCGGCCAGAGCAACGAGACGATGGGCGTTGTGAATGGCCGCACCGAGCTTCGCCACCGCGTCGGCTTCGGGGCAGACGCCCGGTGCTCGGGCTCGCGCCAGCGCCGACTGCCACGTCATGTCACCGAGGCCCGCTGACGTGAACGCGGCGGCCGCAACCGCCGCCATCGCGATCGTCATTCCCTCGCGAGTCAGGTGACAGTAGTCGAGGAACATCCGCGATCCGGCGAACGGCGTGCCGGCGTACTCGCCGAAGACGCGTCTCAGATCGACGGCGTGGAAATGGTGCGACGCGGCGGCGTCCAACAGCAGTCGATAGGTGTCTGCTGTCGCGCGCGGGGCCCCGAGCGCGCACAGGCCAGGATACCGTGCTGCGTCGATCTCGCGGCGAGCTGCCAGCGCGGCGCGCTCTTCATCGCCCTGCGACGCGAATGCCTTTGCCTCCAGCCGATGCGTCGTGGCGCACAGGCCCGAGTCGAGCGCGTTCATCTGCTGCGTGATTGCGCGAACGACGTCCGGCTGTCCGAGTTGCAGGGCGTGCTGCGCCTGCGACAACAGGACGAACCATTCGTCGCTATCACCGCGAGGCAGCCAGACTGGCGGCTCCCGAGTTTCCCAGTCGGCGAGGTTCACTTCAGGCAGCACGACGATCACCGGGACGCCGATCGCCCTCGTGATGTCGGCGACGCGAGCAAACGCTCGCCGTGTGATATCGGCCAACCGATCGCTCGCGAGCTGCCGAACGGCGAGCAGGCCTCCATGGGCGAGCGCGTCTCCGAACGCCTGTCGATCGAGCGTCGATGGCGCGACCGACGAGATCTCGGGCGTCTCCAGGAGATCCCAGTTGTTGCCGGCAAAGATCACGAACATGTCGGGGCTGAGTTGCACCGACGCCTCGAGCGTCTCGACGAGCGCTCCAATCGTCTCGTTGGCCCGCGACAGATCAACCACCTCGAATTGCCCGTCGCCGGCGAGATCGCGGAGCTGGCCCTCGAGGACGACTGCCGGGGTGAGATGGGGAGCGTAGAGATATCCCGCCGCCACCGATTCACCGAGAAAGACGATGCGCAGCGGGAGCAGAGACTGCTTCCGCTGCAGCACCTGTCGTACGGCGTAGTGGTCGCCGAAGCGCGACACCGGAGGCCGCCGGAAGCAGAGCTTTCCTTCTTCAGTCACCGGACGATAGATGCCGATCGGACGAGGCGTCCGCGGCAGCCGGTAGGTCTGCGGAATCGGTCGATCGCGCTCCGCGCGCAGTGCCAGCTCCAGCTCGCGAGGGTCGGCCAACTGCTGCGCCCGCGATCGCGCGGTCTGCTCGTCCATGCTCAGACGAACGTGTACATGACGTCGTTAATCGTGCGCGGCGCGCGCGTCGAGCCCCACTCGCTCACCACGCGCGCGAGCGACTCGACCGCGTCGCCACGCTCCAGCACCCAGTCTTCGAGCACGAGGAGATCGAGCCCCGAGATCGCCATGGTCAGGATCGCGTCAACCGGCGAACAGACAATCGGCTCGTCGGCCACGTTGAACGACGTATTCACCAGCATCGGGCATCCAGTACGAGCGCGAAAGGCCTGGAGCAGCCTGGCGAAGCGCGGCTGGACAAACGGGTCAACAGTTTGCGGGCGGGCGGTGCCATCGACGTGCGTGATCGCCGGGAGCGTCAGCGGCGAAATCACGGGGCACACGTCGAGCATGAACGGCGAGGGCCCGTCGAGCGTGAAATGCCGGGCGGCGTCGCCAAGCAAGACGCTCGGTGCAAACGGCCGGAAGCGCTCGCGCCGCTTCACGAGGCGATTGAGCCTGTCCGTGATCGACGCGTCGCGCGGATCGGCGAGGATGCTGCGGGATCCCAGCGCCCGTGGGCCGAATTCCATTCGGCCGTGAAACCAGCCGACGATCTTTCCATGCGCAATGGCGTCGGCAACGCGCTCGAGCAGGGCGCGCTCGTCCTCGTGATGATCCTCGAATGGCAGGCCGGTTGCTGCGACGACGTCTCGAATGTCGTCATGCGAATGTGAGGGACCCAGCGCGGCGTCGGTCAACGGCAGCCGGACGCCTCGATCGCGCTGGAAGCAGGCGATGGCGGCAGCACCGAGCGCTGCCCCGGCGTCCCCTGGCGCGGGAGGGATGAACAGGCGGGCGAACGGACCTTCACGACGGATTCGGCCGTTGGCCACTGCGTTCAGCGCGACGCCGCCAGCCATGCAGAGATTCGGAGACCCGGTACGCGCGCGCAGGTAGCGCACCTGATCGAGGAGCATCTGCTCCAGAACGACTTGCGCGCTCCGCGCCAGATTTCGATACGGCGAGGCAAAATCGTCTCCCGCCTTCCGCGGACCCACACCTATCAGTTCGACGAACGCCGTCGAGAACATCCGCGTCCCGCGGAGGAAGTCGAAGTAAGTGAGGTCGAGCTCGTAGTGGGCGCCGGATGCCGATTTGAGCACGCGGCTCAATTCATCGACGTACGTCGGCTCGCCGTACGGCGCGAGCCCCATGACCTTGTACTCGCCATCGTTCACGCGGAACCCGAGGAAGCTGGTGATCATCGAGTAGAACAGGCCCAGGGAATGCGGAAACCTCACCTCTTCGAAGATTTCGATTCCCGCAGGGCCGCCGCGTCCATAGCTGGTCGTCGCCCACTCGCCGACGCCATCGACCGTCAGGATCGCGGCATCAGGGAACCCCGAGTAGAAGAACGCGCTCGCCGCGTGCGAAGCATGATGCTCGGCATACAGCACTTCCCCGTCGTATCCCAGAGTCTCGCGGATGGCGCGCTCTACGCGTCCGGCGTCGAGCCATTCGGCGTCCACGCCGGGTGGCACTGTCGACCAGAGTTGCCGCTCGAGCTTCTTGCGCGGCGTCTCGTAGTAGGCGAGGAGATCGATGTCGGTGATGTCGAGGCGGGCTGCCTCCAGGCAGTAGCGGAACGCTTCGGTCGGCATCCGCGCATCGCGCTTGATGCGCGTGAATCGCTCTTCTTCGGCGGCGGCGGCGAGCTCGCCGTCCCGGAGGAGGCAGCACGCCGATTCGTGTGAGTAGGCGGAGATCCCGACGATGTTCATGCGCTGCGCCGAAGCCAGCCGGCGATCGCGTCAGCTCTGGTTGCGCTGCCGCTCCATCTCCTCCATCTTCTTACGCAGGCTCAGCGGCCGCATGTCGGTCCAGACTTCCTTGATGTACGCGAGACACTCCTCTTTCGTCCCGGTCCTGCCGACGTCGTTCCAGCCGAGCGGGTTCTCCCGGCTGGCCGGCCAGATCGAGTACTGCTCTTCGTGATTGACGACGACTTTGTAGATGGTAGTGTCTTCGCGATCTTCCCAGCTCATTGCGCCTCCGATCGGTGACTCACGTCGAGGCACAGAGCCTAGCACTTTCCGAGTGACTCATCGCCAGATCCGATTCCGAGCGTCGGCTGAGCGGTGGTCGGAGGCAGACATCGGCGCGCACTCGATCGCGAGTCATAGCCGATCGTCTGCGGCGAACAGCCAAACGTCCACTCGCCAACTGAACGTCCCCATCGCATGCGGCCGTGCGATCGGCATCGGGCAGGCCACAGCCGAGACTGGGGTAATGTCATGGCATGGACCTGCTCGTATTCGGTCCGCATCCCGACGATGCGGAGATCGGTCTGGGGGGCGCGATTGCGCGCCATGCGGCCGACGGTCATGAAGTCGGCATCGTCGACCTGACCGCGGGCGAGCTGTCGAGCAACGGCACGCCCGAGTGTCGGCGCCAGGAAGCCGAGGCGGCAGCGAAGGTACTGGGCCTCGCATGCCGCGAGAATCTCGGGTGGCCGGACGGCGGCATCTCCAATCGACCGGAGCTGGTGCGATCGGCCGTCGAAGCGATCCGCCGGCATCGGCCGCAGGCGATCGCGATTCCGCATTGGCACGATCGTCATCCGGACCACGTGCGCGCCAGCGAAGTGCTGACCGCCGCGGCGTTTGCGAGTGGTCTGCGGCGCTATGCCGCCGAGGGCGACGCGTGGCGACCGGACTGGGTCTGCTACTACTTCATCAACGACTCGGCGGCGCCGTCGTTCGTGGTGGATGTCTCCGCGTACTACGACCAGAAGTGGTCGGCGCTGGGGTGTTACCGAAGCCAGTTCGCGCCGGTCCGCGATGACGGCGCCGTCCCGACGCGTCTGACCGCGCCGACCTTCCGCACGCTGATCGAAAGCCGCGACGCGCAGTTCGGCGCGCTGGCCGGCGTCGCGTTCGCGGAAGGCGTGGTCGTGCGTGAGCCGGTGCAGCGCGCCACGCTGCTGAAGCGATCGACGTGAATCCGGTGCGAATTGCCATCCTGTGTTACGCGTCGATCGGCGGCAGCGGTGTCGTCGCGACCGAGCTGGCGCACGCACTGGCCGAACGCGGTCACGACGTCTACGTCCTCAGCCGCGAACGCCCGTTCAGATGGCGACCCGACGTGCGCGGGCTGTCGTTCGTGCCGGTCCAGATGCCCGATTACCCGCTGTTTCGCGAGCCGCAGTACCTCCTGGGTTTGACCAATTCAATCGTCAGGCTCGCGCGCAGCCAGCCGATCGACATCGTGCACGCACACTACGCGGTGCCGCATGCGACCGCCGCATACCTCGCGCGGCAGATTCTCGACAGCACCGGCGTTGGTCCGGTTCCGCGGGTCGTCACGACGCTCCACGGAACGGACATCACGCTGGTCGGCAGCGATCGGTCGTATTCCGAGACCGTCGCCTTCTCGATCGAGCAGTCCGTTGGTGTGACGGCAGTGTCGCAGAGCCTGCGCGCCGACACGTATCGGGCGCTCAAGGTGAAGCGCGACATTCGCGTCATCCCGAACTTCCTCGACTGCCATCGGTATCGCCGGCAGCCGTGGCCTGAAGTGCGGGCGCGTTACTGCCGCGAGGACGAGAAGGTGGTAGTGCACATGTCGAACTTCCGCCCGGTCAAGCGGGTCGAGGCGGTGGTCGAAGTGTTCGCCAGGATCGCGTCACG
>Ga0066388_100000835_pt1 | contig 15939 bp, 13 predicted proteins | sample PanSoiMetaGPlot6_FD_64539 | JGI IMG/M metagenome (GOLD analysis project Ga0066388, IMG submission 64539) | Tropical forest soil microbial communities from Panama analyzed to predict greenhouse gas emissions - Panama Soil - Plot 6 (Hybrid Assembly) | ecosystem: Environmental > Terrestrial >... | reverse complement strand
GGTTTTTACACGGTCGCTGGATTCCTGGGCCATCAAAGCAACCACGGCGCTCGAATCAATCCCGCCGGAGAGAAACGCTCCCAGGGGAACTTCGGACATCAGACGAACGCGCACTGCGTCCCGCAACAACTCGGACACGCGCTCGCCGGCTTCCTGTTCGTTGATATCAATCTTATGCGAGAAATCGAGCTGCCAGTACCGTTCAAGTTTGATTTCTCCGTCGCGCCACAAAAGCCAATGACCCGGTTCAAGCTTGCTGATGGATTGATAGGCAGTTAATGGCGCTGGTACTGAGATAAACGAAAGATAATGATGAATCGCTTCGTAATTTACTTCACGGCTGATAGCGGGATGAGTTAACAGCGCAGTGAATTCCGATCCGAAGATCAATTGATCGTGCGTTTGAGCGTAGAGAAGCGGTTTCTTGCCCACCCGGTCACGCGCGATGAAGAGCGATTTGTCGCGCTCGTCCCAGATTGCGAACGCGAACATTCCGCGCAGATGCTTCGGACACGCCGTGCCGTATTGGTCATAAGCGTGAACAATCGCTTCTGTGTCGCTATCGGTGTAAAAGGTGTGGCCCAGAGCTTCCAGTTGTTTCCTGAGTTCGCGATAGTTGTAAATCTCGCCGTTGAAAATAATCCAAGCCGTGCGGTCACCGTTGTGAATCGGCTGTTGTCCGCTTTTTAGATCGATAATGGCCAAGCGACGCATCGCCAGACCCACGCCGTCGCTGAAGTAAAATCCATCTTCGTCGGGGCCGCGATGATGAATCGCATTGTTCATCCGCATCAATAATTCACGATCTACCGGCGCGCGGTCGCGGCGAACAATGCCTGTGATGCCACACATAAGGTTCGTCTAACTTGGAAACTGAGAGCCGAGCACGCTACGGACGCAATCGGTCGCGGCGTGGGCTGCGATGTAACCTCAACATATCTTCCAGGATTGCTGGTCCCTAATATTAGCGGACGCTTGTAGCCAAGTCCAAAAGTGGACCTTTAAGCCGCTCGGATTTCATCGTACGTGCATTTTCAGGGGGAAATGGCTGAGGCTGAGTTCATCAGCCGGTGACTGGCATCTCACCCTTGTGATGGTCGGATGCCCACTGCGGGCGGCGGCGGTTCTGGGCCTCGTATTCCTCTTTTCGCTTTTGGATGCGCGCTTCACGACGCTCTCTCAAAAGAATGAAACCGACGGCCACGAAAACAAAATAGAAAACAAGCAACTGGGCCCGCTGCCGGTACGCCGTTCCCACATTGCCCTGCAGGATTGAATAGGTGAGGGTAAGCAAGCTGGTGAAGATTATGATCGGCGCAATCTCTCTGAGCCGGTGCTTCATCGTGAACCATGCTCCCAGGACGAGTAATGGAATCGACGCCCACCAGACAAGCATCTCCGGCAGAGTGATCAATTGCCGCAGCGAGGCTAACTGCCAGGGAAAAGGCGCAAGCAGCAAATAGACCAATCCCGTCGGAATCGCAGTCAGCGCTCCGGATGTCGTCGACAGGTCTACATCCGAAGCGAATCCTGATGCCGCTGATTGCGACGCATCTCGGCGCATTCTCTGCAATTGGTCTATCGTGGAATAGGCTTCGAACTGTTGCGAGGCATACCGATTAACACCAAAGTAAGCAAGACCCAGTCCAATCAGGATTATGACAATCATCTGACGTGCGAACGATTGGGCCGTCAATTGTCGCCGTCCGAGTAAAAAAGCCGCGCCAACGGAAATAACGGCGATGTAAAAAATGTAGAAGCGCAATGTCAGCAGAGCAAAGAGGGCCAGAACCAGGGCGACCACGAATTTAAGGCTGAATTTTTCGCCGAGTTTTAGCGTGGCGAGCACGGACAAGGTCAAGAGAAAAATAATTGGGCCATCCTTCAATCCCTGGCAGGACCACAACACTAACGACGGAAAGAACGCCGCCATCAGCGCACAGACCCGTGCGACTCTCCTGTTGGGAAAAATCTCGATGCTGATCAGGTATGCAATAGGAGCCGAAGCCGCACCTAAGACGCAATTGACAAATTGAGTCGCCAGCATGTTTTGGCCGACGATCTTATAAATGGCCGCTACCATATAAAGCATGCCCCATCCGCTTCCGGCGCCGCTCCCTGAAAACGTTTCCACGGTCCGGAGATATTGAGCGTTCCCTTCCCAGACCTTAAGTAAGGCGTTGCCAAAAAAATCGTAGGTGATGGCGTCTCCGCCAAAAAATTCCTGCAGGTGAAAAACGTAGATCAAGGTCCCGATAAGAACTCTGATCAACACGGCGCTAATGAATAATCTAATTAAGAAAGTTCGATCGCTGGCCAGATGGTAAAGCGCCAACGCCACGATGCCGGCGAGCGGCAGCATCAGCATTAGCGCAGGACCGCCTTCGGTGGGCGCCAACGACAACACCGTGGCCAACATTGCCAGGGCCGCAGCCAGTAGAATTGCGTTCATTTTATTTCTCGATCAAATCGCACCACTAAACATCGTCGGGCAAATCAGGCCGCGTCTTACGTTCGATCAGGAATTGATCCTCAACGCTCAGTTCCTTGATAGGCTCTGCCGGAACTCCCGCAATTAACCAGCCTTCGGCCTCGACTTTCTTCGTAATGACCGAGCCGATTCCGACCACGCATCGCGACGGCAGCGAGCTGCCCGGCGCCATGCGGATCTCCGAGCCAACGTAGGCAAAATCTCCAATTCTGATCGGCAACGTGCGCTGTCGATTGTGTGTCCACAACGACGAATTGCGTCCTCCGATAATCGTGCGCTTCCCGATCTCAACGCGATCAGTAAAATCAATTTTATGTCCGGCAGTAATTATACTGCCATTGCCGAGCGTAAAGCGCGGTTCGACGGGATTGACGACATCGGGCTCGGGAATTGAATTAATCTCGTTCAGGCGAATGAGTTCGGCATATCTGCCCAAATGAACCAGGTCTCCGCCCCGCACAATATTCAGGTGGCCTATCTTTACGTGATCACCCATCACCAGTTCTTTGACCCCGATAAAGATATTGAGATGTCCAATCCGTGAATCATCATCAATTTGACACCGCGCAGCATCGATTATGCTCAATCCCACCTGCACGTGTCGACCGATCCGGTACCCGAAAAAAAGCCGGTAACAAGGCCGCTTAAGAAACGACGGAAGCAACGCGATACCCGCAAGAAACAACAGCCTCAATTTTCCGGTTCGATGCATCCGTTTTCGAGAGCAGTGTGCCTTCCTCTCCGAAATCAGGCGACAACAAAATCAGCGCTGCAAAGCCGCTTCATGCAATGTCATAGCCAACTTTTCGGCTTGATCTTCGAGCCCGTAGTGCTCGACTACGTAACGTCGTCCGGCTGCGCCCATTTGCTGCCGGCGCTCAGCGTTGGTCAGCAAACCTTCCAACGCCTGCTGCCATTCTGCGTTGGTAGTCGCAAACAGATGCGTGGTTCCCTCTTCGCCGATTTCTGCCGAGCCGCCTACCGGTGTTGCCACGTAAGGAACGCCCACGGCCATATACTGGACCGCCTTGAATCCGGATTTGCCCGAGGCCCAACCCTCATAGAGTGAAGCGTCAATCGGATAAAGTCCAATGTCAATCGATTGAAAGTCTTGAATCTCGCGATCCATTTCCCAGGCGCAGTTTTCAACTTCCAGCCCGGGAATTGAGATCTTGTCTTTCCCCGCGCCTACGATTTTGAGCCTGAATTTGTGTTTGCGGGCAAGTTCGCTCAGCACCGGAAAAATCGATTCCAGGTAAGGAAAAGTCGAATGCGTTCCGATCCAACCCAGCACGACGGGATGTCGGGCCAAAGACTGCGGGTCAGGCTTAAACAGATTTGTGTCAACCACTGTCGGAATAATTCGCGCTGCCGTCCCCTTGCCGGAAACGTAATCAGCGATTCCGCGGTTGCCGCAGGTAACAACGGTGGCCCATCTGATCAAATCGTCAGTCTTGCTGAACCATTTCAAAAGCGAGCCCAGGCCGCCATAGGTCGGGCTAGTGTATGAGACGTAAGTTGCGTCATCCAAATCCAACACCATCGGGCGCTTCATCAAGTGCGTGGTTAGCCATTCAATCAATGGTGGTCCAAACAGCATGGCTTCGCGCTGAACCAGAATTACGTCAGCCCGGCGCGCTCTTTTCAGATCCCCCAGCCGTCGCAAAGACGATCCCAACAAGCCAATCGCTGTTCGTGGCCACGATTTCTGCCGGTACAGTTGCGTGAATTGTTGCGAGTCGAGAAACGGATGAATCGAGAGCGTGATACCTCGCGCCGCCAACGGCCCGACAAACTGTTGCAGTCGGAAACGAGTTGCGGCCGCCTCCGCCGGATACGAGGCTAGAGCCAGCACATTCATTGTCGACGTGAGGGTTCGGACCGACTTACAAAATCAATTATTGCTTCCGAGTACATGTGCATACAATCGGGCATATCGCTCAACGCCGGTTTGGCGCAGGTCGAAGAACGTTTCGGCAACTACTCGCGTTCGCCGGCGAATCTCTTCCGGGGCGGCCGCAAAGTCCGCGATGCTGTGGGCAGCCTTCTCATATTCTGCGGCATTCAAGTCTTGAACGAGCGCTCCAATCTTTTCGCCACTGATGAGCGCGTCGGAATCGCCTATGCCGCCGTTGACGACGACTGGCAAGCCACAGGCGAGATATTCGCTTACTTTCACGGGTGATCTTCCCAGACCCGACATCCCTGACCGGTAAAAAGCGATGCCGGCGTCACTTGCGCTTAGCCATGCCGGAACTGTGCGAGGCGTAACTGACCGAACTGCGTAGTCATCGTGACTTATGCCTGCTGCAACCATCGCATTGTCGACGAGCGACGGATCGCCCTGAGTTAGCCAAAGAAAGAAAGCGTGTGGTCGCTGCCGTTTAAGCACAGAAAAGAAGGCCGCCATTTCATTCGTCATGTACCAACCGCCAATCGAGCCGCTGTAAACCAGAACGAATCGATCGCCGACGGCAAGTTCGGTTCGGCGCTCGATTCTGGCTTGCTCGTCAAAACGAAAAGTTTTCAGGTCGATGCAACAGGGGATTGTTTCATGCGCGACCTGAGGCCACCGCTGCAAAGAGGGCCATCCCTGCATCTCTGACCACAGCGCGTCAGTTAAGGTAACCACTCCATCTGCGGCGCCCAGGGCGCGCGCTTCCATCTGTTTCGTCAGCCGCGCGGGAGTGCCGTTCGATCGCCAGTGTCCAGCGTCTACGTATTCTTCCGCCATCAATCCGCGGACATCGAAGATCATTTTGACGCCGAGACGATGTTTTATTCTGAGCGCGATGAGCGCCGGAATATGCGAGCGCGCGTGGATCAACTCAATTTGCTTGCTTTTGACGAGACGACTTGCGAAACGCACTCCAGCACTAACGTCGAAGGCCGTGGCCGGAATCGACGGCCGTTTGTGATAACGGAGCCAATGCCAATCGATGCCGCTTTCTCTCAGCTCTGCGCGCAAGGATTCGCAGTGCTGTCGCCCTTCTTCTGTGTAAGCGTGCTCTCGCTCGTAACTTAACAGCGTAAGCTGCGTTCCCAGTTTGCTCAATTCTTTCAGATAGGGGATCACCTGACTTTGGCCCAAAGGTTCAAGCATCCCGTTATACGAGATGAATAGGACTTGTTTACCGGCGAGACTCATGTCCCTATTTCGATTTTAGTAATCGCAGTTGGTCCCGCAGAAGCCAGTTCGCAAAACCAACAAAAGCTGCTGCGTCGAGCGTCGCGATGATCGGAAACAGCAAAACCAACCTCAGGACATTTCGCGCAAAACCTGCGGGATAGGCTTGGCGATTTTGATACAAAGTTTTGGTCGCGCGCGCCGTCAGGAGTAGCAACCAAGCCACCACGGGAACGATCAGGCCGCTGACACCCAAAAGAATTACGCTGAAGACGGTTGCTGCAACCAAAGCATAGTAAAGAAATATGGAGCGCTGCCATTCGTTAAATAGCCCGGCTCGTATGTTGTTGCGTGAGTACTCGACAAACCGCCTGAAAGTGCGCCAAAGATTCGGCTGAATTTGCCAATAAACTTTTGCTTGCGACGTGCGGGCGATTGTGAATCCTGCCTGCTCCACCCGATTCATGAAAAGCAGGTCTTCAGCCGAGCGCAAGTCTTCGGGAAAACCTCCCACAGTTTCCCAGGCGCGACGCTGCATGAGCGCTGAGACTATCGAGCGCGGGCGCACGCGACCGCCGTCGCTCTGAAATGGCGGAGGTACGTAAGCAATCGCCGAACACTCGGTGAAAAAACTATTAATGATCGGTTCGTACGTTCCGTAAACAACATCGGCAGCAGTGTGATGTGCCGTGGTCGTCAGAGCCTCAAGCCAGTCCGGCATCAGTGTAATGCCGGCGTCGGTGAAAGCGATCCATTTGCCGCGGCTTGCGGCAACCGCAAGGTTGCGAGCACGGCCCGGCATTGATTTTGTCGTTCGGATCAATCTCACGGGCGCTCCGGCCGTGATGAATTCTTCAATGATTTCTCTGGTCTGGTCAGTTGAGCCACCGTCGGTAATCACGATTTCTGCCGGCTTGAGAGTTTGGCCCAGCACATCCTCCAGCAATCGCCGGATCGAATCCTCTTCGTTTAGCGCAGGGATTACAACGCTGATTTCGAGGTCGTTCGCCGAGGGATTATCAGAATGCTTCACCGATCGGAAATGCTAGCAGAAGTTGCTTGCCGTCAGAACTGCGCGATCTGATAGGCGAGAAGATAGCCACAGAAGAACGCGGATTAACGCAGGTATGAACCCAAACAGGATTAATCCTTCATCTCGTCTGTCTGTGACTAAACGCTCTACTTTCCTGTCGCCATCGCGGGAATCAGATTCTTTTTCAGTTCCTCCTGAATCCAGCGATAGGTAATCGCCAGCCCATCCTCCAACGACACTTGAGGTTCCCAATCGAGAACTTCGCGCAGACGTGTGTTGTCGCTATTCCGGCCGCGCACGCCCTGGGGCTTGGTCGTGTCGTAACGCTTGCTTATGCGCTTCCCCGCAATTTCCGCCACGATATCGACCAACTCGTTGATTGAGATCATCCGGTCCTGACCCAAATTTAATGGCTCGCGATGATTGCTCTGCATCAGCCGGTAAATTCCTTCGACGCAGTCATCGATGTAGCAGTACGATCGCGTCTGCAATCCATCACCCCAAACTTCAATTTCATCGTCAGCATCAGCCAGAGCAATCTTCCGACAGATGGCCGCCGGCGATTTCTCGCGGCCTCCGTCATAAGTGCCGAGCGGGCCAAAGATGTTATGGAAGCGAACCACGCGCGTATCCAACCCGAAGTCTTCGGTGTAGTGACGGCATACGCGCTCCATGTAAAGCTTTTCCCACCCATAACCATCTTCAGCGTCGGCAGGATAGGCGTCTTCTTCTTTCAAAGGAGTGACGTCAGTCTCGTTTTGTTTGTAACCCGGATAGATGCACGCGCTCGAAGTGTAAAGATAACGTTGCACACCGTTTTGACGCGCCGCTTCAATTGTCTGCAGATTGATAAGAGTGTTGTCGCGAACAATCTCAGCCTTGTGACTTTCGATAAAACCGATGCCACCCATATTCGCTGCCAGACCATAAACCTGATCAATTTCTTTCGTGGACTCGACACAGTTTTCCATTTTGGTCAGGTCGAGCATTGCGAATTCGTGGGCCGCGCTGGCCTCGTATTCAGGCTCTTTTAGATCAACGCCGCGCACCCAGTAACCACGCTCGACCAAATATTGTGTTAAGTGATGTCCGATGAAACCACCGGCGCCGGTAACCAGTACCCTGACCTGCTCTGCCATAATGTTGGTTCTTGTCCTCAGTGAATAAGGTGATGTTTGCAAGGTAATGTAAGCCGCTGGGCCAGCGAAAAGCAAACAAGAAGGCGGGAGGTACAGTTGTGATTGGAATAGCGAGTCAAGCTTTCCGGCTTCAATCGAGCTTAAACTCGTCGCGCCAGTCGCTGGCCTCAACAAACTTCGGCTGTTCCCGCTTGTCCAGCAGGTAGTTCTCCAGGACCAAAAAATCCATCTCCGTGCGCATAAAACAGCGATAGCTATCTTCCGGTGTGCAAACAATCGGCTCGCCGCGCACATTGAAACTGGTATTGACGACTAGCGGACAGCCCGTGCGTTCGCGAAACGCATCGACGATTTCCCAGTAGAAAGGATTTGTTTCGCGCCGCACCGTTTGAATGCGGGCTGAGCAATCGACGTGCGTGACTGCTGGAATCTCTGACCGCTTTACCTTGAGCTTATCGATTCCCCAGAGCTTCTCTTCATCAGGCGTCAATTTGCGACGGTGACGCTCGCAAACGTCGGCTACAAGCAGCATGTACGGACTGTCGTAATCGAGATCGAACCAATCGGCCAAATGTTCGCGCAGCACACTGGGTGCGAAAGGACGAAAGCTTTCGCGATATTTGATCTTGAGATTCATCGCCGACTGCATCGAAGGCGAACGTGGATCTCCAATTATGCTGCGACCACCCAACGCACGCGGCCCAAACTCCATTCTTCCCTGATGCAGGCCAATTATTCTGCCCGCGGCCAACAACTCGGCAACCGCCCGCGGTAATTCGTTTCGACAATACTTTTTGTAAGGCGCGTTCTGCTTGCGCAAAAAATCTTCGATCTCTTGCGCGGTGTTTTGTGGCCCAAGATAGGATCCTTTCATTCCGTCAGCATAAGGCGGGAGTTTTGTGCAATCCGGATCACGACTTACTGGCATTGCGCCGCCGTTTCTTGCGTGCCAGGTGCCTGCTTTCTCGGGGCTTACTCGCTCCTTTCCGAGATAACGATGCCAAATCGCCAGCGCGATTCCGACCGCTCCGCCGGCGTCACCCGCTGCGGGCTGAATCCAAATGTCCTCAAACGGTCCTTCGCGCAAAAGTCGCCCGTTCGCAACACAGTTCAAAGCCACTCCGCCCGCCATGCACAAGCGGTTCATTCCGGTTTCCTTATGAACGAAGCGTGCCATCTTGAGCATAGCCTCTTCGGTAATTACCTGAATGCTGCGAGCCAGATCCATTTCGCGTTGAGTGATCTTTGATTCGGGAGGTCGCGGCTTGCCGCCGAACAATTTATCGAAAGCGGTGTTAGTCATCCGCAAACCCTGCGAATAGCTGAAGCATTCATGATTCATGCGGAGGCTGCCGTCATCGCACACCTCGGCGAGATGATCCCGGATCAAGTCGACATACTTTGGTTCGCCGTACGGGGCCAGGCCCATGACTTTGTATTCGCCGCTGTTGACTTTAAAGCCCGTGTAATACGTAAAGGCGCTGTAGAGCAAACCCAGGCTGTCAGGAAAGCGAAGCTCTTTGAAAAGCTCGATTTCGTTTCCCCGGCCGACGCCAATCGAGCTGGTGGCCCACTCGCCGACGCCGTCGATAGTCAGGATTGCGGCTGCTTCGAAGGGCGACGGATAGAACGCACTCGCTGCATGACTTTCGTGATGGTCGCCAAACAGAAGTTTCCATTCGAATTTTTTGCCCGCCTTCTTCGCTGCGCGATGGTCCTCGATTCCGTTGGCTCTTGCCAGCTCGGTGCGGATGACGTCCGGCATCCAAAGCTTTTCTTTCATCCACAACGGCATTGCTTTCAGAAATGACGGAAAACCGGCAGGCGCGTAGTCGAGATAAGTCTCAAGCAGTCGATCGAATTTCAAAAGCGGCTTGTCATAAAACCCGATATAGTCCAATTGTTCGACTCTGATGCCGGCTTCGCGCAGACAATATCGCGCTGCGTGGATCGGAAAGTTGTAATCATGTTTGATGCGAGTGAAGCGCTCTTCCTGGGCGGCGGCTACGATTTCGCCATCAATTACCAGGCTCGCAGCGGAATCGTGGTAGAAGGCAGAGATACCGAGAATCTTCGACACCAGGTTTGATAGAAGCCCCTCAGAAGAGTGTGTAAATGAACGGTGCAATCGCCGAACTTTTTGCCAGCACCAGCAGCACACCGAAGATGACCAGAGTAATCACGATTGGCGCCAGCCAATACTTCTTGTTTTCTCTCATGAACTGCCAGAGTTCGCCGACTACCTGGGCTTTAGACATCTAATGACCTCAAAACATTTTTTCATAATGACGCGGATCCTTTTGACGAATTGAATAGGGTCGCCAGTAGCTTTCGCTTGCCGGAGCGCGCCGATTAAGAGGGTCCCACCCGAATAATCGTTTGACGAATCCAATCGGTGTGACAATACCAAAGAAGACAACCGCGAGAATTACACGAGTCGATACAAAAGATAAGGCTTCCGCGAACGCCATCCAAGCCTTGTTGGGAATTACCAGCGCGCGAGGAAAAACGATGCCGAGGAGCACGAGCACGGCGCCCAGCGGCAACGTCACCTGAGAAATCGAATGAAACTTTCCCCGATAAACCCACCAACCGCTCAGAAGCAAAAAAATGCCACCGACAACCAGGCCAAACTCACGTTCGACGCGGAATGATTTTCTTTTGACGTAATCAACTTGAGTCATTCCTGGTTCTTTCCCGCTCCATTCGTTGCAAGTTTACGCAGGCAGCCCCAAAAAGGGCGGTGGCCGAGGCCTTCAGGGTAAATCATGAACGCGCGCATCAACCAGCGCGCCCCTTCTCGCTTGTTGCCCGCTTCACTGGCCGCGTACGAGCGTCGCAGAAAACGGGTCGAGCGACACCATCGACGTCCCGAGCCTTGAAGCTGGTTCTCATAAACTTCGGCACTGCGCTCAAATTCTGCAACCTGCCGGTGACCTTCGGCTACGGTCTTACTTACCGCGTGCAGGCGATATGCGGCGAACGGGACCGGCACATGCTCGCAATGATGACCGGCCAACAACAGCCGCACGTACATGTCATGATCGAAATCATAAGGCCAGGCTTCGTCAAAACCTTCTTTGACAAGTGACAACTTCCAGAAGTGGCCGGGTTGTGGCGCCGTGTAAGCCCAGGACAAACAATGCGCCGCGGATTTTGGCACGTCGCTCTCGATAAACTCGGTGGCGCATCCTTCGCCGAACATTATCGTATCGCCACAGATCCATTCGCTGCCGGGATGATTCTCAAAATGCTGCGCGACCGCTGCGAACGTTCCCGGCAGGTAAACGTCATCACTATTGATGAAACCAAAGATTTCTCCGGTAGCTTTCTCGAGGCCTTTGTTGATGGCGTGGACCTGTCCTCGATCTTTTTCACTGACCCAGAAAGCCAGCCGATCCTCGTACCGTCGAATAACATCTACAGTTTCATCCGTGCTGCCGCCGTCAATCACGATGTATTCAAGATTCGGATAATTCTGATTGAGAACTGACAGAATTGTCTCTTCGAGGAAGTGCCCCTGGTTGAACGACGGCGTGACGATGCTGAGTTTGAGTGGCATCACCGTTTACTGAAACGATTTCAGCTAAATTCTAGCAGCAAGCGGATTAAAAGTCGGATTTGAAATAGCTGATGAGGTCAAAAGAAGTCAGCCACGGCCTGCACCACGCGCTCCTGTTGCTCTTCCGTCAATTCGGGATACACGGGCAACGCCAGGGTCTCTTCCGACGCTCGCTCGGAAATCGGCAGTTCGCTTCTCCTGTAATTGAGATAGGCGAAGCATTCCTGCAAATGAAGGGGCACTGGATAATAAACGTCCGCGCCAATCCCCTTTTCATGGAGATATGAGCGCAGGTCGTCTCGACGGCCATCGCAAACACGGATCACGAAGAGATGGAAAACATGGCGCCCGTCGCTACGGATGAAGGGGGAGTTGATTTGCTCGGTTAAACCCGCCTCGGCAAACATTCGTTCATACTTTGCGGCTTTGTCCTGCCGGCCTTTGATCCAGTCTTCCAGATGCGGAAGCTTTATGCGCAGCACGACTGCCTGCAAAGCATCCAGCCTGCTGTTTATGCCAACGGACTGGTGATGATATTTCCGGTTTTCGCCGTGCACGTGAAGCGTTTGTAGCCGGTGTGCGAGGTCCGAGCTGTTGGTCACAACCATTCCACCATCGCCGGCGCCGCCCAGATTTTTCGATGGATAAAAACTTAAGCAACCCATCGCTCCCATTGATCCTGCGCGACGACCATGATCTTCTGCTCCAATGGCCTGGGCCGTATCCTCAATAATCGGAATCCCGGTTTTTTCGGAAATCTGCAGCAAAGGATCCATGTCCGCGCACTGGCCGTACATGTGCACGGGAATTATCGCTTTCGTCCGCGGCGTGATTGCACTTTCGACCAGATTGGGATCGATGTTGAAGGTGGGTTCGTCGATGTCGACGAAAACCGGACGGGCCCCCAGACGCGTAATCGCGCTCGCAGTCGCGAAAAAAGTAAACGGAGTGGTGATTACTTCGTCGCCTTCGCCGATGCCGAGCGTCATCAAAGCAAGTAAGAGAGCATCTGAGCCCGAAGCGCATCCGATCGCGAACTTTGTCTGGCAATAGCGCGCAATCTCTTCTTCGAGCGCAGTGACCTCGGCGCTCAGAACAAAATGCTGTGATTCGAAAACTCGATCGACCGCGGTGCGCACTGCTTCGCGGATAGTCGCGTACTGGGCCGGAAGATCTATCAGGGAGATTTTTGTCATGCGGGAACCGTAGAATGAGCGCTGTGGGACACCAGGCTTACGGCCACGCCGCCGTTCTTAATTGACTGTTGCGCCGCGGTCAACAGGCGCACTACTCGCAACCCGGATTGCCCATCAGCCAGCGGTTTGCGTTTGCGATGGATCGAATCCATGAAGTCTGCTACGACGTAACGCAACGCTTCAGTTGAGTCCAGTTTCGGCGCCCAGACGTCGCCCGTCCGGTAACTGACCAGCGTTTGGTAATCAGCTTCCCGATCGCCTACTCGATTCGCGGTTACGCCCTTGTCGTAAACACGAACCTTTTCTGTCGGCTCGATGTCGTCGTACAGAATCATCTTGCTGCTGCCGGCGATTAAGGTGCGGCGAATTTTGACGGGCGCCAGCCAATTGAAATGAAAATGCGCGATGAAGTCGTTCGGAAACAGCAGCACCAGGTACGCAATGTTCTCGATGCCGCTCTCGATGTGGCAACTTCCCAGCGCAGTGATCGCCAACGGCTGATGCTCAATCAGATAATCCATGATCGAGAGGTCGTGCGGCGCCAAGTCCCACAGCACGTTGATATCGCGCTGAAAAAGACCAAGGTTGATCCGGACTGAATCGAGATAGAGCAGTTCGCCTAACTGTCCACTCGCGACGAGTTCTTTCATCTTTCGGACCGCACCGGTGTAAATGAACGTATGATCCACCATCAGCGTGAGACCGTTTTGCTCGGCGAGTTCGATGAGCTCTTCTGCTTCGCTCACGGTGGATGTCATCGGCTTCTCGATCAGCACATGTTTTCCGGCGTGTAAGAATTGTTTTGCGATCTCGTAATGAGTCGCCACCGGCGTCACGATGGATACGGCTTTCAGCTCATCATCATCGAGCAGGTGCCGGTAATCCGACGCAGTTTTGGCGAAAGGATAGCGTCGCGACATACTTGCCAGGCGCGCCTGGTCCAAATCGCAGATCCAGCGGAGCTGCGCCGTTTCGTTTTCAGCAAAGTTGCGCAAAAGATTCGGCCCCCAGTAGCCGCATCCAATGACGCCGACGCTCGTCGTATCCATAAACGTTAGAGGATAGCGATCCTTTAATTAAAAGTGAATTGACGAGGGGCGATAAGACTTACAGGCCGGAAACTTTTCGGAAGGGACATGAAAATACTTACGCCCGAGCACTAAGAGAGAGTTTCGTTAATTCTTAATGACTCGGGCGGGATTGCCCGCCACCGTCGTTCCGGCGGCGACGTCCCTGGTCACCACCGCACCGGCTCCCACAATCGCATTTTCACCGACGGTTATGCCGCACAGGATCGTCGCGCCACTGCCGATGCTTGCGCCGCGTTTTATGATCGTGGGTATTGCTTTCCAATCGTCGTCGGTTTGCAGTCGCCCTGCGGAGGTTGTCGCGCGCGGAACTTTGTCGTTGATGAAAACGACGCCATGGCCGACGAAGACTTCATCTTCAATCGTCACGCCTTCGCAGATAAAACTGTGACTTGAGATTTTGCACCGGCTGCCGATGCGGGCACGCTTCTGGATCTCAACAAACGAGCCAATCCGGCTTTCGTCGCCTATTTCGCAGCCGTAAAGGTTTACAAAGTTATGGACTACGACGTCGCGACCCAGTTTGACATCAGGCGCAATGACACAAAATTGTCCCGGCATTTAAATTTGATAAGAAAAAGATCAGCCACAGAGGGCCCAGAGTTTGAAAGCGAATTTAACTCCGGATGTCGCAGCTTTTGTGTTTCTGAATGGCTTGATTGAACTAAGTCGACGCCGCTCGCGAGTTTCCCTCGGCAGACGCTTGTTCGTCCGAGCCGTAATAGTCGTAGTAGCCTGAATAGTATCCCGAGTAATAGTAATTGCTCTTCGATTCGATCTTCACGTTGTTGAGCACGACTCCGAAAATGTTTGCGCCAATATCGAGCAACTGTTGCTTGGCGCGTCTGACGACCGCGCGCGAACTGCGGCCGCCATGGACCACCAGGATGACTCCATCGACGAAGGTCGACAGAATCGAAGCGTCAGTGAACGAGATGGCCGGAGGCGAATCAACAATCACGTGGGTGAACTTCTGGCTCAGATTTTTCAGCAGTTTTCGCATCTCTTCCGAGCCCAGCAATTCGGCGGGATTAGGCGGCATTGGACCGGAAGTCAGGACTTTCAAATTCGGCGCCTGGTCACAAGTTTGCACCAGGTTGTCGATGTCATTGGCCTCGCCGGAGAGCGCGTTCGTCAACCCCCGCCCGTTCGGCAGGCTGAAGTGGGCGTGTAGTCGCGGCCGACGCAAATCGCAATCGATAATCAACACCTCAGCTCCGGTCTGCGCCAGAATAAACGCGGTATTAATCGCCGTAGTAGTTTTGCCTTCCGAAGGCTGACTGGAAGTAACCAGAATCGTCTTAGGAGGCGTGCCCGCTGATGACAGCAACAACGAGGTACGCAAGTGGCGATACGATTCCGCGATGGGCGAGCGTACGTCTTTCACCATTGCCAGTGCGGTCGTTTCGGACGATGCTGAAGTTCCCGTGGCGCCACGCAAACGCGGCTTGTCAGATCGAGCCGCAGGTATCAATGCCAATGAGGGCAGGTTGATGTAACGGCTGATGTCGTCGACTGACTTGATAGTGTCGTCCAAAAAGTCGAGCAGGAAAGCGAGTCCAATTCCCGCGATTAGCGACAGCACTAAAGCAATCAAAATCATGCGTAAACGATAAGGGCCGACGGGCTCGTGCGGCAGCCGGCTGTAGTTTGAAACTGAAACATTCGTCGTGCTGGTGCCGGACACCGCGGTAAGTTCGCGCCGCTTCTGATAGAGCGTATTCAAATATTGCTGATCGCTGGTGAGATCCGCTCGCATCGATGCGAGTTCGATCACGTTCTTGGTTTGCTGGGCAGTCAGTCCGCTTTCTCGCGTGTAAGCAGACTGCAATCCAGTCAGCTGAGCAGATGCGGCATCCGCTTTCGCCTTCATCGACGCGAGAATTTCGGCAGGGGCTTTTTTCAGTTCCTCCTCGAGCGCTTTGATCTGCGCCTGAACTTGCTGAACCTCGGGCCATTCCTTCGTGTACTTTTGCAGGAGCGCCGATTCTTTGTCCTTCAAGTCGCTGATTTTCTGCCGGAGGTGAATTACGCGTTCGTCCTTCTGCACTTCGGGATTGGCAAAGGGATCCGTTGAGTTCTTCGCCGCGTCGTACATAGCCTGCAGGCTTCGTTTGTTATTTTCAGCATCCAGCAGTTGAGAGCTGTATTGTTCGACTCTCCGCTGTCTTATGTTGCTCCCCTGGGTCTCAGACAACGGCAGCTCATATTGCTTGGCATAGGCGAAGATGTCCGCTTGTTTCTTCTGAACGCTTTCCTGATACTTCGCAATCTCGCGCGCGAGATCCTGGGCCGCCTTACTG
>Ga0066388_100000834_pt1 | contig 15945 bp, 15 predicted proteins | sample PanSoiMetaGPlot6_FD_64539 | JGI IMG/M metagenome (GOLD analysis project Ga0066388, IMG submission 64539) | Tropical forest soil microbial communities from Panama analyzed to predict greenhouse gas emissions - Panama Soil - Plot 6 (Hybrid Assembly) | ecosystem: Environmental > Terrestrial >... | reverse complement strand
ACCCTGGCCGAGACCGCCTCGGTCTTCGGCGAGGCGCTGACGTTCCAGCGCCTCATGACCACGGAGAAGGATCCGCGGCGCCGGCTGGACCTCCTCGCCGGAAGGATCGAGGACGCGATCGGCACGATCTGGCGCCAGACCGCCATGAACCGCTTCGAGGAGGCGGTGCACACCGCGCGCCGCGTGGAGGGGGAGCTCTCCCCCGACCGCCTCGCGTCGATCTGGCTCGAAACCCAGACGGCGCTCTTCGGGGATTCGGTGGACGTCACCGGGTACGACGCATGGTGGAGCTATATTCCCCATTTCGTCGCCACCCCGGGGTACGTCTACGCCTACGCCTACGGCTATCTCTTCTCCCTGGCGATCTACCGACGCTACGTACGGGAGGGCCGCGCGATGGTCGGCCCCTACTTGGAGCTCCTACGGAAGGGCGGATCGGAAGCGCCCGAGGATCTCGCGCGGATCGTCGGGCTCGACCTCTCGAGCGCCGCGATCTGGGGAGACGGGATTCAGGCGCTCGACGACCTCCTCGACGAAGCGGAGTCGCTCGCCAAGACGACGCTGTAGCGCGCGTCGCGCTCCATCGTTCTACCCCATCCGAATCACCGTAGTTCCGCGCAGCAAACCTTTCCATATTCCCCAAGCCGCGCTGTGCGCGGTCGTTCGCACCTCGGTCATCGCTGTTCGATTGCGAACGAGGAACGCGCGACAGCTCGCGATGATTCCCCTCGCGGCGCGCGCGCGATGCGACGACGAGAGCGCACGGTACGCGCGTGCGCCCTGCGTCACGATGCGCGCGGAGAAGCAGGGCATGTGTTATGCAGCGGATTTCGCGCGAAGCCAGCAACGATTAAAGGTCTTGATAATCGATGTTCATCCGCGCGATGTCGCGAAGAAGACGTGATCGTAACGACGATCGCATTTTGTAGTCGGACCGACACACCGAGAGAGATCGAATGAAGACTTCCGACGAATCGAGGCCGGCGGCCGAGGTGCAGGGTGACGCGAAGCCGTTGGCCGGCCGTCGCGAGGCAGGGCTCAGGGCGAAGAACGCCCGTCTTGCGCGGGCGCTCCATGAAGCGGAGCTCGATCTGGCGATTCAGTCCAGCACGTCGCGCATTCTCGCGTTCGCGCTGGCTTGCGGCACCGAAGAAGAGGATCCCCTTGCATGAGAATGGGAGGACCCATGGAAGATACGCTCACGATTGACCAGGCGATCGAGCAGATCGAGAGGCTGTACAAGTCCGTGACCGGCAAGGAGGCGCCGCCCATCAGCGATGAGCCGTACGCGACGATTCCGCCGGAGAAGGTACCCGAAGAGCACGTGCAGGAGCAGGTCGACCGGTTGGTGCAGAGTCTCGGAGATTTCACCGGGAAAACGTGGATCGACGTGAAATGGAAGCCGACGGTGTCGGTCTACGAGTCCCGGGATGAAGTGGTGATCGCGGTGGATTTGCCGGGTGTGCCGCGCGAAGCCGTCCACGCGGAGGTGAATCGCGGCGTGCTCGAGATCTACGGGGACCGTCCCGTCCAGTCGGTCCAGGACGGGGGTGGGTCCTTCGAACTCAAATACTCGGAAAGCCCGCACGGTAAGTTCCGGCGGACGATCCCCCTCCCCTTTTCGGCGCGCACCGAGCAGCTTCAGGCTCTGATGCGCTCCGGGACGCTGGAGATCCGGGTGCCGCGTGAGGCGGGTGCCGGCAACGCCAGAACGATCCACATCGGCTAGGTGAGCCATGGCTCCCCGCAGGTCGAAATCCTCGTCCGCTTCGCCCAAGGCGGAGCTGCGGCGCCGGTCGACGGAGGACCCGACCGAGTCCACGGAGGACCGCGCCGCCACAGAGAAGGAGACGCGTACTATGGAAGCGAAAGTCGATGTCCGGAAGCTTCAGGTGCTGAACGATCGGATCAACCAGACCATCGATGCGCTGAATCAGGTCCGTCTGTCCGTGCATGGCCTCGGCCACACGGGATTCCAGGGGCAGCCGATGAATCCTTACAGCTATCTGACGCAGGGCTACGGAATGCAGCAGCCGTTCGGCTTCGGGCAGGGCTTTCCCGGATTCGGCGGCCAGCAGGGCGGGTTCTCCGGGATGACTGGGCTGGGTCAGCAGGGCTACGGCCAGCAGGGCCTGCAGGGCTTCCCCGGGCTGACGCCGGGCTTCGGGTTCCAGCACTCGCCGTTCACGCCCCAGTACACGCCGTTTTCGCCGTTCGTCCATCCGCTGACGAACCCGCTGTTGACGCAATGGGGTGGCGGCCCGAACGTGGGGGTGCCGTGGGGGAACCTCGGCGGTGGACTGTTTCACAGCGGTCCGGACGTGATCGAGCGGCAGATCCTCGAGATCAAGGCCGCGGATCCCTACAGGATCACCCAGACCTTCCCATTCGTCCTTTCGTGATCGGAGCGCGCACCCCGCGCGCCTGACGCGAACAAGAGGGGGGCGGACGCCCGTCCGCCCCCTCTTCCTTGTTCAGAGATATTCCAGCTCGCCGAAGACGATCCGGACCGCCTCGTCCAGGTCCGCCACGTACCGCGCGATCTCCGCGCAGATGACGCGGGGAACCACCCCGCTGTGCTCGAGCATCACCTTGTTTCCGATCGGGACCAGGATCGTGCGCAGGTTGCGATGGTACGCGGCCTCCACCTTGTACTCGATGTCCCCGACCGTGCGGACGGTCAGCACGTCGTGGGCGTCGGTCACGAGCATGCCGGTCATGGCCATGTTCTGGAGCACGGGCCTCTGGATGAATACGGAAAGGAAGGCGAGCGCCGTGGGCAATCCGGCCGACGTTCCCCCGGAGGTCTCGTCCTCCTTGGTCACCTTGTAGCCGTAGTTGTAGTCGAGGATGTCGCGGGTCAGGTGGGGGAATTTCGCCCGGGCGTACTCCCGCACCGCCACGAACGTGTTCCGGATGCTGTCGCGCATCTCGGTCGTCAGATTGCCGAGGATGTCGTCGCGGTGGAGGCCCCCTCCTTGCCCCGGGGTAGCCATCTCGCGCGTCGCCCAGACCTCGTGGATGAGGCCCAGGGTGCGCCCACCGAACCGATACGTCGCGGCCGAGAGCACCCGTCCGACCGCCTGCACGCGGTCCCCCGCCGTGCGCTCCAAGGCCAGCGCGCGCTCCGCGAACTGCCGCTGTTGGACTTCGTTCCCCTGGATCGCGAACAGCGTGGAGAGGCGCCGCCAGAGGTGCGGATCGGTGGGCGCGTCGTGCACCGCCTTCTCCATGACCTCGAGCACCGCGGCCAGCACGGCTTTGTCCCGGAAGAGCGACGTGATCGCCTTCGACTTGGAGGGCACCCAGCGGTCGAGAAGCCACTCGATGACATGGAGGTCCTTGGGGTCCTCGCGCAGTACGCGCGCGTACAAGGCGAGCGCGCGGTCCATGCGGCCCCCGTTGGATTCGATCCCTTCCAGATCCGCAAGGTACTTGAGGTCGAGGAGGTCGTCGCTTTCGGCCAGGGTCGTCCTGGCGGTCTGGAGATCGCCGGCCAGGGCGCGGGCCAGCGCCATCTCGCGCCGCGAAGGCTCCCGCCCGGGCGCGAACGCGGCGTCCGGGAAACGGATCGACCGGAGCCGCTCGATCGGAACGAACCGCCTCGCGGCCACCGACACCGCCTCCTCGAAGGTCGGCCGGTGCATCGCTCGCCGGAAGGCATCGAGATGCCGCCGCTCGTACTCCGCCGACGCGGGCTCGTTCCCCACCCTACGGTAGAGGAGCGCGAGGCGCCCGAGCACCCCCGGGCCGTCCGACCGCCGCTCGAGGTGCTTGCAGATGTTGATGGCCGCCTCCAGAGCAACCCGCGCCCCGCCCTTCTCGTAGAGGGCGACGAGCGCCATCAGCCGGTCGATGTCGGTCTCGAACCCGCGCTCCACCCCGAGCCCCTCGAGGATCTGGCAGGCCCGCTCCAGATCCCCGATCAGCTCGAAGATCCAGGCTTCCGCGAGCACGGCCAGCTTGTACACGTCGGGGTCCCGCTCCCGATACCGGTTCGCCACCTGCCGGCACATCGAGCAGGCGTCCGTGGGACGCCGCGCCACGTACAGGCGGAACGCCTCCTCGAGCGCGAGGTAGGCGGTGGGTTTCTGGACGAGCTGGAACTGGCCGAGCGCCAGGAACTCCCCCGCACCGTGAGCGGGATCGCGCGCCAGGTTCAACATCGACTCGAGGTGCATCCGGGCCTGCTCGCCCGGAACCGCCTGCTTGGATTGGAGCTGCGCGGAGCACGCGACCGCGAGGGAGATCTGGCGGCGCATGTGTTTCAGCTTGGCGAAGAGGCTCAGCGCTTCGAGGTCCTCGGGGAACTGGTCGAGCACCTCGGCGACTTCCAGCTCGGCGCGCCCCAGATCCCCGAGCTCGACCAGGAGCCGGGCGTAGCGCAAACGCTCTTCTTTCAGTGTGGTCGTGACGGTTTCCACGTTGCGATGAGAATAGACGATGGTTTCGGAGCGATCGAATTGGATTACGTATCGCGAGATTCTAGTGCAAGAAATGTGACATACTGCAGCACGTTCCCCCTCACTCCTCCCTCGAGCGCGAGGTCGCCATGCCGCGTTCCGTGTTCTGGTGCTTCTTCGTGGTCGACACGGCCGTGAGCATCCTCATGATCTTCCGTTTCTTCGGGGTCGACTTCGGGGGCTTCGTTCCGGCGATTCTCGCGGGCTCGCTCCTCACCCGCACACCGATCATCGCCCTGATCGCCACCGCGAACTACTTCTTCGTGCGGCGCATGATGTCCGTGAAGAGGCACGTGAACCCGTACGTGTGGTATTCGGCCGGCTTCGCCGCGGGCTACGTTCTCATCCTCGTCGTCCTTTCGTTCCTGATGAACGGGGTGCTCTTCGATCGCGAGGTTTTCGTGCGGGCGCACGAGGGCTCGCATTCGTGGTGGGCGATTCTGGGGCCGTACGCGGTGGCGTACGTTGCGTCGTCGGCGGTCTACTTGGGAACGAGACGGAAGGAAGCGGGCGTGAGCGCTTCGTTCAACTAACGCGCGTGTTCCGCCTGCTCGGTCCGGTGCTGCGCGTAGGCCGAATGCACATGGATGTTGGTCCCGAGCACGACCGCGAGCGTGATCAGCGTGACGCCGAGAACCGCCAAGCCAAGGCCGCGCACGAGCTGCATCGTGACAAGATACCGGATCGCGAATACGGCGGCGCACGAGCCGGCCAGCAGCATGGCCATTTCGGGAAAGAACTCGGGATTCATTGGAACGACGAGAACCATGGCGCCCCCCTTGCCGGTTCAGGTGAGTGCAGAACATCAAGTATAGACCCCTCCGACTCCCGGCCCTAGCCCTCATTGGCATCGGGCTGCTCTTGACCGGATGTCTCCCCGATCTAACGACTTACGTCCTCATGACCCGAGGAGGTTCGCTCCGGATCTTCCCGCCGCCGGTGGCGAATCTGGAGCTCGTGGACGGGTATCTCGATGTCGAAGGATTCCACAACATCGGCCTGACGACCGAGGAATTGGTCTCGGTCGGCGTTCCGAATCCGCGAGAGGGGGGCAGCTGGCGGCTCGGATCTCCGGAAAAGGGCGCCTGGGCGGCATACTTCCTGCGCGATTCGCGAACGGAAGCCATCGAGAGCTACGACACGAATCAGCAGGTCGGGGGCGAGGTCAGGCTCACCCGCTTCGACCCAAAGCGCCACCTCGCGGAGGGCACCTTCCAGTTCGACGCGCCTCTTCACAGGCGGGTCGGTCCGCGGCATCTTCCGGACACCTTGCACATTCGGAACGGGAAGTTTCGCGCGCGATACCGGATCATTCCGGCCCATGCGTATTCGCGTCCGCACCGCGATTGAAGCCTCCCGTGACCCGCGTCGCGAAAATAGGCTTGGTGCTGGCCGGCTACGTCGCGGCGGTTCTCGCCGCGATCGCCGCGGGGTGGCTCTACGACGCGCGGGTGTCCTCCCTGCCCTACGACACCTCCGGCGGCATGTACGCGGCGGGAGAGATGCTCCAATCGCTCGCCGCGTTCCTCGTCGTCGCGCTCGTGCCGACGCTCCTCGCCCTGTGGTTCCTCCGGCGAAACGAGCGGTTCTGGAACGTCGTCGCCGTTCTCTCGATCGCGTTCGCCGGCCTCGGCTTGATCGCGGTCCTGATCCCACTCGCGACCAAAGGAAGAACCGACCACGTCGCGCTCATGCTTCTGGAGCTGTTCGGGCTCGCGCACCTGCTCGGCGCCCCCTTCTGGGTAATCGCGTTCGTCCTGTTCGCGTTTCTCGCGCCGACGCGGAGCACGCGCCGGCAAATGTTCGTCGCGTTGGGCATCGAGGTCGCGGTGGGTGTGTGCGCGCTCGTGCACTGGTTCGTCCCGAGATCGCCGCTGTGACCTCTCCGTAAGACACACCCATGCCCATGAAACGGTACGCGGTCCCCCGTGCGGTGCTTCTCGACCTCGCGCTCCTGACGCTCGTCGTCTTTCTGTGCGCGGCCTGGTACCTTTACGTCGAGTCGCAGGTCACGCGCGGCGAGTGGGGCTTCTCGCTCGACGATTCCTGGATCTATGCCACCTTCGCGCGGAACATCGCGACCGGCCAGGGCTACGCCTTCAATCCGGGGCAGCCGACCGCGGGCGCGACGGGCCCTCTCTACGCCCTGCTCCTTGCGGTCCTCGCCGCGGTATTCCGGGACGTGATCCTTCCCGCCAAAGCGCTCGGGATCGCCTGCCTCGCGGCTTCCTCGATCACCATGTACTTCACCCTTCGTTCGATCCATCCCGGACGACGCCTCGCGCCTTTCTTCGGCGGGCTCTTGATCGGGGTCTCCCCTCTGCTCCTCTGGGGCGCGCTATCGGGGATGGAGATTCCTCTCTACATCCTCGTCGCGACCCTCGGGATCCACGCCTATGTGCGCGAGCGCTGGATGCTCGCCGCGTTCTGGTGGTCGCTCGGGGCCTGGATCCGACCCGATGGGCTCCTCCTCGCGGCCGCGGGGATCTTCCTTCAGCCGCGTCCCACGCTTCGACGGGTCGGGGCGGCCGCGGCCGTGGCGGCGCCCGCCATCCTAGCGCTCTTCGCGTTTCATCTCTGGATCGGGGGCCGGATCCTCCCGAACTCGGTGTACGTGAAGATCCATCCGGGAGCGAACCTCGGAGCGGGCGTGTGGGAGATGCTCCGGGAGTGGGCGCCGCTCTGGGGCCTGACCACGAGAGCGCAAGACCTCGCGATTCATTCGCTCGTGCTCCTCCCTGCGATGATCGTCGGAGCCGTGGTCCTGCTCCGTCGCTATCCCGCGCTCCCCGCCTTCGCCTTCGGCTTTCCGCTCGCTCTCGCGGTCGCGGGCGCCTCGGGAGGACAGAACGGCCGCTACATCATGCCGATGATCCCGTTCGGAATCCTGCTCGCGGTCGAGGGCATCGATTTTCTTGCGAGCCGCTTGCCCCGCTGGGGCGGTTGGGCGTTGGGCATCCTCGCCCTGGCCGCTCTCGCGGGGCAGGGGGGGGCGGTGGTCCGCATGGGAAAGGTGCACGGATGGAATGTCGAGAACATCAACGACATGCAACGCTATTTGGCGCGGTCGATCCAGGAGAACTCGAGCCCGGGGGACACCATCGCCGTGAACGACGTGGGCGCGATGGGCTATTTCAGCGGATGCTACGTCGTCGACCTCGTCGGGCTGGTCTCGCCGCGTCGCTCTTTCCCCGAGAACCTGGCCGCGTTCCGTCCGAAGTTCCTCGTCATCTTTCCAGGCTGGTACCGCGATTACCTGACGCTGAATCCTGCGACGAAGAAGCGGGAGATCTGGAGTCCGGACTCGACCTTCAAGTACGTGCCGGTGGCGGGAGCGGGGCTACGGTTCAACACGATCTGCGCGCGGGACCAGATGTTCGTGTTCGCGCGGGTGGCGCCGAACGAGGAAGGGCCGCCCCAAGTGCAGATGGTGTGGCATTGAGCCCGATGCACGGGCTGATCATGGCTCTCGTATCGTGCCTCTCGTCTTCATGTTCATGGGGAGATGGCCGGTGTCGTTGTACGCGTCGAGAATCATTTCGCCGTTCTGGGCGATGCGAATCACCGTGATGCCGCAGTTGTACGTGCCCAGGCTCAGCCAGACGGAAGAACCCGTGTTGAGGGCTTTGCAGGCCAGATACCGGATCACGTTGCCATGGCACACGAGGACCTCGCAACGATCGATCGATCCGGGCGGCCGGAAATAGCGACGAAACGCCGCATCCACCTGGGCTCTCCCCCGGCGAAACATGTCGAGTGGGACCTTCGTTCCCGGTATGCGCGTGCGCGTGGGGAGGCATTCGCGGAGTATGTGCGCCCGAGACATTTTCCGGGACCGGCACTGGCGCGCCAGAATGCTCGCGGTCTCGATCGCCCGCTGCATCGTGCTGCAGTGGATCGCCGCTACGGGGTAGGTCGCGATTCGCCCCGCGGTGCGGGCGGCCTGCCTTCGGCCCAGCGCGGTCAGCGCCCCGCTTTCATGCTGTCCGTGTCGCACGAGGATGAGGGTCCGATATTTCATCGCCTCCACCGGCTGAGGGTCCTTGTGCGCCGTTCCTCAGTGCTTGATGTCGAATGCCACCGATCCCGTCGCGTGGTTCAGGACGAGGAGAATCGTCCAAACGCCCGGTTTCCCTGCCGCTGTGGCGAACGAGCCCCTCTGGGTCAGGCTTTTCGAATGGACGATGAAGCCGGCCGCGTCGCGGATCTCGATTCGGGCAACGCCTGTCTTGATGCGCGAAGCCTGGCGAACCGTCGCCTTGCCCATGGCATTGATCCATTCATACCGGGGCCGGTTGGAGAGGTCGGTCATGGAGTCGAGGCGCAGGCTGAAGACCCCCGGCTCGTTCATGACCGTGACGTCCCGGGCCACTTTGCGGGTCTGGGCGCAGCCGGTCAGGCAGACAGCGATCAAGGCGACGGCGAGATATCTCACAACATCGCGTATAGCCGAAGCGAGTGGTTCCACTCAATGAGAGATTAGGTTGGTGTCCCCAAGGGGATTCGAACCCCTGTTGCCGCCGTGAAAGGGCGGTGTCCTAGGCCAGGCTAGACGATGGGGACATCCACACGAGCCCGCGACTATAACGTACCCAGCCGCCCGGCCGCAAACGGCGCTACCACTGGAAGTACCGGCTCTCGACCCGACCCCCATTGGCCCGATCGAGCCATGCCGTCGCCATCTTCCCCATTCTCACTTCTGGGGCGATCCCGCCGCGCCCCTAACTCCTGCGCTCCGAACGAGGCAGAGCCCACACACCCGGGGCACGCCTCGTGCCCTACGTACAAACCATGATGCGCAGATCTCGATTCGTTCATGGATTGGCGCTGGTGTCGGCCGCCGCGTTGCTCTTCCTCGCCGGCTGCCGGACCAGCCTCGAGCCAAAGCTCAGCCCCGCACCCGCTCCGCCCCCGGTGCTCGTCATCGCGCCGGACGGCACGGTCAGCTACACGGTACCCCAGCCGTACATGTCGGACGGCGGCACGCCCGCGGGCAACGCCGCACTGAGCGTCTCGAAGAAGGTCACCGGCCAGGACGGCGGCTGGCTGCGCTGCGGGCGGCTCTATCTCGTCGTCTCCAAGGGCGCGTTCGACAGCGTCGCCACGATCACCATGTCGATGAAGGATTCGACCGTGATGGTGGTCGACCTCCAGATCGACCCCCCGACCGCGAACGGCTTCAAGGCGCCCGTCTATCTCTCCCTGACGACAACCGGAGTCACAGTCTCACCGGACTCCCTCTCACTGTATTGGCTCGGGGCCAAAGCGGCGACCTGGTCCACGATGTCCTGCAGCACGAACATGACGAGCGTGTCGGACTGCGCGACCCAGGTGAGCTCGCCCTACGACGCCGAGACCTACAACTCGAGCCAGACGACCGACGGCATCTGGACCTCCCTTCCGCACTTCTCGCAGTACTCGGCCGGAAAGGCCGGCTGGTAGAAGACCGACCCACTCGCTTCCCGCCGCACACCTGAACTACCGGTTGCGCCTCTCCCCGCAAACGGCTATGCTCCTTCGCCTTGTCACTGGGCGCGCTTCGCGCCGGACCCCGCGGAGGAATCCATGCAGCGTTTCGACGGCGTCGACTTTCTGGAAGTCGACGGCCTCTTCAACGAAGAAGAGCTGGCCATCCGCGGGCTTGCTCGCGATTTCGTGACGGAACGGCTCATGCCGGTGATCGAGAAGCACCATCGTGCGGGGACCTTCCCGGTCGACCTCGTTCCGCAGATGGCCGAGCTGGGCTTCTACGGCGCGAATCTCCAGGGGTACGGCTGCGCCGGGCTCAACAACGTCGCGTATGGACTCATCATGCAGGAGCTGGAGCGCGGCGATAGCGGGTTGCGCTCCTTCGTATCCGTGCAAGGCGCGCTCTGCATGTATCCCATCTATGCGTACGGATCCGACGAGCAGAAGGACAAGTACCTGCCCGAGATGGCGAAGGGCAAGGTGATCGGCTGCTTCGGCCTCACCGAGGCCGACTTCGGGAGCAACCCCGCCGGCATGCGGACCGTCGCGCGCAAGGACGGGAGCGGATACATCCTGAACGGAAGCAAGATGTGGATCACGAACGGCGGGATCGCCGACATCGCGATCGTGTGGGGACGGCTGGACGGCGCGATACGAGGGTTCATCGTGGAGAAAGGGACCCCCGGATATTCCACGAAGGACATCCACGGGAAGTTTTCCTTGCGCGCCTCCGTGACCTCAGAGCTCACCTTCCAGGATTGCCGGGTTCCCGCGACGGCGCTCATGCCCAACGTCGAGGGGTTGAAGGGACCGCTCGGCTGTCTGAACCAGGCTCGCTACGGCATCGCCTGGGGTGGGATCGGCGCAGCGATGGCCTGCTATCACGAGGCACTGAACTACGCCAAGACGCGCATCCAGTTCGACAAGCCGATCGCGTCGTTCCAGATGGTGCAGGAGAAGCTGGTCTGGATGGTGCGCGAGATCACGAAGGCCCAGCTACTCGCGCTCCAGATCGGACGCTTGAAGGACGCGAAGAAGGTCCAGCCGCATCATGTCTCGCTCGGGAAGATGAACAACGTGCAGATCGCGCTCCAGATCGCGCGCACCGCGCGTGAGATCCTCGGGGCGAGCGGAATCACCGACGAGTATCAGTGCGGCCGCCACATGTGCAACCTCGAGTCGGTGTATACGTACGAGGGCACGCACGACATCCATACGCTCGTGATCGGGGAGTCGATTACCGGGATTCCGGCGTACAAGTAGCAGCAGTCTCGCCTGCCTGATTCGATCGTCCCCTTGCTTGCATGCTGGCTGAGGAGTAGGGTCTTCCCCAGCAACCCTGCCGGCGAGGAGGCCTCCTATCGCACGATCGCTACTCCGCAGCAGACGTAGTTCCTGAATCCTCCTTTCATCGCGAATCTTCATGTGGGCTCCAGCACGGGGCGATCCTCGCTTTGTGGGCGTCAGCCTGGGCGAGCGGGTCTGCCCTGCAGGAGGTGTCGAATGAAATCCTCGTGGCACGCCTTCATCGTTGGATGCTGTCTCGTGCTTTCGGTCAGCCATCCAGCGTACGGTCAGTACATCTACCTCGATCTCGATGGGGACGGCGTTTGCTCCTCGGCGGATATTCCCACGGCCGCCACGACCTCCATCGACGTGTACTTGGACACGAACCATGACGCGAACGGCCGTGAGGCGACCTGCGGCGATGGAACGAGTCCGCTGAACATGTTCAGCTATGACCTGGTTCTCGCGTACAAGGGAGCGGGCGCCGTCACGTTCCAAAGCTTTACTCCTGATCGCGCCCTCCTGGACTACGCGATCCTGAGCGCGTTCACGGCGGTGGGTAATGAAGTCGGTGTCGGCTACAGCAAGAAGGAAGGAACGGACGGGCCGGGTCGCTTCAAGCTGGGCACGTTCCACGTAGCGGTCGTGGGCCACCCGGCCATCGTCTTCGAAGCCACGCCCCAAGTCTCGTCGATCCCATCTGGATTCACTGGATTCGGGTCGCAGTGTGCCGGGTCGATGTTCTCCGGAACGATCGCGCTCGGCTACGACTTCACGGACACTTGCAGCTTCTCACAGGATTGGTCGGACGCCGTGCAGCTGACGACCTGGGGCAAGATCAAGCAGATCTACCGGTGAGCGTAGGAACCAAACTCTACCGGACGATCGCGATCCGTCCTGTCCGCGTCCCTTCCGGAGTCTCGAGTCTGAAGTAATAGATCCCCGTAGCCAAGCCACCCGCGGCCTTGTCCCGCGGGTCGATCGCGATGTCGTGATAACCGGCCGGCAGTGAAGTGTCATCGATCACCGTGCGAACGCGCCGGCCGTGGCTGTCGAACAACAACAAGCGCGCATACCCCGCCCGCGTGGTGACGAACGACAACATACCGGCGGGACGCATCGGATTGGGCGCCATCACGACCGAAAGCGTTCCGTCCGGACCGATAACTTCGATCGGGAGCGAACCCCTGAACGCCAGCCCGCTCGCGAGCGAGAACTCGACGGCGACAGCGACGTTCACGTCTCCCTTCACGTTCGCGAAGAGCTGCCGCAGCGCTTCCCTCGTGAACGCGATCTTCGCGTCCGGTACGCCGTTCCCGTCCGCATCTCCCGCGAGAAACGTCGTCGGATCGCCATAGAGCACCTCCGTGCTTCCCAGGCCCTTGACCCCGATCCGGAAGCTGAAGGGGTCGACATCGCCGATGCTGAACGGAGCGTCCGGGATCTCGACCGCGACCCAGAAATGCCCTCCTCCGGACTGCAGCCGAATCGGCCCGGGAGGAAGGAGCGACGCGGACGGCGGCTGGAAGGCCCGCGCCGTCCCGGGTTCGTAGATCCTCGTGATCCCTTGGTCCCCTCCCTCGAAAATCCCGTCGCTCACGAGGAGCGTGATCACATAGATCCCGGTGGAAGCGTACGTGTGCCGCGGCATCGGTTCGATCGACGCGCCGCCGTCGCCGAAGGTCCAATGGTAGGTGAGTGGGTCCCCCTCCGGATCGCTCGTTCCGCGGGAGCTGAACTGCACCGGCACGCCGACCGTTCCGACGTAGGGAGCGTTGGCGTAGGCCGTCGGCCCCTTGTCAGTGCTGACGACCTGGAGCGTGGTGTAGGCGGTGTCGATCAGGCCGCCCGCACTCGTCGCGAGGAACCGCATCGTGCCCTTCCCGATCTGGAGACGCCCAGGCGTCCAGGTGAACGATCCGTGTCCTCCTCCGGAATCCAGGAACGTCGCGCCTACCGGCAGGTCGGACGCGGAGAGTGTGATCGCATCGCGGGCCGTGTCCTCCGCCGACACCGCGAACTCGATCTTCTGGTTGGTCCCACCGGGAAGCCACCGAGGGGCGAGCAGCGTGATCGGAATGTCGGGCACTTCGTATCGCAGCTCACCGTGGAGGCCTGGCCCACCGCCCAGGCAGAAGGTCTGGAACGTCGCCCAGAACGCGAGAATCGACCCGTCGGACCGCTTCGTGAGCCTCTTGATTTGGAAGGTGGCCGATCCGGCGGGGCAATTCGACAACGTGGGGGTGGTGGGGTCCCCACCGGCGAGATAGAACGTCCTCGACCCATCGCTCGTGTAACTTCCCTCGGCCAGGGGACCGAAGAAATGTACGTCCCACCCAGCTTCCGATCCGGAGGTCGCTCGAAACGTGAAGGTGAGGGAGTTGAAATAGGGTGAGAGCGAGAATGTCCCGTCGCGAACGGAATACTCGTAATCGGGCGGGCCGCCCGGGCCGCTCGCGAGACCGAGACGAAGCGAGGTCTCCCGAGTTCCCGCATCCCGCACGGTGACGTGGAGCGTATCGCTCGTCGTATCCCGCCCGTCCGTGACGAAGAAAACGATCGAGTAAACCCCTGCATCGCTGAACGTGGGGAGAAGCTGCACCTGCGCGACGATCGAATCGGCCCCCACCGGCTGGATCTGGGGCGTCACGCTCATGAACGGCGGAAGGGGCGAGGTATGGATCGTGAGCCTCTGTCCATCGGAGTCACTCGCGACGACCGACCGGACCACGTCGGTGCCCTCCAGCATATCGACGTCCGTGAGCGCGAGCACCGGCGGGCTGTTCTCGAGATCCACGCGAATCCGAAATGATTTCTCACCCGCGAGTGTTCCGTCACTCACCCCGACGGTCGCGGCGAACGTCCCGACATCGGCTAGGGCGGGGGCAAGACGCACGTACCCGCGAGCTGGGTACGACGAGCTCGTCGTGCCCACGGTCATGGAGGAAGGCCCTGCCACCTTGGAGAAGGTGAGAAGCTGGAAATCGGGATCGCTCGCCGTGAGCAGCTGTTCCGTGATCGTATTCGGGACCCCATGCATATCCGCCGGCTGCGTCAATGCCGGTGGCGCGTCCGCCTCATAGACGACGAGACGAACAGTGGCTTGGAATGTCGCGAGTCCATCGGAGACCGACACGACCTGGTAGTACCCGCCGCCGTCCAAGTAGCCCGGCGCGATACGGAGGGTGGCCGTCGTGTCGCTGGTCGCGACCACGGTCGCCCACGAGGGAGCGCCCACGAGCGTGAAGGTCAGGACGTGACCCACCACGTCATGGCCGACCAGGAGCTCTTCGTTTGTCGAACCCTCGTACACCGTCAAATCCGCCGGCGCGTCCAGCATGGGCAGCACCGTGATGTCGAACGAAGCGACGCGGTAGAACGCCCCATCCGTGACGCCGACGGCGGCGGACTTCACACCCGTCTCGGACGAGGACGGCTCGAGGTGAACGTTCCCCGTCGCGGTGCCCGACCCTGGATCCACGGTGGTCACCGTCATGAACGAGGGCCCGAAGTTGTACGAGAAGGTCAGCGGGTCCCCATCCACGTCGGTGGCGTGGATCACCTGGTCGGTGGTCGTCCCGGCGTGCACTCCCATAGACGCGATCGGATCGAGCGCCGGCGCGCTCACCGCGACGGCCCTAGGCGCTGCTGCGGGAGAGGGGGTGATTTCGTCCGCGCGCGCGAGCCCCGGAAGGATCGCCGCGAGGCTAAGGAGAGCCGCGCCCAAAAGGATCCAAGAGGGTCTCGGGGCTGCCGCACGATTCGAGGGAAGTGCTCGCACGCTCAAGGTCCGTTCCCGGCCAGAGGCTTTGTCACGAACGACTTGCAGGAAGCGGCCGATGTTCGGCGGACCTGCTCCATCTTCAAGGAGGGCGGGGAGGGAATCCATGGTACGTCGGTAGGGGCACCATTTCCAGACGTTCCCGTTGCAATCGGCAGCCGGGGAGGGCAGGATTCCGGTCCGTCCCCCTCATTTTGTCTCGGTTCCTAACCCGTCTCCCCCGAACGAGGAACACCCATCGGCCACACCCCGAGTCCGGCGTCGGTTTTTTCCATTGGGAGGGTCTGGACATGAGCACTCGTCAGATGGCGTTCCGTGCGTCCTCGCGTCTCGCTGCCGTCTTCCTGCTCACGCTCGCGGCGTCACTCATCGCGGCGTCCGCGTTCGCGGCCCAGGTCCCGCTCCTCGTCCAAAGCCGCGTCGACCTGACCCCGGACGTCGTGGCCGCCATTTCGTCGCACGCCACGAAGACGACGTACGTGTGGCCCGAGATCCGGGCCATGGCCGTCGTCGTGGATCAGAACAAGATCGACGAGCTCAAGGCGGATCCGAACGTCGCGTCGGTCGAGGAGGACCGGCAGGCCGGCGTCCCGCCCCCGAATTCCCCCTCCCAGTCCAAAGTCCGGGGCAGCCGCGTCGTGGTTCCGCTCTTCACCTCGGCCACTCCCATCCGCACCTGGAATCAGGACATGGTGAACTCGATGGAGACCGGGAACACAGGGGCGGGCGTCACGGTGGCCGTTCTCGACTCGGGCCTGCCGCAGAACTGGGCAGACTTCCTTCCGCCGAACTGCGTGGATCTCGAGCACGCGGCAGGATTCGGCGCCGAAGGATGGGGTGATTTCCATTCGGAGGTGAACGCGATCGCCGCACCGGGCGGCATGATCGGGCTCTTCCCCCACGGGCTCGCGGTCAGCAGCATCATCGTCGGCTTCCCGTCCGATT
>Ga0066388_100000833_pt1 | contig 15945 bp, 17 predicted proteins | sample PanSoiMetaGPlot6_FD_64539 | JGI IMG/M metagenome (GOLD analysis project Ga0066388, IMG submission 64539) | Tropical forest soil microbial communities from Panama analyzed to predict greenhouse gas emissions - Panama Soil - Plot 6 (Hybrid Assembly) | ecosystem: Environmental > Terrestrial >... | reverse complement strand
TCGACCAGGTCTTCAACGTCACTGCCATTTTGGTCGAGCAAGACCCGCTCCGAGCTCGAGCAGTGGAAATAAACGTGGGTCATGTCATCTCCTCCCAGGAGATAGGTCGATCAACGACCACGGGAGAAGGATACGCGCCACTTTATGAATTCATTCTGAAAAGCGGCGACTGCCCGCGTTCATGAAGATTGCCAGCAACTAACCGAAAGATTACCGGGCTGTTAACAAGGCGCGTGGTGCCGCGGGCTAGTGGGACGCTAGTCGGCTCGGACGATCGCCAACATGGTGTGCCGAGGTTGGCTTCGGACAGCCGGCTTTTGCACCGCACATGCTAGCGTGGCGGATTTGACGTTCCTACCAGCATCGCGGCGAGTCCTCCGTAGGAACGTCAAATCCAAAGCCACACTAGAATCATAAGGTTGCTAGTGTCCCTTTGCTTCCGACGCTTGTAAAAGTGCCTGCCGCAAATGGAATACAAGCGTCGGAAGCGGGACACTAGGCGCCAGCAAAGCCGACGGAGCCACCAACACCGTGGATTGAAGCAACATTGGCATTGCCGAGCACATGGCCTGGATTCATGATGGCCGCGAGCGGCCCGTCGCCGGGACCGCATGGAGGGAGGGCGCCATGCCGGATGTCGTAAATCTGATCAGTCGCGTGCTGCTGTCCGCGGTTTTCATCGTCTACGGCCTATTCAAATTCATGGATGTGAGTTCAATCACCAACAATGCAGGCACCAAGCGCTTCATGGACTTGATCGCCGGCGGAGCCCCGACCCCGACGTGGCTCGGGTATTTGATCGCGGCGATTGAGTTTCTCGGCGGGATCGCAATTCTGGTTGGCGTCAAGACCCGGTGGCTCGCCTGGCTGTTCGTTGTCTGGCTCATTGTGGTGACCTACTTCGGCCATCCGTTCTGGACCATGGACGGTCCGCCGCGCGGGCTCAACATGGTCAATTTCTACAAGAACCTGGCGATCATCGGAGGCTACCTGCTGCTTGCGACCGCGGGCGGCGGCCGCTACTCGGTCGACGGCCAGATGACCAAACACGAGCCCTAACGCGGGGCACGCGCGCGGTGCCGCGGCCCGCGCTAGGGCCGGAGCGCAGCCTCGACGGCTAGCGCAACCTGCAGCACGCGCGCGTCGCTTCCTTGGGGCCCGACCACCGACAATCCGGCTGGGAGCGCGTCCGGCTGCTCAATCGGCACGGTCGCGGCGCAGCCGTCGAGAAAATTCATTGCCATCGGATTGCGCAGGATGATGGCGTTGAGGCGCGCAAACTCCGCGTCCTCGGCGAAGGCTGTGATCGGCGGCGCAACCTTGGCGACGGTCGGCATGAGCAACGCATCGAAAGGGGATAGCCGCTCATTGAAGCTGGCAATGAGCCGCCGACGCTCATCGCGCAGACGCAGATAGTCCGCCGCCAACATGCCTCGGCCGCGCTCGATGCGAACACGCACCCGGGGATCGTAGTCCTGCGCTCGCGCCGCAAGCAGCGGCGCATGCCACGCGAAGGCCTCGGCCGCCGGAAAACCGCCCTTGGCGTTTACCTCCGGCAATTCGTCGAACTCCGGGATCGCTCGTTTGACCAAGCGCGCGCCGGTGCGGGCAATCGCTGCGCAGGCCCGCTCGAACGCAGTCGCAACCTCCGCATCGAGCTTCTCCAGGACATAGTTGGTCGGGATCAGGAAACGCTGCTCGGCAATCGCCACGGCGTCGGGCACGTGCGGGACATCTCCGGCCATGATCGCGTCGGCGATGATGCAGCATGCGATGCTGCGTGCGATCGGGCCGACGGAATCAAGAGTGGTTGAGAGTGGCAGCAGCCCATCCAGCGGGATACGTCGTGCCGTGGGCTTGAAGCCCGCGAGCCCGCACAGCGCCGCTGGGATCCGCACCGACCCGCCGGTGTCGGTGCCGACCCCGATCAGCGCCATGCCGTCGGCGACCGAGACAGCAGCGCCCGAGGACGAACCGCCCGGAATGCGCGCCCGGTCGCGTGGATTGCCGGGCGTTCCGAAGTGCGGATTGATGCCGACCCCGGAAAACGCAAACTCCGTCATATTGGTGCGCCCGATCAGAACCGCGCCGGCCCGCCGCAGACGCGCCACCACCGTGGCGTCCGCGCTCGCCGGCGGCCGATCGCTCAGCACCTTGGCGGCCGCCCGCGTTTGCTGCCCCGCGACGTCGAATAGATCCTTGATCGACACCGGCAGCCCGGCGAGCGGCGAGAGCACATAGCCGGCCTTGCGCAAGGCGTCCTGGGCATCGGCGGCCGCGCGGGCGCCGTCGGCGTCGACGTAGACGAAGGCGCGCGACCCTTCTCCTTTCGGGTCGGTGATCGCAGCCAGCGCCCGCTCGATCAGCTCGCGGCTCGAGGTTCGCCCCGCCGCAAGATCGCGGGCAAGTGCCAGGACGGTTGGCGCTTTGGTCACGCGCAATTTCCTTCCTCGCGGGTATCTCGGCGCACGATGTCGCGAAATCATCGGCTCGGCAACCGCGCCGGCATTGACATAGGCAAGCAGATTAGTAAAGCTAGTTAACGAACTGGAGGCGCGCCATGTCCGCTCACTCCGCCGAGCGAACACCCCACGCCGGCAATGCGCCGGCGCTCGATGCGTCGTTGCGCGGTTATCTTGAGACCAACGCCGACGTGGTCACCCGCGTCCGCAAGCCGGTATCGATCGACGACGTCGGGGCGCTTTCGGCCCAGGTCGATACTCCAATCCTGTTTGAGCAGATCATCGAGAAGCCGGGTTTTCGCCTTTGCGACATCCTGGTGAAGAACCGCCCGATGCAAGCGCGCGCACTCGGCGTTGCGCGCGAAGACTACTTGAAGACGCTGGCATTTCGCCTGCGGCAACCGCCGCGCGGCTTCAAACACGTCAAGACCGGGCCAGTGAAGGAGGTCATCCGGACCGGCGCCGACGTGGATTGGACGGTGCTGCCGATCCCCAAGCACAAGGATGCGGATGAATGGCCTTATGTCACCGCGATGAACGTGATCCGCGACCCGGAGACCGGCTTCTACAACTCATGTCATGCCGGTACCCAGGCGGTCGGTCCACGGCGCGGGCTGATCAGCTTCGTGACCCCGCATTCGCACATCATCATGAACAAGTACCGCGCCATGGGACGCGACAAGATGCCGATCGCGTTCGTGTTCGGCCTGCCGCCGGCGTACGAGATCATGGCCAACTTCTCGGGCCTGCACATGGACATGTGGGGCGAACTCGAGATGGTCGGCACCATCATGGACCAGGACATCGAGGTAGTGCCGTGCGAGACGCTCGATCTCAACGTGCCGGCCGAGGCCGAGATCGTGGTCGAGGGCTACGTCAAGCTTGGTCGGATGTTCCCGGTCGGCGAGGTGACCTCGCCGTCGATGTACCACCTTCCGCATAACGAGAGCGTGCCGGAGGTCGAAATCACCGCGGTCACCATGCGGGCCGACCGCCCGATCTACCGCAATCATCAAACCTGTCCGGACACCGATCATCAGCCGCTGCCGCGGCTGTGCCACGAGGCGGTGCTCTACAATCGCCTGAGCGAGATCGGGCTCGCCGTCAAGGACGTACGGTTCCCGACCTGGGGCGCAGCATTGTCCTGCATCCTGCAGTTCGATTATCCGCGCGAGGGCATGGTCAACGACGCGCTCATGACCGCCATGGGCGCTCCTTGGCTCAATACCAAACTGGTCGTCGCGGTCAGCCCCGACACCGACCTCGACAAGCCCGGCGAGGTCTACCACGCAATCGCGACGCGGTGCGATCCGGCCCGCGACGTGGTGATCGTGTCGAATACGCGTGGCTCGCCATACGACCCTTCCGCGAAGCCGCTCGAAGGTCATTATCCGTGGCGCGTGGTCGGCAAGATGGGGATCGATGCCACCCGTAAGGCGCGCCATGACCCGCACGATTTCGATCGCGCCTGGCCGAAGAACTGGGGCAAGGCAAAACTCGAAGACTATTTGTGAAGTGCCCGCACGTCGTGCAACGCAAGGGAGATGTGCTCATGAACCAACCCGTGACAGCCCCGGCTCCGCGTGTCCTCTATGAGGCCGAGCCGTTCATTCCCTACGTCAAGGAAGCGGACTTTTCGCCCAAGCTCGATCCGGTGCTCGCGCCCTACAAGAAGCGAATGGGGTTCCTGCCCAATGCGCTCAAGCTCTATGCTTATCGGCCGGAAATCGCGGCAACGCTGTGGGCGCTTAACAGCAACATCATGCGTGATCCATCCTCCACCCTCGACCAGTTCCTCAAGCGCAAGCTCGCGGTGGTGTGCTGCGCGGTGAACGGCTGCGCCTATTGCACCGCGCACAGCTGCACGATGCTCAAGGCGCCGCGTGGTGTTGGTTCGGAGGGCTGGGGTCTGAGCGAGCAAGAACTCCAGGACCTGATCACCGGCGACATGGAGCCGGCGAACGAGTTCGAACGCGCCTGCTTCGATTACGTGCGCGCCGCCTCAAACGATCCGACCTCGGTGCCGACCGAGATTCTGCAGCGACTCAAGCAGCACCTGACCCCGCCGCAAATTATTGAGCTTGCCTGCGTTGTCGGCTTTTGGAAGTTCTACAACACCGTACACGACAGCCTGCACATTCCGGTCGAGAGCCAACTCCTGCAGGATACTGGCTACGTGGACCTGGTTGCGTAGAATCGGATCGGACACACGTGTCAACCAAAGCCAAGCGCCCACGCCGGCCACGGGAAGCGGCCGCCGCCTTACCGGCGTCCGCTTCGCGCCAGGCATTGCTAGAAGGTGGCAACGACGACCATTTTCGCCAGCTGGTCTACGACTTGCTGACCATTTCTGTGCGCATGGAGACGGTGCGCGAGCATCTTGCGCGCCGGCTAGGCGTGAGCGGACCTCAGTACAGCATCCTGATGGCGGTGGCGCGCCTGCAAGGCGGGCACGGCGTGCGGGTCGGCACGGTGGCCAAGGCGCTGCATGTGACGAGTGCCTTCATCGCGACCGAAACCGGGCGGCTCGCACGGCTCGGATTGCTGTCGAAAAACCCAAATCCGAAGGACCGCCGCGGCATTCTGCTCGCACTCACCCCGCGGGGCCATGCGGGGCTGGTGAAGCTCGGTCCGGAGATCCGCGCCGTCAACGACGACTTCTTCAAGCCGCTCGACCGCAGCGCATTCCAGGCCTTGGCGTCTGCGGCCGCCCAATTGGTCGAGAGCTCGAGCAGGGTCGAGCGGCGGCTGCGGCAGATGGACGACCACGAATGGCTGGCGCTGCGCAGCGCCGCCGAATGACCCGGCTGTTCGCATAATCGCCCGGTGATGTGCTGTGGATTTTGCCACACCGCGCCTATTTGATGCGCTTGTGAAATTTCACAGTTGTGACAGGGTTAGCAAGCAACGGGGTCACAAATGGTCTCTTACTTCGTGCGATACCGGGGCAAGTCCGCCGATCCGATCGCCTTCGCACGCTACTACGAGACCGCCCACGCGCCGCTTCTGCAGCGTTTCCCCGGCATTCGCTCGCTGATCGTGCATCATCCGGTGAGCTGGCACGACCCATTCCCGGTGCACGACGACGGGACCTCGCTTCTCGCGCAGATGACATTCGATACTTCGGTCGACCTTGACCGTGCCCTGAGGTCGGATGCGCGCCGCGCTGCGCGCGACGACTTCGCACGCTTTCCGCCATTCGATGGCAACGTGACCCATCAGGCCATGACCGCCAAGGTGATCTTTCCATGAGCATCGAGAACGCGCGTCGCATTCTGCAGCGGGAGCGTCACCCGCATCTCTTTCGTGCACTCAAGTTGCGCACCGTCACGGTGCGCAACCGCATCATGATGTCGCCGATGTGCCAGTACTCGGCGGAAGATGGCCTGCCGAACGAGTGGCACAGCCATCACCTGGCGACGCGCGCGGTCGGTGGCGCCGGGATCGTGTGCGTCGAGGCGAGCCACGTGGAGCCGCGCGGGCGGATCACCAAACATTGCCTCGGGCTCTGGAACGACGCGCAGCGCGATCGCCTCGCCGCAATCGCCGCGTTTGTCGCGCAGCAAGGAGCCGTGCCGGGGATCCAGCTCGCGCACGCCGGTCGCAAAGGGTCCGTCTCGCGCCCGTGGGACGGCACGCGGCCGTTGCAACCGAACGACGGCGCCTGGGAGACGCTCGGCCCCTCGCCTCTCCCCTATGCGGATGGCTTCCCGCCTCCGCGCGAAATGGACGCAAGCCTGATCGCGGAAGTTATCGACGCGTTTCGGCAGGCTGCGCAGCGCGCCCGCGAGGCCGGATTCAAGTTCCTCGAGCTGCACGCCGGCCACGGCTATCTGCTGCACCAGTTCCTCTCCCCGCTCAGCAACCGGCGCATCGATCGCTTCGGCGGATCGCGCGAGAACCGCATGCGCTTTCTGATTGAGATCGTCACCGCTGTTCGCGCGGTTTGGCCGCGCGAACAGCCGCTCTCGGTGCGGCTCTCGGTCACCGACTGGATCGAAGGCGGCTGGGATGTGGATGACTCGATTGCCCTCGCCCACGTCCTGCAGGCGACCGGCAACGTCGATCTCATCGATGCCAGCGGCGGCGGGCTCGATCCGCGCCAGCGCATTCCGGTTCATCCCGGTTATCAGGTTCCGTTTGCCGAGCGCATTCGGCGCGATACCGGGATCGCGACCGCGGCGGTCGGCCTGATCTCGTCTCCGGAGGCGGCCGAAGAGATCATTGCCAACGGCCGTGCCGATCTCGTCGTGCTGGGCCGCATGCTGCTCAACGATCCCTATTGGCCGCTGCACGCCGCAAAGATGCTGCGCGCCGAAAGCCTCGCCTGGCCGGTGCAGTACGAGCGCGCCAACATTTTTTGAACGGAACCGCCCCAGCCATGCTCGGCCAACAAATCATCAATGGCCTGATGCTCGGATCGGTCTACGCGATGGTTGCAGTCGCACTCACGCTCAGCATCGGCGTGCTCAACTTCCTCAACTTCAGCATCCCGGGACTCTTCATGATCGCCGGCATGTCGACCTGGGCGCTGATCCATGCAGGTACGCCTTGGCCGCTGGCGATCCTCGCCGCGCTCGCGATTACAACGGCCGTGTCGCTTGTGGTCGAACGCTTCACCTGGCGCTGGCTGCGCGGCGCCGAACACTTCGTTCCGCTGGTCAGCTCAATGGCGTTCCTGCTCATGTTCGAACACTTGGCGATTGCGTGGTGGGGCTCGGAAATGCGTGTGCTGCCGCCGTTGTTCGCGGGCACTGACTGGCGGATTGCTGGCTTCGTGATTTCGTTGCCGCAGCTCGCCGGGTTGGCGGTGTCGCTCGCCTCGATCTGGGGGCTCTCCAGGCTGCTCAAGCGCACCAACCTCGGGCGTGGCCTGCGCACGATTGCGGAAGACTCCGATACGGCGCTGCTACTCGGCATCGACGTTGGCCGCGTCGTGCCGATCGTGTTCGCGCTAGCCGGTTTGTTCGCCGCGATCGCCGGCGTCCTGTTCGCGCTGAACTACCGGCAAGTGCAGCCTTTCATGGGCGAGGCCGTCGGACTCAAGGGGATTTCGGCGATGATCGTCGGCGGCATGGGAAACACCTGGGGCGCAATCGCGGGCGGCCTGATCATCGGCATCGCCGAGGTGCTGTCGGTCGGCTACGTGGGCGCCAATTTTGTCGACATCAGCGTGTTCGGACTGTTGTTGCTGATTCTGTTTGTGCGACCGACCGGCCTGTTCGCCGGCCTGTCTGCGGGACGGAGTGGCGTATGAGCGGTTATCTGGAAGGCGTGCTGGTGCTGCTCGCGGTCAACATCGTGTTCGCCTATGGGGCGTTCCTGCCGGTCGCCGCCGGCCAGCTCAACCTCGGCCTCGCCGGTTTCGGCGCGATCGGCGCCTATGCGTCGGCCTTTCTGAGCAACGCTTACGGCGTCACCCCGATACTGGCGATCATGCTTGGCGGGATCGCGGCAGGTCTGATCGCGCTCGTCGTGGCGGTGCCGGTTCTGCGCACGCGCGGGATCTATCTTGCGCTCGCGACCTTCGCGCTTGGACAAATCGTGCAGGCGACACTGCTGAACCTGGAAGTGGTCGGCGGCGCCGCCGGTTACCCAGTCACGGCGTTCATTCGCCTGCCGACGATTGCGCTATTTGCCGCCAGCGTCGTTGTGGTGGTGGCACTGTTGTTCGCGACCCGCTTCGGGATCGCTGTCACCGCGGTCCATGACGACGAGCGGGTTGCCGACCTCATGGGGCTCGACGTGCGTGCTTTTCAGATCGCCGCGTTTACGCTCGGCTCAATCATCGCCGGGATCGGCGGCGGCCTCTATGCGCATCACTTCAGCTTTATCGAAGCACAATACTTCAATATTGGCCTCTCCATCACCGTCGTGCTCTACGTCCTGCTCGGCGGCACCCAGACCGTACTGGGGCCGCTGATCGGCGCCGGCGTGTTCACGCTGCTGCCCGAGATCCTGCGTGGCAGTGCCAACTGGCGCTACGTGCTGTTCGCGGCGGCGGTCATCGTTTTGATGGCGTTACGGCCGCAAGGCCTGCTCACCGGCGAGCAGATAAGGCGCCTGCTCGGCCTTGACCGTCACGGCATCGGCCCGTCGGACGCTGCGCGGGAGCCGGCCGCATGATCCACGAGCAGCCGATCCTGCGGCTTGATTCCGTCACCAAGCGGTTCGGCGGGATGACGGCGATCGATGACCTGAGCTTCGACGTCAGGCGCGGCTCGCGGACCGCCCTGATCGGTCCCAACGGCGCCGGCAAGACCACAGTCTTCAACATCGTCACCGGCGCAGTCCCGATCGACAGCGGCCGCGTGTTTGTCGATGCCGTCGATATCTCACGCATGCCAAGCCGGCGGCGCATCACCCATGGCGTCGCCCGCAGCTTCCAGAACGTGCGCCTGATGCCGCACCTCACGACGCTCGAGAACGTGATGGTCGGCCAGCACTGTCGCAATGCCGGCCCGTTCGGCGTGTTGCAACCCGTGAACCTGTGGCCGCGTAATCGCTGGCGCGACGCGGCGCGCGCGGCGATCGCCGAGGCCGGGCTCGAACGATACGCCGGCGCGACGGTCAAAAACCTCCCCTACGGCGTGCAGAAACGCGTCGAGGTCGTGCGCGCCATGATGGCGAGGCCGCGGCTTTTGCTGCTCGACGAGCCCGCGGCCGGACTCAATTCCGCCGAGACGGAATCGCTGCAAGACCTGCTCGAGCGCATTTGCGCCAACGGCGGCGTCACGCTGCTCGTCGTCGAGCACGACATGCATTTCGTCGGCGCCTTGTGCGACGCCGTCGTCGTTCTCGACTTCGGTCGCAAGATCGCCGAAGGCACGCCGGCCGAGATCCGGGCGAACCCGCGCGTGCAGGAGATATATCTCGGAACCGCCGTTACGGATGCGACGGAGCGCCGCCATGCTGCTCGAAGCGCGTGAGGTCGACGTCCGCTACGGCAGCGTGCGCGCGGTTCGCGCTGTGTCATTGGCGCTGCGCCAGGGCGAAATCGTCGCCGTACTGGGGGCGAACGGCGCGGGAAAATCCTCGCTACTGCGCGCACTGCTTGGGATGGAGCGGCTCGCCGGCGGTACCATTACGTTTGATGGCGCCGACGTGAGCAAGTGGCCGGTAAGCGCTCGTGTGCGCGCCGGTCTGGTGCTGGTACCGGAAGGCCGCCGCATCGTCACCACCCTCACGGTCGACGAAAATCTGCTGATGGGTGCCTGCCACCGCCGCGACCACGCCGCGGTACGTTCCGAAATCGAACGGACCTACCAGCGTTTTCCCAACCTCGCCGCCCGCCGTGACGACCTCGCCGCCGTGCTCTCGGGCGGCGAGCAGCAGATGCTCGCCATCGGCCGTGCTCTGCTCGCCGCGCCCAAGCTGATGATGTTGGACGAACCCTCGCTCGGTCTGAGCCCGCGTCTCGTCAACGAGGTGTTTGCACATATCCGATCGCTCAACCACGACAGCGGCCTGAGCATCCTGCTGGTTGAGCAAAACACGCAGCGCGCGCTCGAAATTGCCGACCGTGCCTACGTGCTCGAGCTCGGCGAGGTCAAGCGCGAGGGCGCCGCCCGCGACATCCCGGCCGACCGCACCTTGCTTGACGCCTATCTGGGCCGCGATCAGGGGCAGCGGCGCGTGACGGCTAATCCAATGGTCAACTGATTCTTGTGCAAGGAGATCTTGGTCATGAACAGAACGGGGCTTGGCGTGACACTGTTTGCGGCATTGACCGCAATTTCGATCACCGGCGCTGCGGCGCAGGATTTGCTGCTCGGCTATCTGCCGGCGGCCGGCGGTCCGTTCGCGACCTTTTCCAAGACCAACGAGATCGCCGCGCAGATGGCGATCGACGAAGTCAACAGCACGGGCGGCATCAACGGCAAGAAGCTGCGGATCATTTCGTTTGACACCGCAGGCAAGCCAGACCAGGCGGTCGTCGGTCTCCGTAAGCTCGCCGAGGACGACAAGGTTCTAGCGATCATCGGCCCGTTCAGCTCGAGCGAGTGCCGGGTTGTGTTCCCGGCGGGCGAGCGCGCCGGCATTCCGACCATGTCGATGGCTTCGTCGGCGCCCAAACTCGCCGAGCCGTTCACCTACGCGTTCCGCAACACCTCCGATGAAGGCTACATGTTCGACCGCGTGTTGCGCGCCATCAAGGCCAAGAATTACCCGGCGGCGACCGCGGCGATCGCGTATGCGACCGACGACGTAATCTCCAAGACCATGGGCGAAGCGGTGCTGCCCAACCTGATGAAGAAGGCGGGAATCGAGATCAAGCTCAGCGTCACCTATCTCACCCAGACCTTCGATTTCGCCGCCCAGGCCTCGCAACTCGTTGCCCAGCCGACGGATCTCCTCGGTATCGGCTCCGGCCCGGAATCCGCGACCCGGCTGGTGCAGGAGCTGCGCCGGCAGGGTGGCAAAGCCCGCGTGGTCGCCGGTTCGACCATTGCGGATCCCGAGCTGCCGCGTCTGATGGGCCCGGCCGGCAACGGCACCATCATCCCGACCACGTTCTACGCCAACGCCAACGAGCGCGCCCGCAAGTTCGAGCAGGAGTTCCTCAAGCGCACCAAGGCGGCAGGCATCGAGCGCAGCGCGTCGTCGCAGTTCGACGCCTCGACCTACGACATCGTGCTGATCTACGCGCAGGCGATGAAGACCGCCAAGGTCACCGGCGATCCGGCCAATGTCGCGGCCGAGCGCACCGGCATTCGCGATGCGATCCGCGCCATGAAGGACTTTCCCGCGCTCGAAGGGCCGATCTCGTTCGGCGCCAACGGCGATGCGCTCAAGCCCGTCTATGTGATCGAGCTCAACGACGGCAAATGGAATTTGATCGCGACCTACGGTCCGAACGCTTGACCGAAAGGCTAGTCGCGAAAGCAAATGGAGGAGGCTCCGCTGCCGGAGGAACGAAGCGTCGACCCGCGCGAGATCGAACGGCTGGTCATCGCCGGATGGACCGGGCGCAACGTCGAAGCGCTCGAAAAGCATATTCGCGAGCTTGAAGCCCTCGGCGTGAAGCGGCCTAAGAGCACGCCGATCTTCTATCGCGTCGCCGCCGGTCTGCTGACCAGCGCGAGAGCGATCGAGGTGCTCGGCGAGCATTCGAGCGGAGAGGTCGAGTTTGTGCTGCTCGCGCTGTCGGATGGTCTGTGGGTCGCGGTTGGATCCGATCATACCGACCGCAAGGCCGAGGCGATCGGCGTGTCGCTGTCCAAGCAGATGTGCGCCAAGCCGATCGGGAGCAAGGCGTGGCGCTATCACGAGATCCTTCCGCACTGGGAGCGCCTCGTCCTGCGCGCCTACGCCAAGCGCAACGGCCAGCGCGCGCTCTACCAGGAGGGTTCGGTTGCGAACATGCGAACGCCCGACGACCTGATCGTACGCTACACCGGCGCCGGTTCGCTGCCGATCGGAACCGCCATGTTCTGCGGCACGCTCGCGGTCCACGGCGAGATCGGCCCGGCCGAGCGCTTCGAGGTGGAGCTCGAGGATCCGGTGCTCGGACGCAAGCTCTCGCATGCCTACGACATCACGACACTGCCGGACGAAGGATAGGAGAGATCAATGGGATACCACAAAGGCCACAAGGAGTTTCACGCGCTGGACCTCAGCCGGGGCTGGCACACCCTGCCCGGCTATCCGCCGGGCATCCAAGAAAAAATCATCGCCGGCGAGCTCGACGAGAAGAACAAGCGCGGCAACCGCACGCGCCTGCTGCGGTTCGCCCCCGGCACTTACACGACCGAGCCGTTCGTACACGAATATTGGGAGGAGGTGTTCCTGGTGTCGGGCGACCTCATTGTGGGGAACGACAAGCAGGGCAAAGGCGGTGAGAAGTTCGAAGGTTACACCTACGCGGTGCGGCCGCCCGGCGTATTCCACGGTCCGTTCAAATCGGAGACCGGCTGCATTTTGCTAGAGACGCACTTCTTTCAGGACGACGTATGAGCCAGATGCAAGGCCCCGCGCGCCGTCCCGCGGACGCGCCCGCGCGAAAAATCTCCCTGCGCGAGCGCGCATATGCCGAGATCAAGCGTCGGATCAATTGCCTGGATTACGCGCCCGGCGCCTATATCAACGAGGCGCAGGTCAGCCGCGAGCTCAAGCTCGGGCGCACGCCCGTACATCACGCCCTCGACCGGCTGCAGCTGGAGGGGTTGGTCTCGGTCATCCCGCGCAAGGGCGTGATCGTGCAGGCGGTCTCGCTCGACACGATCCTGCAGATCATCGACCTGCGCCATCTCAACGAGCCTTATGGCGTGGAACTCGCGGTCGCGCGCGCCACCAGCCAGGATATTCAGGCCATGCGCCAGATCCTGCAGGAGGCGCCGGCGCTGATCCGCGGCCGGAATCGCGAGGCGCTGATGAATCTGGATCGCGCTTTCCACCAAGCGATCGCACAGGCCGCCCGCCACCCGATCCTGGGCGAGCTGCTGAGCTCTCTGCATGAGCGTTCATTGCGCTTCTGGTTCATCTCGTTGGGAGACGACCTGCAGCTGCGCCGCGTCAATGACGAGCATCACGCGGTGCTCGACGCGATTGCAGCGCGCGACCAGAGCGCGGCCGCCGCCGCCATGCGCACGCACATCGACTCATTCCGCAGCAACATCATGCGGACGATCTGAACACAGGATCATCGGGGAGGAGCGAACCATGTTGCGTACCGGTGAGGAACACCTCAAATCCATTCGCGACGGGCGCGTCGTTTATATCGGTGACGAGCGCGTCGACGACGTTACCCGGCATCCTGCGTTTCGCAACGCCGCGCAGACGGTCGCGGCTCTCTACGACATGAAGTACGACCCCGCAAACCGTGCGCTCATGAGCTATGAGGAAGACGGCGGCCGTCATTCGATCTATTTTCTACGCGCACGGTCTCGCGACGACCTGCAACGTCGCATGCTGGGCCACCGCCGGATCGCCGATTTCACCTACGGCATGTTCGGGCGTTCGCCGGACCATGTCGCGTCGTTCATCACCGGCATGGCGATGAAGTCCGATGCGTTGAAGCCCCCGTGCGGGCGGCCTGAAAACCTTCTCGCCTATTATCGCTACGCGCGCGACCATGACCTCTATACGGTCTACGCCGTCCTTCCCCCGCAGGCGGCGCGCAATCCCGAATTCTATCAGCGACAGAACATTCCGGTTCCAACGCTGCGGGTCGTGCGCGAGGATGACGACGGCGTGGTCATCTCGGGCATGAAGATGCTCGCGACCGGCGCGGTGTTCGCCAACGAAATCTGGATCGGCAATGTGCTGCCGCTCGCGCCCGACCAGAAGATGGAAGCCATCACTTGCGCGGTGCCGTGCAACGCTCCCGGGCTGAGACTCTGGGCCCGCCAGCCCATGGAGCCCAACTGCACGTCCGAGTTCGACAGCCCGCTCTCCTATCGCTACGACGAAAGCGACAGCATGCTGCTGTGCCAGGACGTCAAGGTCCCCTGGGAGCGCGTATTCGTGCACGGGGACGCGCTGCTGTCGCGCGACATCTACATCACAACGCCAAGCCATTGCTTCGGCAATCATCAGTCGAATGTCCGTTATTGGTCCAAGATGCAATTGCTGGTGGGATTGTGCAGCCGCATCGCGAGCGCGACCGGAGCCGATCAGGTGCCGGCGGTGCGCGAAACTCTCGGCAAGATGTCGTCCTACGAGGGCATGATCGCCGGGATGGTCAACGGCCAAATCAATGCCTTGGAGGACTGGCCCGGCGACGGCTACGTCTGTTTTAACCGCCGCATGATGTATGCCGCCCTCGAATGGTGCACGCAGAACTACAGCAAGTTCGTCGACGAATTGCGCGAGCTATGCGGCGGCGGCGTGTTTCAGATGCCGGCGAACATCTCGGTCATGAACGATCAAGCTCTGGCGCGCGATTTCGCGACGTTCTGGCAAACGCCACAGTGCGACGCCATCACCCGCATGAAGCTGTTCAAGCTCGCATGGGACATGGTCGGCTCCGAGTTTGCAGGCCGGCATCAGCAATACGAGAAATTCTATGCCGGCGCACCTTTCATCGTACGCAACCACGCTTTCCGCGAGACCGACTGGCCGGCGTTCAACAAAGTGGTCGACGACCTGATGGCGAGTTACGACTATCCGGCGGCCGGGACGAGGAAAGTGGCGGTGTAGCATCGGCGCTGGCCCGACCGCGTCCCAGGATGGCGCGGTCCTATTTGAACATATCGGTCGCCGCTTTGAGCATGGCGTCGCGGATGTCCGGCGTGATGTAGCCCAGCACCTTGATCTGTGCAAAGCGCTTGGCGTCGGGGTCGGTCAGATGATCGACAACGCCGGCCACCACGGTGCCCATCCAGGCGTTGGCGTAGACCAGCTGCGACTCGAGATCGAGGAAGTGATTGATGAACAGCCGCGCCGCGTTGGGGTGCGGCGCGCCGCGCAGCACCGCGCCTTCGATCGGCGTTATCGGACAGCCTTCCTGCGGCACCACGACTTTCACAGGCAAGCTCCGCAACGGGTAGGCAAACGCCACGATCTGCTGCAGCATGACCGGGTATTCGCCGCGCGCCACCCGTCGTGACATCTGCTGCAGGTCACGGTCGAACGTGAGGTTCTGCTCCTTGAATTTCTGCAGCAACGCGGGGCCGTGTTTCTGATAGAGGACCGCGAAGAACGTCTGCCCGCTGCCGATCGCCGCCATGTCGTCGGACAGCATCTTGCCCTTGAACTCGGCTTTCAGGAAATCGGCGTAGGTCTTGGGTTCGTCGGCCGGCGCGACAAGTCTTGTATTGATCAGCGCGCAGACGAACTGATTCCACGCCGGCACCTCCCACTTGTCGGCGGGCGGGACATCGGCGCGAATGTTTTTGGCGTTCGGAATTGGACCAAGCTCGGCAATGAAGTTGCTCTTGCGCTGGTCCACGATAGTCGCGAGACCGTGAAATTCGACGTCGGCGATTGCGCGGCCGGAGCTTTGCTCGACCCTGACGCGCTCGGTGATCTCGCTGGCGCGCGCGTCGAACTCTTTGACTTCGACGCCATATTTCTTCTGAAACGCGTCGACGACGACTTTCCAGTGCGGCGCCCCCAGCTGCGAGTGATAGACCGTTATGGTCGCTTCCTTCTTGGCGGCCGCCACGACCTCGTCCCAGTCCTGGGCGCCAGCCGGCGCCAGGCCCGCGGACGCCAGCATCGCGATCGCCAGCAAGCCAGATCTCATCAAAAGCTGCCCCGCAGACCTGATCCCGACCGACCGCACCGGTCTACTTTGGCCTAAAAATCATCATGCGGACTAGTGTCCCGCTTCCGACGCTTGTATCCCTTTGCGGCAGGCACTTTTACAAGCGTCGGAAGCAAAGGGACACTAGCAACTCTATGATTCTAGTGTGGCTTTGGATTTGACGTTCCTGCGAAGGACTCGCCGCGACGGTGGTAGGAACGTCAAATCCGCCACACTGGCACCGCGCTGGTGCAACCCTTACATCGTCAGGCACACCATTCAGGCGGGAGGGGG
>Ga0066388_100000832_pt1 | contig 15950 bp, 17 predicted proteins | sample PanSoiMetaGPlot6_FD_64539 | JGI IMG/M metagenome (GOLD analysis project Ga0066388, IMG submission 64539) | Tropical forest soil microbial communities from Panama analyzed to predict greenhouse gas emissions - Panama Soil - Plot 6 (Hybrid Assembly) | ecosystem: Environmental > Terrestrial >... | reverse complement strand
TCCGCAATGCTAAAGCGCTTTGCGCTCCGGCGCCATTGCGGTTTCTGGCGCTAGCCGGCCCCGGTCATCGCGGGACCTCACGGATAGAGCCGAGCCTTGCGCCAGGGCGCATCGAGCGCTTCGCGACTAAACTCGAGCCGGTCATGCAGCCGGAACGGACGCTCTTGCCAGAACTCGATCAGAAGTGGCCGCAGGCGATAGCCGGTCCAGTTCGGCGGTCGTGGGACGGTTCCCAGGGCGAATTTCGCGGTGTAGTACGCGATCGCCTTCTCGAACGCGTGGGGGCTTTCGAGCGGTGCCGACTGTTTGCTGGCCCAGGCTCCGACCTGGGTCATGCGCGGACGCGTCGCGAAATAAGCGTCCGCTTCCGGGTCTTCGATTCGTTCCACCGGGCCGCGCAGGCGCACCTGGCGATTGACCGACTTCCAATGAAAGAGCAGCGCGGCTTTCTGCTCTCTATCCAACTCGTGGCCTTTTTGGCTGTCGACATTGGTGTAGAACACGAACCCGGCCTCGCCGAAGCCTTTCATCAGCACCATGCGGACATTGGGCAGGCCATCCGCATCGACGGTGGCCAGCGACATCGCGGTGGGATCGCGCGGCTCGCTGCGGGCCGCTTGCTCGAACCAGGCGGCAAACAAGCGCAAAGGCTCATCGGCCTCGATGAAATCACCGCCTATTAACCCGCTCGGGTGTTCAATCGGAGCTGATTTAGACATTGCGCGGAGCAATCCGGATGGTGGCGTCGCCGCCGAGCTCGCTCGTCCAGCGGGCTTCTTATAGAGGAAGGCGGGACGCATTTCACGTGGCCGTGCGATGGCTCGCGACGGGGCACTGGCTGCTCGTCCTGGCGCTCACGGGCGGGGGCTGTAGTCTTGCTTACCGGCTCGATACCTCGCTCGGGAAACACGACCCCGCCGATCAGGCGGACTCGCCCCGCTCGGTATCGCCGAATGCGAGCGCGGCGGTGCCCTCCGAGAGCGACCTCGCCATGGCCCGCGCCGCGGTGAGCGAAGTCTTGATCAAGGGCGCCAGCAGTGTGCCTTGGGAGAACCCAAAGACGGGGACGCGTGGCACGGTCACGCCGCTCGCCTCGCTCTACAGTCAAAATGGGATCGCCTGCCGGGACTTTCTAGCAAGCTTCGTGAAGAACGGCAGCGAATCCTGGTTGCAGGGCGCAGCCTGCCGGGCCAAGCGCGGGATCTGGGAAGTGCGCAATTTGCGACCTTGGAGCAATAGCTAGCGGTCGCGGCCATTCCGGGCCGCGCCCGAAGCGTGACACGCGACGAAGCTGAAGGCTGCGTCCGATTTGACCGGCCTCGCAAGGGCGAATCGGCGCGGAGGTAGTGCCGGCGACCGCTTGCTGGCCCTCGCTTCTCTCGTTGCGCTCCCGGGCAGCCCCCACCACATTATTGGCAGGATTGGGGCCTGACCGGCATAAACCTGCGGCCCGCCTGGGAGAGACTGAGGATGCGTGACCCCTATGAGGTCCTTGGGGTATCGAAGACCGCGAGCGCCGCGGAGATCAAGAGCGCCTTTCGCCGGCAAGCGAAGAAGCTGCACCCGGACGCCAACAAGCATGACCCGAGGGCGGCCTCGCGCTTTGCGGAACTGAACGCGGCTTACGAAATCCTCGGCGAGGAGAACAAACGCAAGGCATTCGATCGCGGCGAGATCGACGCGGAAGGCAAGCCGCGCTTCCAGGGCTTTGAAGGTTTCACCCGCGGCCGCGGGCAGGGTGGCTTCAACTCCGAGGACGTTTTCGAAACCTTCAGCTGGGGACGCGACGGCTTTCAACACACGCGCGGTCGCGGCGGATTTGGCGGCTTCGGCGGATTCGAGGATATTCTGAAGGAGGCATTCGGCGGCGCGTCGCGTTCAGGGCGGCCGGGCGGCTTCCAGTTCGAGCGGGAGGATTTCGGCCGCCCAGGCCAGGACATCACTGCCGCGCTTACGATCACGCTGGCGGAAGCAGCTACCGGGGCGCACAAGCGCGTCCAATTGCCGACCGGTCGGGAGGTCGAGGTGAAAATCCCGCCCGGCCTGAACGACGGCCAGACCATTCGCCTCAAGGGGCAGGGGGTTGCCGGCGCCGGCCGTGCCGGCGACCTTCTCATCACGGTCTCGGTCGCACCGCATCCACTGTTTGCGCGCGCCGGGGCCGACCTGCGGCTCGAGACCCCGATCACGCTCTACGAGGCGGTGCTCGGTGCCAAAGTGCGCGTGCCGACGCTCGACGGCGCGGTCGAGCTCGCCATCCCCGCCGGCACCAGTTCCGGGCGCACCTTTCGCCTCAAGGGCAAGGGCTTTCCCGCAAAGGAGGGCAAAGGCGATCTACTCGCCACCGTGCGAATTGTGTTGCCCGAAGGCGGCGACGCCGAGCTTGAAGAGCTCATGCGCGGGTGGCGCAAGGCCAAGCCCTATGATCCGAGAAAGGGGATGGGGTAAGCGCGCCTGCCGATGCGATGCCGTGTGGATTATTTCGCCTGCGGCGTATTCTTGTCGATCTGATCATAGGCTGCCTGCGCGATGCTGAGCAGGCGTTCGCGCTCGGGCGGTCCGCTCACCACGTAAGCGAGGCCGCGCTCGACCCAATATAGAGCGGCGAAGCGATCTGCTTCGCGGTAGCGCATGGCGGTCTGCGGCGAATCAGTGCGCGCGTAGTAGATGGTAAAGCGCTCACCGGAGGGGCCTTCATACATGCAGAACGCCGCCGGGCCGAATGGGCCGGGCAACAGGCGCCCGCCGACCAGCTTCAATCCGCTCGGTTCGAGGTCGGGGATCCGCAGCTCGTAGTCGAGACGTTTCGACAGCCATTGGACCAAATGCGGCCGCTCGGCGCCGGTGACCTCGACCGGATGGCGCACCTCGACCACGTAGACCTTGTGGGCCTCGAGCGCCTGTGCGGTGAATGTGTCGAAGCGAGAAGGCGCTGCCGCCGATGCGCCGTGCGCCATCCAGCCGACCACCCCGCCGGTGAGAAACGCCAGGACCACTGCCGCGGCCGCAGCACCACGCCAGGAGCGCGCGCCGCGGGCGAGATGATCGAGATCGAACCGCGCCGGAACCGGTTCGGAGGCAAGCACGCCGAAGCGCGCCCGGATCGCGTCGGCTTGCGCACGCCACTGGGCGACGCGAGCGGCATCTTCCGGATGTGAGGCGAGCCACGTCTCGACGGCGGCACGGCGGTCGGGTGCAAGTTCGCCGTCGACGTAGGCGTGCAGCTCCTCCTCCGTCACGGGTGGGTTTTGATCGATCATCGTCTTCTTCCTCGAGTTATTTGATGCGACGCAGCGCCGGGCGCTCGCCGTCGAGATAAGCCTTGATCTGCATGCGGGCACGCGCGAGTCGCGACATTACCGTCCCGATAGGCACGCCCTGCACTTGGGCGACTTCGCGGTAGCTGAGACCTTCGAGCACGACCAGAAGCAGCGCCGAGCGCTGATCCTCGACAAGCGATGCGAGCGCTCGCTCGATGTCACGCGCTCCCGCCTCTGGTCCGGCCACTTCGGGTGCATCGTTATCCTCGATCGCCTGCAGGGCGGGACGCCGCGCCAAGGCGCGCAGGCGGTTGCGATTGAGGTTGGTCAGAATCGTGTAGAGCCAGCTGCGAATATCGCCGCCATGAAACAGATGCTCTGACCTCAGCGCCCGCACCAGCGTATCCTGGACGAGATCGTCGGCAAGCTCGCCATTGCGAGTAAGCGCTCGCGCATACCGTCGCAGCGCCGGTACCGCCGCTTCGATCCCCTGGCGGAAACCGCCCAATGCCCTCTCCCTCCCAGTCGCCGCAAAGGATCGCTGCCTTCGATGGCGCGCGGCAGTGTCGATCTGCATCACGCCGACGGATACCATACGGACAAACACTTTGCGCCGAGCGATATTCCCGCCCCTTGATGGTGCGAACATGGCGGCGAGCGGCGGCTGCTTGTGGGGCTTCTTCCCCTGTGTCATAGGGAGACGCGGTCGCTGGCCAGCGAGGGAGATCATGCCGGAAGCGTCGGGCCTCTTGCGCGGCAAACGGGGCCTGATCCTGGGTGTTGCCAACAACCGCTCCCTCGCATGGGGCATCGCAAAGGCTTGTCATCGCCAGGGTGCCGAGCTTGCCTTCACTTATCAGGGCGACGCATTCAAACGGCGGGTCGAGCCGCTCGCGCAGGAGGTGGGCGGGTTACTGATCGGTCATTGCGACGTGAGCGAGCCGGCCACGATCGACGCGGCGTTCGCGACACTGGATGCGAAATGGGGCACGCTCGATTTTCTGGTCCACGCCATCGCGTTCTCCGACAAGGATCAGCTGTCCGGGCGCTACATCGACACGACGCCGGATAATTTCTGCAACACGATGCTAGTGAGCTGCTACTCGTTCACCGCGCTGGCGCAACGCGCGGAGAAGCTGATGCCGGGCGGGGGTGCGCTGCTCACGCTCACCTACTATGGGGCCGAGAAATGGATGCCGCATTATAATGTGATGGGAGTTGCCAAGGCGGCGCTCGAGGCGTCGGTGCGCTATCTCGCGGCCGATTTGGGCGAGAAGAGCATTCGTGTCAACGCCATTTCGTCGGGTCCGATCAAGACGCTGGCGGCATCGGGAATCGGCGACTTCCGCTACATCCTCAAATGGAACGAGCACAACGCGCCGCTTCGGCGCAGCGTGACGATCGAGGAGGTCGGCGATACCGCCGTGTATTTCCTTAGCGACCTGTCTCGCGGCGTCACCGGCGAGATTCATCACGTCGATGCCGGCTATCACATCGTCGGGATGAAACATCCCGATGCGCCCGACATCGTCGTCGGCAAGGAATGACGGTGACGGTCGCGCCGTGGTCCCCGCGAAGCGTTGCGGACGGCAGCGCACGGCGCCAGGCGCGGCCCGCCATCTACTATATCCGCCACGGCCTTACTGACTGGAACGTCGAACAACGGCTGCAGGGCCGGCATGACGTTCCGCTTAACGCGGCGGGCTGCACGCAGGCCGCTTGCTGTGCCGCCATCCTAGAGGACCTATTCCGCGTCGAGGGTCGTGCTCCGGAAAGCTGCGATTACGTTTCAAGTCCGCTCGTGCGTGCTCGCGGAACGATGGAGATCGTGCGCACCACGCTCGGGCTCGAGCCGGCCGGTTACGCCATCGACGGACAGCTTGCCGAGATCGCATTTGGAGAATGGGAAGGCCTGACCTATGCGCAAGTCATGGCCCGGGACAAGCACCTCATTGCCGCGCGCGACTCCGACAAGTGGCGCTTTGCGCCGCCCGGCGGCGAAAGCTATGCGCAAGTGGCCGTTCGAATCCGCCATTGGTACGAGACCCTCGTCAGAGACACCGTGGTCGCCGCCCATGGCGGCACCGCGCGCGCGTTGATCGCCCATCTCGGGCTGGCACCGCCGCGGGATGCCGCGCATTACTCGATCGATCAGGGCGTGGTCTATTTGTTCGCGGGCGACCGGCTCACACGCTACGGATGATGGTAAACGGCAAATCCCGCTCGCCGATCGGTAGTCGATCAAGGGGTATTTTCATCGCCGACCGCGCCTGCGCGCCGCCATTTGACCGCGGCTCGCACGCGGGCTACCACACGCCCGCGGGTGGAACCCCATGTCGTTCAATACCTTCGGTCACCTGTTCCGGGTCACGACCTTCGGCGAAAGCCACGGCGTCGCGATCGGTTGCGTGGTCGACGGCTGCCCGCCGCGCATGCCGCTGACCGAGGCGGATATTCAGCCCTATCTCGACAAAAGGCGGCCGGGCCAGTCGCGCTTCACCACGCAGCGGCGCGAACCGGACCAGGTGAAAATCCTCTCCGGCGTGTTCATCGACGAAGCGAGCGGCGAACAGGTCACGACAGGCACCCCCATTGCGCTTGTCATCGACAATGTCGATCAGCGTTCGAAAGATTACTCCGACATCAAGGACAAATACCGGCCCGGCCACGCCGATTACACCTATGACGCCAAATACGGCATCCGCGACTATCGCGGCGGCGGCCGTCAATCCGCGCGCGAAACCGCCACGCGCGTGGCTGCCGGCGCGATCGCGCGCAAAGTCGTGCCGGGCATGCGCGTGCGCGGCGCCCTGATCCAGATGGGCAAGCACAGGATCGAGTCCGAGCGCTGGAACTGGGACGAAGTCGAGCGCAATCCGTTCTTCTGTCCGGATGCGGAGAAGGCCAAGTTCTTCGAAAGCTATCTCGACGATATCCGCAAGCGCGGCTCCTCGGTTGGCGCCGTCATCGAGGTCGTCGCGGAAGGCGTGCCCGTTGGTCTCGGCGCGCCGATCTACGGCAAACTCGACGGCGATCTTGCCGCGGCGTTGATGGGCATCAATGCCGTCAAGGGGGTCGAGATCGGCGCGGGCTTTGCCTCAGCGGCGTTTAGCGGGGAAGAGAACGCCGATGAAATTCGCATGGGCAACGACGGCAGACCGATATTTCTTTCCAATCATGCGGGCGGTATTTTGGGCGGCATCTCGACCGGGCAGCCGATCGTCTGCCGTTTTGCCGTCAAGCCGACCTCATCGATCCTGACGCCCCGGCGCACCGTGGATCGCTACGGCGTCGAGACCGAAATCAGCACCAAGGGTCGCCACGATCCGTGCGTGGGCATTCGCGCGGTGCCGATCGGGGAGGCCATGGTGGCATGCGTGATCGCCGATCACTATCTGCGTCAGCGCGGGCAGATGGGCGAAACGCCGGCATGGCCGTTCGCCCGTGTCTGAACGGAGTGAGCCGACGGTGCTCGACAACTATCAGCGCGTGGAAGCCGTGCTCACGGCCTTTGCCGCCGGAGGCATCGTGGTTGTCACCGACGACGACGACCGTGAGAACGAGGGCGATCTGTTCGTCGCGGCTTCACAGTGCACGCCAGAGAAGATGGCTTTCATCATCCGCCATACCTCGGGCATCGTGTGCGCGCCCCTGTCTTCGGAAGAGGCGAAGCGTCTGCACCTCGATCCCATGGTCGCGGCAAACGACGCGCCGCTCGGCACCGCCTTCACCGTTTCGGTGGATGTGCGTCACGGCCTCACCACCGGCATTTCGGCTGAGGAGCGGACCAACACGGTGCGCGCGCTCGCCAATGGCAATGCCGGCGCGTCCGATTTCGTGCGGCCGGGCCATGTCTTCCCGTTGGTTGCCAAGGACGGCGGCGTGCTCATGCGCTCGGGGCACACCGAGGCCTGTATCGACCTCTGCCGACTTGCGGGCTTGCCGCCGGTCGGCGTCCTTGCCGAACTGATGAACGACGACGGCACCGTGATGCGCGGGCCGGCCGTGACGGCGTTTGCCGAGCGCCATCAGCTCAAGCACATCTCGATCGCCGATCTCATCGCCTATCGCCAGGCGCGCGACAAGCTGGTCAAGCGCATCGGCGAATTTCCGGTGCAAAGCGAGATCGGCACGCTTGCCGGCTATGCCTATGTGACCCCGTTCGACGCCATTCAGCATATGGCGTTCGTCTACGGTCGGATCGGCGACGGCAGGAATATGCTGGCGCGGCTGCACCGCGCCGACATCATCCGCGACGTATTTGGCGGCGCGCATCCGATCCAGTCCTCCTTGCGGCGCTTCAAGCAGGACGGTCGCGGCGTGATCGTGTTCCTGCGCGACGGGGCGGCGGGCGTGCCCACGCACGCCATTCCCCAGGCGGGCTCGACCGGTTCCGAAGTCGCGAGATCCCGGCAATGGCGCGAGGTCGGTCTTGGCGCCCAGATTCTCAAGGATCTGGGCATCACCTCCATCCGGTTGCTAACCTCCCGCAAGCTTACCTATATCGGCCTTGCGGGATTCGGCATCGAGATCGTATCGACCGAGAGAATCGACGAAAGCAGCCCGCAGCAGGAGTAGCTCCATGCGGGTTCTCGTCGCCAAAGCATCACGCGAGGAATTCGTCCGCTGACGGAGAGAAGGATGCATGCATCGCTGATCTCGATGATGGCCGCCACCGGCGCCTTGCTGGCAGTCGGCGCAATGGCGGCGCCGCGCTCGGCGCTGCCGCTTGCCGACAACAGCCCGACCGCCGTCCCGGTCGATGTCGAACTCGTGCTTGCAGTCGACGTGTCCTACTCGATGGACCCGGAGGAGCAGGCACTCCAGCGCGAGGGTTATATCGCCGGAATCACCTCCCGCGAATTCATGCAGGCGCTGCGCAGCGGCCACCATGGGAAAGTGGCGGTGACCTATTTCGAGTGGGCGGGACCGTACGATCAAAAAATCGTCGTACCGTGGCGGTTGGTCGACGGCCCGGAGGCCGCCGATGCGTTCGCCAACGAACTCGCACGCGCGCCCTATCGGCGCGCCTCGCGCACGTCGATTTCAGGCGCGTTGAGCTTTGCCAAGCCCCTGTTCGACGGCAGCGGCTATAAGGGTTTCCGTCGCGTCGTCGACGTTTCCGGGGATGGCGCCAACAACAGCGGCACCTTCGTCACCCTCGCGCGCGACGAGGTGCTTGCGGCCGGGATGACGATCAACGGTCTGCCGATCATGTTGAAGCGGCCGAACGCGTTCACCATGGATATCGACAACCTCGATATCTACTATGAGGATTGCGTGATCGGCGGCCCCGGTGCGTTCGTCGTGCCGATCCGCGAGCGCGAGCAATTCAAGGAGGCGACCCGCACCAAGCTGGTGCTGGAGATCGCCGGCCGCACGCCGCAACGGGGCCTGGTACCGGTGCAAGCAAGGGCGCCGCGCATCTCTTGCACCATCGGCGAGCAGATGTGGCGAGATCGCTGGGGAAACTAGCCCTCGAGGCGCGACGCCTGTAAATAGTGTCAGCGCGCTCCTGTGACGCTTGGCGAGACTCCAGAGAATGTCGTCCGACTGGATTGTTCGCCGTCGTCAGCTGGCGACAGTCAAGTCGATCACCTGATAACATTATCCCACGCGTTCGAGATGCCCGTCGCCCTCGAGGGTCGCAAGATCGATACGGGCGACGCAGGTCACCCGCACATAATCAAGTGTCAGGTCTCCCACCACTTTGATCTCGGCGGAGCCGTTGTTACTCTCGATCGCGCGCACGTCGGAGCGTTTCCGGTCGAGTGGCACGACGAGTTCAGTGCCGCCCCGGGTGTCGGTGAACTTGATGGGCACATGACCCAGCGAAATGGCCTCCTTCATGGCCTCGCGTGTCTTTTCCCGCAGGGTCGCTTCTACCGGATGATCGCCTTTGCAGAGAAATTCCACCAACTCGCTCACTCTGCCCCTCCTTATTGACCAGTTGTAGGTACCATTCGCAATATCGTTGAGTCCGCAAGATATTCGACGAGTTTCCGCGAGGCATAACATGCCCTCTGCGGCATCGCCGCTAATTACATAACCGATCGGCGGGGTGCCAGCCAAATGTCATGGTGGCGATGAAATCTGCAGCGATGCAGACGACGGTTACCGTCAGTTGAACGGTGCCGCGTCGCGGATCATCCGCTCAGGTCGGGCCCTATTGCTCCGCGCCGCCGGGGCGGTGCATCAACGCCCTCCGAGGTAAGCGTCGGCGAGCAGGCGCGGCCGCCGTCTCGGCACACCTTCAGCTTTCGTGCGGTCCGCGCAGCAGCTTGAGCGCCGCCTCGATGTGCCGCCAAGTTTCAGCCTCTTCGCGTTGACCTTGCTCTTCCAAGGATCGGGCCTTTTGAGCGGCCTCGACAACCGCTTTATCGCCGCGGGCGTCAAATAATTGGCGGGCGTAATCGTGGATGTCGATTTCCTGCATTCGCATGGCATCGTGCTCCTCATTCAGAGCGGCTGCGATGGCCGACGGGAACCGCCTACGTTGGACCTCGGAGCCGTTTCCAAAGGGATAATCTGCATCTTGGCAAGTCGTTCCGGCAAGGGTTCCAAGGCAGCGCTCGTCGAAGCGGCGCGTTCGTCCGACCCGCAACGGGCGATCTGCGCATCGCCTTTTCTCGCGCCGAAGAGCGACCACCTTGCCGGCAGATCACTTCTTGAAAAGCCCGACCAGTTCCACGTGCGCGGAAAACAGGAATTGGTCGACCGGCGTGACCTGCACGATGCGATAACCCGCCGCGACAAGAATGCGGGCATCGCGTGCGAAGGTCGCGGGATTACACGATACTGCGACGACAGTCGGCGCAGCGGAAGCGGCAAGCTCGCGCGCCTGCGCCTCGGCGCCTTGCCGCGGCGGATCGAATACCACGGCATCGAAGCCTTTGAGTTCACTCGCCGCCAACGGGCGGCGCAACAGGTCGCGCTGCTGCGGCGTCACCGGCTTGAGCCCCGGAGTTGCCGCCGCGCGCCGCAAGGCTGCGATTGCGTCGGCATCGCTGTCGACCGCGGTGATGCGGGCGCGCTCGGCCAGACGAAGTGTGAATGGCCCGACGCCGCAGAACAGGTCAGCGATTGCGCGCGCGTCTTGGCAATATCCCGCGACCAGCTGCGCCAGGATCGCCTCGCCCGCACTCGTCGCTTGCAGGAACGCTCCTGGCGGAAGTACGACCTGGGCGCGGCCGATCGTAAGCACGGGGCGCCTGCGCTGTGCGACCAGTTCGCCGTGGCGCGTGAGCCGCGCAAGATTTCGGCGCTCCGCGACGCGGGCGAGCGCTGCCGTGTCCGCCGCGGTCAACGGGCCCGACCCGCGCATGTCGACATCGAGCCCGGCATCGCTCACGGTTACCTGGACGTCGAGGGGCTTGCGCACCGGCGCAAGCACTTCGGCGATGTCCCAGGCCGCCGCGATCGCACCGCTGAGCGCTGGCGCCAGGATGGGGCAGCGGTCGATCGCCACCACGCGATGCGCCTTCATCGCGGCAAAGCCGACGGCGAGCACGTCACGCGGGCCGCACCGCGCGTGAAACACCGCACGCCGGCGGCCCTCGCCGTGAGCCTCGATCAGTTCGCCAACCGGCGCGTCGAGCCCGGCTCGCGCGAGGGCGGCGGTGACCAAGCCGCGTTTCCAATCGCGATACGACTCGGCAGCCAAGTGTTGAAGGGCACAGCCGCCGCAGGCGCCAAAATGCGGACAGATCGGCGCGGTGCGCGCTGGGTTGACGGCCGCGACTCGGTTGAGGCGGCGCCGGTCGGCGTGACCCGGCCAGGGCTCGACCTCGGCGGTCTCGCCCGGCAGCGCGTACGGCACATAAATGGGGCCTGCGGCGGTGTCGACGATTCCCTCGCCGTGCGATCCCAGGCGGGTGATCACTAGCTTCTCCACCATAGACTTTCGATAGCCAGCGATCGGCAGTCCGTCTAGATCAGGCGAGAGAGAACGGTTGAACTGCTGCCTATCTCTCCTTCGTTCTTCCTCGCCCGTCCTCCGACATGGTCAGCGCGTGGAAGCGGGAAACGAGCAGCACGGCGAATGTCGCGATGCCGCTGGAGAATCCGATCCACATTCCGACTGCCCCCAAGCCGCCCGGGAAAGCCAGTCCGTACGCGCAGGTGAACCCGATCAGCCAAAAGCTCACTGCGGCAAAGAACATCGGCACACGGGTATCGTTAAGTCCGCGCAACGCACCGGCGGCAACAGCCTGCACCCCATCGGTCACGAAGAAGCTCGCGCCGATGAGTAGCAGCGTGGCGGCAAGCCGCGCCGCCGCGGCGTTCCCGCCCGCATCATGGCCGAGGAAAAGCAGCGGGATCAGGTCACGGAACGCGACCACGACAAGGGCCATTGCCACCATAAGGGCAGCTCCCAACGCGATCGCACCGAAGCCGGCTCGGCGCACTGCGATCAGGTCGCCACGGCCGAGCGCCTGTCCGACCCGAACGGTCGCTGCAAGCGAGATGCCGAATGGAACCATGAACAAGATGGTCGCAACCTGCAACGCGATCTGATGGGCGGCAAGCGCGGTGGTTCCGATCCACCCCATCAAGAGCGCACCCGAGGAGAACAGCCCCCATTCGAGCATGAGCGCGCCAGAGATCGGCAATCCGATCGCAATCAACTCACGCAGCAACTCCCAGTCCGCTCGCCAGAATCTCCCGAGCACCCGATATTTTTTGAACGGGCGGCAGGTATAGCAAATCCAAATCGCGGCGGCGCACATTGCAACGTTGACGAACGTGGTGGCGAGGCCGGCACCGAGCAGATCTAGCCGCGGCGCCCCGAAGGCACCATTGATCAGTGCATAAGCGAGCAGTCCGTTCACTGGGATGGCAGCGATGGTGACCCACAGCGCCGGTTCCGGACGGTTGACTGCGCCCATGAAGTTGCGCACTGCAATGAAGCACCAGGCCGGGATCATCGACCATGCCAACCCGGTCAGATAGCGGGCGGCGAGGGCCGCTGTGGCAGATGGTTGCCCGGCCATGGCGAGAATGTCCTCGCCCCAAAGCTGTGCGACATTGACGGGAATGCCAAGCATCAGCGCGGCCCAGAGTCCCACCCGCAGGGAGCGGCGGACCATCCGTGGTTCGCGTGCGCCGAACGCCTGCGCCGCCAGTGGCGTGACCGCAGAAACCGGTCCCATCCCAATCACGAATCCGACGAACAGGATCAGGTGGGCGAGGCCGACGGCAGCTATGGCGCCGTCGCCGAGCCGCCCAATGAGGGCCAGGTCGGTCGTCATCATGGCGATCTGACCGAGTTGGGTGAGCGCCATGGGCCATGCCAGTTTGACCGTTTCGACGATTTCGGCGCGCCAAACCGCGCGCGCCCGCCGCGCTGCGGCTGCGGCCGCCGTGATGTTTCCCGGCAATGTCATCGCGCGGCACCATAGCGGATGCTATGGCAACAGAAAGGTGCGGCAGGCGGGGTTCAGCTGCGCTCGGCTGCGATGAAGAATTCGCGGTTGCCGTCGCCGCCCGGAATGGGCGAGGGGACCATTCCGGCGACCCTCCACTCGCAGGACGCGACGAAAGCGGCGATGTCGTCGCAGACGGCGGCATGAACGCGCATATCGCGTACGATGCCTCCCTTCATCCGGCGTCGGCCGGCTTCGAATTGCGGCTTGATCAGCGCGATGAGGGACGCCGGAGCCCGCGCCAATGCGAGCGCCGCCGGTAGCACGAGCTTGAGTGAGATGAAGCTGACATCAATGACGACGAAGTCGGGCCGTTCGGCGAGCCGCGCCGGATCGAGGCGGCGAACGTCGGTCGCTTCCATGGATACGATCTCCGGTCGCGCGCGCAGGCTCGGATGCAGTTGGCCGCGCCCGACGTCCACCGCATAGACTCGCCGTGCGCCGCGCGCCAGCAGGACCTCGGCAAATCCGCCGGTCGCGGCGCCGATATCGAGACAGACGCGGCCTCGGGGGTCGAACCACGGATCGTCAGAGCGGAAGTGATCGAGGGCCGCCGCGAGCTTCACCCCACCGCGCGAAACATAAGGATGCGCAGGCTCGGCGCGCAGCACCGCGTCGGCGGAGATCTCTTCAGACGGCTTCTCGACGACGAGGTCGTCGGCCCTCACACGGCGGGCGGCAATGGCGGTCTGCGCCTTGGCGCGGCTCTCGAACAAGCCGCGCTCGACGAGAAGGCGGTCGATGCGAAGGCGGCGGGTCATGCGCTTATTATCGAACGAAACGACGAACGGCGCGCAGCGTGCCGGGCTCCTGCGTACGCACATTGGAACAAATAACGGCGGTTTGCTGTTGTTTCCGTTGGCTCGCTATGGCCCGAGCCGCAGAGCGGGGTTCAACCCGGCTCGGATCAGGACGGAGGAGAACCATGGCACGACGATATTCGCGCGGCGCTTCGAAGGACGTCGAGCGCGCAATGCGCAAGCGCAAACGCGGAACGCTCAAGAGCGGTAGAAGCGGAAGAAAGGTAAAGAGCCGCAAGCAGGCCATCGCCATCGGCCTTTCGGAAGCTCGCCGCAAAGGAAAAAAGGTGCCGCGCAGAGGCAAAAAATAGCTGGACGCGTGGAAGCTCTTATCCGCGTCCCATCTTCACCGCCTCGCCACGCAGGTTCTGTCCGAGCGCCTCGAACGCCGTGGCAACGATTCCTTTGGCGTCGAGGCCGGCCTTGGCGTACATCGCCGTCGGCGAATCCTGATCTATGAACTCGTCGGGCAGCATCATGGAACGCAGCTTGATGCCGCCGTCGAGCACGCCGCTGAGGGCCAACGCTTGCAGCACATGGGCGGCAAAGCCGCCGATGGCTCCTTCCTCGATGGTGATGAGGACCTCGTGCTCGCGCGCGAGTCGAAGGAGGAGTTCGGTATCGAGCGGCTTGGCAAAGCGCGCATCCGCGACCGTGGTCGAAAGTCCGAGTGCGGCAAGTTCGTCCGCCGCCTTGAGGCATTCGCCAAGCCGTGCGCCAAACGAGAATAGCGCCACCTTGGTGCCCTCGCGCAGCACGCGTCCCTTGCCGATCTCCAGCGGTCTGCCTTCCTCCGGCATCGGCACGCCGAGGCCCTCACCGCGCGGGTAGCGCAGCGCCGATGGACGGTCGTCGATGGCGGCAGCCGTCGCCACCATGTGCACAAGCTCCGCTTCGTCCGCCGCCGCCATGACCACAAAGCCCGGAAGGCAGCCGAGATACGCCACGTCAAACGCACCGGCATGGGTCGGGCCGTCTGCGCCAACGAGGCCGGCACGGTCCATGGCGAAACGAACCGGCAAGCGCTGGATCGCCACGTCGTGTACGACCTGATCGTAAGCGCGCTGCAGGAACGTCGAATAGATGGTCGCGAACGGCTTGAAGCCTTCGGTGGCTAGGCCGGCGGCGAAGGTCACCCCATGCTGTTCGGCGATGCCGACATCGAAGCAGCGACCGGGAAATTCCTTGGCGAAGAGGTCAAGCCCGGTGCCCGACGGCATTGCCGCGGTAATGGCAACGATCTTGTTGTCCTTCCTCGCTTCTTTGATGAGGGCTTCGGCATAAACTTTGGTGTAGGCCGGCGCGGCCGCTTTCGACTTGGCCTGGGCGCCGGTTGCCACGTCGAACTTAACAACGCCGTGATATTTGTCCGCCGATTTTTCCGCGGGCTCGTAGCCTTTGCCCTTTTTCGTGACGACGTGAACGAGAAACGGCCCATCCTTGGCGTCGCGCACGTTTTTGAGCACCGGCAAGAGATGATCGATGTTGTGGCCGTCGATCGGCCCGACATAGAAGAATCCGAGCTCGTCGAACAAGGTACCCCCGGTCACGAGACCGCGGGCGTATTCTTCGATGGCAACCGCGCGCTGCTCCAGGAACGGTGGCAGCAGCTTGGCCACTTTTTTGACGGTATGGTGCACCGACCGGTAGGTGCGCCCGGAGACCAAACGTGCGAGATAACCCGAGAGCGCGCCGACCGGCGGCGCAATCGACATATCGTTATCGTTAAGAATGACGATCAGGCGCGAGTTCATCGCCCCCGCATTGTTCATGGCCTCATAAGCCATACCTGCGGACATCGCGCCATCACCGATGACGGCGATCACGTGGTTGGAGTTGCCGGCGAGATCGCGAGCGACCGCCATGCCCAGCCCGGCGGAGATCGAGGTGGAGGAGTGAGCCGCGCCGAACGGGTCGTACTCGCTCTCGGCGCGCTTGGTGAAACCGGAAAGCCCACCCCCCTGCCGCAACGTACGGATGCGGTCGCGCCGGCCGGTCAAGATCTTATGCGGATAGGCCTGGTGGCCCACGTCCCAGATCAGCCGGTCCTGCGGGGTGTTGAACACGTAATGAATGGCGACCGTCAGTTCGATGACCCCGAGCCCGGCACCGAGATGGCCGCCCGTGACGGCGACGGCGTCGACGGTCTCCTGGCGCAGCTCGTCAGCCAGCTGGCGCAGTTGGCCGCTGTCCAGTCGACGCAGGTCGGCTGGTGTCTTGACGAGGTCCAGGAGTGGGGTCTTCGAAGGCTGATGCACGGGGAACTCCACCGACAAGGGGGCGGTAACCTAACGGGTTGCCCATGGTTTAACCAGCCAGGGCAGCAAGGGCAAATCCGAAACGTTGCGAAGTACTTAACTTAGCTCGGTTTTTCTGCAATGCTCCGGAACCTGCCGCGCCGCCGCGGCGTTGCTCTCATCGCCCAAGGGCGCGAGTTGCGTCATGCGATCACTTGCGACTTGGAC
>Ga0066388_100000831_pt1 | contig 15950 bp, 16 predicted proteins | sample PanSoiMetaGPlot6_FD_64539 | JGI IMG/M metagenome (GOLD analysis project Ga0066388, IMG submission 64539) | Tropical forest soil microbial communities from Panama analyzed to predict greenhouse gas emissions - Panama Soil - Plot 6 (Hybrid Assembly) | ecosystem: Environmental > Terrestrial >... | reverse complement strand
TCATCGAGCTCGGCCTGTGCTTCGCGCGTCTTGATGTGCTTGTCGTAAATGCGCCAGAGCAAATCGGTGTCGCCACTGCGCGCCGCCGCGCGGCCCTCTGCCGGCGTGCCGAGCTTCTGCAAGTGAACATAGCTGATACCGGCCTTGTTCAGCGACGCTGCAAGCGGACGCTTGGAAAAGCCAGGTCGGCGCGAGGCAGCGACCGCACGCGTGTCGACAAGCAGTTCGACCCTGGCGCGCATAAGTTCGTCCAGCACTGCGGCGGGCTTGGCCTGCTCATAGCCGATCGTGAACAACGGCGCGGTTTTGGCGACTTTCGCTTTTTTTGACCGGGCTTTCATTTCAATCTTTCAATGAGCGCCATCGCGGCCGCTGGCGCACGCAGTTTGGCTTCGTGGATGAAATAAACAAAGACGTCACGAGGCTGCTTTCTAGCGGCAGTCGCGTCGACACGCGGCAAATCCTTCGGTTCGCCGCCTTGCGCCCACGCCTTCGCTCGCGCAGCCCAGCCATCGAGCGCTTTTGGCGGATAGCCCGCTTCGAGTTTTTCATCGCCTTTTTGCAGCCGGGCGTAAACGAAGTCGCCGGCGATATCGGCAATGGCCGGGTAGCGATCGTGCTCGGCGAAGACAACCGGCACGTCAAACCGCCGCAACAAGGCAATGAAAGCTCCGGTCTTGAAACTGTCGTGGCGCACCTCGACCACGTGGCGGAGCGTCTGCCCGTCGAAGGTTTTCGGCAGCAGTTCGAGAAAGCCGCCAAAATCAGCGTCATCGAACTTCTTGAACGGGCTGAATTGCCAGAGCAGGGGACCGAGCCGGTTGCCCAACTCCGTCACGCCGGAATTGAGAAAACGCCTGATCGAGTCCCCTGCTTCGGCGAGCACGCGTCGATTGACCGCATAGCGTGGACCTTTCACCGCAAAAACGAAATTCTCGGGGACCTCGGATGCCCACTTGCGAAATGTTGCCGGCGTCTGGGTACGATAGAAGGTGCCGTTGATCTCGATGGAAGTCAGGTGCTCGCCGGCATACTCGAGCTCGCGCGCATGCGGGAGGCCCTTTGGGTAGAAAACGCCGCGCCAGGGCTCGTAGGTCCACCCTCCGATTCCGACGTAAACGCTGCCCGGCCGCTTTGTCATGCTGATGTCATGTCGGGTGTGTAATGTGGTCTGCAAGTGGCGATGTGTATTGTTTGTCGCCACGGCGGCCACGAACGACGAGGCGACGCCGGATGAACGCGCGCCTTTTCGTATGTGGTCGTTACTTTTTTAGAGCGCCACGGCGGTTAGCAAAAGGCCCGGGACTTTGGTCCCGGGCCTTTGCATTTCGTTTCGTGTGGACCAACTAGAAGTCCATGCCGCCGCCCGGTGGCATTGCCGGCATCGGCTCTTTCTTCTTCGGCACTTCAGCGACCATGGCTTCCGTGGTGATCAGCAGACCAGCGATCGAAGCGGCATCCTGTAAGGCCGTGCGCACGACCTTGGTCGGATCGATGATGCCCTTGGTCACCAGGTTTCCGTACTCGCCGGTCTGCGCATCGTAGCCGTACGAATACTGATCCTTGTCCATGATCTTGCCGACCACGACCGAGCCGTCGGCACCCGCATTGATCGCGATCTGCCGCGCAGGCGTTTGCAGCGCCTTGCGCACGATCTCGACGCCGTGCCTCTGGTCCTCGTTTTCCGGACGCAGGCGCTTGAGAGCGTCGGCTGCGCGCAGCAGCGCGACACCGCCGCCCGGCAGGATGCCTTCCTCGACCGCGGCCCGGGTCGCATGCATCGCGTCATCGACGCGATCCTTACGCTCCTTCACCTCGACCTCGGTGGCACCACCGACGCGGATCACCGCAACACCGCCCGCAAGCTTGGCGAGCCGCTCCTGCAGCTTCTCGCGATCGTAATCGGAGGTGGTCTCGTCGATTTGCGCCTTGATCTGCGCCACGCGCGCCTCGATGTCAGCCTTCTTGCCGGCCCCATTGACGATCGTGGTGTTCTCCTTGTCGATCATCACCTTTTTGGCGCGGCCGAGCATGGAGATCGTGACGTTCTCCAGCTTGATGCCCAGATCTTCACTGATTGCCTGGCCGCCGGTCAGAATGGCGATGTCCTGCAGCATGGCCTTACGGCGATCGCCGAAGCCCGGCGCCTTCACCGCCGCGACCTTGAGGCCGCCGCGCAGCTTGTTGACGACGAGCGTGGCAAGCGCTTCGCCCTCGACGTCTTCGGCCACGATCAGCAGCGGCTTGCCAGTCTGAACGACCGACTCGAGCAGTGGCAGCAACTCCTGCAGGCCCGACAGCTTCTTTTCGTAGATGAGGACGTAGGGGTCCTCCATCTCCGTGCGCATCTTGTCGGCATTGGTGATGAAATAGGGCGAGATGTAGCCGCGGTCGAACTGCATTCCTTCGACCACATCGAGTTCGGTTTCGAGAGACTTCGCCTCTTCGACCGTGATCACGCCCTCGTTGCCGACCTTCTGCATGGCCTTGGCAAGGAAGTTGCCGATCTCGGTGTCGCCATTGGCTGAGATAGTGCCAACCTGGGCAATCTCATCGTTCGAGGTGACCTTCTTGGAGTTTGACTTGAGGTGCTCGACGACGGCCTCGACCGCGAGATCGACGCCGCGTTTGAGATCCATCGGGTTCATGCCGGCAGCAACCGCCTTGGAGCCTTCCTTGACGATCGATTGTGCGAGGACAGTGGCCGTGGTGGTGCCGTCACCGGCAATGTCCGAGGTCTTGGACGCGACTTCGCGCACCATCTGCGCGCCCATGTTCTCGAACTTGTCTTCAAGCTCAATCTCCTTCGCGACCGTCACGCCATCCTTGGTGATGCGCGGGGCGCCGAACGATTTGTCGAGCACGACGTTGCGGCCCTTTGGGCCGAGCGTCACCCTCACCGCATTGGCGAGGATTTCGACGCCGCGCAACATACGGTCGCGGGCATCGACGGAAAATTTGACGTCTTTTGCAGCCATTTTTAATGTTCCTCTGATCTAGATTTGAATCGGCAGCCCTACGCGGCCTTCTTCTTGGCGGCGCTGCTGCCTTCGATCACGCCCATAACGTCGGACTCCTTCATAATCAGGAGATCCTGGCCGTCGATCTTGACTTCGGTGCCGGACCACTTGCCAAACAACACCCTGTCGCCGACCTTCAAATCGATCGGGATCAGCTTGCCATTCTCGTCGCGGCCACCAGGGCCGACCGCGATGATTTCGCCCTGCGAGGGCTTCTCCTTGGCAGTGTCGGGAATGATGATGCCGCCGGCGGTCTTTTCCTCGGCATCGATGCGCTTGACGACAACGCGGTCGTGAAGCGGACGAAACTTCATGGCAGTCCTCCTAAGGTATTGAACAACTGATGTTTTGGTAGCTGGTTGGAACCCCCTGCCAGCACCCTCCCGCCACATGGGTGGAGGCTTTTTGGCTCGCAAGAGGCATGGGGAAATTTTTTAGCACTCATTGATGCCGAGTGCCAACAATTCAAGAAAAGCCAACAATGACAATGGTTAACGGCGATGTGATTGGAACGGTGTTTGAACCGGTCACGTTACCATGAGCGGCCGGCAGGAGGCATGCCGTCGGGGCTGTTAGCAGACAAATTTCCTTGCTGCTAATGGCTTGATTTTAAACAACTTGTTTACCTTTTCGGCTTGCAATGGCGATTGCCGGAAATAGAAACTCTTAAGTCCGACCGAACGGAGGACGACAATGGTTTCAAGGGATTTCCGTAAACAAGTCGGTGGTTATGGTTTGACGACCGCGCACATTTTGTACCGCCGTCCCGATTATCGTTGGCTGCTGCAGTCCTACGTCTGGCAGAACTACGATCTGTTTCCCGAATTTCCAGAGCTCAATCGCTTCCTGGCGTTCTGGCAGGAGAAGCTGGAAGGTCCGCTGCATTCAGTGCGCGTCGCACACTGCAAGCTTATCAAGCCGGCGGAGCTGAGAACGATAGACGGCGAATTTAGGCTGCACTGATTCGAGCACCGCCCGCATGATGAGCCCTGCGCGGGCTTGATCTGCGCCAGCGCAATCAGATGCAACAGGGGTGGACTGCGCGAGCTGTCCGCCTCACCATAGGCATCGCCAATTCGCGGGCAAAACTCCGTGCAAAAATATTTCTCTCGCATCGTGTTGATGCTAGGCAACGTTGTTATCGGAATGACAATTCTCGGGCCTGCCGGAATGCTTTCCGAGCTGGCCACCGGCCTCGGTGTCGGCATCCACGACACTGGTCTTCTGGTGACTTACGGCGCCATCGTGTTGTGTGTTGGATCGCCAGTCATGGCCTGGCTGACGACGCGGATAGACCGCCGCATTTTGCTGGTCGTTACGCTGGTCGTACTCGCAATCGGGCAGGGAATATCGGCGCTGACCTCGAACTATCTGGTTATCCTGCTGCTTCGACTCGTCATGCTTGCAATCGGCGCGGTCTACACGCCGCAAGCCGCGACGACTGTTGCCTTGATCGTTTCCGATCGCGAACGTCCAAGCGCGATTGCCTTCGTATTTCTCGGCTGGTCAGTCGCGATCGCGGGGGGACTACCGCTCGTCACCTTCGTCGCGACGAATTTCGGTTGGCAAGCGGTCTACAGCGCTTTGGCTGCTTTTGCCGCAATCATCGCAGCGCTGTTGTCCGTCACATTGCCGAGAGGACTAAGGGGGGCGCCGCTCTCACCGCAAAGCTTTGTAGCTATTGCGCGCAATGATCGCATCGTGCTCATTTTGCTCGTGACTCTTCTGCAAACCTGCGGGCAATTCACCGTTTTCGTTTATCTTGCCCCGGTGCTCAACGCATTGACAGGCGCAGGTTCAGCCATCGCGGGCGGCTTCTTCGCTTTCTACGGTATCGTGGGGCTGATCGGAAACGTCATCGCAAGCAGCATCGTAACGGCGCTCGGAACCCAGAAAACGCTTGCGTTGTTTCTTGGCTCGATGCTTTTCGGAATGATCCTGTGGGCAACTGGGGCGGGCTGGTTGGCGGCCATGGGCCTGGGGGTCTTTTTCTGGGGGTTTGGCTTTTCGGCGATAAATTCGATGCAGCAGGCGCGTCTGGTCGCAGCCGCGCCGGATCTCGCCAGCGCGTCAGTCGCCCTCAACACGTCCCTGCTCTATGTCGGACAGGCCATAGGATCCGGCATCGGCGGACTGCTGTTCGCCTACGCCTACTATCATTTCATCGGCTTCGTCGGCGTGGCATTCGTTGCACTCGCGTGCCTGGTACTGGCGGCGACGTGGGATAAGAAGGCGTCCTCAGCCGTAGTTTAATTTCGGCTGCCAGGTAGCGCCGCGACCGTCCGGCGTGAAATCGAACATATCCCACAAAGGCCAGATTGCAGGTTCGTGCAGCCGCGCGATCGCGCTACCTCGTGGATGCGCGCAATGGGCGACTTGGCGACCACCGCAAAAATTGGCAAAGCGAACATTATGAACGGCTCTGGCCGCTTTGCCCGGTGGGCAGTTCTCACACGGCGTGTGTTTTGCCTTGGCCATACGGGTACCTCCCTTGCCAAGGCTTCCACATTCTTGAAAATGCGCACTTGCCGGCGCTAATGCAAGAAACAGGGAGGCCCCATGGCCCGCATCCGTTTCGATTTTGGCACGCTTAGCCTCGATGCTGAGCTGCTCGACACGCCGACCGCCAAGGCCATTGCCGCGGCGCTGCCGATTTCCTCAGCTGTGCTGACCTGGGGCGAGGAAGTCTATTTCGATATCCCGGTCGAAATCGCCCGCGAAAAGGATGCGCGTGCCGTGATCACACCGGGCGAAATCGCCTATTGGCCGCAAGGGCCGGCAATCGCGATCGGGTTTGGCCGCACGCCCATTTCGAAAGGTGATGAGACGCGGCTTGCAAGCCCCTGCAATGTGTTTGCCAAGGCCGTCGGCAGCGTGAAGGTGCTGTCCAAGGTAAAAACCGGTGTCGAGGTGAAGGTCACCGCACTTGACTAGCGTGACGATCGTTCGCCGGCGTGACGGCGGACCATCGACAAGGTGAGATCCCAGGCGTTGCGAACATTGACGATGGTAAGCACCAGCAATCCGCCGGCAAGAACTTCAAGCGCATAGTCCATTCCGGCATAGATCATGAAGCTTGCGGCCAGCAGCGCGAGATAGGCGCCGACCGGCAGCAATCCATACGCAAAGTAGTCTGGCAAGTATTGGGTGAGGTCGGTGCGCATTACCCACACGCTAATGACAATCGACACGGCAACACCGATGACCGCGGTTGCTGCGATCAAGACGGCGAAGAAAGTTGGCCCGTGTGAAGGCACCAGGCATACTGCCGAGAGGAAAAACACGCTGGTGAAATGGATCACCACCGGACTCATGAAGGTCCGGGTGCCGCGCTGATCCTTGTTGCTCAAAAAACCGGTGCCGAGCGAAACGGCGACGAACAGCAGCGCAAGCAGCGTGGCAGCCGCAGTGCCTAGCAGCATGTAAAACTCGTGCCATTCGTGCAGCGCTTGCATAACAAACTATCCTCGCCCAACGAACGGCATCTTGTTGGCCATCACTGTCATGAACAGGACGTTCGTATCGAGCGGCAGGCTCGCCATATAGACGACAGCGTTGCCGACATGGTCCGCCTCCATGCGCGGCTCGATCATCTTGCGGCCGTCCGGTTGCAAGACGCCATCGCCTTGCACCATGCGCTCGGTCAGCGGCGTCGCCGCATTACCGATATCAACCTGGCCGCAGCAGATGTCGTATTGGCGGCAGTCAAGGGACGTCGATTTGGTGAGGCCGGTAACTGCGTGCTTGGTCGATGTATAGGCGACCGAAAACGGGCGCGGCGCGTGCGCCGAGATCGAACCGTTATTGATGATGCGCCCGCCACGTGGCGTTTGACCTTTCATGATCTTGATCGCTTCCTGTATGCACAGGAACATGCCTGTCAAATTGGTCGCAACCACATTCTGCCAGGTTTCGAAAGGCAGGTCCTCGAGTGGCACTGCTGGCGCACCGATACCGGCATTGTTGAAAAGAACATCAAGCCGGCCAAACGTCGACTTGATGGTGGCGAACAGCGCGAGGATCGACTCCCGCTTCGAAACGTCCGTCGGTTGAACGAGCGCCTGTGCGCCGCCGGTGTTGATTTCGGCAGCGACCTTGTCAAGCATTTCCTTGCGGCGGCCGGCCAGCACCAGATTGTAGCCGTTCTTGGCGAGCGCAATAGCCACCGCGCGGCCCACGCCGGTTCCGGCTCCGGTCACCAGCGCAATCTTTGCGGACGCAGCCATCGGATGTCCTTTCCTGTCGAGAATGAGGAGACGATGGCCATATCATAAAAGAGCGCGCACGCCATCACCGGCGCACGAGTGCGTTCTGTGCGTCGGAAGGCTAGCTCGCCAGCGCGGGCAATTCGTTGGGCGAAAAGGCGGTGGGCGATTTCAGGCGAGCCGTAATATCGGAGACAGCCACCGGCCGGCCGAAGCGGAATCCTTGCATCGAATGTACGCCGGCCGCCCGTAGGAATAGTTGTTGATCTGCGGTCTCCACGCCCTCGGCAGTGACTTTCATGCCGAGGCCACGGCCAAGGCTGACGATGGCGTGAACGATCGCCGCAGCGTCCGCCGCCTTTTCGATGGAGCGCACGAAACTACGGTCGATCTTGAGCTTGTCGAAGGGGAAACGGCGCAAATACAGCAAGCTCGAATAGCCGGTGCCAAAATCGTCGAGTGCGAGCCGAACGCCCAGCGCCTTGAGCCGCAACATGGCAGTTTCCGCATTGTCGACGTTGCCGAGCAGCACGCTTTCGGTCAGCTCCAGCTCAAGCCTGATGGGATCGAAATTGGTCTCGGTCAGAATGCGCTCCACCACCTCGACAAAGTCGGCGCGGCGGAACTGCAGTGACGACACGTTGACCGCAACAGTCAGTTCCGGCCAGGCCTTGGCGTCAATACAGGCGCGGCCCAGGACCCAATTTCCGAGATCGATGATCAGTCCGCTGTGTTCAGCAATGGCGATAAATTCGGTCGGCGGAATCTCCCCGCGGGTCGGGTGGGTCCAGCGGCAGAGCGCTTCGACACCGATGACAACCTCGCCACTTTTGTTGACGATCGGCTGATAGAGGAGTTTTAAACGATCGCTCTCGATTGCCTCGCGCAAATCTGCTTCAAGCAGCTTGCGGGAAGAAAGATCGGCATCCATTACGGCGTCGTAGACACAGGCGCGGTTTCGACCTTCGTTCTTGGCGCGGTAGAGCGCCATGTCGGCGTAGCGCATGACGTCGGTGGCTGTGCCACAGTTTTTGTCCACCATCGCGATTCCGACCGATGCGCCGATAATGATATTTTGGCCGCTGATCGAATAGGGCGCACATATTGCTCCGATAATTCGTTGCGAAAGCTCCATCATCTTCTTGCTGTCACCGGCGGTTGCCGTGATGACGGCAAATTCATCGCCGCCAAGGCGAGCCACCAGGTCATCGCCGCGCAGCGTACGCGAAAGCCGTAACGTCACATTTCGAATCAAGTCATCGCCGATGTGATGTCCCAGGGTATCATTGACGTCCTTGAAATGGTCGAGATCGATGTAGAACACCGCCGCTGGTGCGCGACCGGCGCGAACTTCCTCGATCACCGCCTCCAGCCGCTCGCTGAAAAAGATGCGGTTGGGCAGGCCGCATAGCGGGTCGTGCATTGCCAGATGACGCAGCCGTGATTCACCGGCGGCAATCGCCGCAGCGGTTCGGCGCATGTAACGCAACACGAAAGCGGCAAGTATCGCAAAACCGGCGAGCGCTACCGCGATGAATGGCACCACGTTATGCACGATCTCGGCGCCCGGCTGTTTTGGCGTCCAGGCAAAGCGCGCGATGACGGATCCATCGGGTCCAACGAGATCGTAGGCAAGATCGCCACTTGGTAAAGTGGCGTTATCGACCTTGCGCAGGTTATTCAGCTGCAACTGCCCAGCGACAGTGGATAGCGCATCATCATCGACAAATTTCACCGCCATGATGATTGGTGCGGCGTTGTCGAGCGACGGCGGGACTCCATCGGACGAGCCTACGGCGCCGGCCGCGATCACTGCCGGACGACCCAACACGCGGGCGATCGCCGCGGCGAGCGGATGGGCGCCGCCCTCGGTCAAGCCGAGCCGATTAAGACGGAGTCCTCCGCGCAACGCTGGATCGCGGCCGCGCATATATTCGATGACAGGCGTGAGGCCGGGCCGCAGCGCCGCAACCCATTTCATATCCGCCGTGCGGCCATTCATCAGCGAGTAGATCAGATCGTCCTTCTGATTGAAGATGAAGATGTAGTCATGGTCGAAATACGTCTCGAGCCAAATGCCGACGCGCGCTTGCGCCCATTCCGGATCGAAGGAACCGCGTATGTTCTGGATTGCCGCGTTCGAGGACGCGACGCTTTCGACTTCGCGCAGAACGCGCTCGCCAAAGCCCGTTAGCGCACGCGAGAATAATTGTTTTTCGTGCTCGATCGCGACCACGTCAGCGCGCTGGGCGGACGACAACACGGCGACGATGATGCAGACGATGGCGACGGCAACGATTACGCCGATCGGCACCACGACGCTCAAGCGCGCACGATCCCAACTTGTGTATTCACGCGGGTCGGAAGCGCGCGGGCGAGCCACAACCGGCACGATGGAGATCCCTTAAAGTGTCCTGCGCATTGGATTTTTTCGGCGGGAAACTATGGGACAAAGCTTGCTTTTCGCTTGCGCTTAACAAACACATGGGCCGGTCCTGCCCGGCACGCTTAACCAGTGGTAAAGGCGCAACCAGCGGCGCGGCCGTTCATCCAGCTCTTTGGAAAAACTGATCTTTTGATCCGCAGGCGAAACCGTCTAGCCGGGGTTGCGGTAGGGCGGGCGCGGGATTGCCATATGCGCTGCCCGCAAAGCGCCTGACCAGCGCTCTCTCAAGTCCTGAAAGTAGGGCTCGCCTGGTTCGATCCTGTAATTGAGCTCGGCACTGCAAGTATCGCGGCGCACCACCAGGATGTCGATCGGCAAACCAACCCCCAGATTGGAGCGCATTGTGGAATCCATGGAGATCAATCCGATCTTGAGTGCGTCGTAGAGATCGGTGTCGAACCCGATAGCGCGGTCGAGGACAGGCTTGCCGTATTTGTGCTCCCCGATCTGCAGATATGGCGTGTCGATCGTGCACTCGATGAAATTACCAGCCGAGTAGATCATGAACAGCTGCAGGCGACCGCCCCTGATCTGTCCGCCAAACAAAAACGCGACCTCATGATCGATTTCAGCCGCATCAAGCACCTTACCCTCGGCGCTTTGTAGATTGCGAACAGTGCGGCCGATGCGCTGCGCCGCCTGGAACATAGTCGGCGCATTCAACAGGGTCTCGGTTTCTCCCGTCTCGGGGTTTTCAATACCTTCAGTCAGGGTCGAGCGCACCGACTGACTAAGCGAAAGGTTGCCGGACGAGGCGAGCGCCATGATGCGCTCTCCGGGTTGCGTGTAAACATGCAGTTTGCGAAAGGTCGAGATGTTGTCGAGACCAGCATTGGTGCGCGTGTCGGCGATCATGACGAGGCCGGCACGCACCAGGATTCCACAACAATAGGTCATCGGCTTCGAGATTTTCCTGACGGCCCGGGCGCCACCTTATAACGATGTCGCGGCCCGTTCGGCAATGTTCGCTGAGAAGATCATGCCCCCCTACGTCTGCGCCTGCTGTCGGGCCTGGTCGACGCGGACCTCTACTTTCAGGGTTTCGCCGCCGCCGCCAAACCGGGTGCCGCGCACAGGCGCAGCGCCAAGATAATCGAGCCCGGCGGCGACGCGCACGTACGCATCGGTGATGCAAATTCCGTTCGTCGGGTCGAAGCCGACCCAGCCAAGATTTTCAATATGAGCTTCCGCCCATGCATGGCCAGCGTCTTGGGCCGTTACACCGTCCGCGCGGCGAAAGTGACCGCCGATATAACGCGCCGGAATTCCAAGCGATCGCGCTGCTGCCACGAAGATGTGAGTGATATCCTGACAAACTCCGCGCTTGAGCGAAAAGGCTTCCGCCGCGGTGGTGGCGGCATGGGTCGGGTCTGTGTCGAAGGCAATCTCGCGATTGAGCGCTGTCAGCAGGGCATGCAACACCGTTAGCTTATCAGCGTTCGCGGCACGCGCCGTTCGCGCGAAGTCGGTGATCGCGGTATCGGCCCGCGTCAGCGGCGTCTCACGTAGATAGAATTCGGGCGGAAAGCGCTCGACTGCGCCGCTCACCAAGCCATTGGCATCTTGCGTGTCAATCTCGCCTTCTACCGCGACGGTCAATTCATTGAACGGTCCTTCGGCGGTGAAGGAATGGATGATGTTGCCGAAGGCGTCCTCGTGGGGATGCAGCAAGCAATCCTCCGACAGATCAATCCGCCATGTGATCACATGTTGTGCGTCGTAGTCGCGTGGCGTGAGCCGGAGCACCTGCGTCACCACCGCGGGCGGTAGATCGTATGTGTAGGTGGTCGCGTGGGAGATGCGGATCCGCATGGTGACTGCGCGTTGGGCGCTGTTCTAGCTCGGGGAGGCGGCAAAAAGCGGTGTTTCACTCATGTCAGGAATTGTTCGGTGATCAGGGCCCCGAGTTGGTTATTCTCGGTGATGAATTCGGCGATGAACTCATGCAAGCCGCGTTGGAAAATGCCGTCCATGCGGCTGTTTTGCAGGCGCGTGCGGATCCCGCGCGCCTGCCGTTGCGCCGGGCCCTGCCGGCCATAGCCGCCGGCGATCGAATCCAGGTTGCGCACGATGGCCTCGTAGCAGGAAGCGAGCGAACGGGGCATTTCATCGCGGAGGATCAATAGGTCGGCGACCAGCCAGGGCTTGAGACTTTCGCAGTAGACCCAGTGGTAGGACGTGAGCGCGGAGACCGAGCGCAGGATTGCGGCCCACTGAAAATAGTCGAGTGGCCCGCCCACGCGCTCGTTCTCCGGCAGCAGCAGATGGTACTTGACATCGAGAATGCGTGCCGTGTTGTCGGCGCGCTCGACGTAAACGCCGAGACGGGAGAACCAGTAGGCATCGTTGCGCAGCATGGTTCGGTAAGCGGAGCCGTCGTAGCGCAATGACGATTCCTGCACCCATCGCAGGAAACGTGAGAACTCCTCACGCGACGTTGGTCCGTTGCCATAGCGCTTCAATTCGAGCCAGGTGCCGTTGATGGAGTCCCACATCTCCATGGTCAGCGCTGTACGCACGGCGCGAGCGTTGCCGCGCGCGAGCTCGAAGCACGACCGGATTGACGACGAATTGGCGCTGGAGAAGGCAAGAAAGTCGGTTACGTTCGTTTCGTTGGCTTCGTCATAGAGCTTGAAGAAGGCACTCGCACACCCGGCTGTTGCGACCGCGGACTCCCACTCATTACTGGTGCCGACGTAGGCGAGGGGGAGGGCTGACAGTCGCTGCGTCGCGTCGAGAATGCGCGCAAGATATTCCGCGCGCTCGACGTAACGCGAGAGCCAATAGAGGTTATCGGCGGTGCGTGATAGCATGTCAGCCGTCCAGCACCCACGTATCCTTGGTCCCGCCACCTTGGCTGGAATTGACCACCAGCGATCCTTCCTTTAGCGCCACCCGCGTCAGGCCACCCGGCACGATACGGACGCCGTCGCGGCCTGTGAGCACGAAAGGCCGCAGATCGACATGCCGCGGTGCGACGCCCTGCTCGACACAAGTGGGGCAAGTGGACAGCGCCAGCGTCGGCTGCGCGATGAAATTCTTCGGCGATGTCTTGAGTTTGGCGCGAAATTGCTCGAGCGCAACTTTGCTGGCGGCCGGACCAATGAGCATGCCATAGCCGCCAGACCCATGGACTTCTTTAACGACCAGTTCGTGTAAATGATCGAGCACATAGGCCAGGTGTTCTTCTTCGCGGCATCGCCACGTTGGCACAGTTTTCAGCGTTGGCTCCTCGCCGAGATAGAACTTCACGATCGCCGGCATAAAGCTATAGATCGCCTTGTCGTCGGCGATACCGGTCCCGACCGAGTTGGCGAGTGTCACGTTACCGGCCTGATAGGCCGGCATCAGCCCCGGTACGCCCAGCGCAGAATCCGGACGGAAAGTGAGAGGATCGAGGAAATCATCATCAATACGCCGATAGATCACATCGACACGCTGAGGACCTTGTGTTGTGCGCATATAGACGACGTCGTCCTTGACGAAGAGGTCACGGCCTTCGACAAGCTCGACTCCTAGCTTGTCGGCAAGGAATGAATGTTCGTAATAGGCAGAATTGAATACGCCCGGCGTAAGCAGAACGACATTCGGATCGCGCGACGCCGACAAGGGCGCGACCGACTTTAGCGTGGCAAGTAGTTCGTCCGGATAGTTTTCGACCGGCGCTATGCGGTGACGCGAAAATAACTCCGGAAACAACCGCATCATGATTTCACGGTTCTCGAGCATGTAGGATACGCCGGAAGGCGTGCGCACATTGTCCTCAAGTACGTAGAAAGTTTCGGCGTCGACGCGCACGATGTCGATGCCGGCAATATGAACATAGATATCGTGGGGCACTCTCTGCCCGTTCATTTCTGGACGAAAAGCGGGATTGCGAAACACCAGATCGCTCGGCACCACTCCGGCGCGGAGGACCTGGCGCGCGCCGTAGATATCCTTGATAAAGGCATTAAGGGCGTTGACGCGCTGGGTGAGGCCTTTTTCAACAATTCGCCATTCGGCGCCTGCCATAATGCGCGGGATGACATCGAACGGGATCAGCCGTTCCTGCGCGTCGGCTTCGCCATAGACGGCGAACGTAATTCCGATGCGACGGAAGATCAGCTCGGCCTCGCGGCGGCGGTAGTTGAGCACGTCGGGCGGCACCTCGGCGAGCCAGCGGGCGAGCTCGTCATAGGCCGGGCGTACGCCGCCGGTATTGTTATGGCCCTGCATTTCATCGAAGGCGACAATCATCCGGTTCCCCCGCTCGCCGGTTACGCAACGCTCGTCTCAACTGTCTGTTCGCAGCTTTCCACAGATGTACGTTGCAAGCTTCAGGCCAATGAAAAACTCAATTAAAACGGTGGTTTAGCCGCCCCGCCCGGTCCCGGATACTTGCCCTGCCCAATAAATGAGCGGTCAAACACAGGTGCGGCTTGAGCAGGTATTGAGGCCACGCTACGTCTTCCGGGCCGCCCGTAAAGGAAGTCCGATGAACGTAAAACCCGATATCGTCACCGCTGCTGTGCTGGTGATCGGCGACGAGATCCTGTCGGGCCGCACCAAGGACAAAAACATCGGCTACATCGCCGACTATCTCACGGCGATCGGTATCGATCTCAAGGAAGTGCGGATCGTCTGCGACGATGCCGCGGCGATTGTCGAGGCGGTCAACGCCTTGCGATCGAAGTACACTTATGTGTTCACCACCGGCGGCATCGGGCCGACCCACGACGATATCACCGCGGATTGCGTGGCGGAGGCCTTCGGGGTTGCGCTCGAGCTTCATCCCGAGGCGGTAGCGATCCTCAAGGAGCGGCTTGCGAAGACCGGCGGCGAACTCAACGAGGCACGTCTGCGCATGGCGCGCGTTCCGCATGGCGCCTCACTGGTTGCAAACAGGGTGTCAGGTGCGCCGGGATTCTGGATTGGAAACGTCATCACCATGGCCGGCATTCCGGCGGTAATGCAGGGCATGCTCGATGAGGTCGCGCCGAGGCTCAACACCGGCACCAAGTTGTTGTCAGCTACGATCCGCGCCGACGCCAAGGAAGGTGACGTGGGCACTGAATTAGGCGCCATCGCCAAGGCTCATCCGGAGGCTATCATCGGAAGCTACCCGTTCATTGACGAGAGGCATGGGCCGAATACCAACATCGTAGTGCGCTCGCGCGACGCCGAGAAACTCGCGGTGGTGAAATCCGAGGTCGAGTCAATGCTTGTGAAAGTGAAATCGCAACTGGGAGCCGCGCGTTAGGATAATGGCTAAGCCGCAGGCCGACAGCGCGCCCCGTCCGGAGAAAATTTTTCCTGTTTCCTGGGATCAATTCCATCGCGACTCGCGCGCGCTCGCCTGGCGATTGCACGAGGCTGGGCCGTTTGAGGCGATTGTCTGCATCACACGCGGTGGACTGGTGCCGGCGGCAATCGTCGCGCGCGAACTGAATGTGCGAATGATCGAAACTGTGTGCGTGCTGAGTTACCGAGACTACAAAAACCAGAGCGACCTTACCGTACTCAAAGGCATTGCACCCGAGGTGGCCGCGCTACAAGGAAAAGGCAAACGCGTTCTGATTGTCGACGACCTGGTCGACACTGGAAATACCGCGCGCGTCGTGCGTGATCTCTTGCCAAAGGCGCATTTCGCAACGGTCTATGCCAAGCCGATGGGACGGCCGATGGTGGACACGTTTATCACGGAGGTGTCGCAGGACACCTGGATCTATTTTCCCTGGGACACCGGGCTTGCGTTCCAGCCGCCGATCCGCGAGGGCGGGGACTGACACAACAAAAGCAACTGGAGGACGCCCTATGCTGACACGACGCCACTTGCTTGCGACCGCGGGCGCGGCAGCGTTTGCCACTGCCGCGTCCGGGGCCAGCGCCCAGTCGAACTACGCAAGCCAGCCGGTGCACGTTCTCGTCGGATACGCCGCTGGCGGCGGCGTTGATATTGTTGCGCGGCTCTTGCAAGAGCCAATGAAGGCCGCGCTCGGCCAACCGATCATCATTGAAAATCGGGCAGGGGCGAGCGGGATGCTGGCGACAGGTGCCGTCGCGAAAGCAGCACCCGACGGTTACACCTTGCTGGCGTGTGCATCCGGTGAAGTCGCGATCAATCACTTTCTGTTCAAGGACCGGATGTCCTATGATCCGGTCAAAGAGCTTATGCCGATCGCGCTCATTGGCATCGTGCCCTGTGTGATTGTCGTCGCCGCGTCCACGCCGGTCCACAATCCGAAAGAACTGATCGAATACGCAAAGGCCAATCCTGGCAAACTCTCGTTTTCCTCG
>Ga0066388_100000830_pt1 | contig 15951 bp, 13 predicted proteins | sample PanSoiMetaGPlot6_FD_64539 | JGI IMG/M metagenome (GOLD analysis project Ga0066388, IMG submission 64539) | Tropical forest soil microbial communities from Panama analyzed to predict greenhouse gas emissions - Panama Soil - Plot 6 (Hybrid Assembly) | ecosystem: Environmental > Terrestrial >... | reverse complement strand
CTGGAAGGCCGGCGTGAGCCCGAAGACCGGCAATCCGGTCTACGAGCGGCCGGTCGTGCTGGTGATCTATCGCGAGGACCACAAGTTCCTGCTCGACCCGATCATCCCGCGGCCGGGCGGCACGCGCGCCGAGTACGATCTCGTCATCGGCTCGCAGCCCTATCGCGCCCGCGCCCCGCTCGACTTCAAGGCCAAGCGCGTGATCGCACCGCTCGCGCGTGCGCTCGGTCCGGGCGGCCGCCTGATCGCCATCCATTCGCACGGCAATGATCCGGGCCAGGAGATCATCCAGAAGGTGTGGCCGGGCGACAATCCGTTCATCCACGACCGCCACATGATCATGAAGGCGGCGAAGCACGAGCTCGGCCCGGCGGCGCGCGACCTCAACTTCAACGTCTACGCCGACAACCGCTCGCTGTTCCGCTACGACATGCATACGCTGCCGTCGGAAGTCTCCGAATCGATCGGCACGTCGACGCTGTTCGCCGCGTGGAACGCCGCGATTTACGTCTCGCAGGTCGAGGACGACCGGCTCGGCGACGCGGTCGCCGACGGGCGCTATCTCGACGCCACTCGCGATGTGCTGCGCCAGCACGGAGGGCTGTGGTTCTACGACGAATCCTACGTGATCTCGCGCCGTCGCGAATAACGAGGCCGCCATGACGATCGCCACCGCGGTGTCCACGTCGCCCAGCGAGACCGCCGAGCGCGCGCAGGTCGCGGCGCTGATGCGCGGCTTCTCGCTCGAGGCGACGCGGCCCACCGCGGCCGACGTCGAGGCGTTGCGTACGGTCGCGAGCCCGGGCACCCACGTCTACCTCAGCGCGGTACCGAGCCGACCGATCGACGAGATCGTTGCGCCTGCAATCGCGCTGCGCGACGCCGGCTTCGAGCCGGTGCCGCACATCGCCGTGCGAAATTTCGAGTCCGCCGCGGCGCTCGACACGCTGCTTGGCACGCTCGCCGAACGTGCCCGGGTGCAGCGCCTGCTCGTCATCGGCGGCGACCGCGACCAGCCGGCCGGCTTCTTCCATGCCGCGGTCGAGGCCATCGATGGCGGGCTCCTGCAGCGGCACGGCATCGTCGAGACCGGCATAGCCGGCTATCCGGACGGCCATCCGCGGCTGCCGCCGCTCGAGCTCGACCGTGCGCTCGCCGCCAAGATCGAAGCTGCCGAGCAGAGCGGGCTCAAGCTGCACATCGTCACGCAGTTCTGCTTCACCGCGGACGCGATCGTGCGCTGGCTCGCGCGGCTGCGCGACCTCGGCATCGACCACCCGGTCCGCGTCGGCCTCGCCGGCCCGACCAACCTGGCGAGCCTGCTCAGGTATGCGCAGCGCTGCGGCGTCAAGGCTTCGACGCTCGGCTTGGCGCGCCAGACCGGGCTCGCGCGGCATCTGTTCGGTATGGCGACGCCCGACACGATCGTGCGTCCGCTCGCCGAGGCCTGCGCCGGCGACGCGCTCGGCGACGTGGCGCTGCACTTCTTCGGCTTCGGCGGCCCGGTCGCGACCGCGCGCTGGGCGAACGGCGCGGCGGCCGGCTCGTTCAGCCTCGACGGCACCGACGGCTTCCGCGTCGAAGCCTGAACCGATCGATTAGTTTCGGATCGGCGGCGTTCGCTGCAATGCCTTGATCTCGTCGGCGACCTCGTTCCACACCTGATGGCCTTCTAGATCGCCGCGCTGCTTGAGCTCGCGGGCACGGTCGCGCACCTTCTTGACGGCGCCGGCACCGTAATGCGCGCGGCAGAAGCGTGCATAGATCCTGATCGCGTCTGCGTTGCTGATCCACATGGTTGCATCCCGACGACAGCCCACCCCCGGCTAACGATCACTCACCAGCGCCGTTCCGGCTGCAACCGTTTCCAATATCGCCTCGGCCTGCAGGGCTGCTTGCCGAGGCTTGCGCATCGTCATGCCTGCGGCAAATGCGACGGGGTTCCCCGCATAACTTTCGGAGCTTTCATGAAACCCGCGTCCGGTTCGGATGGTTAGCTGATTAACGGCTCGAATGAGCCATGACCAAGGAGCGGAACATGCGAAGCAAATTATTACTCGGAACCGCCGTGCTGCTGGCCGGCATCGGCGTTGCGTCGGCGCAGAACGCGCCCGCTGGCGATCAAGGTTCGCGCGCCGGCGCGAGCGCACAACAGAACGCGCGGGACAAAGCGGAGCAAGGCAAAGCGCGCGCCGGCCAAGGCATGGAACAGCGCGGCGCTAAGAGCGACGCTCAGCGCGGTGGCCAGGCTGGGCAGGACCGCGCCCAGATGCAGGGCAAGAGTGAACAGAGCAAACAGGGCAAGAGCGAACAGGCTCAGCGCGGCGACCAGAGCGAGCGCAAAGGAGCGCCTGAACAGAAGCGTGGCGAGGCGAAGAGCAAGCAGCAGCAGGAAACGGCCGGACAAGGCCCGGCGCAAAGCCCGTCCGATCGCAAGTCGGGCAAGACCTCGGACCAGAAGGCCGGCAAGGCGTCCGACAGCAAGTCTGACAAGACGAAGGCGGAGGGCAACCAGCGTCCGCAGGACCAGACCACCGGACAGGCGGCGCAGGGCAAAGCCGAGCAAGGCAAGGGCGCGCAGGGCCGCCCCGGCCAGGCCGGGACACAGTCGCAGATGAAGCGCGACCAGGAGAAGGGTCAGGCCGGTGCGACGACGTCGACCGAAGGCCGCGCCGGAACGCAGCAGGGCCAGTCCGGCACGACGAGCGGCAGCAGCGCCTCCGCCAATATCACGTCGGAGCAACGCACACGCATCCAGCAGACGGTGCTCTCCAGGAGCGACGCGCCACGGGTCGATCGTGTCGATTTCTCGATGAGCGTGGGCGCGACGGTGCCGTCCCACGTGCGCGTCGTCGAGCTGCCGCCGGCGCTGATCGAGATCAATCCGGCGTGGCGCGACGACATGTATTTCGTCGCGGGCGACGAGATCATCATCGTCGACCGGTCGCACAAGGTGGTCGCCACGGTCCCGACCGGCTCCTCGCGGGCGGGTGCACGCGGACCGCGCGGCTCGTCGATGGCCGCGGCAAACCTCCCTCCGGATGAAATTCGCGAGATCCAGCGGGTCCTGATTGAGCGCGGCGTCTATCACGGCTCGGCGGACGGACGGTTCAATCCCGAATTCCGGGAGGCGCTGATCGTGTTCCAGCGCCAGCAAGGCATCGAAGCGATCGGCGAGATCGACGTCCGGACCGTGACCGCGCTCGGCCTGAGCGACAAGGTCCACGTCAGGGAGAGCTCGTCCACGACGACGACCACAGGTCAGGGCGGCAACGCGAACCCGTCCGGCAACGCGATGAAAGGAAGCAACAACCGCGCCGGACAGGCGGCCAAGCAGCCTGAGCAGCAGACGACTGGGCAGGCAGGCAAGGAACCGGATCAGTCAAAGAAGGGCCAGGCCGCCAAACAGCCGGAGCGATCCAAGAACGGACAGGCGACCAAACAGTCGCAGCCATCCACGAGCGGACAGGCGGGCAAGCAGCCACCGCCTTCCACCTCCGGACAGCCGGGCGACAAGTCGGCCGCGCCGAAGGCCGGCCAGGCCCGTGACAACAAACCGGCAAAGGAGTCGACGAGTGGCCAAGGGGCGTCTCAAGCGGCGTCTCAAGGGGCGTCCCGCGGCGGATCCGACACGCAGAAGTCAAACATGAAGAAGCGCGACAACGCCGCGCCAACCGACAACGCCGGCCAAAGCAGATAGCAGGTTCCCTTCGGTTCCCTCGTGCAGGCCCCGCTTCGGCGGGGCCTTTCTTTGTCGCATACGCATTAACGCGGCCTCCGACTGTCTTGGTGCCGCCCAATTTCGCTGCTTTGCAGCATCGATCGCGACCGACGCGCGGCATCTCTGCTGCGTACAAGGGGAAGCGGCATCTCTGCCGCGCTAGGGAACATGACTCGGTTGATCGGATGTTTGCTCGCGCTCGCGAGCATGGGAACCTGTGCGTTCGCAGGCGAGCGCAAGGATGCCAAGGCCGAACCGCCCGCGCCGTCGATGCGCTTCGAGTGGCGCGTGGAACCAGCCGCAACCGGTTGCGGCACTACCAAGTGTCGCCGCTGGATCTACGCCGTCGGCCCGATCACCGCACAAACACCGGACGATTTCGACGCGTTCGCCGACCAGCGCGATCTCAAGGGCGCGACGCTGGTGCTCGATTCAGAAGGCGGCTCGGTGTCCGGCGCGATGGAGCTGGGCCGCAAGGTCCGCGCTCTCGGGATGAAGACGACGGTCGGTCGTATCGCGTCAATGGAGCCCGCGCCCGATGCCGCGTGCAGCTCGATGTGCGGCTTCGTTCTGCTCGCCGGGGTGCAACGCCATGTGCCGCGCGAAGCGAGTGTCAATGTTCATCAGATCTGGCTGGCGAAGAAGCGCAACAAGATCCTGACCAGCAGCTACACCGCGGCCGAGGTCTCGCTGGTGCAACGCGACGTCGCCAGGCTGGCACACTACACGCTGGAGATGGCCGGCGACCTCGAGCTGTTCGAGCTCGCGCTTCAGGTGCCGTCGTGGGGCCCGATGCATCGTCTGAGCGTCGACGAGCTCGTCCGCGCGAAGCTGATCACGCCCACCAGCCCCCCCGGTACCGCCGTCCCCGTGGCCGCCGGACCATCGGCGCCTGCGTCAGGCGGGACCATCGGACGGCCCTGACGGCTTGCGCCGGCGCGCCGCGTTCCCGACAATGGCGGGCCCATGAAGCCCGCAACATGAAGCCTGCCCCCTTCGCCTATCACGATCCGCGCACGCTCGACGATCTCCTCGGTCTCGCCGGCCGGCTGGAGAACGCCAAGCTGTTGGCGGGCGGACAATCGCTCGTCTCGATGCTCAACATGCGGTTCGTGATCCCGGATCACGTGATCGATCTCAATCGTGTTGCGGGCCTTTCCGGCATCGCCGACACAGGCAACGCGATCGAGATCGGCGCGATGACACGACAGCGCGCGCTCGAACGCGATCCGGTCATCGCCGCAAAAGCGCCGGTCATGCAGGAGGCGCTGCGCCATGTCGGCCACCTGCAAACGAGGAGTCGCGGCACCATCGGCGGCAGCCTATGCCATCTCGATCCGTCGGCGGAGCTCTGCGCGGTCGCACGCCTCTACGATGCGACGCTGCATGTCGCAGGCGCGCGCGGCAAGCGCGACATCGCCATGGCCGACTGGAGCCTCGGTTTCATGACTCCTGCGCTCGAGCCGGACGAGGTGCTGACCGGCATCACCCTCCCCGTCTGGCGCGAGCCGCACGGACACGCTTTCGTGGAGCTCGCGCGCCGGCACGGCGACTTCGCCATTGCCGGCGTCGGCTGCCTCGTCGCGCTCGACGGCAAGGACACGATCGCGCGCGCGGCCATCTCGATCGTCGGCATCGCGACCGCGCCGGTACGATTGACCGAAGCCGAGACCGCGCTCACGGGCCAGCCGGCGAACGCCGCGACGTTCAAGGCCGCGGCCGTGCACGCAACCAAGCTCGACTGCCTCGCCGACGCGCACGTCTCCGCCGCCTACCGGGCGCGCCTCGCCGGCGTGCTCACCGAGCGCGCCCTCGCTATCGCGGCCGCGCGGGCGCAAGGAGCCGCGCATGGCTGAGACGCGGCGCATCAGGCTCACCGTCAACGGCAGGCCGGTCGAGGCCGAGGTCGAGCCGCGCCGTCACCTCGGCGATTTCCTGCGGCAGACGCTCGGCCTCACCGGCACGCATCTCGGCTGCGAGCACGGCGTCTGCGGCGCTTGCACAGTCATCGTCGACGGCGTGCCGGCGCGCTCTTGCCTGATGCTCGCCGTGCAGGCCGACGGCGCGCAGGTCACAAGCGTGGAAGGCCTCGCCAAACCGGACGGCACGCTGCATCCGATCCAGGCCGCGTTCCACGCGCATCACGGCCTGCAGTGCGGCTTCTGCACGCCCGGCATGCTGACCACGCTCGCTGCCTTCCTGGCCGAGCAGCCCGACGCCGGCGAGACCGACATCCGCGAGGCGATCTCGGGCAACATCTGCCGCTGCACCGGCTACGAGAACATCGTCGACGCCGCGCTCGCCGCCGGCAAAGCCATGCGAGGCGGCTCATGAGCGTGCGCTATTTCGGCGGCGCGGTGCCGCGGCTCGAAGACCCCGAACTGATCACCGGCCGCGGCCGCTATCTCGACGACATCAGGCTGCCTGCCATGGCCGAGGCCGCGTTCGTGCGCTCGGTGCACGCGCATGCGCGCATCGGGTCGATCGACACGGCGGCCGCGAAGGCGCTGCCCGGCGTGATCGCAGTGCTCACCGCGCAGGACCTCGGCGTCGCCGGCAAGCCGACGCCGCAATTCGCCCCGGCCCCGCTGATCCTGCAGAACCGCACGCAGCATGTGTTGGCGAGCGACGCCGTGCACTTCGTCGGCGAGCCGATCGTGATCGTGGTCGCAGACACGCGCGCCATTGCCGAGGACGCCGCGGCGCTGGTCGAGATCGACTACGACCTCCTCCCCGTCGCCGCCGACCTTGCGAGCGCGCTCGACGCCGACGCGCCGCGCGCCCACGAGGGCGCACCGGACAATCGGCTGGCCACCGTGCGCGCCAAATTCGGCGACGCCGACGCGGTATTCGCGCGAGCTCCGCACGTGTTTCGCGAGCGTATCCTCCAGCATCGCGGCGGCTGCCACGCCATGGAAGGCCGCGGCGTCATCGGCATGGAAGACGCGCTGTCGGGCCAGCTGATGATCTGGAGCGCGACGCAGGCCCCCTACATGGTGCGGCGCATGTTCGCGATGTTCATGGGCTGGGACGAAAGCCGCGTGCGCGTCGCCGCGCCGCAGGTCGGCGGCGGGTTCGGCCCGAAGGCCGTCGTCTATGCCGAGGAGTTCGCAGTACCGCTCGCGGCGATGCATGTCGGCCGCCCGGTCAAGTGGACGGAGGACCGCCGCGAGCACTTCCTCTCGACCACGCAGCAGCGCGACCAGATCTGGGACATGGAGGTGGCCGCCGACAAGGACGGCCGCATGCTTGCGGTGCGTGGTCGCTGCCTGCACGACAACGGCGCCTACGCGCCCTACGGACTGATCCTCGCGGTCTCGACGCTCGGGCCGTTCCCGGGCCCCTACGCGCTCGAAGCGCTCGACATCACGCTCGAAGCGCTGTTCTCCAACAAAGTGCCGACCACGCCGGTACGCGGCGCCGGGCGGCCGAACGCGGCGTTCGTGCTGGAGCGGCTCGCCGACAGCGTCGCGCGCAACCTCAAGCTCGATCGCGGCGAGGTGCGGCGACGCAGCTACGTCCGCGCCGAGCAGATGCCCTACGCGACCGGCATGAAGGGCCGCGACGGCAATCCGATCGTCTACGACAGCGGTGACTACCGTGCCTGCCTCGACACCGCGCTGAAGAACTACGGCGAGGATTTCCGCTCCCGGCAGGCGAAGGCGCGCAGCGAGGGTCGCCATCTCGGCATGGGCATCGCGAGCTATGTCGAGGACACCGGCCTGCCGCCGTTCGAGGGCGTCAGCGTCAAGGTCGAGGCGAACGGCAAGGTGCAGCTCGTAACCGGTGCCGCCGGCCAGGGTCAGGGCCACCGGACTGCCTTTGCGCAGATCGTCGCCGACATTCTGAGCGTGCCGATCGAGAGCATCTCCTATGTGTCGGCCGACACCGGCCGCTTCCCGCTCGGCATCGGCACCATCGGCAGCCGCGTTGGCGTGCTGGCCGGTTCGTCTGCGCATCTTGCCGCGACGCGCGTGCGCGAGAAGGCGATCAAAGTGGCGGCCGAGATGCTGGAAGCGTCGGAAGCCGACCTGACGCTCGAGGACGGCCGTGTGAAGGTTGCCGGCACCGACAAGTCGGTGGCGCTGAAGGACATCGCCGCGCGGCTCGATGGGATGGCCGGCATGCCGATGCCCAAGGGCAACGAGCCAGGCCTATCCGCCACCGCCTATCACGAGGCGCGCTCAACCACCTTCGCCAACGGCTCCAACGTCTGCGAGGTCGAGGTCGACGTCGCAACCGGCGCCGTGAAGATCATCCGATACGTGGTGGCGCACGACTGCGGCAAGCTGATCAACCCGCTGATCGTCGACGGCCAGATCCGCGGCGGCGTCGTGCACGGCATCGGCAACGCGCTCTACGAGCATATGCGGTTCGACGAGGCGGCGCAGCCGATCACCACCAATTACGGCGAATACCTCCTCCCGATCGCGACCGAGATGCCGCGCATCGAGGTGACACATCTCGAGACGCTGTCGCCGAACAATCCGATCGGCGTCAAAGGCGCCGGCGAAGGCGGCACCATCCCGGCCACCGCCTGCGTGATCTCGGCCATCGAGGATGCGCTCGCGCCATTCGGCGTCACCGTGAACGAGTACCCGCTGTCGCCGGAGCGGATTATCGAATTGATCGATCAGGCGACTCGAAGCTGAGCTGAGCGCTTTTATTCTGACTCGTGTCCCGGACAAGCGAGCGTTAGCGAGCGCAGATCCGGGACCCAGTTCTTTTTTCTCTGGGTCCCGGGGTCTCGCTTTCGCTCGCCCGGGAAACGAGTCAGCGCCTCACTGCACCGGAATATTCGCCGCCTTCACCAGCGCCGCGTTGCCGGCCACGTCGTCACGGAAGAACTTGTCGAACTGCTGGCGCGTCATCGGCATCGGCTCGACGCCGATCGACTTGAACTTTGCCTGCACCGCCGGCTCCTGCAGCGCCTTCGTGGTCTCCGTATAGAGCTTTTCGACGATTGCCTGCGGCGTCTTCGCCGGCAGATAGAGCGCCGTGTAGAACGGATAGACCGACTCGGGCGGCAGGCCGGCCTCGATCGTGGTCGGCACGTCCGGCATCATCGACACGCGCTGATTGGAGCTGACCGCGAGCGCTGCGAGCGTGCCCTCGCGCACCTGCGACAATGTCGTGGTGATGAGCTGCATCGAGAAATCGGCGCGGCCAGCGATCACCTCGGTCACCGCCTCGGAGGCGCCCTTGAACGGGATGTTCAGCGCCTCGAAGCCGGCGCTGGCGCGCAGCCGCTCGGCGCCGAAATGCGACGCCGAGCCGATGCCGGCGGTCGAGTAGTTGAGCGAGCCCGGCTTGGCCTTGCCGGCGGCGGCCAGGTCTTTCAGCGTCTTGTAGCCCTTGGACGGCGCCACCACGAGCACGAGCGGCTGCTGGCCGAGCCCCATTACCGGGATGAAATCGTTGAGCGTGTCGTAGGGCAGCTTGGAATAGAGCGCGTTCGCGCTCGCCATCGCGCCGTAGGCGAGGATCGTGTAGCCGTCCGGCGCCGACTTCGCGACCGCGTTGGCGCCGATGGTGCCGCCAGCGCCCGGCCGGTTCTCGACCACGATGCTCTGCCCGACCTGCTTGGCGACCTGCTCCATCACCACGCGGGCGACGATATCGCTCGCGCTGCCGGCGCCGAGCGGCACGATCACCGTGATGTTCCGGCTCGGCCAGTCCTGCGCCGATGCGGGATCGGCGCAGAGGCCGGTGGCCGACAGGCCGACCGCCAGAGCGATTGCATTGAATACCGAACGTCCGAGCCGGGCGTGAGCCATGTCTGCTCCCCTCGAAAATGGTTCTTGATTGTTGAGAATAACATCACACGCGCGGCTTCATTCCCAGAAGCCACGCCATATGCGGCGTTTCGAAGCATCAGGCGGCGGACATGCACTCGGCTAGTTCATGAAGCGCAACAGCCAGAGCGACAGTTCCGGCACGTAGGTGACGATCATCAGCCCGACGACAGCCACGGCGATGAATGGCGCCAGACCGGCGTAGATACTGCGCAGCGGCACGTCGAAGATCGACTGCGCCACGAAGATATTGACGCCGAACGGCGGCGTGAACGTGCCGATGCTGAGGTTGGTCACGACGATGATGCCGAAGTGGATGGGGTCGACGCCGATATGCTGCGCGATCGGCAGCAGCAGCGGCGTCAGCACCAGGATCGACGACGCCGTGTCGATGAAGCAGCCGACGATCAGCAGGAACACGTTGATCGTCAGCAGCACCATCCACGGCCGGGCGTTGAGATCGGAGATATAGCTCACCGCCGCGGTGGCGGCACCACTGGTGGTGAGCAGCCAGGAGAACACGCCGGCCACCGCGACGATCAGGAAGATCTGCGTGGTGAGGTACATCGACGTCACGGCGACGTCCCAGAATTCGCGCCAGCCGATCTCGCGATGAACAAGCATGGTGACCACGATTGCATAGACGCAGGCGACGCCCGCCGCCTCCGTCGGCGAGAACACGCCGCCATAGATGCCGCCGAACACGATCACGGGCATCATGATGGCCCACGCGCCCTCGCGCAGCGCGATCGCGAGCTCGGAGCGGCGGAACGGCGTTCCAGTATCGAGCCCCTTCCAGCGTGCGTAGACGTAGATATAGAGCGCCATGATCGCCGCGAGGACGATGCCGGGAATGACGCCGGCCGCGAACAGCTTGACCACCGACTGCTCGGCTGCCGCGCAATAGAGGATCATGGCGATCGACGGCGGGATGATGTTGTCGAGATAGCCGGCGCAGGTGATGACGCCGGTGGAGAACTTCTCGTCGTAGCCGGTCTTGCGCAGCTGCGGATAGAACAGCGGACCGAGCGCGGCAACGGTCGCGGCGGTCGAGCCCGAGATCGATCCGTACAGCGCCGCCGCGCCGACCGTGGTGATCGGCACGCCGCCGCGAATGGCGCCGAACATCGCGATCACGACCCGGACCAGCCGGCGCGCCATGCCGCCACGGCCCATCAGCTCGCCGGCGAAGATGAAGAACGGCACCGCCAGCAGCGCAAACTGGCCGATGCTGCCGAACATGATCTGCAGCACCGCGGTCGGCGGCACCGACGTATAGGCGACGATCGCGATCGTCGCGGTCGAGAGCAGCACCAGGAAGAACGGGAATCCGAGAACCAGCAGCGCGACCGGCAGAATGAGCATCAGCCACAGCATAGGCGCGCCTCAGGCCCCGGACCGGGCGCGATGCCTGCGGTCGAGCGCGCCGGCCACGGCAGAGATCGCCATCAGACCGAAACCGACGACGAAGGCCGCGTAAGGCACGGTCATCGGCACCTGCGCCGTAATGCTGACCTGGCCGTTGCCCGCCATGATCGCGACGATGGTCCAGGCGTTGCCGGCGGTGAACGCGCAGAAGCCGACCAGCGCCGCGAGCTTCGCCACCTCGAGCACGGCGCGCAGCCTGGCCGGAAAGACCCCGGCGAACAGGTCCATGTCGAGGTGCCGGTTGTCATAGGTGACGGCCGAGGCGCCGAGGCAGACGCCCCAGATCAGAAGGAACACCAGGACCTCCTCCGCCCACGGGAGCGGCTCGAGGAACACATAGCGTCCGACGATGTTGGCGAAGTTGATCGCGATCGCCAGCAGCATCACCACGCCGATCGCTGCGCGCGGAATGTCGCGCAGCAGCAGCCGGAGCACGTCGCGAAGGGTCATCGCCGCGCAGGCCGCGTCAGTGCTTCGCCGCCACCGCGCGGACCTTCTGCAGCGCTTCGAGCACCGCCGGCTGATCCTTGCCGACGTCGTCGCCGACCGAGGCGAGCAGCTCTTTCATCTTGGCGAGGTCTTCGGGCGGCAGCGTGTGGATTTCGCCGCCCATCTCGGCCCAGGTCTTCTCGAGGCCCTTGGTGAACTCCTGCTCCCATTGGTGGGTGCGTGCCTGCGTTTCGTGACCGACGTCGACGACCATCTTGCGCAGGTCGGGCGGCAGCTTGTCGAGCCACACCTTGCTGACCACCGCGAGCGACACCAGCATGGTGTCGTTGGTGACGGTGATGGTCTTGACCACGTCGTTGAACTTGAACGCGACGAACACCGACGTGCCGCTCATGGTGCCGTCGATCACGCCGCGCTGGAGGCTCGGCAGCACTTCGTTGAGCGGCATCGGCACGGCGGTCGCGCCGAGCCGCTTCATCTTCTCGCGTTCCATCGCAGTCGCGTTGACGCGCAGCTTCTTGCCGGCGAAGTCGGCGAGCCGCAGGATCGGCTTCGTCGCCGCGTAGTTCGACGCGCCGAGGCCGAACGTGCCCATGCCGACGATGCCCTTAGGGGTGCCGAGATCGAGGATGTAGCCGTTGAGCGCCGGGTCGAGCACCGTGTCGGATGCGTGGTCGTTGTTCTTGAACAGCATCGGCGTGCTCAGCACGCCATAGCGCGGCTCGACGCCGACATAGAAGTCGGCCGGACCGATATAGGCTTCGATCGTGCCGAGCTGCAGGCCGTCGATCATGCGCGGGATCGGGCCGAGCTCGCTGCGTGGAAACACGCCGACCTCGATGCGGCCGCCGGACGCCTTCTCGAGCGCCTCCTTGTAGAACTTGATGTATTGATGCTGGCTCTCGTTGAAGGTCGCGGTGCCGAATTTCATGACGAATTCGGCGGCCGCGGACGACGAGCTGTCACCGGCCACGGCGAACGCCGCCACCGCAAATCCAAACGCAAATGTCCACGCTGATCGTGGCGTCGTGCCGACCATGGGCCCCTCCCTGAAGGCGACTTATGGTTTTGATCAGGCTTCCCGTTGCGGGCGCCTGTCGTCGGCTTCGTCCGACCACGCACCTCTAGCATGCCGCGACGGGTAGGTCAGCCCGGACGTCCGGGAGCAGGCAAGCTTCGGACTCTTCCCGGGCCGCGGCGCGCGGCCGCGCCGTCAGCTCGCGCTATGCCGCGACGCGCTTGAGGAACCTGTCGACCTCGCCGCGCAGATTGCCGGCCGACGTCTCGACGCTCGACACCGCCTCGACCACGGTGCGCGCGGCGCTGGTCGTTTCCGCCGCGGCGCCGGATACCTCGCCAAGCGTGGTCACGATCCGGCCGGTGCTCTGCGCCGCGCCGGCGACGTTGCGGGAAATGTCGCCGGTCGCTGCGTTCTGCTCCTCGACCGCGGTGGCGACCGCGGAGGTGAAGCCGTTGATCTCGCGCATGCGGCCGGTGATGCGACTGATCGCTTCGACGGCGCCGGAGGTCGACGACTGCACCGCGGCGACCTGCGCGGAGATCTCCTCGGTCGCCTTCGCGGTCTGGGTGGCGAGCGCCTTCACCTCGGAGGCGACCACGGCGAAGCCCTTGCCCGCCTCGCCCGCCCGCGCCGCCTCGATGGTGGCGTTGAGCGCGAGGAGGTTGGTCTGCTCGGCGATGCTGCGGATCAGCTCCACCACGTCGCCGATCTTCTGGGCCGCCTGCGCGAGCCCGGTGATTTCGCCGTTGGTCGCCTCGGCTTCGCCGGTCGCGAGACGCACAAGTTCGCTGGTCTGAGTGAGCTGCCGACCGATCTCGCCGATCGAGTTCGACAGCTCCTCGGCCGCGGATGAGACCGTCTGCACGCTGTCGGATGCCTCGCTTGAGGTCTTAGCCGCATCGTCGACCCGGCGCGTGGTGACGCCGGATGCGTCGGACAGCTTGCCCGCACTCGCGTGCATCGACGTCAGGCTGCGATTGACGCCGGTCAGCACCTCTTCGACCCGGTTGCGGAACTCCGAAATGGCGGCGTCAACCTCGGCGCGCCGCGCGTGCTGCGCGCGCAAATTGGCCTGCTCCTTCTCGGCGAGCAGGCCGCTCTCCCGCTGCGCGGCAAGAGCCGCTTCGGTCGACGCCTGCGACGCCTCGAATGCAGTCACCAGGCGGTTCGCGAGCCAGGCCAGCGCGATGACCTGCGCCGAGACCATCACCGCATGAACGACGAAACGCGACAGATCGGCCCCGTCCGGAAACACCGCATAGGGATAGATGAAATTCAGCACCAGATGATGCACGGCGACGATACCGCCGGCGAGCACGATCGACATTGAGCAGCACCAGATCGACACGATGGCGAGCCCGGCGAAGAAGGCAAAATGCATGTCGATCTGGAACGTGCTGTGCTCGAACGCAAAGACGAGCAGCGCCACCAGTCCGGAGGTCGCCAGCGAAGATGTGTAGCGCGTGGCCGGTCCGGTCGGATCATTTAGCCAGGAGAGCGTCGGGATGCCGGCAAACAGAATTGTCAGCGCCGCGATTGTCAGTGGTGCCGCACCGTGAACGTATCCGGCCACGACGACGACCGCGCCGAACGTCCAAAGCACAGCGATGATGACTTTGCCGAAGCCTGAGCGCAGATCGTGGAGAGCGTTGCTGGGCATGCGATTTCCTGACTTTGCATTCCGGTGACCGGCTTACGACTTCGCGACAATGCGCAAGCACGCTTGCACAGGTGCCGCGTCGAGAACGAGCAGAGCTCCGGCGGAGTAGAGATTGCCGACGATGGCCGGATCGTCAGAGCGCACGATCGCGATCGTGCCTCCGCTCGAGGCCGCGATCAGCGAGCCCCCGACGGCGGCGGCGATCCGCAGCGCAGCACCCGATTGCCAAGGCAACACAAGGACGGCGAGCGGGGCGTCCTGTTTCGGCGACAGGACCAAAGCGGCCGGGCCGAGACTGACGACGGCGGCGAACAGGCCGACAATCAAGCCGGCTCTCAATGCGGGCTGGCGGGCATTGGACATGCCTGATTTGTATGATCGGCACGATTAATTAACCATAAACGCCGCAAATGACGTTGGGTCATGATCGCCGAGACGCAGCTAGCGCCTCGCACGCGGCCAATTCTCGATTCGAGGATTGAGACCGCGCGCCCTACTCCACCCCGGCGGCCTTCTTCGCTTCCGGCGTCAGCTCAAGGATGTGCATCCCGGTATTGGCGCGGTCGACGATATAGATGTAGCCGCGATCGTCGGTCTCGACGTTGTTGGTCTGGATCGCGACCTTGCAGCGGTCCTCGCCGTTGACCTTGATGCAGCGCTTGTCGGTCGCCTCGGTGATCGCCGGGATGAAGTGGCCGATTTCCTTCGGCCGGTATGGATCGCGCACATCGACTGCGCGCACGCCGGCATTGAAGTAGGTGATGAAGACGACCTTCTTGTAGAAGATCGGCGCCATGCTCTCGTTCGAGGAATGCGCACCGAACCGGCCGCCGCGATCGCAGAAATGTCCGCTCGCTTCCGGCACCTGGAAGTTCGACACCACCATCGGCCGTGTCTCGACGGTGACGTCGACGAACCACACCATCTGGCGCGCCTCCTGGCACTCGTTGAGGATCTGCTCGTCGACGATCATCACGATGTCGCGCACCTTGCCGTCCTTGTCCTTGGCGAACTCGGCGATCGGCATCTTCGGCATCGGGAACGTCGTGTGCGCGCCATTGATCGGCAGCATGTCGAGCTGACCGACCACCGGCTGGCGCAGGTTCTCCGGCGTCGGCTCCTTCGGACCGTTGATGAGCTTGTCGCGGTCGACGATCTGGAGCACGCCGCCCTTGTTGGTGCCGTAGCCGAAGTAGACGCGGTTGCCCTGCGGCCCGGTCGAGATTGCGCCGTGCAGGTCCGCCGGCACCGCGCCGTTCGCGCCCGGCTCCTGTCCGGGCAGGCCGAACGCGCGGATCTTCACCGGCTTTGCCGGATCGCTGAGGTCGTACACCACGGTCATGCGGCGCGCGCGCCAGCCCGGCTCGGTCGAGACCAGGAAGGCGATGCCGGTGTCGCATTCCCACCAGTTCTTGTGCGTGTCGCGCTCGGACGGAATGCTGGCGATCGGCTTCGGATTGGCCGGATCGGTGACGTCGAAGATCTCGTGACCTTTGCCGCCGAATACGCGCAGCATGTAGACCTTGTTCGGGTCGCCCTTCGGCAACGTCTTGCCGTCGCAGATCCGCACCATCTGCGCGCCGCCCTCCTCGTAATTGCCTTCGAGGCCGGGCAGATGCTTCAGGTATTTCGGGTTCTTCGGATCGGTGACGTCGATGATCGACGTGCCGTTGAACTCGGGCTGGCCGGTCATCGGATTGACCGGCTTCGGCACAGTCGGCGTGCCGCCGTGATGGCCGACGTAAGCGATGTAGCGCTCGCCCTGCTTGTGGATGGTCGGCTGGTAGGCGCTGCGCGCCTGCAGATCATTGAAACCGACCAGCCGCATGTTTTTCGCTTGCGGCGGCTCGCCGATATTTTGCGCGAGCGCGGGCAC
>Ga0066388_100000829_pt1 | contig 15952 bp, 16 predicted proteins | sample PanSoiMetaGPlot6_FD_64539 | JGI IMG/M metagenome (GOLD analysis project Ga0066388, IMG submission 64539) | Tropical forest soil microbial communities from Panama analyzed to predict greenhouse gas emissions - Panama Soil - Plot 6 (Hybrid Assembly) | ecosystem: Environmental > Terrestrial >... | reverse complement strand
CAATCCTCAGTCAACGAGCCAAACCCACTATCGAGGAAGTGCGGCGCCTGTACTCTCTGTTGCTTCGCATTCCCATTGACTATGTCGCCGAATACAGTGTCACTGAGCATCCGGCCCTTGGGCGAGCCTTGATCATCGATTATCATTTTGGCAATCTGTCCTACAAAGGGCGTGTCATGTATATCCAGTCTCCGACCGGACCGTGCGATGTTCAAATCGTCAGCTATGAAGGCAACGAGCCCAACTTCAGCGCATACCTGATCGATGCGCTTGTCAGCTTCGATTCGTGCCGTCAATCTCAGCCATACATGCTGCCTCTCAAAGCGATTTTCGCGGGGCTGGCCGCGTAAGGATAGTAAGTGCCGACCGGTGTCGCCGGCCTATGCTGCCACTGGATGTGGTGACGAGCCAGCTGCCTTGCCCAGGCTGGAACTGAATGGGCGGCCGCTATGGCGCGACGCGGTTGCCGCCGTTTTCTTTGGCGCGCTGCATTGATACCTTTGCATTACGAAGGATGGTTTCGGGGTTGAGGTCTTCCATGTCGAAGGCAGCGCAGCCGAGACTTACTGTAATGCGTGGGCCTTTGCGGCCCGGTCCCTTGACGAACGACATTTGCTGCACGTCAAGCCTGATCTTTTCAGCGAGGACCTTGGCCCCTGCAAGGTCGGTATTCGGCAAAACTATCGCAAATTCATCTCCACCGTAACGGGCGAGCAAGTCGCTAGATCGTGTCTGGTTTAGCATCTTGTTGGCGATCGTCGACAAGACCAGATCGCCTATTTCGTAACCGTACTCGTCGTTGACATCTTTGAACTGATCTATGTCGACGATCACCAGTCCGACTGGTGATCGCTGGCGGTATGAAAAGAGCAGTTGCTGCTGCAAGAACCCGACAAGGAACTCGAGGTTGTATAGACCAGTGAGCGGGTCAGTGGAGGCGCGATACTGCTCGCGCTGATACAGGGACTCAATCTCCTGATTGGCCTGCAGCAGCCGCATCACCGGCTCCATGTAGTTTTGAAGCTGGGCGGCGGCTGCCTTTGTCACGGCATCAAAGGGCTTCTTCTGTAAGGAAGCAAAAATCAAGCAGCCGAGAGTGGCGGTATCGCTCTTCACCGGTAAAATCTCGATCGTGGCCAGTGCCTTGCCGCCTTCTTCTTCGAGGTTGCCACGGAGATCGAGCGCCAGCTCTTTGTGAATCTCGAGCTGCTTGGTGAGCTTTGCCACCATCTCGTCGAAGGACTTCTTGCTGACTCCTTCTCCGACCTGGAATGCTGCCCAGGGATTGCCGGTGCTGGCGAGAGCCAGTCCCATCACCTTTACATTGAGAAGTTGGGATAGCAAGCCGAAATAATTGTCGAGAAACTTCTTGCGCGGCTCGATGACGCGGAGCATGCTGCGTGTAAGCCTGGCGGCAAGCCGCTCTACGAGAAGACCGCCAACAAGCTGCCCATAGCTGGACAGCAGATCCGCGCTGGAAAATGATCCGGGGAGAACTCCAGCTTCTTTTGCTTGAGCCAGGCTCCATCCCTGTTCTCTTGAGCGGGCAACCAGGTTTTCGATCACCGACAGAAGCTTTTCTCCGCCCTTTATGTCTTTGGCGCTCAGCACTAAATCCGCCTGTGCGAGCGCAGACCACAGACCTTCGTGCCCGTCGCCGTCTGCGTTGACCAGAACGACAGGAAGAAGGCTGGTGCGGTCATTCGATTTGATCAGACAGGCCAGCTGATAACCGCTGAGATCCGCCAGCTTTGTCGAAGACACCACAATGTCCGCGCCTTCCGTCCCCAGTTGATCGAGAGCGTCGAACGCGCCGGCGCACGTCGCCACCTCGAAATTTCCTTTCTTCAGAGCTTCCTTCACGGCTTGTAAAGGGAAGCGTTCGTCTTCTACGAGGACTACCTTCTTTTCAGTCATGTCCTTCTCCCAGACCGCGGGCAGGCTATCGCACCATTTTACATGCCTCTAAGCAGCCCATACCCCTGACGGAGCCGAATAAGCGCTCGCAGTGGCAATATGTAACGGGTGCTATGATTCTCGGCGAATGGTGGCAGAGCTGGTACCGCCCAGCGCCTGACTGCAGTGAAAGATGTGCAATTCTTCGGCAGATATGGGTATGTTACTGATTGTCCGGCGCTGCGGTACGCGCGCGATGTCAAGATTGTAGAGGCTTTAGAGGAACCTCAATTCCGTTGTATTTGCAAATTGTATTGTAAAGGGGCAATCAACTATGTCATGGCAACCACCACCTCCTCCCAAACCTCCTCAGGCGCCCCAGGCTGCGCAAGCGCAGAGTTATTACCAGATATTACAGGTGGACCCTACCGCTGACCCGACAATCATCAGGTACGCATACCGCTTTCTGGCTGCCAGGTTTCACCCTGACAACCAGGAATTCGGCGACGCTGAGAGATTCAAGATCATCACTGAAGCGTGGCGAACCCTGTCTGAGGCGCCCAGACGGGCGGCCTACGACATGCAAATCGGTGTCCAGAAGCTGGCAGCGGCTCAGGCGCAGCAAGGCGACAAACCGGGCACCCCGGGACAAACTGTCCCCAAGATGTCCATGTCGTGGAACGAAGTCGAGCTCAGGCTCGGAGTTCTCCAGGTTCTCATGGAAGCTCGCCGCAAGCGCCCACAAACCGGCGGCGCGTCGGCCAGAATGTTGATGGACTGTTTGAACATCGAGATGGGCGAGATCGAGTTCGTCCTCTGGTACCTGCGAGAAAAGGGCTTCATCCAGCGGACCGAGGCGAACTTTATGATCTCGGTAGTCGGTGTCGATTACCTTATCGACCAACTCTCCAAGACGCAACCACTCGATGCAGGTGGGAAGTCAGCGCCTCTGTCTCAGGTGCAACTACCGGCAACACTGGGCTAGAACCACAGCCCAAGCGCCTCGAGCTGGCGGTGATCAACCCCGCCCGCTCTGCGAGCCTGTCACACTTCGACAGGGTCCTTAAGGAACGAGCGCCGATGCCAGGGGCTGGGACCGTGCCGACCGATCGCGTCTCGGTGCTCTTTGGAGCCATAGCCCTTATTGGTCTTCCAGCCGTATTCGGGATATTCTTCGGCGAGTCTGACCATCAGCGCGTCGCGATGGACCTTGGCTACAATCGATGCCGCAGCAATACACGCTGATTGGGCGTCACCTTTTACGATTGGTACTTGACGGTGCACGATCCCCGGTATGGCATGATTCCCGTCGACCAGCACCACCGATGATGGCACTGCCGAGATGCCTTGCAGTGCTCTCTGCATGGCCATGTATGAGGCATGGAAGATATTCCAGCGATCAATCTCTTCAACTGTAGCTTCGCCGATGAAGTATATGGCAATCTCGCGCAGGACCTCCGCTAGTCTTTCCCGCTCCGGCTCGCTCACGGCTTTCGAGTCGTTGAGACCGGCAAGCCGGCGCTCAAGCTTGCTGCGCGCAGAAACGACCGGTAGGACAACCGCGGCGGCCACGACGGGACCAGCCAGGCAGCCGCGCCCGACTTCGTCGATCCCGATTACAACGGGCCGCTCGCGCAACTGATGTTCTTCCAACAGTGCCAATAATGGTGGCGCCGTGGCATGCCTCCGGTCGAATGCCACCAGGGCTCGCAGTAAGTTGGTTCGTCGCTTTGCTGACGCCGCGGCTGTCATGATCAATCGATCTCATTCTGGCGGACGATCGCACGCCACTATTTTAGACGCTCGCTAGTGGCATTTCCAGCCGTACGTTGGAGTCGGCGCGCATCCTGTGCTGTTGCGGGCCAGGCATGGACTCGCCCCTACGATAGCCGGCACGCTGACGGGGCAACGCCATGCTTCGTCGTTCGGATAGATACCGTAGGGGCGAGGCCATGCGTCGCTCGGCCGGTTCGCTACGACGGGCTGTCCAGTGTCAATCGTCCCAGATTGCCGGCGCGAAGGTCTCCTAAAAGGAGACGCGCGGAGCGCATGGTGTCGGCGCGTCCGCCGGTCGACAGACACTTGCGCGCGCGAGCCAGCTCTTCCAGGTTTGCCGGGCGGTCTTCGCCAGCGGATGTGTATCTGTCCAGTGCTGCCGGTGCGGCTGAGGCGACCAGGTCCAGTCCCGCCTGACCGACTGCCTCGACATCGTAAGCGCCCTCGGGCAGCAAATTGAGGAGTGCCAACTTGAGCGCTGTTTCCTGGGGGAATCCGGTCGGTGGCAAAATGCCGGGAGTATCCAGCAGCTCGAGCTGCGGGTGCACTCTCACCCACTGGGGACCTTTCGTCACCCCCGGCTTGTTACCGACCATGGTTTTTCGGCGTCCAATCAGCCAGTTGATAAGGCTGGACTTGCCGACGTTGGGGATGCCGATCACACAGGCTCGCATTGGGCGAGGCAGTAGGCCCCTGGCAATCAGCTTTTGCTTCACTGGTGCCGACAAGTCAAGGGCTAGCGATATCAGCCGGTCTTTGCCACGGCTCAGTTTCAAATCGAGCGCTATAGCCGTTCTCTCTTGCTCCTGCGACAGGACCTGCAGCCAGCGCTTCGTGAGGGCCGGGTCTGCGAGGTCTTCCTTGGCCAGAATGATCACGCGCGGCTTGGGGCCGAAAAGCTTGTCAGCCTGAGGATGGGCGCTCGATATCGGCGCCCGCCCGTCGCGCACCTCGAAAATCAGGTCGATGAATTTGAGCTGCTGGGTAATGAGCTGAAAAGGCGAGCTGCCACGCCGCTTGCCTTCAGACCTTCGAGCCGGCATAGGGGCAGAGCCTTATTCGCTCGCCGATTCTGCTGCTGCTTGCGCCGGGGCTGCTGGCTGCACGGCAGTGCTGGCAGCATCTTTCCGGGCCCCAACCTTTTCTTTGATTCTGGTTGCTTTGCCGGTGCGCTCGCGCAGGTAGTAGAGCTTGGAGCGACGCACGTGACCGCGGCGTTGAACGGTGATTTTCTCTACGCGCGGCGAGTGGATCATGAACACGCGCTCGATGCCGATGCCCTGGAATACCCGACGGACAGTCAGCGTCGTGTTGACGCCACTGCCATGGCGCTTGATGACGACGCCTTCATAGCCTTGCGTGCGTTCTTTGCCGCCTTCCTTGATTTTGACGAATACTTTGACCGTATCGCCGATGTTGACGCGCGGCAAGTCCTTCTTCAGAAGGGGGGATTCAATCTCTTGAATTAGCTGGTTCATGGCTTCTTGTTTCTTCTTCGGTCTACATGTGTCGTGCAGTCTCTTCAGTCCTGGATAGCTGGCGCGCGATGCTCCGCTTCGTAGCAGCGGGCGACTTTCGAGAGGCTGACCCTTGCCAAAACGGCGGACTGGAGGCAGTCTGTCATTCTACCATGGCACTGGGAGCATTTTAGACGCTTGGCGCCCGCCCGCCCGGGACATTAAGATGCTCTTTATAAAAGGCCGAGCTAATCTTGGACGACTGCGCAGGGCTTTACTTCTCGGCCGAGGCACCAGATACAGTGGCGGTCTCAGCCTCGTCCGACGTCGCTCTTAGAAGGTCTGACGTGTCTTTCAGGGTGTTGAGCTCGGCTATGAAGTCCTCGACCGATTGAAACTGCCTGTACACCGAAGCGAAGCGCACGTAAGCCACCTGATTGAGACTGCGCAATCTGGCCAGAGCCATTTCTCCTAAAAGGCTTGAGCCAATCTCTCTCATGCCGGCCAGCTCGTTTTCCAGTGACTCTACGAGGTCGTCGATCTGCTTGGCTGTGACAGCCGTTTTCGCGCAGGCTCTGTCGACGCCGGCGCGCAGTTTCTCGCGCCCGTAAGGCTCGCGAGTCCCGGAGCGCTTAACGACCAGCAACTGTATGGCTTCTACGCGCTCGTAGGTCGTAAAGCGTCGCTGGCAGGCCTCGCACTCACGCCGGCGGCGAACCGAAGAGTTTTCCGCAGTCAGGCGAGATTCAAGGACTCTGCTGTCCTTGGCGTTGCAAAAGGGGCAATACATTTATGACTGTGCCGTGGTCAGAAGTCAGCGATGCTCAAATTATAGCGAAGTCGGTTCTCTTCCTTCCCAGGCCGGCTCCGATGGGGATCAATGGTGGGGCCAGTGGCTGAGATCGGCGTCCGGCGTTGATTTTGCGCGATAATTGAAAAAGATATATGCGGGGCGGTAGCGGGAGGACACGGGTCCGGACATGAATCTCAGGAATACGTACTACCAACTCCTTGGGATACAGCCGGGCGTGACCACCGTCGAAGTCAAGCGTGCCTACCGGAGGCTTGTTAAAAAAGTCCATCCAGATCTCGGTCAGAGGGAGCAGACGAGCAAGGAGCGTGTCGAGGCAAATGAGTTGATGATGCGCCTGAACCAGGCCTATGAAACGCTCATGGACAAAGCGAAGCGAGCCGCCTACGATTCGGCGATCGGCTTGAACAGGGCACCGAGAAACATGCCGGTCGGTGGTTCGCTCATCGAAGAGGAAGAGGCCCGTGAGCGCTTTCTCAAGCAGGTATTTCAACCATCCCGCCAGGAGATCGTAAAGGTGCTCGGCATGTACCCGCGGCAATTGAGGAAGCTTTCGCTAGACATTTATGATGATGAGCTGGTTGCCAATTTCGAGCATTACACCGACCGGATTGAATCCGTGCTCAGGCGTGCCTCGGAAGCATTTTCCCGCGAGCGGGCGCCGGCAACTCTCGACGGTGCCGTCCAAATGATGCGCTATGGAATCGCGCAGGCCGCTGATGGGTTGGAAGAGATGCGGCGCTTTTGCCAGAACTATGACTACGACCATTTATCCATGGCCGGCAATCTGTTTCGCATTGCCGTAGACTTGTCCCGCCAGGCACAGAGATTGGCACGCTGAGCGGGCAGGGATTAGAAAATGCGGTCCAACAGCTCGGCGGTCAGCCAGCCTCGATTAATCAGGGCTTGCCGCAAGGTACAGCCAGTGGTTTTCTGTTCGATGAGCGCGACTTTCAGTTGATCCTCGCTGACCAGCCCCAGCTCGACCAGCCGCTGCCCCCAACGGCGCGGATGATCAGACGGCAGTCTGGTCAGTTGCTGTACTCGCAAATAGTAGTCGAGCTGCTCCGGGGTCAGGTATCCGGCGCCGACAAGCAATTGACCGATCGGGATGTGCGTGTGGTGAGTATTTCTCTGAATCTCCAGGCATGCGTCCAGCTCTTCGAGCGTCAGCAGACCGGAGGCCACCAGCAGTTGCCCTAACTTCGGGCGGCAGTATTCCTCCGGTTCGGGAGGCGCCTGGGATGGCTCGAGATCCGCCCAGGCTTTTTCATGTGACCACGATTCATATGTCTTGCGTATGGAGGGCTCCTTGAGACTCTCGAAAGCCGTGCTCAACCGCTCGATGGCGGCTCCGACTTCCGGTCTGCGTTCGCTCGTCGTTCTGAGCTCGGTATCTAGAGAGCCCATCAATCTGGCATAGGCTCTCTTGATCTCCGCCAGCGACGATCCCTCCTCCACCCCCAGTAGAAGATAGATATTGCTGACCATAAATATTCCCCGACCCGCTAAGTGCGCACGGGCAAAGACTTTTGGCATGGCGCCCAGCCCATGCTCGCTACGCAGTATCGTACTAAACCTCGAATGCCCGGACGTAACTCTTACTAGCTTCCCACCCGCATTCCCGCATTGTCAAGATGTCTTAACAATTGAGCGACCTTCCGCCGACCACGGCGATCTACCAGAGGGGCGACGCCATGCGTCGCCCGATCAAGAGTCGACCGCGGTGCCGATCAGGTCGTAGGGTTTGGCTTGGTCGATTTTGACGCGGGCGAAGCTGCCGACGTCGACCGTACCGTCCGGGTCGCGGATATACACCAGGTTGTCGATGTTCGGTGCATCCCACTGGCTGCGCCCAAAGAACAGCTTTTTGGATTGGTCGAATCCTTCCACCAGCACCTCAATCTCCTTGCCGACCACTCCACGATTGCGCTCGGCCGAGATGGCGTGTTGAATTTCCATGATGCGTTTGCGCCGCACTTTCTTTGTGCGTTCCGGCACCTGGTCCGGCATGTGCCCGCTCGGCACTTCCATCTGCCGTGAGTAAGTGAAGACACCGAGCCGGTCGAAGCGGTGTTTTTCGATGAATTGAGCCAGGTGCTCCAGGTGTTCGTCGGTTTCACCGGGAAATCCGACAATGAAGGTAGAGCGGACAGCGACATCGGGCACGAGCTCGCGGATCCGCTCGACGATGCGCCCGGGGTTCTGCGGTCTGGCCATAGCCGACAACATGTCCGGATGACTGTGTTGGAGCGGAATGTCCACGTATTTCACGACTTTTGGCAGGGCGGCCATGGTCTTGAGCAAAGACTCGGTCGCTTCCGTTGGATAGAAGTACATGATGCGAATCCAGTCGAGGTCTTCGATTTCGTGTAACGCCTTCAGCAAGTCGTCGAGCGCGAGCCTACCGTAGAGGTCGAGACCGTAATAGGTAGAATCCTGCGACACGAGGATAATCTCGCGAACGCCTCCTGCGACCAGCCTTCGCGCCTCTTCAAGGAGAGACTCGATTGTTCGCGAGCGGAATCGCCCGCGCAGAATGGGGATGATGCAAAATGTGCAGTTGTGATCGCAGCCCTCGGCGATCTTGAGATAAGCGTAGGCGCCCAGGCCGGTAGCCATTCTCGGTAGAACGTCTTGCTCGTGATCGTTAGGGATGTCACTGACTTCGATCACTCGAAGGGATGAGTCCTCACAAACAGATTTCATCACATCGACAATTTTATGAATGTCGCCTGTGCCCACCACTGCCCGCGCTTCCGGAATCTCCGTCAGCAGATCTTCTTTGAAGTGCTGGGCAAGGCAGCCGGTGATTATCAGCTCCTTGCCTTCGGCGGCCAGCTCGACGAGTGTCTTGACGGACTCCCGGCGCGCATCCCCGATAAAGGAACAAGTATTGACCAGGCACATGTCAGCCTCGTCGTTGTCGAAGGTCACCTGGAAGCCTGCTTCATTGAGCATTCCAAGCATGACTTCGGTATCGGTGGCGTTCTTGGGACAACCCAGGGACACCACCCCGATTCTGGGGTTACGCATTAGCTGCCTCCGCCGTAATGCTGTCCAGGCGCACTGCAGGCGCGCCCCAACAAGTTTGAAGATGGAGCCGCCCGCTAGTCTGCGTCGAGACGACCTTCCGTGTAACGGTACGGTACGTCGATTGATCGCGTGCCGCCGCCGAGCGACTCACCGGGGATGTACTGCCGAGAGGGAGCATCGTCGATGGTACGGTAGCGGAAATGGCTGGCGCGCGAGCTTGTCGATGCATCGGTCTTCTTGGTGGGCTTCCATTTTGAGACTGTCGACTTGGTTGTAACCGGTGCCGAGACAGCCGTTTTCATGGTTTCGCCAGAGGCCGCTGACTTAGCCATGAAAGTACGTTCGGCGACTTTGCCTACTTCGCCGAAGGTCTCAATTCTACCCTGGAAGTCAACAGTTAGACTACCACCGTTGCCGGCCCGTACCCGAAGCCCCTGAGGGTCCTGAAAGTCGCGGCGATCGCCCTGCTCGAGATAGCCGGTAAACAGGCTCTCCCCGCTGGAAACGGCTTTTACCTCCACCCAGACGTGCTGGCTGCCGGACAGAGCGATACGGGCGTCGTCCGTAGCCGCGGTTGTGCTGGACGAGGTGGCCGCCGGTGTGTTGGTGCTTCCGTAATGAGCTGTCGTCTCTCGCAGGCTGAGGACCGATGGATCTTGCTGGTTGGCCTGATTGTTGAGCTGTGTCATCGTCAGGTACGAAATCAAACCCACGATGATCACAATCCAAATGATGTTGAAGTAAATTGTCTTGAATGAAGGCCGTTCTCGGTCGACCTTCATGCGCATTGGCTCTGGCGCTACATGCTGCGGAGTGGCGGAGAACCAGGAGTGCTGCCCGTTTTGTGGCTTTTCGTCGGCGAACTTGCGGTATTCTTCGGACAGCGCCTGTCCGTTCAGACCGACGCATTCTGCGTAGCGTTTGATGAATCCAGCCACATAGACAGGTTCGGGAAGCTCGCTCCACTGCCCGTTATCGATGGAGTGCAGGTGTCCGACCGGTATCTTTGTACGTTCGTAGATTTGCCTGAGCGAAAGACTCTGTGCCTCGCGAGCCGATTTCAGTTTTTGACCGATATGCTCGACCGACATAGGGCTAGGGAGGCTCCAGTTGTCTTGTTTCATCGACGGTGAGGTATCGCCAGGATCCTGGTGTCATCTGCCCCAATTGTAACCTACCGATGCCAAGTCTGACCAAGCGAGAGACACGGTAGCCAAGCTGCTCACACATGCGGCGAATCTGGCGGTTGCGCCCCTCGGAAATGACGATGTCAAATGTGGAGGACGAAGGCCCGCGATCGATCAGTTGCACCTCGGCCGGTTGCGTTGGACCATCGGCGAGCTGCATGCCGCGGGCCAGCGTGTGCAGGTGCGCGTCTCCGATCGGTCCTTTCACCGTCACTCGGTAGTGCTTGGGCAGGTGATGCGCCGGGTGTGTGATTTTTTGCGTCAAGTCACCGTCATTGGTAAAGATGAGCAGCCCCTCCGAGTTCATGTCGAGGCGCCCGACCGGCCGCAGGTGCCGGAAACGCTCCGGTAGGAGAGCCATGACGCTCTTTCTTCCCTTCTCGTCGGATAGTGACGTGACCACACCGCGTGGCTTGTACACGGCGATATAGACAAATTCGTGAATGGCAAGCGTTTTGCCGTCGACGGCGATCTGATCAGTATCCGGATCGACCTGAGCGTTGAAGTCCCTTACTGTCTGTCCGTTGACGCGCACTCGACCAGCCGCGATCAAAGCATCGGCATTCCGCCGCGAGCAGAAGCCGCTCTTGGCAATCGCCTGATTGAGCCTGAAGGTAGGACGAGACTGTTCCATCGTCAAGATTTACGGTAGGACGTGCTGCCCAAGTCCGTTATCCGCCTATCGTAGGGGCGACGCCATGCGTCGCCCGCCGGAACGGAGTTCAGCCTCAGAACGTGCGCGGCGCTTGGCGTCGCCCCTACCTGGCATCGCCAAGCGTCGCGCACCATCTGTAGTGTCGATCGGCGGTCAACCGCTGGTGGCTGATTCCGGATCTTCGACCAGCACCTTGGCGCCCTGCCCGGTAATTTCGTCGAACTTGTTGGCGAGCTGGTCTTTCTTCTCTTGCACAGTGGCGGAGGCTTTCTTGATCACCTCTTCGCCCCTGGTCTGGATGCTCGATACTGCCTGCCCGGTTCTGCTTCTCAGGTCTCCGAGCGAATCGCTGGCATGCTTGTAGAGATCCTCAGAGCCGTCGGCAAGCTGTTTTCTAAGGTCTGCTCCTGACTTCGGCGCAGACAAAATTCCGAACATGTAGCCCAGAACGCCTCCAATCACGAGGCCTTCAAAAAATCTACTCAACTTCCTTCTCCTGTGTCCACGCTCAGTTGTTTTACATCTGTGGCCGCTTGACCGTCCTCTCTGGACGTCAGGTAGGCCCTGATTCCTGCTACGAATCCCGCGCCCCAAACTGCAGAACTCTTTTTCGCTCTGCCTGCAACATTTCCTACGGTGCCGGCCACATCCTCTACCCTGTGACTGACTTCGGTCACCCGCTCTGCTGTCACGCTCTTGAGCTGATTCAACCCTGAGATGACCTCCCTGAGCTCGGCAAGAGTCGGTTTGGTTTCTCCCTGGACTGTGTCAGCGAGCTTCTCGAACGCGATAAGGGTACGGCTGGCCTGATTCATCATTGGGAAGGCGGCCGCAACCAGCATCAGCGAAGCCACGGCCAGAAGCATTAGTGCCATAGTGATGAAGGCATTGACCATTGTAGGATCCATGGCTTGGCCCTCGTTTTAGCGATGTTGAAAAGGCAATACCGATGATCCGCCCAACTCGAGCTCTTCGCGCTTTTTGGCTGCTGCCAGCTTGCCTGCCGCCACAGCTCTCTTGAGGCGCATTGTTTGCTCTTCGATTACGAGCTGCAGGTAGTTCAGCGTGGAAGCATAGAGATCGAGGGAATCATCGACAATCTCATTGAATCGGTCAGGTACCGTTTTTGCTGTTTCCTGTAGGACACCCCTAAGTTCGTGGCCGGGCTTGGGAGCGGTAAGCAGCGCCACTGCAGCGCCGCCCAGAGCACCAATCACCAGACCGACCATCCAAGAGGCAACGCCCGAGGAAACGGACTCATCGGAAGACTGAAAGCTGTTACCCATGGAACACTCTCCGAAGCTTGTAACTGAGACTCCCAACCACTGGGAAATCTTATTCCAAAACGGAGTATAACACCTTCACATGGTCTCTTTAGCGGGCAACCGGGCTTTTCTCCAAGTTTGCTAACTTCTCGGCAAGCAGGTCGCAGAGATGCTCAGCAATGGCTCGCTTCGGCATGCGCGGTAGATTTTCACGCGTGCCGTCGGCCCCGAGGATAATCACGGCGTTGTCGTCGCTGCCGAAGCCGATGTCAGGGACGGTGATGTCATTAGCGACAATCATGTCCAGATTCTTGCGCCGCAGCTTTTCTTTGGCGTTGGCGAGCAGCGCTTCTGACTCAGCCGCAAAGCCGATGATGATTTGGTCCTTCCGCTTTACCCGGCCGAGAAGGTCGATGATGTCCGGGTTCTTTGTGAGCTCGAGGACCAGATCGTCGGATTCGGTTTTCTTGATTTTTTGCTCCGAAACCGCAATTGGTCGGTAGTCAGCGACGGCGGCGGTCATGACGAGAGCGTCGTGATTGTCGAATTCAGCTTCGACTGCTTCTTGCATCTCACAGGCTGTCTCGACCAGAATGACCGGATAATTGCGGTCGACCTCAACGGTGGAGATAAGCGTTACATCGGCGCCGCGCGCGTGCGCTGCGTCGGCCATGGCAATACCCATTTTGCCGGATGAGCGGTTGCCTACGAAGCGGACGGGATCGATGGCTTCGCGCGTGCCACCGGCTGTGACGAGGATCTGCTTGCCGAACAGTGAACGGTGAGCCAGGAAGCGGGTGGACAGGTGGGCCATAATCGTTTCAATCGTCGCCATCTTGCCTGGACCGACGTCGCCGCAGGCGACTTCGCCGAAGTCCGGGGCAATCACCTCATAGCGATAGCGATTCTGCAGGACGTTCAAATTGTGCTGGGTGGCTGGATGCTCGAGCATGCGCGGATTCATCGCCGGGGCGACCACGACTTGCGCTGATGTGGCCAGCACCATGGTAGTCAATAGATCGTCGCAGATACCGCACGCCAGTTTGGCGACGAGATCGGCTGTGGCCGGGGCGAGCAACACAACGTCGGCCTTGTGAGCGAGATCGATGTGCTCAGGCCGCCACTCTTCTTGTGGAGAAAACTGCTCGGTATGGACCGGATTACGCGTCAGGGTCATCAACGTCAATGGTGTGATGAACTCGGCGGCGTTTCTGGTCATGACCACATGTACGTCCGCACCTGCTTTTCGGAGCACGGAAGCCAGATCGCAGGCTTTGTACGCGGCAATGCCACCGCTAATGCCAAGGAGGATGGTCTTGTTCTGGAGCGGGTTTAATACCTCGGATTTTTCGTCCGTACTCTTTGCTCGTTTCATACCTTGTCTGTTCCTGCCTCGTCGCTGCCGATGTGTATTATTATCCGGCCCTCCGAGACAAATAGCCACTCGCGGTACAATCACTATTTGGCATTCCGCTTGAGAGAGCGGTGCCGACTCCCCCTTGCGGAAAGTTGAGATGGATAAGTATTACCTCACCACTGCTATCGACTACGTAAATGCGGCGCCGCATATCGGGCATGCCTATGAAAAGATAGCTGCCGATATCCTCGCGCGCTATTACCGTCTGCGCGGCGTCGATGTCTTCTTCCTCACCGGTGTCGACGAGCACGGCTCCAAGGTGGAGAAAGCGGCCCAACAGGCTGGAGTCAATCCGCAAGAGTTTTGCGATCAAATGGCCGACAAGTTCAAAGCAGCCTGGGCCAAGCTCGGGCTGTCCAATGACTATTTCATCCGCACGACCGAAGAGCGGCACGTGAAGGTGGTCCAAGAACTCTTTCGCAAGATGAAGGCCAATGGCGACGTTTACAAGGGAAAGTACTCAGGACTGTATTGCGAGGGTTGCGAAGACTACCTGCGTGAGCGCGACCTGGACGAAGACGGCAATTGTCGCAACCACCTGAAGCCTCCGAAGGTCTTCGAGGAAGAGAACTACTTTTTCAAGCTGACCAAATACAAAGAGCAGCTTCGCCTCTGGATTTCCGGTGACGATGGTGTGGTCGCTCCCGACAGCCGGCGCCGCGAGGTGCTCAATCAGCTCGACGATCCGGACCTGGGCGACTTCAGCGTCACGCGCTCCCGCCGTTCGCTGACATGGGGCATAGCCGTTCCCGATGAGCCGGATCAGGTGATCTATGTTTGGATCGATGCGCTCACCAACTACCTGACAGGGGTCGGTTATCTTACCGACCCGGATCAGCTTGCCCGCTACTGGCCCGCCGATCTTCATTTGATCGGCAAAGACATCACCAAGTTTCACGCCATCTATTGGCCGGCTATGCTTTTGTCTGCCGGTGTGCAGCTACCGAAGCAGGTCTTCGGGCATGGTTTCATCACCGTTGAAGGACAGAAAATCAGCAAGTCGCTCGGTAATGTCATTGACCCAATTGCGCTGGCCGATGCCTATGGCGCAGATGCAGTTCGCTTTTTCCTTTTCGCGGCAACGCCGTTCGATCAAGACGGTGATTTCTCGAAGCAGGACTTCATTAATAAGGTAAATTCGGAACTCGCCAACAACCTGGGCAATCTGCTCAATCGCACGCTCACGCTGGTCGACAAGTACTGCGCCGGCAAGGTGCCGGATCGTGATCCCGAGAACACCTTGCGCGAGGAGTCTAACGAGGTCTCGGTGCAGATCAACAAGTTCATGAAGCGTCTCGAGTTTGCCAAGGCAATCGAGGCCGTACTTGCGCTGGCTGACCAGACCAACAAATACCTCAATGATGAAAAGCCGTGGACCGTATTTAAGGAAGGCAACAGAGCGCAGGGAGAAGCAGTGCTGCTCACTGCCCTGGAAATTATGCGGCGGGTCGCCCTCTACATCTATCCGGTCACGCCTTCTCTCGCCGGAGAAATCTGGTATCAGCTCGGCTACGACACCAGGATCGAGGACCTGGGGGCGGTCGAAGGCGCGCTGTTCGAGCTGATTCCGACCGGCCAGTCGATCCGCAACCGCGGCCCGATCTTCAAGCGCATCGAAGAGGCGGAAGTCCCCGCCTAGAGGCGCACGGCGAATTCCGCTGACCTCTTGCCGTCATTGCGAGGGAGCGCGTAGCGCGACCGCGGCAATCTCGGCTCGAATAGTCGAGCTGCGCGCTAGCAATGGGATTCCCACGCTCCCTGCGGTCGCTCGGAATGACGGCAAAGAGGGCGACTACGCGCGGCGGTAGGCAACTACCCTGCGAAAATCGCGTAGAACTTGTTGACGCTCTGAATGGCGGCCCGATCTTCAAGCGCATCGAGGAGGCGGAAGTCCCCGCCTAGAGGCGCACGGCGAATTCCGCTGACCTCTTGCCGTCATTGCGAGGGAGCGCGTAGCGCGACCGCGGCAATCTCGGCTCTCGAGCTGCGCGCTAGCAATGGGATTCCCACGCTCCCTGCGGTCGCTCGGAATGACGGCAAAGAGGGCGACTACGCGCGGCGGTAGGCAACTACCCTGCGAAAATCGGAGGCGTAGAACTTGTTGACGCTCTGAATGGCAATCCGTCGGTCGTTGCTGGAGTTGTTGACTACCATTCCGTCGCCGTAATAGATGGCCGCATGTCCGTGATCGCCGGCAGAGCGGTGTCCGATGATGACGTCGCCTGGCTGTGCCTGGTCAAGGGGCACTGCTACGAATCCGTTTCTCTTCAGGGATGACTCGAGGCCGCTGCAACCCGAGTCCTTTATCGGTAGTCCGTAGGCTCTTTCCAGGGCCGCGCTAACGAAACGAGCGCATCCGAGGGTTTCAGGGATTCGCTGATCGTATTCGCGGATGGAGTGTCCAACCATGGAGTCGACGGTGTACTTCAGGTCCCCATCCATCGAGCTGTCG
>Ga0066388_100000828_pt1 | contig 15954 bp, 8 predicted proteins | sample PanSoiMetaGPlot6_FD_64539 | JGI IMG/M metagenome (GOLD analysis project Ga0066388, IMG submission 64539) | Tropical forest soil microbial communities from Panama analyzed to predict greenhouse gas emissions - Panama Soil - Plot 6 (Hybrid Assembly) | ecosystem: Environmental > Terrestrial > Soil... | reverse complement strand
TCAAGGTTCCTGCCTCCGCGTCACTTGGTTCGGAGAGCCCTCGCGACGACCGAAGCCCTTCTGCCGCCAGAAGATTCGGCCGTGACTCTAATGAGGTACACGCCAATGGCCACATTTTCTCCCTCGGAATCCTTTCCATCCCAAGGAACGTAATTCTCCCCCGCGCGGGCATCGGAAGAGAGCTCCCGGATCCTCCTCCCGGAGACGGTGAGGATCTGCACCCGGAGGCGCGCCCCCTGATTCAAGCGGGCGTGGATGTAGGTCGGCCCTTCGAACGGATTCGGATAGTTGAAGACCTGCGTCAGCTGCACCGGGTCGCCCGGGTGGGCCGGGGCGTGGACGTCGAGGACGAAGCTTCGGATCGCGATGTTCCCGAAGACGTCGGAGGCGTGGACCTCGAGCGTGTGGAGCCCTTCCGCGAGCTGCGGCACCACGAACGGGACCGAGCCGCTCGTGAAGCTCCCCGGATCGTAGGCGAAGGCGGGGGTCAGCTCGGTCGGGGTGCCTCGGTCATCGAGGATGACGAAGATCGTGTGGGCGTTGTCGAGTCTCATGAGATCGATGCCGCTCGAGTCTTGTAGAACGATCGTGAGGCGGTCCCCCGGCTGGACCGAGGAGTCGGCCCCCGCCGCGTACCGGAGCGTGATCGTGGGGGGCGTGAGATCGGTGCGCGAGCCGATCCCCTGCCCGATCCGGAGCGAGTCAACCGCGAGGCCGACCCCGCGCCCTCCCGCCGCGCTCAGGAGCGCGCGGAGCTGCCCCGCGCCGCCGGCGATGCGCGGATCGAGCGGCACCACGAAGCGGGCGGTGAACCGTCCCCGGTCGAGCGCCGCGTCGCCGCGGTAGAGCACGGCACCGGGCACCTCGTACGTCGTGGGCACGATCGTGTTCAGGGTGTTGAGGCCGTACTGGACCCGCTGGATCGGCTTGCCCTGGATCTGGAGGTAGACGGTTCCCGTCGAGAGCGTGTCCGCCGTCGAGTCGGGATTCAGCGCGTGCCCCTGGAGCACGACCAGGTCGCCGCGGAGGACGGAATCGAGGGGCGTCTTTTCCCAGACACCCCGCCCGCGCGGGATCGGAAGCGAGAGCCCCGGGTCCCCGAGCAGGACGTACTTGCGCGCGATCGAGTTCCGGTTCTGGTTCTTCGCGCGCGCCCACGCGAGCCCGACGGTCGCGGTGGAGTCCACGCGGGGCGCGATCGGAAAGAGCTGATCGACGACGTTGTCGTTGAGCTGCGTGCTCTCGATGGGGAAGACGATCTCGGTCGCGGCCATCGAGGCCGCGGCGCCGCCCGTGGGGGTCTTGAGCAGGAGCTCTCCGAGTCCCTCGAGGCTGGGGCTGTCGAACCGCCCCACGGTGCAGCTGAAGAATCCGAAGAGGCTCGGCCGGGCGGCGTTCGTGAGCCTCCCTACGTTCGCATCGCGGAAGACCTGCTCGTCGGCGATCACGACGTCCGATCCGTGCCCGATGTAGTCGACGAGCCAGTTTCCCTGGTTGATCTTCGCGATGAAGTCCTCCCGCGCGGCGGGCTTCGACGCGTGGGTCGTGTCGGAGAACGCGTAGTCGTTCAGGTACACCTTCGAGCGCTCGATCGGGTACGGGAGGTGCCGGTGGTCCTTCCGCTCCATCTCGATCACGTGGAGGTTCCCGAGAACGTCGCGCGCGTCCCGCTTCCAGGAGTCGTCCGCGCAGAGGAGCGCGCGGGCGCGCCAGGGATCGAACTCGGTGGCGCCTTCGTACGCCTGGAGCTTTCCGCGCACCAGCGTCATCCCCTCGGCGGGGTTCTTCGCGGGGAGCCGCCCGATCGCGAGATCGAGCACGTCGTCCCCGGGCCCGCCGAGGAAGCCGTAGAAGTCGTCGGAGATGTACTGGACGATCCCGTCCGGAGTCGTGCCGTCCCAGTAGCGGGAATACGCGGGGAGGAGGTCGGGCGCGCCGAACCCCAGGTAATTCTTGGGATCGTAGGAGGCGTCTCCGAGAAGACAGACGTAGAGCGGGGGAGGTCCCGTCCAGTGGAGAAAGGCGTACGCGAGGAAATTGCGGATCGACACGGCGGTCAGCGAGCCTCCTCCGAGCTGCGCCGCGATCCGCTCGGTGGTCGCGACGGCGACACGCGGAGACGGAAATCCCGAGAGACGCGCCGACCGGTACGTCGCGAGCGATTCCGCCGGCGCGAGGAGCGCTTCCGGAGCCACGATCACATAGTCGGCGCCGTTCAGCGGATCGAGGAGATCCGTGGTCGTATGGACGGTCGTCGCCGGAGCGTAGCGCGCGACCGTCGCCGGGCGCGGCGCGCGCGCGGTCGAGGCGAGGAAATAGCGGTGCGGCGATCCGGAGGCGAGGCTGTCCTGGACCCTGAGGGTGTACGGCCCGGGAGGCGCGGAGAAGACGCCGTCCACGAGGCGGACGGGACTCTCGGGATCGGTGCGGTCGAGGAGCCAGGCCGCGGTCGTGTCGCTCACCCCGGCGATGGCGTAATGAACCACCCCCGACGAGTCCGCCGCGAAGGCGAGCGTGTCGTTGATGGCCGCGAGACGCCTCGGGTAGGTGACCTCGAACCACGCCAGGTAGCTCTGGTCGAAGCGCCGCGGATCGGAGGGGTCGGCCACCCGCGGGACCTCGACCTCGAGCGTGTCGTTCGCGTGCACGGTGAACCCCGAAGCGGTGAAGTCCCGGGGATCGCTGAAATTCCAGGAGCCGCTCGCGATCAGGATCCGGTCCCAGTACAGGTTGACGTAGTGATCGGCGACCGTGCCTCCGACCGAGACTCCCTTCCCCCACATGCGGAGCGCGAGCGAAGCCTGGGCCCCCGGCAGCGCGCCGGGGAGCGCGACGGGAAAGGCGATGCGCGAGCCCTGGAAGATCTGGAACCAGAACCAGCGGTCCCAGCGGAGCCCCGCCCGGACCAGGGGGAAGTCGCGGATCCTGTTCTCCTCGTAGTGGACGCGGTGCGGGAGCACGGTGAGATCCGCGCCGGGATCCACCGGAGCGGCCTCGCGGGTCCCCATGCGTCGCGGGGGAGTCGGGAACGATCCGCCCCCCCACGTGAGCCAGAGCGCTTCTTCGTCCGACCGCTCCGTCTCCTGATGGTTGACCCCGCCGTCCCGGACGAGGTCGTAGCCGAACCCGGTGCAGCCGGTGGCGTAGAAATAGATCCGATCTCCCGGATCGAAGAGGCCGTCCCCTTCCCCGGTCACCGCGATCGCGCACTCGCGGAGCGAGTCGGGAGCGAGGTCGACCGAGACGCTCTCGGGGAGATCGCCTGGAGCGGCGCGGAAGAGACGGAAGGAGGCGGGATCGATCGCGGCGGTGGAGACGCCCGCCTGCGCGAGATCGGAGGGACTCAGCGCGTAGAGCCCCGGGCGGATCACGCCGAGCCGGACCCAGGGGCGATCCGGGGTGACACGAAGCGGCCCCGTGTACGCCGACGCCGCTCGCGAGGCGCGGGCGGCGGGAGCCGCGTAGCGGGGACCGACCGCGTCGAGCGCCATGTCCGGTCCGCCCCCCGGGAAAGGCGAGACGGCGCGATCCCAGGAGACCTCGACTTCGATCCGGTCGACGTACGAGAGACGTCCGCTCCGCGGATCCCACTGGACCGCGTCGAGCAGGATCTCGAGGAGCCGTTCCCCTCCGGCGGCGGAGGGCGCGGCCCGCGCGAGGAGGGGCTGCGGCGCACCACTTCCTTCCCGGTAGGGCGGGGCTTCCAGCGCAGCCATGAGCGCGACCGCGTTCATCCCGCGCCCGCTCCAGAGCTCGGTGGCTGAGAGAAGACCCGGGAACGGCACGGGACGCAGCGCCCCGAGATCGCGCGGAGGATCGACCGCGACGGCGATCGCGCGGGCGCGGACATCCGGAGGAACGCGGAGCAGGAGCGACACCGAGGGGATCTGGGGGTAGCCGGCCGGAAGCCGCGACGCGGCCCCCGGGAGCGAGATCTCGGAAAGCCGCTCGCCGAAGGCTTCACCGGTCACGATGCGGGGCTCCGCGACCGAGACCAGGACGCGGTAGCCGGTCGACGTCACCGACGTGACCCGGGTCGTGACGGCGTCCGGCTCCGCCGCGGGCGCGCGGGAGGCCGCGGCCAGCGCGGAGAGCAGCGCGACGAATGGAAGGAGACGAAAGGGGCGGCTCAAGCCTTGGGGATCCGCTCGGCTTCCTCGATCAGCATCACGGGGATGTCGTCGATCACGGGATACGCGAGGCCGCACGCCTCGCAGATCAGCCGCTCGGGGTCTTTCTCGTAGCGCAGATCCCCCTTGCACTGGGGGCAGACCAGGATGGAACGGAGCTCGTCACTGATCGGCACGCGCGGACCCCTCCACGGCCGCCGCGGGGGCGGGGCCGGTTTCCTCCAGATACACCCCCATCTTCAGGAACTTCTCCAGCCTGCGGTCGAGCAGCTCCTGAATCGGGAGCCCCAGGAGTCCCCGGACATGGCGGAGGATCGCCGCCTCGATCCGGCGCGCGGTCTCCTCGGGATCGCGGTGCGCTCCCCCGAGCGGCTCCGGAATCACCTCGTCGACGACCCTGAGCTCGAGCAGGTCGTGCGCGGTAAGGCGAAGCGCCTCGGCGGCTTGTTCCGCTTTGGTGGCGTCCTTCCAGAGGATCGCCGCGCAGCCTTCCGGGGTGATGACGGAGTAGATCGAGTTCTCCAGCATGAGGACCACGTCCCCGACCGCGATCGCGAGCGCGCCCCCGGAGCCTCCTTCCCCGATGACGATCGAGACGATCGGCACGGGCAGGTGCGCCATCTCGAGGAGGTTCCGCGCAATCGCTTCGGACTGTCCCCGCTCCTCGGCTCCGAGCCCCGGGTAGGCGCCGGGAGTATCGACGAACGTCACGATCGGGGCGCCGAGCTTCGCTCCCAGCTGCATCAGCCGAAGCGCCTTCCGGTATCCCTCCGGGTGCGCCATGCCGAAATTGCGGTGGATGTTCTCCTTGGTGTCGCGCCCCTTCTGGTGCCCGATCAGCACCATCGGGATGCCGTCGAGCGTGGCGAGCCCCGACACGATGGCCGGATCGTCCCCGAAGCGGCGATCGCCGTGGAGCTCCAGGAATCCGGGAGCGATCACGCGCAGGTAGTCGAGCGTGTAGGGGCGCCGCGGGTGGCGCGCGAGCTTCACCCGCTGCCAGCGCGTGAGCTTCGCGTAGATGTCGCGCCGCAGGCGCTCCGCCTTCCGCTCGAGCCGCTTCAGCTCTTCCTGGACCTCGACGTTCTCCGCTGTGGCGAGGCTCCGGAGGTCCTCGATCTTCCGCTCGAGCTCCACGATCGGTTTCTCGAAATCCAGCCAGGTCCCGTTCATGAGGAGGCTCCCCTCAGGAGGCGATGGCTTCGGGCGCGCCGGGCACGAGCTGGACGGCGCCCTCGCCGAGGCGCGCTTTGAGCTCCGCGATCAGCCGGTCGCTCGGATCGACCGCGATCCGCCGCGCGCGGATCTGGGTCTTGGGCTGGTCGGGCGCGGTGCGCACGAGAAAGTATACCGGGGCGAGCCCCGGGTGCCGCCCGAGGAGCTCGCGGATCGCCTCGAGGGACGTCGACTCCGGCACCCCGGTGAGGTCGAGCTGGATGCCTCCCGGTGCGCTCCCCCCCGGCTCCGCTCCCGCCGCGATCGCGCGGATCGACTGGAGGACGAGCTTCGGCTCCTCGTCCACGCGCACCGTCACGCGCGCGCGGGTCTCGATGATCGCCCCGTGGGTGAGCGCGGTCCGGTTCCGCTCGAAGAGATCCGCGAACGTCACACCTTCCACGCTTCCCGCAAAGTCCTCGAGCGTCACGAACGCCATGGGACGGCCGTTCCGGTCGGTGATCGTCTTGACCCCGGAGACCATCCCGATGAGCTGCGCTTCGGCGCCGTCCCGCATCTCGCGGATGCGGGCGGTGTCGGCGAGGCGGCGCGCCTCGATGAGCCCTCGGTAGGGGGAGAGCGGATGATCGGAGAAATAGAAGCCCAGCACTTCGCGCTCCCGCCGGAGCCGCTCGTGGAGCGACCACGGCGGCACGCTGGGAAGCGGCGGCTCGGGAGCGTAGGAGACGTGTCCGGCCCCGAAGAGCGAGACCTGATCCTTGCTCGTGCCGCGCGCGATGTCCTGCGCCCGCCCGAGCGCCCCCCCGACCGCTTCGAAGAGCTGCGCCCGGTCTCCCCCGAGCCCGTCGCAGGCGCCCGCAGCCACCAGCGACTCGAGCACGCGCTTGTTGATCGCCTTGAGGTCGACCCGGCGGCAGAGCTCTCCCAGCGACGGGAACGTCCCCTCCTGCTCGCGCGCCTTGACGACTGCCTCCACCGATCCGCGTCCGACGTTCTTCACCGCCACGAGGCCGAACCGGATCGCGTCTCCTTCCAGGGTGAATGCGGCGTGGCTCCGGTTCACGTCGGGGGGAAGCACCGCGATGCCCATGCGCCGGGCCTCCTCGACCAGCGTGACGATCCGGTCGGTATCCCCCACCTCACTCGTGAGGGCCGCGGCGAAATAGGCGGCGGGATGGTGCGCCTTCAGATACGCGCATTGGTACGACAGGAGGGCGTACGCGGCGCTGTGCGCGCGCGGGAAGCCGTACCCCGCGAACTTCTCGACGAGATCGAAGATCTCCTCCGCCTTCTTTCGGGGCACCTGGTTCTTCGCGCATCCCTCGACGAACGTCTGCTTCATCCGGGCCATCTCCTCGGGCTTCTTCTTGCCCATGGCGCGGCGCAGGAGATCCCCCTGCGCGAGCGAGAACCCCGCGAGACGGTTCGCGATCTGCATGACCTGATCCTGGTACGCGATCACTCCGTACGTGATGTTGAGGATCGGCTCGAGCACGGGATGCATGTAGGTCACCTTCTGCTTCCCGTGCTTCCGCTTCGCGAAGTCGTCCAGCATTCCGCTCTGGATCGGGCCGGGGCGGAAGAGCGCGTTGATCGCGATGATGTCCTCGAAGTTGTCCGGGAGCACCTTGCGGAGGAGCTCGCGCATGCCCGAGGACTCGAGCTGGAAGACGCCGATCGTCTGCGCCTTCGAGAGGAGCGCGTAGGTCTCCGGATCGTCGAGCGGGATCGCGTCGAGAACGACCGGCTCCCCGGTCCGCTCGCCCGCGAGGCGGACCGCGTCCTGGAGCACGGTCAGCGTCCGGAGTCCGAGGAAGTCCATCTTGAGGAGACCGATCTTCTCCAGCGACACCATATCGAACTGGGTCGTGACGTCCCCCTTGCTCGAGCGGTAGATCGGGACGTAGTCGGTGAGCTTCCCCGGGGCGATGAGCACCCCCGCGGCGTGCGTCGACGCGTGCCGCGCGAGCCCCTCGAGCGCGAGGGAGCACCGGATGAGCTTGGCGTAGAGCTCGTCCTGACGGCTCAGCGCCTTGAGCTCGGGCACGGTCTCGAGCGCGCGCGAGAGCGTCATCCCGAGCTCCCCCGGGATGAGCTTCGCCACCCGGTCCTGGTCGGCGTAGCCCATGCCGAGCGCCCGCGCCACGTCGCGCACCACGGCTCGGGCCGCCATCGTTCCAAACGTGATGATCTGGGTCACGCTGTCGCGCCCGTACTTCTCCAGCACGTACTCGATCACCCGGCCGCGGTGCTCGTCGTCGAAGTCGATGTCGATGTCGGGCATGCTGACGCGCTCCGGATTCAGGAAGCGCTCGAAGAGGAGCCGGAACTGGAGCGGATCGATGTCGGTGATGCCGAGCACGTACGAGACCAGGCTCCCCGCGGCGGAGCCGCGCCCCGGCCCGACCCCGACCCCATTGTTGCGGGCGAAGTCGATGAAGTCCCGGACGATGAGGAAGTAGCGCGCGTAGCCGACCTGGCAGATCGTGTCGAGCTCGTAGGTGAGGCGCTGCTCCATCTCCGGAGTGATCTCGGCGTAGCGGCGCGCGAGCCCGGCGCGCGCCAGGGAACGCAGGTAGCTCTCGGCGCTCTCGAACTCCGGCGGCAGCGGAAACGGCGGGAGCTGCACCCGCTCGGTGTCGAGGGTGAACTCGCACTTGTCCGCGATCGCGAGGGTGTTGGCGAGCGCGCCTGGCACCTCGCCGAAGAGCGCCGCCATCTCCTCCGCCGATTTGACGTAGACCTGGTCGGTGGCGAACCGGAACCGGTCGGGATCCTGCATGGTCGTTCCGGTCTGGATGCAGAGGAGGACCTCGTGCGCTTCCGCGTCCTCGCGCGCTAGATAGTGGCAGTCGTTGGTGGCCACGACGGGGATGCCCATCCGCTTCCCCAGCTCGATCAGCTTCCCGGCCGCCTGGCGCTCCTCCGGGATTCCGTGATCCTGCACCTCCAGGTAGTAGAACTCGGGGCCGAAGAGGTCGCGGTACCACGCGGCGGCACGCACCGCTCCTTCGTCGTCTCCCGCGAGGAGGAGCTGCGGCAGCTCCCCCTTGAGGCAGGCGCTGAGGCAGAGCAGCCCTTCCGCGTGCGCGCTCAGGAGCTCCTTGTCGATCCGCGGCTTGTAGTGGAATCCTTCGAGGTATCCCGCCGACGAGAGGCGCATGAGGTTCTTGTACCCCTCGCGATTCCGCGCGAGCAGCACGAGGTGGTGGTACGCACCCTTGCCGTCGACCGTGCGCGTCTTCTCGCTGCGCGAGCCGAGCGCGACGTAGACCTCGCACCCGAGGATCGGCTTGATCCCGGCGGCGCGCGCCGTCTCGTAGAACTCCACGGCGCCGAACAGATTGCCGTGATCGGTGAGCGCCACCGCGGGCATGCCGAGGCGCTTCACGCGATCCACGAGGCGGTCGAGGCGGCACGCGCCGTCGAGGAGCGAGTAGTCGCTGTGGTTGTGGAGATGGACGAATCCAGCGCTCATGGACCGCAGTCTACACGAGGCGCGCGGCGCGCCGCTAGATTCCGGGGGGAGCCGAGCCGGGGGTGTCCTCGTCGTCGCCGGGCCCTTGCTGGTTGTTGTCCTCGGGTGGGTATTCCTCGTCGCCGGATTCTTTTTTCCCGTGCGGCACCTGGAGCGTGTCCGAAGCCCCCTCGCCGCCGAGGCTGTCGGTCCACGACGGCAGGTGGAGTGCCGTGCACACCTGATGCGGCTCCGTGTTCGGCACGAACGCCTCGCGCATCACGTGCGGGCACTCCGGCCCCGCGCGGAGACCCGTGTCGCCGTCGATCCACACGTCGACCACGCCGGGGGGTGCCTGGAAATCGCGGGTCGGCTTGCCGCGCGTGGCGAGATCCATGAAGCGCGCCCAGATCGGCACCGCGGCCTGCGTGCCGGTCAGCCCGAGCCTTCGATTGTGATCGCATCCGACCCAGACCCCGGCGACGAGATCGGGCGTGTAGCCCACGAACCAGGCGTCGTTCTCGTCGTCCGTCGTTCCCGTCTTTCCCGCGGAAGGACGCATGAATCCGAACTCGCTCCGGACCGAGGCGGCGGTCCCGTAGATGACGGGGCCTTGCAGGAGCGTGGTCGCCATGTACGCGGTCTCCGGGCGGACCGCGCGCCGGGTCTCCCGGCGGGGACTCCAGATCAGATTGCCTCCGCGGTCGAGCACCGCACGGACCGCGGTCGGGCGCACCGCGACGCCGCAGTTCGCGATCGTGGCGTACGCGGCGGTCAGCTCGAGCGGCGTGACCTCGCTCGTCCCCAGGGCGAGCGAAGGCACCTCCCGCATGCGGCTCTCGATTCCGAGCGCCCGCGCCATCTCGATCACCTTGGCGACTCCGACCAGGAACTCGAGCCGGACCGTCGCCACGTTGAGGGAGCGGGCGAGCGCGCGGGCGACGGTCACGCGGCCGAAGTATTCGTTCTCGTAATTGCGCGGGGCCCACATGCCGTACGGGCTCGGGAAGGAGTCGGGTGTGTCCTCGAGCACGGTCGCCGCCGTGATCGGCGGCCGCCGTCCGGAGAACGGGCTGTCGAGCGCGGCGACGTACACGAACGGCTTGAACGCGGAGCCGGGCTGGCGCCGCGATTCGACCGCGCGGTTGTAGGGGCTCGTCGCGTAGTCGCGCCCGCCCACCATCGCCCGGATCGCGCCGGTCTGGGGCTCGATCGCGACCATCGCCGCCTGCGCCGGGTCCCGGTTCACGCCGCCGACGGGAGAACGCCAGTCCGCCTCGCGGGCGCCGTCGACGACGCACTTCTCGGCGGCGGCCTCGAGGCGCGGATCGAGCGTCGTGAAGACGAGGAGCCCACGCGTGCTCAGGTCGGACTCGGTGATGTCCTTGGAGAGGATCTCCCGCACGTAGTCCACGAAGTAGGGGGCGCGGGTCGTCGGGGGCGGGTTCGGGGCGAAGTGGAGCGACGTGCGGCGCGCGCGGTCGGCGTCCTTCTTCGAGATGAACCCGCACGACACCATGTCTTGCAGCACTTCGTTCCGGCGCGCCATCGCGAGCTCCGCGTCGCGGTACGGCGACATGCGGTTGGGCGCGGGGATGATCCCGGCGATCAGCGCCCCCTCGGGGAGCGTCAGCTCACCGACGTGCTTGTTGAAGTAATACAGGGATGCTTCCTCCATCCCGCACACGCTCCACGGGCCGCGCTGCCCGAGGTAGATCTGATTGAGGTAATACTCGAGGATCTGCTCCTTGGAGTACCGGAGCTCGATCATCACCGCGAGGAGCCCCTCGTGGAGCTTCCGGAGCACGGTGCGCTCCCGGGAGAGAAAGATGTTCTTGGCGAGCTGCTGGCTGATTGTGCTCCCCCCCTCGACCACGCCCCCCGCGCGCACGTTGCGCGCGGCGGCGCGTCCGATCCCGAGGAGATCGAGCCCCATGTGGTGGAAGAAGCGCCGGTCCTCGCTCGCCACCACCGCCAGCGCGACGTGGCGCGGGATGGCGGCGAGGGGTGTGTACGAGCGGCGCTCCCGGTCGCGGTCGACGAACTCGGCGAGGAGGGGTGGATCGATCCGTAGGAGGCCGCGCGAGGTGGGGCGCGAGAATCCGTTTCCGATCGACGCGACCTGGCCGTCGCGGATCTCGAGCAGGGTGCGCGCGCCGGGCTCGAGGCGATCGGGATAGAGGAACGGACGGAGGTAGATCTCGAAGATCGAGCCGCGCATCCGGTATTCCCCCGGCCGGTCGGGAACGCCGTTGGACCGCCGGTAGCGCGCGGAATCGAGCGCGAGCCGGACATCCCCGGGCTCGACCGGAACGCCTGCGCGGAGCTCGAGCCAGTCCGCGTACACCCGCGTCGGGAATTTCCAGCCCTGACCGGAATAGCGGAAGGAGGCGAGCGAGGAGAGCCGGTACCAGTCGTAGCCGAGGAAGGCGAAGACGAAGAGGAGGACGACGATCATCCATCCCAGTCGGCTTCGGGAAAGGGATCCGAATCTCCGGCGGAGCTCGGTCAGAAAACCCGGTGGGAGGCGCTTTCCGGCCGGGACGCGATCGGGATTCACAGGAACTGAGCCTACGGCCCGCCGCTACGCTCCGTCAACGACCCCGAACTCGGTCCGTCAGTGCTCGCTCAGGGCATCCTCGAGCTGGCGGAGGCGCGCGACCGAGCGCGAGTCCGCTCCTCCGGCGGGAGCGATCAGGAGGTAGTCGTGGTAGGCGCTGAGCGCTTCCTTCTGATCGGAGCGGCGTCCGGTGATCGACTGGATCGACCAGAGACAATCGGCGAGCTCACGCCGCGCAATGGCACGCTGCGGACCGACGCTCTTTCCGATGAACTCCTTCCACGTCGTACGGAGACGCCGGAGCCCGGCGAGATCTTCGTCCTGCGCCGCCGTCACCGTGGCGAGGTGCAGGCGGTCGAACGGCGTCGCGGGCTCGGCCGGAGCCGACTCGGTCGCGGGAGGCTCTTCCGGCGCGGCAGGAGTGACGGTGGATGGAGTGGCCGTGCTTCGTCCCGGGGTCGTCGTGCGCGAGCCCGGCCCCCCCGTGTGTCCCGTCTTCGTCGGAGTCGGCTCGGTGCTCCACTCGGGCTCCGTCCAAGCGCCGCCGTCTTCCTCGTCGGCGCCGACGCCGTCCGACTCGTCCGTGGGCGTGGAGGGCTCCACGACGGGCGCGCGGCGGGTGCCCGGGCCGGCGGGCGCTTTCGCGGTCGTCTTGCGCGGCGTCTCGCTGTCCTTCGTCCCCACGGACCGCTTCGAGGTCGAGGGTGGATGGGAATCGGATAGGGATCGAGCGCCTGCATCGGGCAGCGACCCGGACGGAGGAAGCACCGTGGCCGCGGTCACCTGGGGGCTGGGCGCGGGGGTCTCGGGGGCGGGAGCGGACGTCCCCTGCTCCACGCCCTCTCCGGGGGGCTCGGGTGCCGGCGCCGGGGTCGGGTCCACCGTCGGCGGCGGAGGGGTGTCCGTCGCGGGGGGGTTGGTCTGCGCCGCCGCCGAGGAGTCCCTGGCCGCGGTCGCGTGCGGCAGATACCGGTCGAATCCGACGTCGGGCTTGTCCCCGATGTGGAACGCGAACCAGGAAGCGAGCGCGAGTCCCGCGGCCCCCACGATTCCCCCGACGGTCCAGTAGAGCACGCGCGCGGGGGAGCCTTTCTTCCGAGCCGATTCCCGCCGCCGCGTGAGCGCCTCCTCCGCGAAGAAGAGGCTCCCTTCCGTAGGCTTCACCTCGCTCGGCGCATCGGCAGGCTCGAAATCCCACGACCCTTCCTCCGACTTCGCGTCCGCTTCCGCCGGTGCCGGGACCGGTGCCGGATCGACCACGGGAGATTCGGAGGACGGTGAATCCTCGGACGCGGGGGGAAGCGGTGCGGGGTGAGGCTCGGGGTCGTTGGACGGCGCGAGCGATTCGATCGCGAGCCCCGAGGCTGGAGGCTCGGCGGACGCCGCCGCGGAGGGCGCCCCGCCCGATTCCGCGCCGAAGATCCGATCGAGGCTCCAGTCCGCCTTCTCGGGGGTCGCTCCAGGCTCCCCTTCCTGCGAGCCGACCGCGCGCACGAGCTCGAGCTCGAGACGGCACCCTTCGCAGCTCGCGATGTGCTGCTCGGCGTCCTCCCGCTCCGACGGCGGCAGCGTTCCGCGAACGAGCGCTTCCATCCTGGGTTTCACCGCTGCGCAATCCATATCGACCCTATCGGAATGCGCCGGCGCCATCTTGAGCCGCCGTCGAGGGATGGCCGGACCCGGCCAGAACGCGAAAGCCGCCGGGTCGATGGGTTCGGCCCGGCGGCTTCTGGCTGTCGCTTCGTCGCTTACGCGATCAGATCAATCCGGCAGTATGGCGCCTTCCACGGGGCAAGCCTCGAGACACGCGTTGCAGCTCACGCAGTCCTCCGCCACAACGAAGAACCACCCCGTTCCCTTGGTGTTCTGCCCGTCCCCCTTCTTGATGCAGTCCACGGGGCAGACGTCCACGCAGGAGCTTTCCCCTTCGCATATGTCCTTCACGATGACGTACGCCACGATTCCTCCGGATACAAAGAGCGGATACCGTCGGGATGGGTCGGATTCTAATGGACCTGGAGCATCCGGTCCAGCGCCACACGCGCCCAGCCCTTCACCGATTCGGGCACGCGGATGGGGTTGACCACGTCTCCTTCCAGTAGACTCTCCAGCGCCCAGAGCAGATTCTGCGGGGAAATCCGGTACATGGTGGCGCAGAGGCAGAAATCCTTGGAGAGGATGCTGACCTTCTTGTCCTGATGCCGCCGGATGAGCCGGTTCACGAGATGGTACTCGGTCCCGATGGTCCAGTGGCTTCCCGCCGGCGCTTCGTCGAGCACACGGATGATGTGCTCGGTCGAGCCGACGTCGTCCGCGGCTTGGGCGACCTCGTAGGGAACCTCCGGATGAACCAGGACCCGCACCTCGGGATCCTCGGCGCGCCGGTCGCGCACGTGCCTCGGCTGGAACTGGGTGTGCACGGAGCAGCATCCCTTCCACAGGACGAGGCGGGCGCGGGAGAGATCCTCCCCGGTCAGGCCCCCCGACGGCTTCGCCGGATCCCACACGACCATCGCGTCGAGCGGTATTCCCATCCGCGCCCCGGTGTTCCGGCCCAGGTGCTCGTCGGGGAAGAAAAAGATCCGCTTCTCCCGATGGAGCGCCCACTCGAACACGGCGCGCGCGTTGGACGAGGTGCACACAGCGCCTCCCCGCTCGCCGCAGTACGCCTTGAGCTCGGCGGTGGAGTTCATGTAGGTGACCGGAATCGACGCGATCCCGAGCCGGTCGAGCGCTTCGCCCGCGGACAGCACGTCCTCGGTCGCGGCCATGTCCGCCATCGAGCATCCCGCAGCGAGGTCGGGCAGGACCACCGTCTGGTTGGGTCCGCGCAGGATGTCCGCGCTCTCCGCCATGAAGTGCACCCCGCAGAAGACCAGGAATTCCGCGTCCGTACGGTCCGCGCCGAGCCGGGCGAGCTTGAAGGAGTCGCCGGTCAGGTCGGCGTGCTCGATGATGTCGTCCCTCTGGTAGTGATGCCCCAGGATGACGAGCCTTTTCCCCAGCGCCTCCTTGGCGGCGCGGATCCGCTCGGCGAGGACGGCATCGTCCAGGCTGAGATAAGGTTCGGGTAGCGTTCGGAGAGCCATAACCGTTCATTATCGAGACACCAATTTGCCTGGGTCAAGGGGTTCCGGACCGCATCAGAACCCCTGATGGCCCAGCGCCGCGCGCGAAGAGGGCCGCCCAGGCCGAAGCGTCACAACCCGATACGGGAAAAGAACTTGACCCTGCCAGGGCTCGGCGAGACAATGGGTCGATTGCGCGCAGGTCACCCGACCCAGGAGAACGCGAACCTTTGAAGCCCGTCGTCAACGACTTCACGATCCACGTGGCCACGGTCAACGGCTCCGGAAGCCAGACCGCGAACACGACCTTGATGCGGTCGATCTTCCAGATGGGCGTGCCGGTCTCGGGGAAGAACCTCTTCCCGTCCAACATCGCCGGCCTCCCCACCTGGTTCACGATCCGCGTGAACGAGCGTGGCTACGTCGCCCGCACCCTCCGGAACGACGTTCTGGTCGCGCTGAATCCGGAGACCTCCCTCGAGGACATCGCGGCGATGGGGCCGGGCTCGATCCTGATCCTGAGCGAAGGGCTGCCGCAGCCTCCGATCCCCGCGGACCGCACGGTCTACAAGGTCCCCTTCCACAAGCTGGTCGAGCCGCTCGTCTCCGACGCCAAGCTGAGGAAGCTCGTGATCAACATGGTCTACGTCGGCGTCGTGGCGCAGCTCCTCGGGATCGAAGCCGCCGAGGTGGACCATGCGCTCGAGGCGCAGCTCGGGCGGAAGCCCAAGGCGCTCGACATGAACCGGAGCGCGGTGCGCGCCGGCGCGGAATACGCGAGGGCGAACCTCGCCCCCGCTCCGTTCCGCGTCGAGCGGCGGGACAAGACGGCGGGCAAGATCCTCATCGAAGGCAATCAGGCCGCGGCGCTCGGCGCTCTGTTCGGAGGCGTCACGTTCCTCTCGTGGTATCCGATCACCCCGTCGTCGAGCCTCGCCGAATCGCTCCAGGGCTACCTCGAGCGCTACCGCCGCGATCCCGCGACGGGACGCGCGACCTACGCCGTGATCCAGGCCGAAGACGAGATCGCCGCGATCGGCATGGTGCTCGGCGCGGGCTGGTGCGGCGCGCGCGCGATGACGACGACGTCGGGGCCGGGCATCTCGCTCATGACCGAGTTCACCGGCTTCTCGTACTACGCCGAGATTCCCGCCGTGGTGTGGGACATCCAGCGGGTGGGACCCTCGACCGGGCTTCCGACCCGCACGTCGCAGGCGGACATCCTCTCGACGGCGTTCCTGTCGCACGGAGACACGAAGCACGTGATCCTCTTCCCGGCGACTGTTCAGGACTGCTTCGAATTCGGCATGAAGGCGTTCGACCTCGCGGACCGTCTCCAAGCACCGGTGTTCGTGCTCTCCGACCTCGACCTCGGCATGAATACCTGGATGTCCGATCCGTTCCGGTATCCCGAGAAGCCGTGGGATCGGGGGAAGATCCTGTCCGCCGAGGATCTCGCGAAGATCGGAACGTTCGACCGGTACCGCGACGTGGACGGCGACGGCATACCGTACCGAACGCTGCCGGGCACCGATCATCCGCTCGCCGCCTACTTCACGCGCG
>Ga0066388_100000827_pt1 | contig 15954 bp, 14 predicted proteins | sample PanSoiMetaGPlot6_FD_64539 | JGI IMG/M metagenome (GOLD analysis project Ga0066388, IMG submission 64539) | Tropical forest soil microbial communities from Panama analyzed to predict greenhouse gas emissions - Panama Soil - Plot 6 (Hybrid Assembly) | ecosystem: Environmental > Terrestrial >... | reverse complement strand
GGCGCGGGGACGCACGTCGACCGCGGCGGGCGCCGGCGAGGGAGGGGCACTCGGTGCGCCGCAGCCGCTCGCGGCGACGAGCAGTCCCGCAACGACGTAGGCGCTGCTGGCGGCCAACGGCGCCAATGATATACTCTGCGCGCCGGTCCCCTCCTCCAGGCATGCTGCGGGTGCCGTTTCAGGGGCACCACTATCTGTGGTTTCAATCGGACCATATTCTGGGTTCTCGCTTACATGAATCTGGCGTCGTCCCCATGGGGTGGAGTTGAGGTGGAGCGGGACCGGCTCGAAGGCGTGGCGCTCGTGACCGGCGGCGGCCGCGGCATCGGCGCGGCCATCGCCCGCGAGCTGGCGGCCGCGGGCGCCCGCGTGGCCGTCCTGGCCCGCACCGCTTCCCAGCTCGAGGAGGTGGCCCGCGACGTGGGAGGGCTCCCCCTCGCGGCCGACGTGCGCGACGGTGGCCAGGTCCGAGCCGCCATCGAACGGGCGGAGGCGGAGCTCGGGGCGGTGACGCTCCTGGTCAACAATGCGGGGGCCGGCGCGGGACCCCAGCCGAGCTGGGAGGTCGAGGCCCGCGACTGGTGGCGCGTGTTCGAGGTGAACGTGCTCGGGGCCTTCCTCGCCACCCGCGTGCTGCTGCCCCGGATGATCGCGCGCGGGGGAGGACGGGTCGTGTCCGTCGGCAGCGGCGCCGGGTACGGGACCCCGCATGGAGTCCTTCCGCTCGGGTCGTGCTACGGCGCCAGCAAGGCCGCCCTCCACCGCTTCACCGAGCTGCTGGCGGCGGAAGCGGCGCCCCATGGCGTCCGTGCCTTCGTCGTCAGTCCCGGCTACGTGCGGTCGGAGATGACCCGAGGCTTCGCGGGCGACGCGCCCTGGACGTCCCCCGACCGGACGGCTCGGCTCGTGCGCGTGCTGGCCTCCGGGCGCGCCGACGCCCTCAGCGGGCGGTACATCCACACCGAGCACGACGACATCGAGGAACTCATCCGGCACGCGGCGGACGTCGTGGCCGCCGACCGCCAGGCGGTCCGGTTGCGCAAATGAGCACACCGGCCGACGGCCGCGGAGCCGCGCCGGCGACCCTCGACCTCCGATCGGGGGACATCGTCGAAGTCCGCAGCGCCCGGGAGATACTCGCGACGCTCGACGACAGGGCGGCGCTGGACACGCTGCCCTTCATGCCCGAGATGCTCCGCTTCAGCGGCCAGCGCTTCCGCGTCTCCCGGCGCGCCGACAAGACGTGCGACACGATCCACCAGACGGGGGGCCGGCGCATGAAGGCGACGGTGCACCTCGACGACCTGCGCTGCGACGGCGAAGCCCACGGGGGCTGCCAGGCGGGTTGCCTGCTGTTCTGGAAGGAGGCGTGGCTGAGGCGTATCCCCTCCGACGCCACGGCGGCGGCGCCGGCCCCGCCCTCGGCGGTGACCACGGGCGACGCACGGGAGCCGTCCGCGCGGGCCCGGCTGGACGCCGCGGCGCGCGGGGTCGAGGAGGACGGCGAGCGATTCTTCTGCCAGGCGACGGAGCTGCTGGGGGCCAGCGCGCCCCTGCCCTGGTGGGACCCGCGCCAGTACCTGCGGGACCTCTTCACCGGCAACGTGTCCGCGGGCCAGTTCGTTCGGGGCGCGTCGTACGCCGGGTGGGGCATCCTGAGACGGCACGCCGACCGGCTGTACAGCGCCGCCTACGTCGTGTACACGCGCCTGCGCCGCCGCCCAGCCGGACGCCCCGACGACGGCCCGGCGGCCCGCGCGGCCCCCCCGGCGGCGGCCCCGGCCGGCGCCACCCCCGCGCCGCTCGACCTCCGCCCGGGCGAGCGCGTCAAGGTCCGGCCCCGCGCGGAGATCCAGGCCACCCTCGACCGGAACTCCCGGAACCGCGGCCTGTACTACGACCGGGAGATGTGGCGCTACTCGGGCGGGACGTACCGCGTGCTCCGGCGCGTCGAGCGGATCATCGACGAGAGGACGGGCCGGATGGTGAAGTTCCGCACCGCCTGCGTCGTCCTCGACGGGGTCGTGTGCTCGGGCGAGCGCAGCCCCCGGCGGCTGTTCTGCCCGCGAGGCATCTTCTCCTTCTGGAGGGAGAGTTGGCTGCATCGGATCGACTGAGCCCCGACGTGTCGATGGCCGCGGGCGGAGCCGCGAAGGCGGAGCCCCGCCCGGCCCCCCCGCGCGAGTTCACGATCTCCGACGCGCCGAGTCTGCTCGATTCCGCCCGCGAGCTGTGGGCGTACCGAGAGCTGTTCTTCTTCCTGGCCTGGCGCGACATCACCATCCGCTACCGGCAGACCCTCCTCGGCGCGGCGTGGGCCGTTCTCCAGCCCCTGGTGACGATGGTGGTGTTCAGCGTGCTGTTCGGAACGGTGGTGAAGGTGCCCACCAACGGCATTCCGACTCCGATCTTCTACTTCGGCGCGCTGCTGCCCTGGATCTACTTCTCCACCACCATCGCCGCGGCGGGCAACAGCCTTCTCGTCAACGCCCCCCTCATCAAGAAGGTGTACTTCCCCCGCATCGTGCTGCCCGCCTCGGCGGCGCTGATCGGGCTGGTGGACTTCGCGATCGGCGTGGTGATCCTGATGCTGATGATGGGCTGGTACGGCGTGCTGAGCGGGCGGCTGCTCCTCTGGCTTCCCCTCACTGGCCTCCTCGGCCTGTTCAGCCTCGCCGTGGGGGCCTTCCTGGCCGCCCTCAACGTCAAGTACCGCGACGTGAAGCACGCGATCCCCTTCGTGGTGCAGATCTGGCTCTTCCTCACCCCCGTGATCTATCCGACCTCGGCGATGCCCTGCCGGTTCAAGCTGCTCATCTCGCTGAACCCTTTGAGCGGCATCATCGAGGCCTTCCGGGCGGCCACCATGCCCTCCGCCGCTCTCGACTGGCCGAGCCTGGGGGTCTCGTCGGCGCTGACCCTGGCGGCGCTCGCCCTGAGCCTCGCCTACTTCCGCCGGGCGGAAGGCAAGTTCGTCGACATCGTCTGAGCGAGGAGTGCCCACGCAGTGACCACCGCGATCGCCGTCGAGGAGCTGGCCAAGGAATACCAGCTCGGACACTCCCGGGGGACGACCATGCTCCGGGAGGCGCTCGTCCAGCTCGTCCGCCGGCGGTCCCGGGCTCCGGACGACGGCGACGACGCCACGCTGTGGGCCCTGCGCGACGTGTCCTTCGAGATCGCGACCGGCGAGGTCGTGGGCATCGTGGGCCGCAACGGCGCCGGCAAGAGCACGCTGCTGAAGATCCTGTCGCGGATCACCCAGCCGACCTCGGGCCGCGCGCGCGTGCGGGGCCGGGTGGCCTCCCTGCTGGAGGTGGGCACCGGATTCCACGAGGAGCTGACCGGCCGGGAGAACGTCTACCTGAGCGGCTGCCTCCTGGGCATGCCGAAGAAGCGGATCGACGCCCGCTTGGACGCGATCGTGGCGTTCGCGGAGGTGGCGCGCTTCCTGGACACGCCGATCAAGCACTACTCGAGCGGCATGAGGCTCCGGCTCGGCTTCGCGGTGGCGGCCAACCTCGAGTCGGACATCCTGCTCGTCGACGAGGTGCTGGCGGTGGGTGACGGCGAGTTCCAGCGGAAGTGCCTCCAGGCGATGGGCGACCTGCATACCACCGGCCGCACCGTGCTGTTCGTCTCCCACAACCTGGCGGCGGTCGAGAGCCTCTGCACGCGGGCCATCTGGATCGACCGGGGACACGTCCGCGAGGACGGGCCGCCGAAGGAGGTCATCCAGTCCTACATGTCCACCTTCGTCCGGTCGGAGGAGAGCACGAGCGACCTGCGGGAGGTCCCCGACCGGCACGGCAGCGGCGACATCCGCTTCACGAGGATCGAGTTCCTCGACGCCGACGCCCACGCGCCGGCCTCGGTCCGGAGCGGCGACAGCTTCGTCGTCCGCCTGGGATTCGTGGCGAGGCGCGAGATCGTCCAGCCCATCTTCGGGCTCGAGGTGCACACGTCGCTGGGCACGATGATCGCCCAGATCCACACCTACAACAGCGGATACGACATCCCGCTGCTCGCGCCCGGGCCCGGGCACATCGACGTCCGGATCGACGACCTCAACCTGCTGCCCGGCAGCTACTCCCTCTCGCTGTTCGCCGCGAACTACGGCGACATCTACCACGACGTCCTGCCCCACTGCGCCCGGCTGGACGTCGAGTCCTCGACCCGTTACGGGCTGATGCGGGGGATCACCAAGAGCCCGATCGTGGCCCTGCCCTGCCGCTGGACGCACGGGCCGGGCTGACGCCGCCCCTCACCTCCGGCGAACGCGCCGGGCCAGCCCGACGACGCGAGGGCCCGCCAGGCCCATGGCGAGGCACCGGACCGCCTCCCCCGAGAGGCCGTACCGCAGGCGCTCGCGGAACGCCGCCCACGCTTCCCCGCGCCTCCCCTCGGCCGCGCACGCTTCGATGAGGCTGGACCAGGTGTCGGCCTTCGCCCGGCGCAGGCCGGGAAGCAGGTCGGCCCGGCCCTCCCGGCGGGCGGTCTCCTCGCACACCTCCAGGGCCTTCAGGCGCCGCGGGGCGAAGCGCCGCATCTCCGCGGTGATGCTGCCGCTCCCCTTGTGGCGCTCGACCAGCACCTCGGTCGTGTAGGCGAAGCGCATCCCGAGGACGGCCGCCCGCCACCACATCTCGAGGTCCTCGGGGCCGCTCAGGTCCTCGCGGAAGTTGCCCGCCCGCGCGAAGACGCTCCTCCGCAGGGCCACGGTGGACGAGGTGCTGATGAAGTTGCGCTGGACGAGCGTCTCCGCCGCCCCTCCATCGATCGCCCACCAGTCCGGGCCGAGCGGCGACACGGACAGCCGTCCGAACTCGTTCGCCACCATCTGGAAGCCGCGCTCCCGGGTGCCGCGCAGGTAGTTCACGTCCTCGTGATCGGAAAACACGAGATCGACCTGGGGGTAGCGCTCGAGCGCCCCCACCACCTTGGCCAGCTTTCCCGGCTTCCAGACGTCGTCCGAGTCGAGGAAGGCGACGAGGTCTCCCCGGGACTCGGCGACACCCGCGTGGCGGGCCGCGCCGATCCCCCGGTTGCGCTCGAAGCGGACGCAGCGGAGCCGGGGGTCCGAGATCCGCGCGAGCACCTCCCTCGTGTCGTCCTCCGAGCCGTCGTCGACGACGAGCAGCTCGAGGTCGGCGAAGTCCTGGCTCAAGACCGACGCCACGGCCCGCGGAACGTCGTGGGCACGGTTGTACGTCGGAATGATGACGGAGACGGAGACGGGGACGGAGGCAACGCCCGGCTTCACCCCTGCCTGGCTCACCGCTCAGCGCCGCCTTCCCCGCTCGGGGCCCGCAGCAGGCGCCCGACGGGACTCCCGATCTTCCGGGTCGTCTCGACCGCGAGGTGCCACAGCAGGGTCGGCCAGTGCACCTCCAGGCCCGACCTCTCGAGGCCGGCGCGCTGGTAGTTCCAGAAGGCCTTCCGGTCGCGTCGGAGGAGGCCCCGGGCCAGCCGGGCGTAGAAGCGGGCTTCCACCCGCCGCCGGCACGCCGCGAGCTCCTCGGCGGTCAGGAACCCGGGCCCGTACTTGTGCACGATGATGTACTTGTCGAGGGAAGCGGGGCTGAAGTCGCGCACTGAGCCCATGATCGAGTCCGGCTGTGTCCGCCAGAAAGACAGTACCTGATGCACGAACCCGAAATCGGCCTGCCGCAGGATTTCGTAGCACGCCTCCGTATCGGCGTGCAGGCTCGCTTCGGGGTAGAAGGGATCCCGCGCGCGGACGAGGTCGGCCCGGTAGAGGACGGTGGTCGGGGTGCCGAACAGGAACAGGCCGTTCGTGAGATGCACGCGGCCGATCTCGCGGCCGGAGACGCGGGGGCTCGGGTAGGGGAGGCCGACGCCGACCACCTCCTTCCCCCTCAGCGCGAACGAGCTGACGATCCCGACGGTGGGATGGCTCTCCGCGACGGCCACGAGCTCCGAGACGCAGCGGGGAAAGATCCAGTCGTCGGCCTGCACGATCTTGCAGTAGCGGCTCTGGGGCGAGATCTGGCGCAGGGCGAAGTTGTAGTGCGGGAGCTGCGGGCAGAATTCCGGCGGCCGGACGATCCGGATTCGCGAGTCGGCGGCCGCGTAGCGGTGGGCGATGTCGGCGGAGCCGTCCTTGCTCCAGTTGTCCGAGATGACGTATTCCCACCGCGGGTAGTCCTGGGCCAGAACGCTCTCGATGCACTCCGCCAGGTACTCGGCGGTGTTGTAGACCGGCGTCACCACGCTGACGAGCGGCGCCGGTCCCGCCGGCGGGCCGGCGCTCATGGTCCCGCCGGATGGCAGGTCGCCAGCCGCGCGAGCGCGGCCAACACCCCGTCGATCACGGCCAGGTCCTCGGGGGTCGGATGGGGCGCGCCGACCCGGGGGAGGAGCCGCTCCCTCAGCTCGGTCGCCGGCCAGGTCGTCACCGCCGCCGCCTTCGGGATCGGCAGCGGGGCATCGGCGGTCGAGGTGACGCCCAGCTCCGGTGAGGCGCAGTTGCCCGAGACCCAGATCCGGGGCGGAGGAGCGCCCGGGTCCACCTTGACGCCGAGGCCGGAATCCATCTTGGGGGGAACCGCGACGAAGGCGTTGTTCACGACGTTCCCCGAAGGGGCGCCCGGCGGGTCGGCGGGCGCCCCGCCCGCCCAGAAGAGCGTCCCGTACCCGTCCTGGTGGATGGGGTCCAGGCGCAGCGTCCAGTCGTGAACCACGTTGTTGACGAAGTCGACGGTCCGGAGGTCGCCCTTGAGCTGCGGGTTGCGCTCGCCGTTCTTCGACCAGACGTTGTGGTGCAGGCTGATCCGCTGGCGGGTCCCGTACTTGATCAGCATCGTGTAGGGGTTCCCGTAGAACAGCGACCACTGCACGGTCACGTCACGGACCGAATGGGTCATGTCCACGGTCCCGTCGGCGGCGCTGATGAAGGTGCAGTGGTCGACCGCGACGTTGTAGATCTCGGCGTCCTCCGCATCGAGCCCGAAGAGATCGTCGCCGCCGCTCACGTCACCGCTGCCCGGCCAGAATCCCTCGAAGCGGATGCCGCGCACGATCACGTCGTGGACGGGCGCCTTGGGCTGGGCTTCGATCCCGAAGCCGTTCCGGGCCCAGGTCTGCTTGATCGTGACCCCCGGCGCGGGGGCGGTGGCGCCGTCGATCGTGAGGTAGCTGCGGCTGACGTGCGTGCCCTGGGGGAGGATGAACGTGCCGCCGATGTTGAAGACGATCGTGCGCGGACCCCGCTGGCCGTCGATGCAGGCGAAGAGGGATCCCGCGCCGGTGGAGGCGGTCGTCGTCACCCGGCAGGTGTCGCCCCCCGCGCCTCCGACCGCCGCCTTCCCGAACCCTTCCACCTGGGCCCCCGCCGGCGTCGCGATCGTCAGGACGCCGAGCAGCATCAGCTTCCGCATGTCTCCTCCGTCGACGCTCACCGCGCCACGATAGCGTACAGCCGGAAGGCCGGCGCCCACAGGAACGAGACCGGCAGCACCTCGAGGATCTGCCCGATCGCCGCGAAACCGCGGTGGCGTACTCCGGCCGCCTCCACCGTCAGCTCTCCGCCCGCCGGACCGCGCCCCGCCGACGCCGGCGGGGGGAAGTCGAGGATGCCGAGCCAATCGAGCCGGCGGGCCGCCGCCATCCACCCCGGTGGGCGGTCTCCGCCCTCCCAGACGACGGCCCGCGACGCCGGAGCCGCCTCCAGGAAGAACAGGTACGCCGTCAGGGTCGTGAAGCCGAACACGAACAGCTCCAGCCGGTCCATCGGGGTGCCTTTCACCAGGAGAACGATCGCGCAGTGGAACACGAACCCGGCGAGGAAGACCGCCGGGCGGACCCTCTTCACCCACAGGCCCAGGCCCAGGAAGTACTCGGTCGCGATCACGACCACGGCCATCGCCTGGAAGGACGGGGCCGGCCAGCGCGACGGGAAAGGCACGGCGAGGGAGTTGTGGAGGATGGAGCCCGACAGGAAGTTGAAGTTCACCTTGGCGGTCGCCGTGAACAGGTAGATCAGGGAGAGCTGGATCCTGGCCAGCACGATCGGCCACGCGGGAGCGCGACCCTCGGGGTCTCCGGGGCGCGGCGTCCCTCCGCCGGCCAGGGTCAGGAGCAGCGTGAGCAGCCCGACGACGTACAGGTAGCCGGCGTAGGTGGACTGGTCCACCGCGAACACGTAGGCGACGAAGGCGACCATCGCGAGCCCGCACGGCCGGACGCCGGCGCCCGACGCGAAGCCGAGCGCGGCCAGCGACCACAGGACCATGAGCGGGACGACGTGCCCGGGGCGCAGGTCGGGAACCCACTCGAAGTCCCGCGCACGGACGACCGACGGCTCGAAGAGCGCGTCGAGATGATGGCGGACGACCGGGCCGGCGACGAGCGCCAGCAGGCCGACGGAGACCCGCGCCACCGCCACGGGGCGGCGGGACGTCGTATTCCGGATGAAGCGGAGCATGGACGGGCTCCTAGCGCGGCCCGCCGTCCTGACAGGCGTGTCGGGACGGGATCGACGACGTATCCGAGTAGGTGAGGATCGCGACCGCCGACGGCAGCGCGCGGCAGAGATGAGGCGGGACGAAGCGCTCCGCGTCCACGGAGAGCTGCGTCACGGTGGCGAGGGGGCCGTGCGCCTGGGCGAGCTGCCGGAGCGTCCAGATCCGGCCGTCGGGCATCTCCACGAGGAACGTCAGCGGCCGGGCGACGCAGGCGTACATCTTCCACGAGAACCGCGAGAAGTGGGGATCGAGGAGGCCCTCCAGGGGCACGATCACCTGGACGGCGAGGTATCCCACGAAGAAGGCGGCGGACCACACGTCCCGCGCGGACCAGCGGGGATCCGCCGGCGGCGATGCCCGGTCCGGGGAAACCGTCATGCCTCCCCCGCCTCCGTTGCCCGCCATGAAGCTTCTAACATACGCTCTCCCGCGTGGCGGGCGTCCTCTTCGTGCGGGACACGAACGCCGAGCGCCGGCGGCGGGCGATGGGCGCCGCCGAAGCCGCCCTGGCCGAGCTCGGCCGGCTGACCATCGGGTCCCTCGAGCTCGGCGACGTCGGCGCGGTATGGGGCGCCCGCGCGGGGGCGCCCGTCCAACATCTCTCGGACGGGTCCCGCGCGACGCTTCTCCTGGGCGACGTGATCGCCGGGCCGGGGCCGGCCCGGCTCGCGCCCCGAGAGTACGACGCGGCCGAGGACCCCGGAGACATCCCGCCGCCGTTCGACGGCTACCACCTCTCCGCGACGTTCGACCGCCACGGCTCGCTGACCATCGCCACCGACGTCCTGGGCCTTTTCCCCGTCTACCACGGCTCGGCGGGAGGGACGGTGCTCGCGGCCTCTCACCTGCCGCTGCTCCGGGCCCACGAGTCGTTCCGGCCCGCGCTCGACCCCGCGGGCCTGATCGGTCTCCTGCTGACGCGCGGTCTCGTCGAGGGCCGGACGCTCTACCGCGGAGTGAGGCGCCTGGCCTCCGGGCACGTCCTGCGCGCCCGTCCGGGCCGCGAGCCGGCGGAGGTGCGTCACTACCGCGTGCCGGTGTCGGCGATCCATCACGACTTTCCCTTCCCGGAGGCCGTGCATCGGCTCCACGACGCGCTCGTCGCCGCCTGCCGGCGCCACGTCCCGGCCGGCCCGGCCACCCTGATGCTTTCCGGAGGGCTCGACTCCCGGCTCCTCGCCGGGCTCCTCGCGCGGCAGGGAGTGCCCGCCGGCGCCCTGACGCTCGGAGACCCGAGCGACATCGAGTACGCCTGCGCGAGGGCGGTCGCGGAAGAGCTGCGCCTGCCGCACACTCTCGTGCCGGAAGGCGCGCGGCCGTTCCCGCTCGAGCGGAGGATCCGGTGGGACGGCGTGACGTCGAGCCTGGCCATCGAGGAGGGCGACCTCGGGGCCGCGGTGGAGGCTTTCCCCTCGCCCCTCGTCACGGGCTACCTGATGGACGCCGTGGTGGGCGGAAGCCACATCGACTGGGCCTACGATGCCGAGGCCCGCCGGTGCGGCTACGATCGCTTCTTCGCGCGCGTGAACGCCTACGGACTGTCCGTGGAGGCTCTCCGCCGGCTGCTGCGGCCGGAGTGGTCGGCGGACTGCCTTCCGTCCGTGCTCGACGCGATTCGCCGGAGCTACGAATCGGGAGGGGGCGGTGAGCTGTCGCGGGCCTGGCAGTTCGACCTCGCCCACCGCCAGCGCTACTGGGTCGGCCAGGTCCTGCCCACCGTCGCCTTCGGGGCATGGCCGTGCCTGCCCGCCGTCGACCGGGAGGTCCTGGCGGTGGCCGGGGGCCTGCCCCTGGGACTTCTCGCCGGCCGCCGGCTCGAGATCGAGGTCCTGAAGCGCTTCTACCCGCGGCTGGCCGCGCTGCCCCTCGACCGCAACGCCTTCGACACGACGCCGCTCGTCCCGGGAGCCTCGGACCTCGTGCGGAAGGCGCTGTCGAGGCGGCTGCGTCGACTGCGGGAGCGCGTGGGACTGCCGGGGCGCGAGCGCCGCTTCTACTATCGGACCCACGACTTCAACTCCCCCCGCTGGCGCGAGGTGAGGCGCGCCGCCGAGCCCGCCCGCGAGATCGCCCATTCGGTTTTCGACCGGCGCGAGTACGACGAGCTCCTCCCGCCGCCGGACTCGCGCTGGCCGGGCGACGATCCCATCGTCGATTCCGCCCGCCTCAAGACCCTCCTCGGCGTCGCGCTGTGGCTGCGGCAGGAGCTCGCCGGGGAGCCGGCCTTTCTCGATCACGCGGCGCTCAGGGCCGCCCCTACGGGCTCGCCTTGACGTACCGGACCACGTGGGGCTGGAGGTGGGCGATCCCGCGGACGTCGCCGGCCGCGGTCACGTAGAACGTGGCGGCCCGCGGGCGCTCGTCGTAGGTGTGCTCGGTGTCGTAGCGGTACAGGGACGCGCCGAACTGGAACGTGCCCGGCGCGAGGTTCACGGTCATCTCGAGGGTCGTCTCGAAGGTCTCCCCCGCCTCCAGGTCGAACGGCGGCTCGCCCAGGCGCTGGGTCGAGGTGTTGAAGACGAGATACTGCTCCTCGTCGACGCACTCCACGACCACCGCCAGCTTCTCGCAGCGGCGGCGCGCCCGTACCTCGACGTCGAGGAACATCTTCTCGCCGGACTCGAAGCGGAGCGTCTCCCCCGCGCGGCCCCGGAGGGTGACGCGGGAGAGTGAGGCGTCCTCACCGGTGGCGGCGTCCGGGCCCCTCGCCGCGTCGCGCTCCAGGTAGGCGCGGATCACCTCGGCGGTCGGCCCCCGCGCCGCCACCGCGCCCCGGTCCATCAGCATCGCCCGCGGGCACAGGCTGGTCACGGCGTGGAGGTTGTGGGACACGAACACCACCGTCGAGCCGCCCGTCACCACCGACCGCATCTTCGCCAGGCCCTTCTGCTGGAAGAGCCGGTCTCCGACGCTGAGGACCTCGTCCACCACCAGGATCTCGGGCTCGACGTGGACGGCCACCGCGAAGCCGAGGCGGGCGTACATCCCGGAGGAGTAGCGCTTGACGGGCGTGTCGATGAACTCCTCGAGCCCCGAGAAGTCGACGATGGCGTCGAACCTGCGCCGGACCTCCTCGCGCGTCATGCCCAGGATCGTGCCGTTGAGAAAGATGTTCTCGCGTCCGGTGAGGTCCTCGTGGAACCCGGCCCCGACCTCGATCAGGGCGGAGAGCCGCCCTTCCACTTCCACCGAGCCGCGGGTCGGCTTCATCACGCCGGACAGGTGTTTCAGGAGCGTGCTCTTTCCCGAGCCGTTGGGCCCGATGATCCCGAACGCCTCCCCCCGGGCCACCTCGAACGACACGTCGCGCAGGGCCCAGAACTCGCGCTCGCCGAGCTCCTCCCTCTCGCCCCCGAAAGTGCCGCGGGCGAGCGCGGGCACGAAGTCGCGGAGGGTGTCGTACATCTCCCCCTTGCGGAACTTCTTGTACAGGTTCCGGGCCCGGATCGGGGTGGCCTCCGCCACTAGATCCTCTCCGCGAACTTGGGCTCGAGGCGATGGAAGGCCGTCGGCGCGAGAAAGCCGAGGGTCACGGAGACGACGGCGCAGTAGAGCGTCCAGTCGAGCGACGGCGGGCGGTCCTCGATCACGCTCGCCCGCAGGCCCTCCAGGATCGGGGCCACCGGGTTGAGCATCAGCAGGCTCCCGCGGCGGCCGAACATCTCGACGTCGTAGAAGACGGGCGTGAAGAAGATCGCGAACGTGAGGACGACCTCGACGAGGTACTTGACGTCCCGGAAGAAGAGGTTCGCCGCCGAGAGGAGCAGGGCGAGACCCGTGGTCAGCACGAACAGGAGGCCCAGCAGCACGGGCACCCAGAGCACGTGGATTCCCAGGTGGCCGGGGCCCGCCGCGAGCAGCACGATCAGGACCGGCGAGGCGACCAGGAAGTCGAACAGCTGCGAGAGCACCGCGGAGACGGGGAACACGGAGCGCGGGAAGGCGATCTTCGTGACGAGGTTCGCGTTGGCGGCCAGGCTCGTGGTGCCGAATCGGAGGGAGGCCACGAAGAACGACCACGGGAGGGCCTTCAGGGCCACCGCCGCGATCTGGGACGGCGCCACCGGCCGGCCCGACACGCTCGACAAGCCGACCCTCACCAGCACCCCCGCCCCCACGATCAGCAGCGGCATCAGGAGGGCCCACAGGAAGCCCATCACCGACTGCCGGTACTTGATGCTGATGTCCCGCCAGGTGAGCATGTAGAGGAGGTCGCGGTGCCGGCGGAGGTCCCGCAGCAGCCTAAGCATCGCGACGGCGCCGGGCCGAAGCACCCACGAGGGGCTTCCGCTCAGCGCTTCCAGACCTGCCAGGGCGTCTTCCCCTGGGCCACGAGCTCGTCGAAGTATTGCTTGTCCTTGAACGTGTCCATGCTTCGCCAGAAGCCGTCGAACGGATGGGCCACGAGCTGGCGCTCGCGGGCGAGCCGCTCGAAAGGCGCCAGGACGAGCTCCTCCCCCTCGCACATGTAATCGAATATCTCCCGGCGGAAGGCGAAGAATCCGCCGTTGATGCGGATGGCGGACTGCGCGACCGCCTCCAGGCGGACGACGTGCTGGTCGGCGTCCGTCTGCACGATGTGGAAGGTATGGGGCACGGAGACGCTCACGAAACAGGCGATCTTGCCGCGCGCCTTGAACTGGTCGACGTAGGAGTGGAGGTCGAGGTCGGAGAGCCCGTCCGCGTAGTTGGCGAGGAAGGTCTCCTCGCCCTCGAGGTGGGGCCGGACGCACCGCAGGCGCTGGCCCACGTTCGCGTCGAGTCCCGTGTCCACGAACGTGATGCGCCAGTCGTGGATGTCCCGCTTCAGGAGCTCGATCCGGCGTCCTCCGTCGGTCAGGACGAAGTCGTTGGAGACGCACTCGTCGTACTTGAGAAAATAGTCCTTGATCGCGTTCGCGCCGTGGCCGAGGCAGAGAATGAAGTCTTTGTGACCGAAATACGCATAGTAGTTCATCAAATGCCAGAGGATCGGCCGGGGACCGATCTCGACGAGCGGCTTGGGTATGCGCTCGGAGTAGTCGCGCAGGCGCATCCCCTGGCCGCCGCAGAACAGAACGACCTTCATCGCAGCTCCTGATCTCGTGCCCGCGCCAAGAAGGGGGGCCCTGGTGTCGAGGGAGGGTGTGAGGCGGGTCATTCTGATGGGACCCGCATCGAGTGTCAATCCCTCCCGGCTCGTTCCGGTCGGCGCAAGCATAGCCGGCCGGGCGCGCACGATCCACTCCGCGGCGTGAGATCCGATAACCGAACGGCGCGGCGGTCGAATTCTGTATCGCGCATGAAAGCGCGTTCGGACGAGGGTGTGCGCGCGTTCATTGCTTTGCGCACCAATCCATGACATCGAGGTGACGGATACGAATTCGAAAGTCGCTGCATTTTGCTTGACAGACGGCGAGCAAACCTCTAGAAAGGAGCCTCCCTCCGAACTCGGACGACGGACGCTTCGATCGCGGTCCCTGTCCGGGTGGTCGACCGTAGTTCAAACGCATCGTGGGCAGCCGTTGCGTTTCTTAAGACCAGGCCCATCGGTGAGCCGCTGACACCTCGCAAGAGGGGGAAGGGTTCGGCACCGTGGACAGTGGTGGTATCGGCAGGATGCACGGAATCGTCTTGGCGGGCAGCTTCGCGTGGAGTGACTCGCGGCTCGATCGGCTGCGGGCGCGCCCGCTGTTGCCCGTGGCGCTCCAGCCGCTGATCTCGTACACTTTCCGCTGGCTCCAGCAGTCGGGTGTCGAGGACGCGGTCGTCTGCCTGAACCAGGCCTCCCGCTCCGTGCGGGCCGCGGTCGAGGGCGACGGGCACGGCCTGCGGCTCGCCGTCCACGAGGACCTGCTGCCGCGCGGGCCCGCGGGGTGCGCCCGCGACGCCGGGCTGGCCAGCGATGCCGACACCTTCGTGATCGCCGACAGCTGCGCGATCCCCACCGTCGACCTCGCCGACGTCCTGGTGACCCACCGGGCCTCGGGGGCGATCGCCACCGTCGTCGTCGAGCGTGAGCAGCCGCGGGAATGGTCCCATCGTCCCTCCGTCCCGAGCGGGATGTTCGTGTTCGAGCGGCGGGCCCTCGAGCTCGTGCCCGAGAAGGGGTTCCAGGACATCAAGGAGAACCTGATCCCCCGGCTGTACCAGGCCGGGGAGCACGTGGCCGCTCACGTGGCGCGGGTCCGGACGATCCGCGTGCGCAACGCGAAGACCTACGTCGACGCGAACTACATGACGCTGGCCGGCATGCTCCAGCGGGGCGTCGTCCCCCGGGACTTCGTGCTCTCCGGCGACGCGCTCATCCACAAGAGCGCCCAGGTCGATCCCGGCTCCCGCATCCTGGGCCCCGTCCTCGTCGGACCCGACTGCCGGATCATGCCGCGGGCGACGGTGGTCGGTCCCTCGGTGCTCGGGGCGGGGACCGCCGTCGCCTTCGACGCCGTCCTCTCGCGGAGCCTCGCCTGGGAGTCGTGTGTCGTGGGCCCCCGCTCCGTCGTGGACGGATGCGTGCTGGCCGACAACGTCGTGGTCGAGTCGAACGCGCACCTGTGCGGCGAGATCCGGGTGCCCGCGCCGCGGACCGTGATCCTGCCGCGGACGCGCGCGGAGCGGACCCGGACCCGGTCGCCGTTCGGCCTGTGGCCACGGCCGGAGACGCGTTGACGATCTACCCGATCCTCCTCGACTCCCGGCCGGCCTTCGTCGACGGCGCCGCGACGGGCTCGCTCCTGCTCACGCCGCTCGGGGAGGGGACCGTCCTGGGCCATCTCCGCTCCCGGCTGCGGGCGGTGACGCCCCAGCCTCCGGTGGTCTTCGCCGGCCAGGACGAGGTCGCCTCGCCCTACCGCGCGGCCATCCACGAGGCCGACTCTTCGATTCCCGCCGTCCTGGGCCGGGCGGACTTCCGCGCCCGGCTGGAGAAGTTCGAGCCCTCGGACTGGTTGCTGGTGGTCGATCCGGTCTGCTTCCCGGCCAACGGCCTGGTGCCGGAGTCGCTCCTGCGGCATCCGATGGCCGACCCGCGCTGGACCCGCCACCTCGTCGCCCTGGAAAAGAGCGCCGACGGCACCCGCGAGTGCGTCGAGTTCGACGCCCAGGGTCGCGTCCGGGGCATCCAGCGCTTCTACGATACGGTGACCTGGCCCTTCACGGCCGGCGTCTCCTGCTCGCTGCTCCCCGCGTCCTGCACCCTGCTCGGCGACGGGCTCCCCTGGACCTCCCTGACGGAGCTGCGCAACGCGCTCGCCGCGCGGGGCATCCTGAGCCGCGACCTTCCCATCTCCGACGCGGTGATGAACCTCGGCCTCGAGGAGGAGATGCTGGCGGTCAGCGAGCGGTTCATCCTGCAGGCCATGGCCCGGGCGGACGGCGCGTCCGCCTCCCACGGCGTCCTGTACGTCGGCGGCCGGCACGAGGTCCACCGCTCGGCGCGCCTCGTCGGGCCCGTGATCCTGCAGAGCGGGGCGGTCGTGGAGGAGGGCGC
>Ga0066388_100000826_pt1 | contig 15955 bp, 14 predicted proteins | sample PanSoiMetaGPlot6_FD_64539 | JGI IMG/M metagenome (GOLD analysis project Ga0066388, IMG submission 64539) | Tropical forest soil microbial communities from Panama analyzed to predict greenhouse gas emissions - Panama Soil - Plot 6 (Hybrid Assembly) | ecosystem: Environmental > Terrestrial >... | reverse complement strand
GGAATGTTGAACGATGGCACGCGGCATCGACCCGGAAAAGCTGATCTATCTGCTGTAAGGCTACTTTTGGTTGACGCCAGGTGTCGGGAAGCGACGCACCTCTGGAAAACCTCGATTTTTCGTGCTATTTTATCTATGTGATTTGAGGACGGGGTCTGACACCCTCCTGCTTCCCCAGTGCTTCCCCGAGAATCCAGATATATGAAGCTCGACGCCAAGACCATCGACGCCCTCAAGCTCGACGGGCGTAAGGACGCAATCTTTTTCGACGATCAGCTACCGGGCTTTGGCTATCGACTGCGCAAAGGCGCAGGCGACAAGTTGTTGCGCAGCTTCATTGCACAGTATCGCATCGCTGGCGGCACTCGCCGCGTGCTGTTGGGCTCAGGCGATGTACTCACCGCCGAGAAAGCGCGTCAGGCCGCAAAGAAGGTGCTGGCCAAGGTGGCGCTGGGCGATGACCCGCAAGCCGAGCGCGTCGAGCGCCGCTCCAAAGACCGAACGACGATGCAGTCGGTGATCGCGGAATATTTGACGGTGAAACCCGAGCAAGTGCGTCCCAAAACCATGTCGGAAATCGTCCGCTACCTGACCGGTGCCCGCTATTTCGGTGCTCTGCACCGGCTGCCGCTCGACAAGGTGAGCCGCAAGGACGTTGCCAGCGCGCTGCTTGCGATCAGCCGGGAACGCGGCAACACGACGGCCACCCTCGCCCGCACGGCGCTCTCCTCATTCTTCTCATGGTCAATGCAAATGGGGCTGGCCGAGAGCAACCCGGTGATTGGCACCGTGCGCTACGAGGTCAAGACGCGCGAGCGTGTGCTCGATGATGGTGAACTAGCTGCGATCTGGAAGGCGTGTGGCGATGATGACTTTGGTAAAGTCATAAAACTACTGATCTTGACTGCCGCGCGCCGCACGGAAGTTGGTGGCATGCGCTGGTCGGAGATCGATTTCGAACGCGGCACTTGGACGATCCCGAAGGAGCGCAGTAAGAATGGGCGCGCCCACACGCTGCCGCTGATGTCGGAAGCGATGGGGATCATTCGGACGTTGTATCAGCGCGAAGGCCGGGATCAGGTGTTTGGTCTCCGTTATCAAGCCGGGTTTTCACAATGGTCTGAGTGCAAAGACGACTTGGACGAACGGCTCCCCGACATCTCCGCGCGATGGACCATTCACGATCTTCGTCGTAGCGCCGCTACTCGCATGGCCGACCTCGGCATTGCGCCTCACGTCATCGAGCAAATTTTGAACCATCAGAGCGGGCACAAAAGCAGCGTGGCGGGAATTTACAATCGCTCAAGCTACGCGAACGAAGTGCGCGCCGCATCGGCGATGTGGGAGGATCATGTCCGCACGCTGGTCGCTGGCAGCAAGCGCAAGGTGGTCGCGCTCCGCACAAAATAAATCTGTGACGCCGTCTCTGCCTACCCTTGCCCGCGCATACCGCGTTGATAGTGTTCAGGGCCACGCAATCTTCCACGCCAAGCGCGCGCAACTTGACGGCCAGTTCTGGTTAGTCGCTGCGCTCGGCCAGCGCATGACGCGCCCCTCCGACGGGACAAAATACTAAGCCGAAACCGGGCCAACATGTATGACCGTGGCTGCCGACGCGGTATGTTGGTTGCGGTGGCCAACACGCAATGGGTTTGTCCGTTCGCCGGCATCAACACAAGCTTAATCTTGCGTTTGAACAGCGCGTGCTCGAGGAAATCAACTCTCGTTTAGATACGTTGGTGCTCCCGCATTACAACGAGAAATATCAGGAATATTGCGCCGTCGTTAATGCGCGCAAGGGCGTCATGACGGCGGCAGAGTATCGCGAGCTTTGCGCATGCCTCCACCCGGATCAATCCATGTCGGAGGAACGCCGGCTCAAGGTGTTTGTGTGGTTAAGCGATACGAGAATGCGATTAAAATTGGTGGCCGAAAGCGAATCGCCCACCGACACTATGACGTTCAAAATGCCTGCTACGGCGCGAGAATGGGCCGATGCGAAGCTACAGGCGGCAGCGCAACGGCGGGAAAAACGATTGGCGAAACAGCGAGCAAACAAGCAATAACCGCATGACCCTTGATCGATGCTAGCTTTTCGTCAGGAATGGCTGTCGGCAGCCCGAGGCTTCTTGCCACCGATGTCATGGGAGACCTTCGCGTCCTTCATTGCGCTCTCAAAGTATGCGATCGTCTTGGTCAGTCCTTCACGTAAAGACACCTTCGGGCGCCAATCCAGTAGGGCTTCCGCACGGCTGATGTCCGGCTGGCGCTGCTTCGGGTCGTCTGTTGGTAGCGTTTTGTGTGTCAGCCGCGATACTGAACCCGTCAAATCAATGATCAATAAGGCTAGGTCACGAATACTGATTTCGCTCGGGTTGCCAAGATTGACCGGGCCGGTCTCGGCCGGCCCGGTCGCCATCATTTGAACCAAGCCGTTCACGAGGTCATCAACATAGCAAAAAGAACGAGTCTGCCGGCCATCGCCGTAGAGGGTGATGTCGTTACCACGCAGCGCCTGCACAATGAAGTTGGAAACAACGCGGCCATCGTCTGGAAGCATGCGCGGTCCGTAGGTATTGAAAATCCGGACGACTTTGCCTTCAACCTGATGCTGGCGGATATAGTCGAAGACCAATGTTTCTGCACATCGCTTCCCTTCATCGTAGCATGATCGAGGGCCAATCGGGTTTACGTTACCCCAATAATCCTCCTTTTGCGGATTGACGGTGGGATTGCCGTACACTTCAGATGTCGATGCCTGAAGCATCTTTACCTTCAAACGCTTTGCTAGGCCAAGCATATTGATTGTACCAATGACGCTCGTCTTAGTCGTCTGAACGGCGTCAAACTGATAGTGGATTGGCGACGCTGGACAAGCGAGATTGTAAATTTCGTCAACCTCGACATAGAGCGGAAAGGTGACATCGTGGCGAAGGAGTTCGAAGCTGTTAGCGTGCAGCAAGTGCTGGATATTCCTCTTTGTCCCCGTGAAGAAATTGTCGGCGCAAAGGACTTCGCAGCCGTCAGCTAGCAGCCGATCGCAGAGATGCGAGCCGAGGAAGCCTGAACCGCCAGTCACTAGCACTCGCTTTGGTGGAAACATCCCAGCCCTCTTCATCTGATATTTGATAGACCGATCCCACACTTGGCGCTGTTGGCTGTGACCGGTCGCGTCTGATCGAAGCTAGCAAGTCAGGCCATCCGGCGACACGCATCGTCGGTAACTCAACCAGTCGATAAGAGTATACCGCCAGCAACAGCGCAGTCGGAACCGACGCGATGACTAAGACGAGTGCACCCAGCGCGGGAGTCGCGACGGCGAACGTCCGGTTGGCGAGCAGAACCGGACACAATATTGCGAGCACCATCGGGTGATAAAGGTAGAAACTGTAGCTGAGACGGCCCATCCAACGGATTGCTCTTCGGTTAAGCCACATCGAAGGTTTCGTCTCGCGACCATACGCGATCAGCGCCACGATTGCCGTGCCGCTTAATCCCTCGCACAGGAGAGACCATCTTGAAGAGTAACCCAAAATGCCACGAGCAAACGCAAGTACGAAGTAGCTAGCGACCAGCAACAGCGATAAACTGCGTGGAGACAGCCGCCGGATCGGTCCCGCAACGTATTGCGCCAGAGCTCCCAGTAGGAACATGAAAAGATATTGTGAAACCGAAAAGGTCCACGGTCCGAGCGGAATACGATTCGTAAATAGCAATACGGTCGAACCGATGATGGCAAGAACCAGCACCTTGCATCCAAAGCTTCTTGTGAGCAGGACCGCGATTGCGAAATAGGGGACGATCCCCAGCTCGATGAACAGTGTGTAGGTCGCGCCGACAAGGGCTGGATATACATACCCAAGATTAAGTACCAGATCGTTCCAATCGGGCTGAGGATGGACGGCGGGTTGCAGGGCGGACGCTAAAAGATATGCCCCGAATGTCACCAGTAAGCAGACGGCCATGGGGGGATAAAGGCGCACGAGCCGCTTCACCGCAAATAAGGCGATTGCCGCAGGCCAGTGCAGGTTTTTTCGTTTGATGGATTGGCTGAGAACAAAGCCGCTTATGACGAAAAAAAGACTGACCGCAGCGTTCCCGTTGAACAAACCGGTCAGAATCCGCGCGCCAGCGGTGGGCAGATCGTTGAGTTCAGTGAGTTTGAGAAACAGAGCCTGCTTGCTTCCACTTACGGGAAAGAGGTGTAAACAGTGAAAAATTGCCACGCTCAGTGCGGCAAGCCCCCGCACGCCGTCAATAGCTCCAATCCGCGTCGCTGCCATAGCCCCGCTACCTGCTATTGGCTAACATAACATCACTCGGTCAAGGATCAATTCGGGCGGTAGGTGTCGTCCGGTCATGCTTGAAGAACCCGCCCTTGCCTCGCATTGTGTTTGATATTTCGACGTTTTCGCGCTGGAGCGGACCGCCAGTCGGAATAGTGCGCACCGAGCGGGAGTTGGCGCGGTGGATCAAAGCGGATCTTCCGAGCACAGTATTCGCCTTCTTCGATCCGCTTGAAAGCAGGTACCGGGAAGTCAAAGCCGAATGGCTGGATGCAATCATCAATGGGAAAGTCTCGGTTTTTCCGATCGAAGAACCGCCCGCAACGGGGCGACGAAGGCGTCGCGATCGAATTCCAAGAAGACTCCAGCCCGCTGTTATGGCGTTGCCGCACCTTCGCCGCACGCTGCTGCTTCGCTTGGATGAGATTCGGACGCAGGCGGAGCACCAGACGATTAAAGCAGTTGCCGAACAGTTGCAGCAAATCTTGCTGACCGACAAGTACCGCCGCTTGTTTTTTGAGCCGAATGGAAGTCGCCGCGCGGTTGTTCGTTACAACTCGTTCGTCGGGGCGCCAATCGACCTACAGTCAGGCGATGTTCTGATCACTGTCGGAGCCGGATGGGAACACCACGACATTGAAGTTCTGCACAGATTGAAGATGCAGACCCAGTTTCGACTCGTAGTAATGTGTTACGATCTCATGCCGCTTTTGTTTCCGCAATTCTACCAGCCGCGCGATATCGCTGCATTCCGCAGGTATTGTCACCGGATGTTCCCGATCGCCGATCTCGTAGTTGTGTCGTCGCGTGCGGTCGAACAGGATGTAATGACCTATTGCAGCGAACATTTCCTGCGGGTCAATCGAACCGAGATCGTGTCGCTGGGAGTCGCCGCGGAAGACCTATCATCGCCGCGCCCGGTGAAGCTGCCATCGGGAATTGTGCCAAACCACTTTGCCTTACTGGTGAGCACAATTGAGCCTCGCAAGGGCCACAGATTGATGTACGAAGTTTGGTTGAGGCTATTGGCAGAGGGTGTGCCGCAGCTGACTGAATTCAAACTCGTGTTCGTCGGAAGGCCCGGCTGGATGGTCGACGATTTGATGCGACGCTTGAAATCCGATCTGCGGCTTGCCGGAACCCTGCGCATTTTATCATTCGTAAGCGACGACGAACTTGCTGCTCTCTATGAGACGACCGCTTTCTGTGTGTATCCCTCGGTTTATGAAGGCTTTGGACTTCCGATCGTCGAAGCGTTTGCACGGGGGAAAGCTGTACTCGCCTCAAACGGGGGAGCGCTCGCGGAGACGGTCGGCGACCTCTCGCCTTGTCTTGATCCATATGATCAAGAGCTTTGGTATACCATGATGAAACGGTGGATCCTCGAGCCGAGCGCAAGGGCACCCTATGAGGCGGCGATTCGGGCACGCTTCAGGCCCCGGTCGTGGCGCGAGACAACCGCTACGCTTCTGCAGATCATCGGTTCGCTCGGTCGTGCACGCGAGTATTCCCCGTGAGGTTTACGGACGCGGCGCTTTGCGCGTTACCTCCGGACAAGGGGTCAACGGGCCGATGGCGCGGAGATTTCCGTCGAGCTTGAATGCAAAAAAGCCACGGGCGCCGTTGCGGCCCGCAGGAAATAAGGATTGACCCAGCGGCTCGATATCCGAATAGAATGGCCGGATCCGCTCGCTTTCTGGGCACGCGGTCACGAACAAAATGGGCCCCGCAACCTCGGTTGAAAGGCCTCTGGTTAGGTCGAAATTTGGGAGCGCCGTCGTGCGCCAGGACAATATCTTTTCCGGTTTGTCACGCCAGTAATAGAGCAATTCTGCAACATCGCCCCGGTTATCACTGACGATGGTTGAAGCCCCCACACGCTGCGCCAATTGGCCGGCCGTCGATCCGTAGCCCTTCCACCCTAGCGTGCGATAGTAGGGATTGCTCAGGAACGGAAGCGACATCTGATCTGCGATGGCATCACCCCAAATCAAGGCAACTTGAAAGACGGCACCCAGCAGGACGCTAACGACAAGCCACCATTGGCGATTGGTTCGCGACAAGATTGCAGCGGTCACGGCTGCAGCCGAAATGAACGACACGCCGGCCCAGTTCGCATAGACGTGCACCCAGGGCGCCAGGGCGACTACGAGCACCAAAGCTGGTAGGCCAAATGCCAACATCAACCGATCTGGCTCGGGTGACGATTTCAGCCGAAACGCAGCAAACACAAAGACGCCGAACACAATCGGTCCGAAAACCCCGAATTGCGCAGCCAGAAACTCCAGCGGGCCGAGCGGATTGAGCTTTACTTCCTCTCCTAACACAAGGTCGCCGGTCTGTCTGAAGGTGATAACATCGTTCGATACGTTCCATAGGACGTTGGGCATCACGATGATCGCGGCAATGGCTAGTGCGACCCAGCAGGTGGGTTGGCGCAAGAACAGTCGTGAGCGTTTGCTCATCGCCGCTGCCAAAACCATCCCCGGCAGAAAGTAGATCATTGAATATTTTGCGAGCAGGCCAAGTCCTATGGCGACGCCAAGCGCGATGATCCAACAGGAGCCCGCACCCGCCAACAATTTCGTGTAGGCAAGCAAGGCTAGCGCCCAGAACAACACGAGAGGAACGTCGGTTGATATAATGCGCGCCGAAAATACGACTCCTGTCCCCAACCCAACAAGCAAGGCCGTCCAACAGCCAGTCGCTGTGTCGTAGCAGGTCTTGCCGATGCCGTATGCGCACAGGCTCGCGGCAAAATACAGAATCGGTGCAGGCGCGCGAACGCACCACTCCTCATCGCCGCAGATGCGTTCGGCAGCGGCAATCACCCAGGCCAAGAGCGGAGGTTTGGAAAAGTAACCAAACGCAGGCTCTCTCGACCATGACCAATACTGTGCCTCGTCGATGAAAAGATCGACGACTGAGAACTTCAACCCAACCAACCGGAGCATGGTTACGAAGATCAAAATCAAGAACACCACGCCGCAATCGGGAAAAGAGCGCCGACCCAACACCGGTTCAGATCCAAATGCCGTCATACGCGAGCCTCCGCGGCCAGCGTCGAAGATCTAACACGGGACTATCGCTGTGTCAGAGCATGTTGCATATTGCCGTGGCGGCCTTAAGCCTAACCGACTGTTGAAATCGGACGCTCCCATGTTGAGCGATCGGTTTTGCGGTTGACCGCTCGGCAAACACCACATTGAGGCTCTGATGGCTCCGCAGGTTTCTGTTATCATGCCGGTACGCAATGCTGGGGCGTGGGTGAAGGAAGCCATTGAATCGCTGCTAGTGCAAACATTTGCCGATTTTGAATTGCTGGTGATTGATGACGGTTCGAGCGAACCGACCCGCTCCATACTCGATACAACTGCTGCAAGCGACCGTCGGATCCGCCTCATCCGTACGCTGCCGCTGGGTCTGGTGCCAGCGCTCAATCGGGGGGTAGCGGAAACACGCGGAGCTCTGCTGGCCCGCCTTGATGCTGATGACCGCGCCCTCCCCCGGCGCCTTGGGGCGCAAGTCGATTACATGTCGCGGCACCCCGACGTCGGGCTCCTGGGAACGTGGGCTGAACGTATCGATGCGCAGGGAGCGGTGAGCGGTCGCATCACGCCGGAGACACGCTCGGGCGAGCTAGCGCGGATATTGCAGTTCAAGAATCCGTTCATCCATTCGACGATCATGGTTCGCGCCGAACTCGCACGTCAGCTGGCGGGCTACCGGCCAGCGTTTGAAGGTGCCGAAGACTACGACTTTTGGTTGCGCATCTCGGACATTAGCAGGGTGGCAAATCTGCCGGAGTTCCTGGCGCAGTACCGACGGCACCTATTGAGCACGTCAAAGCAGCAAGCAATCCGACAAGCGTTCTCGGTACGGCTTGCCCAACGCTCAGCGCAATGGCGCAATCAAGGTAGGCTCGATCCCGCCGATAAACTGGATGCCCCCGTGGATTGGCGGACCACGAGCGCGGATTCCTTCTTTGCTGACATTGCCGTGTTATACCGCCTCCTCGACTTTGCTGATCCGAGCCGCGTGCAGCCGACGGAGGATCTGACGCCTTTGGTCAAGCGTTTCGGCGAGCTCAACCACGACGAACGCGTGCTCGCTAGCCACGCAATCAGAAATTTGTGCATGGCCGGCGGATCCACCAGCATCGGCCGCGCGGGCCGGCTAATGTCGGTTCTGTCCAAACTTGCTCCCATGCACGCCCTCAAGATCGGCTGGTACTTTTTGGCAGGCGCGCGTGAGGCCTAAACGAAAATGGCGTGGCCCTTCCCTTACGTCCCGTTGTCGCTGCCCCGTCGACTCATTCGCGGCCTCACAGCGTTTTTTTCAGATCGAACCCAGTATTCGGAGTCGATGCTTCCTAGCTCCGCCCCCGTTCCAGAATGATCATCGACTCCTTGATTAGTTCCGTCACATAGATGAAAATCATTCGCCCACATTCAATTCCTCGAGTGTGCCACTACTCGCTCGCACTCTCATGAGTAAATCCGCTTTCGTCCTCTCGGTTGTTCTGCCCGCGCATAACGAAGCACGCAACATCGCTGCAATCGCCGCGCGACTCGCGGCTGTTATGGAGCCACTGCCCGGTTGGGAGCTCATATTTGTCAACGACGGCTCGACCGATGCCACGCTAGCTGAAATCAAGCGACTTGCCGCGGCCGATCGGCGCGTTCGGTTCGTTTCGCTGGCACGTAATTTCGGCCACGCTGCCGCCGTCCGCGCCGGATTGAGCCATGCCCGCGGGGATGGGGTTGTTCTGATGGACTGCGACTTCGAGCATCCGCCCGAACTCCTGCCCAAGCTGGTCGAGGCGTGGAGACGCGGCGCTAAGGTGGTCGTTACCCGGCGTACCACTTCGCATGGACAAGCCTCGTTTATGAAACGGACAAGTTCGCGCCTGTTCTATCGGTTCTTCAATGTTTTCGGCGACGTAAACATAGATGCCGGGAGCGCAGATTTCATGCTGCTCGATCGCCAAGCCGTGGAGGCGCTTGCACCGTTCAGCCACCAGGAACTTTTTCTCCGAGGCTTCATACGGTGGCTCGGCTTTCCTTTGGCTCACGTCGACTACACCCAGGGCGCTCGCCAGACTGGCGAGAGCAAGTTCACCTTCAGACGAATGGTCGACTTTGCTGCCATGGGCATCGTATCGCACAGTCTCCAACCGTTGCGGATCGCCTTGTACCTTTCCCTCATGTTCGCCTTGATTGGACTGCTCCTGTTCCTGTACTCGCTCATTAGCTTTGTATGGATTGGCCGAACGGTAGCCGGCTGGACATCGATAATGTCCGCGATCGCCATCCTTGGTTCCGGCCAGTTTCTCGTCCTCGGAATTATTGGTGAATATGTCGGCCGACTTGTCCGTCAAACCCGCGGGTGGCCGCTTTTTATAGTGACCGAGACCGAATCAAACAGTGCGGAATCGCCCTTGCTGACCCCCAATAGCGCCGCCGGGCGCGAGAGCGCGTGAGCAGATCGAGGTCCGCTCCGAGGTTCATGCATCAGCTCATCCTCGTGCTTCGATCGGTATCGCTGACAACAACGCGCGCGAGTGACGCGTGGTATGACAGCGTCAAGAGCGGGCACGCAACATTGGCTCTGCTGGCACTTTTTACAGCGTCCTGGACGGCTTTCCACGTTATCGCATACGCGTCGCTCGATTTGCATCCTGACCTAGTGGAAGTATTCGCGTGGAGCCGGCACCCCGCGCTGGGTTATAACAAGCATCCACCGCTTGCCAGTCTGATGGCTGGTGCATGGTTCTCAGTATTTCCTGTAGCGGACTGGTCCTTCACACTTTTGGCCATGGTCAATTCAGCGATCGGCTTATTTGGCACCGACCTGATCGCCCGCCGCTACCTTAGCGGAGACAAACGCGTGTTCGCGCTTTTGTTGCTCCTGCTTACGCCATTTTACCAGTTCATGGGTCAGCGGTTTGCGTCAAACCAAACCCTGCTTTCGACGTGGCCGATTGCGACCTATTGCTTTCTGCGGGCTTTCCACACGCGCGGCTTTGTTTGGTCAGTGGCGGCCGGCATAGCCGCTGCCCTGGCAATGTTAGGCAAATATTACTCAATTTATCTCATCGGCAGTTTCGGTATTGCGGTTCTTTGTCACCCAGCACGCTGGACCTATCTCAAATCGGCGTCGCCGTGGCTCTCCGCGGCATTTGGCCTCGCTCTCCTCGCCCCCCATGGCTATTGGCTGATTACAACCGGTTATCAACCGTTGAAGTATGCTTATGTTGTTCACGGCGATCCATCATTCTGGCGCGTGATTGCGGGAGCTGGCTCCTATCTGGCCGGAGCCATTGCCTATGTGGCGGTGCCGATAGCCGTGTTTCTGATCGCCGTTCAACCGACATGGTCGACCTTGCGAACCACCTTATGGCCCGCCGATCCCGATCGACGGATGCTCGTCGTCCTGTTCGCGGGATTTCTGCTGTTGCCCGCGCTGACCGCACCTTTCATGCAGATTGTTCTTACATCAGTGTGGACGATGCAGATTTGGTTCCTTTTACCAATCGTGCTTCTCGCGCCGGATGCCGCGGCCTTAGCCCGACCACCGGCCCGCCGCGTGGCCCAAATCGTGTTCACCATCTTCGCCGGTGCATTGCTGATTTCGCCGGGCCTAGCTTGGTACTACCATGCGCATGGCACCAGGCAGGGGCGTGCGTACTACCGGTTGGCGAGCGACTACATGACAGACACCTGGCATCAGCTCGTAGGATCGCGGCTGCGTATCGTCATGGGTTCACCCGATTTTGGTGAGGCAGCAACTTTCTACAGCCCGGATAGTCCAGACGCTGTTCCGGCCTTCGACCCGCACCAAGCGCCTTGGGTCGGCGAAGAGGACTTGGATCGCTACGGATTTGCCGTCATCTGCGGCCATGACGAGCCATGGTGCGAGGCCGGGGTGGCCGCGCAACTCCTGAAATATCCATCCGCCCACCGGGTCGAGAAAGATTTCAGCCCGGTCTATTTGGGACAAAATGGTATCCCGCACAGAGTGCTCTTCTTGTTCGTACCCCCCACCCGTCTCAGGTGAACCAATCCATGGTCGAGCCCAACGGCGAAATGCCGATCCGGGTTTTTTCAATCATTGCGTCATCGACGGTTTTGTCATCAATCGGCTTCTGGCGCCGACCAAAAATAGCCCTTGAACGCGAGATCATCGCTGAGTTGGTAGCAGGCAGTGGAAGCGCCTCTATCGCCAGCGTTTGTGCAGCCACATCCACTGCCCGGGATATTCGCGCACCCATCCCTCAATCAGGGACGTCACCATCTGCATCGTAGCCGCAACATCAACATTGCCGTCCGTATCCCTGGGAACGCACAGCGGATCCGTGACCTCGTAGAGGAATCGGCGATCTGGTAGGCGAACGATTCGCGCACCGTGGATCGAGCAATCAAACAGGCGCGCAAAGCGGGCCAACATCGGGTTGACCTTGCAGGGACGGCCGAAGAACGTGACGTCCATGCCCCCGGCGTAATGCTGGTCAATGAGCATCCCTACGATCCACTTGCGCCCAAGCGCTTCTCTCACCTGCAGGGCAGTCCGCGGACCGGCCGGAAAAAGCGCAGCAACAAGTCCACCGCGCACTCTCGCAAGCTCTCGCTCGAGCGCTCCGATCGGATTCTTGCGGTAGACAAGCGCGATCTTGCGACCGGCTGACATGGCGCCCGGTGCAATAAGCTCCCAATTCGAAAGATGCCCGGAAAACACGATAATCGGTTTATCGTGCGTACGCGCAGCAGCCAAGTTCCTAATCGTGCTTTCATGCATCACGATCCGATCGCCACAAGTTCCGGCGCAGAGCGCGTCAAGATGCGCGTATTCAACCACGACCCGCGCAAGGTTATCCCACATTGCACCCAGGATTTGGTTCAGCTCGGCAGAAGTCTTTTCTGGAAACGCCGCTCTCAACTGCGCTCGCGCCGTCCGGCTCCCGCGCAGCCGCGGGCCTAAGCCGCGCATCAGCCAGGCCATGGCATTCGAAGTACGGTCGAGGTCGAGCATGCGGAGAACGCGAAAAAGTGCCAGGCCGATGGATCCAGCTAGATTGTCAACTCGGGTGAGCCAATGCTGCCCTTTCACAAAGTGCGCATCGGGGTTGGCTGATGCAACGCGCGCTTCCAGTTCCTTAATGAAAGGAATGTAGGTTGACGTCCGGTCCTCGACTCGTCGAAAGCCGACCCTGCTCGCAGCTCCTAATCGGATCCTTTGGCCTGAACGGGTGGTTAAAATACAGGTCCAGTATGTGGCGGAAGCGCCCCAAAAGCGCGATTTAAAGACATTGACCGTGCTGATTTGATCGTATGGGAGACGCGCCTGTCGGCCATCAGATTGCCATTCGAGGTGACGCGGCGCCAGGGCGTAGAGCCGCTCCGGAGTGGAGATGCCGGCTCGAAACCGATAGTGCGCATCACTCACACACGATTCTCCACTTTACTAGAGCTTCCTCGCCCTAATGACCGACCCCGAGCAACTACAAGGCCATGACCGGCGCAGTCGCTAGGCGCAACAGCCGCAGCCAGATTTTTTTGATCTTCTGCCAACATAATGATCATATTCGCAACATGAGTCTTTCCAAGATTAAACCGTTGACGCTGACTATAAATGCGGGCCCGCACGGCAAAATTCTGACGCTTGAGCTCATCCTGCAGCAGATGAAGTTCAGCGAGCAATTCCTGGAAGTCAAACGGCTCGGGCAATACTATTCCAGACTTCGAAATCGCCACGTGGTGCGCATAACCGCAAGCCTGCGTCGCAATGACCGGAAGCTCGTTGAGGATCGCCTCTAGGATAACGCTGCCGGTGGTGTCGTATCGCGCGGGGTGAATGAGGATATCCCCGGCGGACAGCAATTCCGGAATATCCTCTCGATGCCCAGCCCATTGAACTTGTTGCTCAACACCGAGCCTGCGCGCAAGACGTACACAATGTCGGGCGCTCGTGTCGCTCGCGTTCAGACCCACGATGAGGAGCCGTGCCTTCGGAAAACATTGCAGCGCGCGTAGCGTCCTATCGAGACCCTTAGTGTGCGGCTGAACCTGAATTGTAATCCAGGCCCAATCGGCATCGGTCAACCCGAGTTGACGCCGTACACGCTCACGGGTGCCGTCACGCCGAAACTCCGGCCGCTGCCGGTCCTGCGCAATCGTAGGTGGAACCAGGGCTATTCTTTCCAATTCTGTGCGCCAGGCCTTTTGATAACCATCGAGCTGATGAGCATCCTGCAGCAAAATGCTCGTCCGATTTCCCTTCGCGAAAGACTGTCGTTCCAAGCCGATAAATGCCCGGTAACGTGGGCGCAAATAGAGATACCAGTTTTGCTTTACCCGCCATAGGATCGAGGGATCGGCGCAGTACAGCACATCCAATCCGGCCAGTTTGTCAAAACCAAGCGAGAGATCAAACTGCCCGCGTTGCGTGGCGCTGAAGTCATCCGAAAAGCGCTTTTGCTTGCCGTGGTTCGTGCGTAGGTTGTTAGGCAATATCCTGACACTCAATCCTCGTGCAAATTCCCCATCATCGAAGTGGGACGTAAAAATCGTGACGTCGTGTCCGGAATGCAGGAGTTGGCGCGCTATCTCGACACAGTCGCGCTGCAGCCCTCCGCCGGGAAAAAGCTTAACGATTCCAAAAGCAAAATGCATGAGGTCAACTTTTGGACCTTAGAGCGCTGTTACCACTCGCCAAACTCCCCGCGCCAACGACGCAGACCTTTTCTCTTCAGCACGGATGCAGTCACTCAGGCACGGACAGCAACTTTGAACACCGCGGTGGCCAGAATCATATTATATCTAAGATCTGATTATATCTAAGATCTGATCACGTTTCCGATCTTTAGGCTCCAGCTGAAGCTTGTAAAAGTGCGCGTAGCGTCGGCCCATTTGCAGTAAATGTTCGTGAGTCCCAGATTCCACGATTGCACCGTTTTCAACGACATGAATCCTATCGGCATGAGTGACTGTTTGCAATCGATGCGCTATGACAACGATGGTTCGATTTTCAAATAAACGGGCAATTGCAGCCTGTACATGATGTTCCGTTTCGCTGTCCAACGATGCAGTCGGCTCGTCGAGCAACACGATTGGAGAATCGCGAAGGAGCGCGCGGGCGACTGCAACGCGCTGACGTTGGCCGCTGGATAGTCGGAGGCCGTGTTCCCCTACGGCGGTATCGTACCCATTGGGAAAGCTCTCGATGAATTCGTGTGCGTGGGCGGCGCAAGCCGCGGATACGATTTCTGCATCGGTGGCGCCCGATCGACCGACACGAATGTTGTCGCGAATGGTCCCGTGAAACAGAAAGGCGTCTTGGCCGACATAGGTCACATTGCTACGCAGTGAATTGCGTGACACGTCGGCGATGTTCTTTCCGTCTATCAAGATCAAGCCGGACTCTACTTCGTATAATCGAAGAATCAGATTGAAGATTGTCGATTTGCCCGCTCCCGAGGAACCCACCAACGCAGTGACGCGGCCGGGTCGCGCACGAAACGACGTGCCGCGAAGGACCGGTTCATTCGGCCGATATGAAAAATGGACGTTCTGGAACTCGATTTCACCACGGCAAACGTCCAGGTCTGTCTTACAGCGGTCGTCTGGCTCGGGCGTGAGGCTGGTAATTTCCGAAAGCGTTTGCAGTCCCACAAGTTGATTGGACAAATCAATATTGAGCCGAGCGATGCGTTTTGCCGGCTCATATGCAAGCAGAAACGCAATCATGAATGAAATGAATTGGCCGGGAGCCGCGTTCAGTACAAGCACCCAATAACCGCCATAGAGGACCACGCACGCGACCGCAACCCCGCCAAGCGCCTCCATCATGGGGCTTGATCTGTTGGAAACACGAGCAAGCTTGTTTGCCGCGCGCTCAATTCTGCTAACATCGTCGTTGATACGCTCGCGCATCCGGTCTTCAAGATTCAGGATCTTTACCAGCCGGAAGCCCTGCAAGGTTTCTTGCACCGTCTGCACGATTCTCAGGCTTCCACCGAGTTCGGTGCGCGAGATATCCCGCACGTGCCGGATTACCGTCCTGACCGAAATGATTGCCGGGGGCAAAACGATTATTCCAATCAAAGACAGGATTGGCTGTTGCGCCACCATAATGGCGCAGAGAGCCGCCAGCGACATGGTATCGCGGCCGAGCGCGTAGATGACAAGTCTCAGCACGTTTGCCGCCGCACCCGAAGCATAACCAAACGTCGCGACGAATTGCGATGAATGCTTGTTAGCGAAGTATGCAACTGGTTGATGGATGAGCGCGTCGAATATTAGGCGCTGACTTTCGGCAATGACGCGATTGCTCAACATCGCTACCGTCACGGCTTGAGCATAGACTGAAAGCCCCTTGATCGAGAAAGTTGCTATGGAGGCAAGTGCGACGAGCGCCACGTCTCGAAAGCTTCGATTGATATAGGCGTAGTTGGTCCCTTGCCCGGCCAAATACACTGCTACCGCAGTGCTGGCGGCGCTTATTCCCATGAAAAAAAGAGCGGTCGCGTAACCAAGCCAGTGCGCGCGGACTTCCTTGTACACGAGCGGGATAACAAGATCGAGTAGGCCCGCCTTTCCTCCGAAGCCCGTCCTCTCGCGCAGAACGTTGATGATTTTGCGGACCAGGTTCGTCATTGACAACTATACCGG
>Ga0066388_100000825_pt1 | contig 15955 bp, 9 predicted proteins | sample PanSoiMetaGPlot6_FD_64539 | JGI IMG/M metagenome (GOLD analysis project Ga0066388, IMG submission 64539) | Tropical forest soil microbial communities from Panama analyzed to predict greenhouse gas emissions - Panama Soil - Plot 6 (Hybrid Assembly) | ecosystem: Environmental > Terrestrial > Soil... | reverse complement strand
GACGGCGCGTTGCAGCACCGCGACAGCTTGGGCAACGGCTCGGTGATCCGGCCGGGCGAGGTGCAGCGCATGAGCGCCGGCACCGGTATTCGCCACAGCGAGCACAACGCCTCGCAGCACGAGCCGGTCCACTTCCTGCAAATCTGGATCATCCCCGCCGAAGAGGGCCTTGCACCGAGCTACGAGCAACGCCCGCTGCCGCCGGGCGCGCACAGCGGTCTCGCGCTGGTCGGATCGCGCGAGGGAGGCGACGGATCGGTAACCGTTCACCAGGATGTCGCCATCTACGCCGGCCAGCTGAACCGGGGTGATCGCGTCTCTCACACGCTCGGCAATGGTCGCCACGCGTGGCTGCAGATCGCGCTCGGCAGCGCGAGCGTGAGCGGGCAGATGTTGCAGGAGGGAGATGGCGCGGCGATCAGCGGCGAGACGGAGCTGGTGATCAACGCCGAAGAGCCGGCGGAGCTGCTGCTCTTCGACCTCGCGTGACCGCAAAAGCTTGGACGAGCGGCTGCCCGACCAAGCCCGCGCACAGCAGCAGTATCCAGTCACCGTGCCGCACGTAAGGCGTTGGCGCACCGCCGGTCTCGACGGTCTGCCACAGCGTACCGCGGACGCCGAACGGTAGGGCGCCGACGACGCGGCCCGAGGGGTCGACGAACGCGCTGATCCCCGAGTTGGACGCGCGCGCAAGCCAACGGCCCGTCTCGACTGCGCGTAGGCGTGCGAGCTCGAGGTGCTGCGCGGCGGCCGCAGGGCTCGCGAACCAGCTGTCGTCGGTGAGGTTCACGAGCAACGCCGCGCCGCGGCGCACCAGGTCGTTGAACGCCGCGGGCCGGATCGCCTCGAAGCAAATCGAAGGCGCCACCCACAGTGTTGCCGCACCGATCGAAATCGGCAGCGGCGTCGGCTGCGCTCCAGGCAGGAAGTCGCCGGTGGTGCGCCAGTACCTCCGCAGCCCCGGCCACCAGGCGGCACCTGGAACGTACTCGCCGAACGGCAGCAATGCCGTCTTGTGATACACCGCCGCGGGGCGCGCGCGGGCCGAGGGGAGAAATAGATAGGCCGCGTTGAGCTCGCCGAGCGCGCTGCCGCTGCGGTCGAGCGCACCGAGCAGCAGAGGTCGTTGCACATCCTCCACCAATGCCGCGAGCTCGAACGCGAAGTCGCCGTTGTCGCGCAGATAGACCGCTAGCGCATTCTCCGGCCAGACGAGCAGATCGGCGGCGGGCGCGGCGGCGCGGCTCAGCGAGCGGTAGGTCACCAGATCGCGAGCGGGGTCGGCGCGCGGACCGCCGACGGTCGGCGCGATCGCTCCCTGCACCACGGCGATGCGAATGACAGGGCCAGTGTGCGTGCGCGCCAGCCAGCGCTGCCGCCAAACGCCGAACAGCAGCGCGAGGATGAGCATGCCGACCGCCAGGCCGGTCGCGAACAGGCGCGGTCCCGGCGGGTAATCCAGTCTGGTGCCGACGGCGAGCAGTGCATTCACCGCCATGACCAACAGCGCCATCCCGTACACCCCGCCGAGCGCCGCAGTCTGTCGCAACAGCGGATCGGGTCCGAGCGCAGCGCCGATCGACCACGGAAAGACCTTCGGAAAGCTCCACTCGAGCAGCACCCACGCCGCCGCCGTTGCCATCGCGCTGCCACCCAGCGGCGTGCGGGCAGTGAAGATCACCGCGACACCGGCGGCCAGCGCAAACTGTAGCGCATGCAGTGCGGCGAAGAGCGCAAAGAGGGCCCATGCCGCGGCGGCGTCGACGCTCTGCAGAGCCGCGATCGCGTGCGGCAGCCAGCGGAAGACGCCGAGGTACATCACGACGCCGGCGATCCATCCCGCCAACGCCGCACGAGCGGCACCGTGGCGGCCGTCGACCGCGCGCAGCAGCGGAACGAAGGCGACCAACACGAGTGGATAGAGCCCGTGCGGCGGCGCCGCCAACACCAGCGCGACGCCGGTGATCGCTCCGAGGAGCGCCGGCCGCGTCAGCCGTAACCGATCGCCGCGCCGGCGCATCGGTGGCCCGCGACCTCCGACGGTCGACGCCCCACACCAACGCTGCCCGCGCCGACCCGTGCTCAGCGTGGTAGCTGTCCTTCCCAGCTCCACTGCCCCGTCTCGCCGGTGCGATCCTGGTAGGTGCCCTGCATCGCGCGGTCGCGGCTGATCGTCCCGACGAAGGTCGCCACGTGGTTGCCGGCCTCGTCGGTCACGCTGCCCTCGATGCGCCGCCCATCGATCCGCCCTTGCAGGGTGCCGGTGCTGATCAGTGGAGAGCCCTGCACCATCAGCCGGCCGGTGAGCGAGTCGTCATCGGCGTGCGTCACGTCGATGTCCCAGCGCTGCGCTGCGCGCCGCTCCTCCGCTCCGTTCTGCCAGCTGCCGCCGCCGCGCCACGAGCGCGCAGTAATCGCCGCGCGCTGCGCCGGCGGCCGCTCCGAGCGCGCCGAGTCGGCACGGAGCGGTATCGACACTACCGACGCGCACCCAACCCCGACGGCGACAGGAAACCACCGCCGCCAACCATCTCGTACCATTTTTGCCTCCTGTGTAGTTCGACGCGCTCGAATTCGGGACGCAGGTATCCCAACGACTGCGCACCCGTCCGCGCGCGTGATGAAACCGATCAGCTGTTGTCCGGCGCTCGCCGCACCGGAACTACGGGATCAGTAGCCGAGCAAGCCGAACCACGGCTCGTTCCAAAAGTGCCAGTTCCAGTTCCGGTTGCGCCACTCGCCGTCGCGATAGTGAAAGATCAGCCCCCGCGCGAGACCGCGGCCCCTGGAGACATTCGCGATGGCCCAACCTTCGTCAGGCGAGACGAATTGCATGTCGGAAAAGACGTAACCCACCTCATCCCCGTCCGGGAGCATCGGTGGAGCGACTTCCTTCCACTCGCCCCCGGACAAGTGCAGAAAGGTTGCGCGACGGTCCTGGAGAGCGACCACATTGGACACCGCCAGCCACACGTCGGAGTCCGACAATGCAGCCATGGCGCCGATCTCGGCGCGGCGAAATGCCTGTGGCAGTTCGATCTGCTGCCACCGATCTCCATCATGGCGAAGCAGTACCGGCTGGCTGGGATGATAAACCTCGCCGCCGCTCACGCCGAGTGCAACTGCGTGGCCGTTATTCAGACACACGACCTCCTGGAGACGTGCATCCGGACCGTCAAGCTCCGGCAAGCGCGTTTGATGCCACTGCCCGTTGCGCCGGAGCACTGCCAATGCGCGAACCACGTTGGGTTCGGGTCTCTCGAGACCCACAAACCATCCTTCATCGGAGGTATAGAAACACGCGTCGTTGAAGCTCCACCGCCCCGCATCTAGTTGCGGAGAATCATCGACGCGCCAGCCAGCGCCGTCTTCCGAATGTAGGAGCACAGACCTGCGGCGCTTCGCCATGTCTGGACCGAGACCCTCCTCCGTCACGCTCGCTCTCGCCCACACCGCCTGCGGCGACACCCAAACACTCCTGACGTACCAGTCAGGCCAGTTCACCCTGATATCGGCTGGTTCCCACAAGCCGTTGGCATAACGCCACAGCACACCTCGCGGAAGGCGAGAGCCGGCCACCCATCCGTCGTCGGCGGTGCGAAAGGCAACGGCCTTCAACCACGCACCGGTAGGCCGCAGAAAGGTCACGTTCAGATCATCACTCACGACGTGAAGGATGAATTTGTCCCCGACGATCCAGCCTTCAGTCGGGGTCGGAAACGAGAGCTCGTCGAAGGAGAAGTGACCCCACAGCGTCGAGGGTGAGAATTCATTGGCCGGATCGATCCAATGTGCGGAAGTTGGCCGCAGACCTTCGACAGCGGCTCGATTCGATTCCGAGCACCCCCCCAACATGAGGATACACCAGAGTGCTATTGCCCGCGGCACGAGATCGCCTCAAATGCCGTTGACCAGATCGTGCATGCTGCCGAGGAACTGACGCGTCGCATCGTACGACGCCTGGCGGAAGGCTACCTCGCCCCCAACGACGTTGTGAATAATGAACCGCGGAATCGCCCCGGAGGCACCTTTGAAGGCGCTCGTGCCTGGAACCATATGCCCGAGGGCGAATTGATCCTGCAGATGGTGCGTCGCCTTGCCGAGCGTCTTGAGTGTCTCCGCCGTCATTAGCCCCTTGGAATTGCGGATGAGGTCTTCGCCTTGGTTACTGAACTCCGCAAACGCCCTTTGCGCGGCGAAATCGAAGTGGGTTTCGTTGTTGAGCACGTCGAGGTCCTGCCCGAGGTTGGCGTCGAGAATTGTGGTGACCTCGGTGTCGTTGAAACCGGCATCCTCTGCGGCGGCAACGGTAATGTTGGTATGGTCGGCCGTCGTGCTGCAGATGTTGGTGGTCCCTTGGCTGACGCGATCGAGCGCGTACTTCCCGGGGAAGAACTGGTCGTAGCCGACCGAGGCGACTATGCCGACGATGATCTGCAGGGCCATCGTCAGCTCGCTCGGCGCGCCGCTTGCCGACGAGACCTGTCCTGCCGCGTTGGCGATCGTGGTGCTGAACGCCGAGCGCGCGGCGACTTCGCCCAAGGCGTCCAGCGCGCTGCTCAGCGTGACGCTCGAGGACAACGTTCCGGCAAGGCTCGCCGCTCCGAGCGTTGCGGCGCCGGCGACGACCCCGAGGCCGACGCCCGCCGCTCCGGCGATGGCGCCGCCGAGCGCCGCGCGGCCGATGGCGCTCAGCGGCAGACCCTGCGCCGCCGCGATGACGGTGTTCACGGCGGCGGAGACGAGCGCGGTGACGAGCAGTGAGATGATGAACGGGATCAGGAAATCCGTGCCGGTCGGATCGCTCCAGTTCACCGGGTCGCCGCCGCCGTAGCTGTACGGGCTGGCGAATTGTGTCGCCGGGTCGTGGGTGAGAAACGATCCGAGGTCGGGATCGTAGAAGCGCGCACCGGCGTACTGCAGACCGGAGAGCGGCTCGGTCATGTAGCCGCCGAACTCGCGCCGGTTGCCGTCGCCCGGATTGGCGATGATGACGTTGTTGCGGTCCCAATGGGCGCGGATGCTGCCATAGGGCAGGTAGCGAATCTGCTCGACGATGTTGCCGCCGCTGTCGGTGATCACCTGCGTGGAACCGAGATGATCGAGGTGGATGTGGCGGATCACCGCGCCGCCGCCGCCGAGCGCCTCGGCCGGTGCGGGCTGAAACGCGATCGGCCACGGCAGGGTGCCGACGACGCAGGCGAGCGCCACGACGATCGCCTGCGCGGGCCGGACGGCGATGCCGACCACCGGTCTGCGGCGCCACGGCACCGCAAGCACACCGACGCCGAGGCAGAGCAGCACGGTACCTGCGACCCAGCTCGCTTGGTGGGCGAGGACGACGACGAGCGTCGGATGCTCGAGCGATCCGGCAGCGAGCCATACCGAACCGTGATCGAGCGCCGCCGTCTCCCAGCCGACGTACGTGGTCGTCTGCGAGGCGACGCGCAGGGGGCCGAGAAAGTACCACTTGGTCAAGGTGCCGGCAGTGGTCTCCGCCAGCTCGCTGTAGAAGCGCGTTCTGACCGCCGACGTCGTCGTGACGATCTTCGCCGCCTGCCGACCGCGATAGTCGTAGACGAAGCGCACGGCGGCGCCGCCGGCGTTGACCTCGGCGAGACGGTCGTTGGTGTCGTACGTGTATTGCTGACTGCCCTTGGCGGCGCGGTTGCCGTCCGCGTCGTGCGCGATGGAAATGGCCGGCGCGGTCGGGCTGCCGATGTGCAGCGACGTCGCCTGATGCGGCTTGGCCGGGTTGTCGTAGCGCAGGTAGCGATCGCCGCGGCGGGTGAGGTTGCCCATCGTGTCGTAGGCAAACACCGAGTCCAGCGGGGCGTGGACGCTGTCGAAGTTGGTCAGGCGGCCGAGCGGATCGTAGGTGAAGCTGGCGGAGTTCGAGAGCTCGCCGCTCGGATTGCGTCCGTCGACGATCTGCGCCAGCAGGCCGCGATCGGAATAGTCGACGTAGCCGAGGTCGAGATACTTGACCGATCCCTTGGTCGCCGCCAGGCCGAGCAGGCGGTGCTGATCGGCGGCGCCGCCATAGGCGCGTGTGTCGATCACGCCGTTGGCGTGATCGATCCGGGCGGCGCGGCCGAACAGGTCGTAGCGCGCATCGGTGACGAAGAACGTGTTCGCCTGGTTGCGCAGTGCGATGGGCTGCCCGGCGTCGTCGTATTCGGTGAAGACGATCTCCCCGTCCGGGTACTTGGTGGAGGCGATGCGGTCGTTGGTGTCGTAGGTGAACTCGAAGCGGGCATGGCGGCTGCCGTCGGAGAGGTCGATGGTGCGCGTGAGCTTCCGCTGTCGACCGCGCTGGTCGTACTCGTCGATCTGCGTCAGGCCGGACGCATCGTCGACCGCGGTGAGGCGGCCCTTGGAATACGGCACCTGCGTTTCGCCGTAGCGGTACACGATCGCCTCGGCGTCGCTGCATGCGCTGGTGCAGGCGGCGGGGGTCTGAAAATCGGCCGGGTACGTACAGCGGCGAGTCGGGTTGTTGATGGCGTCGTAGCAGAACTCGACATGCCGGTTTGGCTGGGGATCGTCCTGCCAGCGCAGGTTGCCGACGCCGTCGTAGCCGTAGCGCCAGGTGCCGGAGTCCTGGTCGACCATCTGGGTCTTACGGCCGAGCACGTCATATCCGAGCGTGCGCAGGAGCACGCCGTTCTGACGAATGGTGAGTAGGCGGCCGAGTGCATCGTACCCGCGTTGCGTGACCGTGTAGGGCGCGTCGCCGCTGTACACGGTCTGCATCGTGATGCGGCCGAACGGGTCGGCGACCACTTCGGTGCGCTGGCCCTCTTCGTCGTAGGAGCGCGTCAGGATCCCTACGTACTCTGTGCGACGCGAGGTCCCGTCGGCGTTGGTGGTGCGAAAGACGCGCCCGAGCGGATCCTGAAACGCGGAGCCGTTGAGGTGATAGTCATACGTCGTGGCGCCGTCGTTCGGACTGCCGGCGCTGACCAGGTACGGATGATGGAGCGTCTTCACCCGCCCGGCGGGGTCGTAGACGACGTGGTTGCTGCGCACGGTGGTCGGCGCGCCGTCCACGACGCGGAATGTATCCGTATAGCGCGGGCGCCCGAGCGCATCGAAGTACTGCCGCGTGGTCAGGGGTGGATGCGGGGCGTCCTGGCGCTCGGCGAGCTCGACCCATGACAGCTCGCCGGGCGCGGCGGCGAAGTGGTACGTCGCGGTCGAGGAGCAGGTGCTGAGCGTGTCGCCCGGGCGGGCGGTGCAGGTGCGGCGGCCGGCGCTGTCGTAGTCATACAGCGTCACGGCATTGTTGGGGTCGCGGACGAACAGTGGTTGACCCCATCGGTAGTCGACCACGGTGACGCTGGTATGGCCGAGCGGGTTGATGACGCTCACTGGATAGAGTGCGCGCGCATCGTACACCGTGGTCGTCGTCTGCCCATTGGCGTCGGTCGCGCCCGTCAGGTTGCCGTAGGTGTCGTACGCCATGCGCATCTCGGGTCCGTTGGGATCGGTCGACGACAGGCGATTGCGCACGCGTTTGAGATTGCCGGCAGCGACGGCACCGAGGGCGAGTCCGTCCGCTCCGCTGCCGTCGTAATAGAGCCACTTCTCCTCGAGCACGCTGCCGGTGGCATCGGTGATGCGCACGTTCGAGGGTCGATCGTAGACCTGCCAGCCGGCCTGCGGCGTTGCATAGGTGGTGCGCGTGTCGACCAGCGCGGCACCGAACAAGCCGGTGCTGTAGTGATGCGTGACGTTGCCGTACGCGTCGGGTGGATCGGTGATGGTGGTGGCGTACTGCGGCGTGCCGCTGGTCAGGAGGTCCCACCCGATACGCCGCGTCTCGCGCAACCAGATCTGCGTCCGATTGGGCCCCGCGGTACGCGATCCCCAGCCGTTGATCTCCGAGCGCACCAGCGCGGTGCTGCCGCCGTAGGTATCCACCTGAAGGATGCGGCCCTTGGTGACGACGTCCTGGCCGAAGTAGGTGACGGTTTGATTGCCGGTCGCGGCGCTGCCCTCGGCGCGCGTGCGCACGACGCGCCGAAAGCCGCGTAGCTCGCGCTCGATCGGGTCGAAGCGGCCGTCCTGGTAGGCGAAGGTGGAGATCAGCTCGTTGCCGCTGTCGATGCACGGATTGTTGGCGGGCGGTGCGCCGGGCTGGAACAGGTTGGCGCCGGGCGGCGCCGTGCACTGCCCGTCGGTTTGGCGAGTCTTGTCCACCACCCAGGTGATGAACGGCAGGTCGGGCTGAGCATCACCTCCGGTGTTGTCGTAGACGGTCGACGGCCGATACACGACCGTGTTCGTGCCGCCGAGCCCGTTGTCCATCATGCCGAGCAGGTTGGGACGCTCGTGCGCGTTGTGCAGGCGCACTCTCCAGGTCGTCCCTTGCGCGGTGATCTGATCGAGAAAGCCGTCGCCGTTGACGTCGAGCAGGTCGGTCTGCCCGAGCGTCCCGACGCTCTGGCGCAGGAACGTGCTCCCGCCGGACCAGATGCGGGAGGCAATGCCCTCCGTGTACTGGGTCGGGCTCGGCTCGTACGTGAGCGCTTCGAGGGTGCCGCCGAGATTGAGCAGCACGCGCCACTCGAGCACGTACTGCCCCGTCTGCAGATTGACCGGCAGATACACCCAGTCGGGCAGGCCGTCGCCGTTCACGTCGAACAGATCCTGCACGACGCTAGCGACGTCGGCGTCGAGGTCGGTGGTCTGCACCGCGGTGCTCAACGGCACGGGAATGAGCGTGGGCGGATCCTGAAATCCCTGCCCGGTGTTGAAGGAAACCTCGAGACAGGACGCGAGCGCAGTGGCGGACGGCTGGCAGCGCCAATCGGGGAGTGGGCCGTTCAACGAGTGCCCGGTGCGCACGAGGTCGGGCAGGCCATCGCCGTTGAAGTCGACGAGCATATGGCGCAGGCCGTCCGCCCAATGATCGACCAGGGTGTTCACCCGTGCCGGGAACATCGGCAGGCGCGCCGGTTCGAAGCCGGCGCCGGTATTGATGTAGACGTCCCACTGATATGGGCCGGGGCCCTGACCGGGCGCTCCGCTGACCACCAGATCGGGCCGGCCGTCGCCGTTCATGTCGACCACGTCTTGATAGGTGTCCTGCTGGTAGATGCGGCGGATGAACTGGCGATTCGGCGCCGGCCAAGCGACGCCGTTGTCGAACCCCCACTGCGGCACGCCGCGGCCCTTGTAGACGATCCAGGTGGTCGGATTTGACGCGTCGACGAAGTCGGGGATGCCGTCGCCGGTGATGTCGAAGGTGTCGGACGCGGTGCAGCGCCAGTCGTTGCCGGCGCACGCGCCGGTCGAGGTCCACACGTTGCGCAGGTGCAGCCAGTTGCCGGGCGCCTGCCAGGCGGTCGCGGTGGGTGAGAAGCTGAAGGTGCCGTTGGCGTCCACCGTGCCCCAGTACACCGCCCACGACGCAGTCGGCGGATCGTCGCTGCGGACCAAGTCGAGCCGGCCGTCGCCGTTCATGTCGAGCACCGTCTGCGACACCTCCAAGCTGTCGTTGGCGACGCGCAGGGCGCCGTAGGTCGCGGACGGCTTCGCGAACGTCGCAGCGGTGGCGCGGTGCTGCGTGACGCTCGGCGTGTACACCAGGTGCTGGGTGGGCCGGCCGGTGACGGTCACGGCGCTGAGCAGCGCCTGGTAGCCGTCGGCTGACGCGCCGGGCGCGTGATCGCGGTACTGCAACCCGTAGCTGCGTACCAGCGTACCGGGCGCGGGCAGGTCGGTCTCGACGTCGATCGCATAGATGCGCCAAACCAAGCGCGCCGCGACGCCGTTGTGATGGCTGAAAATGCGATCCTCCGGTGCCCGCCACTCGGGGCGGAAGCGCACCGTATAGGTGTGCGGCGGAGCGCCGCTGCGCGTGCTGCCGCCGTAGCGCACGGTGACCGGATAGAGGACGTTGAACACCTTCGCCCACGTCACATCGATGGTGTTCCCGTTCGGATCCTCGACCCGAGTGAGGGCCCACAGCGTCGTGAGCTGGCAGCTGCCGTCGGCGGCCGTGGCGAGCAGCGTGAGCGGCGTGCTGTTGCCGACCCGGGCCGAGTCGACGTCGCCGAAGGTGTACTTGAGACCGCTGCGGTCGAAGACCACCCAGGAGTTCTGGGTCCGCAACAGCTCGGCGCGCACGTACGCCTGCTCCACCTTGGGGCGATAGAAATTGCTTCCCGGCGCTTCGCGCACGAGCGCGCTGGCACCGGTCGGCAGCGCGAGCACGAAGTCGTCGGTGTGCGGACCGGTGCAGCGCGGCGTGCCCCAGGTCGTGCTCCGTTCGATGTGCCCGATCGGCACGTCCCAGCCGACGCCGAACGGCGTCGGTCCGCCGTTGCTCGAGTACTGCAACGCCAGCTGCGGGGTCATCCCGCGCCGGCCGGGCGGCACGTCGATCGGAATCGCAGTGTTCAGCGCCCCCGTGAACAGGTTGGCTTCGGGCGCCTGCGCGATTCCGGTGAACGGCGTCGAGCCTTCCCCACTGCGATCGCCGAGCGCGTTCGAGGTGTCGGCGCGCGCCGCGCCGATGAGCAGCGCAGCGGAGAGGAAGACGGTGAGCAGCGGCAATGCGATGCGTGCCTCGCGCATGGTCTCCTCCTGAGTCAGGGGACGGCCGGTGGGGCTGGCAATCCGCGCAGCCAATCGGGATCGCCGCTGCCGGCATCGACGCGCGCCGGCGCACCGGGCTCGCTGGGCAGCGGAGGCGCCGCCGCCGCGCCTGCGGCGCCGCTTTCGGCGGCCGCGGCGCGCTGCGCGGAGAGCTCGTCCAAGCGCTGCTCCACGTCGGCCGCCAACGGTTGCGGTTCGCGCACGCCGGAAACGGAGTCGAACGGCGCCGCGTTGCCCGCATCGACGGCCGGGACCGGCTCCTCGATGATCAAGCCGGAGAGATCCGGGTCAGTGGTCGACTGCGCCCGCGCCGCGCGTGCGATGCCGAGCGCCAACATCAAGAGCGCCGCGACCAGGTGCGTGCGGACATGGCGCGAATGTGCACGAGCAGTTGTCTCCGCCATCGCCGATCCTCCCGAGTGACGCGCGAGTGATGTGTCGCGATGCACGCTGGAGCGGATGCGGCCGCCCGTGTGGCGGAGGGCATCCCTCACTCATGGTGGGTTAAATGGCGGCCAACATCGTGCTGAGCGCAGACGACAGGAAGGAAACCCGCCGTCCCCAGCCCGAGCCCGTGCCCCAGCCAAGCCCGAAGCCGATGGGCAGCGCGGCCGTCCGTTGGAATTCAACGCACGGGCTGGGGCTGGGGCTCGGGCTCGGGCTGGGGACGCGGTGTGGTTGTACGGCGGAGTGAATCGCGGCAGACTCGCCCGCGTCATGTCGGCGCGAGCCTCGGCGTTGCGCGCACTGCCGTCGGTCGACGCGTTGCTGCGCGACGAGCGGGTCGCGCCGCTCTTGGAGCGCTACAAGCGCGAGGCGGTGGCGCAGGCGCTGCGCGACGCGCTCGCGGCGGCGCGGGCGGAGCTGGTCGACGGTGCGACGGCCCCCGACGCGGCGGCGCTGATCGGGCGCGCGGCGCACGCGCTGGCGCGCCTCGCGGCACCGTCCCTGCGCGCGGTGGTGAACGCGTCCGGCGTGGTGTTGCACACCAACCTCGGGCGCGCCGCGCTGGCCGATGCGGCGGTGGCGGCGCTGACCGCGGCGGCGGCGCAGCCGTGCAACCTGGAGATCGACCTCGCCGACGGCGGCCGCGGCGAGCGCGACGCGCACGTCGAGGCGCTGCTGTGCGCGCTCACCGGTGCCGAAGCGGCAGCGGTGGTGAACAACAACGCCGCTGCCGTGCTGCTGGCGCTCAACACCCTGGCCGAAGGGCGTGAGGTGGTGATCTCACGCGGCGAGTTGGTCGAGATCGGCGGCGCCTTTCGCATTCCCGAGGTGCTGGCCAAGAGCGGCGCCGCGCTGCGCGAGGTCGGCACCACCAACCGCACGCACGCGCGCGACTACGAGCGCGCCATCGGCGAGCGCACCGGCTTGCTGCTCAAGGTGCATCCGTCGAACTACCGCATCGACGGCTTCACCGCCGCGGTCGATCTCGCCGCGCTGGTCGAAATCGGCGGCCGCCGCGGCGTGATGGTCATGGAGGATCTCGGCAGCGGGGCGCTGCTCGACCTCGCGGCGTACGGCCTGCCGCACGAGCCGGTGGTGGCGGAGCGCGTGCGCCTGGGCGTCGACGTGGTCACGTTCAGCGCCGACAAGCTGCTCGGCGGACCGCAGGCCGGCATCCTGGTCGGCCGCGCCGCGCTGATCGCCCGCCTGCGCCAGAACCCGCTGCGCCGCGCCCTGCGCTGCGACAAGCTGACCCTGGCGGCACTGGAGGCGACGCTGCGCCTCTATCGCACGGCCCCCGACCTCGGCGCCGACCTGCCGACGCTGCGCTGGCTCACCCGGCCGCTGGCGGAGATGGAGACGGTCGGCGCCGCGGCAATCGCGCTGCTGCGCCGCGCGCTCGGGAGCGGCTACGACGTGCAGCTGGTCGACACCGAGTCGGAGATCGGCAGCGGCGCACAGCCGACCCAGACCTTGCCGTCGAAGGCGGTCGCGATCACCAATTCACGTGTCTCACCGCTCGCCATCGCGGCGCGCTTCCGCGCCAGCGAGCCGCCGATTCTCGGGCGCGTGCACGAGGAGCGGTTTCTGCTCGATCTGCGTTGCATCGTGCATGCGGCCGACCTGGTGCCGCGGCGGGCCGCGGAGCAGACGTTCAACACCAAGACACGAAGACACCAAGACATCCACTGAACGGACGGGCAAAATGCCCGCAGCAGATAGCTGGTCTCGATGCGACTCGGGACCGCGCACGACGTTCGCACATGGCCGCCGCAGGTCGATTCACTTGCGCAGCGTCAGATGACCTTCACTCTCCAGATGTATCTCCGGCCCTACGAAGTCGTAAATGAGACAATCCGCGGCCGTGGAGCTGGGTCGGATGATAACCAGATCGCTCTCGCCCACCGACGCGCCGCCGCGGCCGACGCGTTCGACGACGAGGACCACCTCCGCCACCATGTTGACGTCCACGACCGCCTGGCCACCCGTCACTCGGAAGACGAAGGTCTCGCCGCCGCGCAGGCGCAGCTGCAGAATCCCGACCGCATCACCGTCGTCGAATACGCCGGCGACGGCGTGAAACCAGATCTCCACCGGGTCGCCCTGGATCGTTCCCACATTCACGTGCGGCTTGGTCCGGATGAAGACATCCTTCGCGGCGTACGCCGGGCGGACGCCGAAAGCCATCAGGCCGAACGCCAAGAGCATCGCCCCCACTGGCATCGATCGCGTGCCGTGCATCGGTCGCCTCCTCTCCAAGCAAACCGTTGAGAACCCAGACAGGGAGCGGACCGCAGCGCGACTGCGTCGCTCCCTTGATCGGTCGGGGTCAGTTTACCGCCGCAAGCAGCACGCTTGAAGCCGGCGTCCCCGGGCTCGCGTCTCACGAGGCGGGTTTTGGTTCGCGGACGAGCAGGGTACCCTGGGCGATGCAGGCGAGGCGGCCCTCGTTGACGACCTCGACCCTGACCACGGCGGTGGTGCGCGTCATCGACACGACGGTCGACTCGGCTGTCAGTGTGCCGTCCTTCACCGGCGCCAGATAGTTGAGCTTGAACTCAGTTGTCGCTGCCCAGGCCCCGCGCGGCATCAGCGGGTAGAGCACGCAGCCGAGCAGGTGATCGACCAGCCCCGCCATGATGCCGCCGTGGATGTTGCCGATCGGCGTGAGGAAGTCGGGGCGGACCTCGGCCACCGCCAGCAAGCGGCCGGGGCCGAACTCGGTGAATTTGACGCCGAGAAAGCCGGGCAGACCGGCGGTCGTCTCGTTGTTCACCTTGATCATGGCATCGGCGATCCGCTGATCGAAGTGCTCGAAGGTCGCCGTCGGCGTCTGCGCCATGTTGCCTCCCTTCTCTGCTCGGCCGTCTCTACCGGGCAGCGGTCGCGCCGACAACCGCAGTCGGGTAGTCCACCACAGAGGGCACCCACCCGGTGCCGGCCAGCTTGAGTCGCGGCGGCTTTGAGGCGAAGCTGACCCGGAACGCGCGCGCGGCGGCATGAACGTCATCCTCGGTACGGCCGGGCACATCGACCACGGCAAGACGGCGCTGATCAAGGCCCTCACCGGGATCGACACCGATCGGCTCAAGGAGGAGCGCGAGCGCGGCATCTCGATCGACCTCGGTTTCGCGCACTTTGCCGCCGGCGACGTCGACGCCGGCGTGGTCGACGTCCCCGGCCACGAGCGCTTCATCCGCAACATGCTGGCCGGCGCGCACGGCATCGACCTCGTCCTGTTGGTGGTAGCGGCCGACGACGGCGTGATGCCGCAGACCGAGGAGCATCTCGACATTCTCCATCTGCTCGGCGCCCACCACGGCGTGGTGGCGATGACCAAGGTCGATCTGGTCGACCCGCTGCGCCGCCGCGCCGTGCGCGAGGAGATCGAGATCCTGCTCGCGGGCACCGGCCTCGAAGGGGCGCCGATCATGGAGGTGTCGACGGTCACGGGCGAGGGGCTCGAGGCGCTGCGCGACACGATCGTCGCCGCCGTGCGCCAACACACGCGCCCGGCCCCGGCCGGCTGCTTCCGCCTGCCGATCGACCGCGCCTTTCTCATGCGCGGTCACGGCGTGGTGGTGACCGGCACCGCCACCGCCGGCACGGTGCGCGCCGGCGCCACGCTGCGCGTGCTGCCCGGCGGCGCCGAGGCGCGCGTGCGGGCCGTTCAGGTGCACGGGCGCGCGGTCGAGGAGGCCAGCTACGGCCAACGCGTGGCGCTGAATTTGAGCGGCGTCGAGCATGAAGCCGTCGGGCGCGGCCAGGTGGTATGCGATCGCGAGCTCGATCGCGTCACCGATCGCCTCGATGCCTGGGTCGAGCTGCGTCCGGCGGCGCGCCGCCCGCTGCGCCGCCACGCACTGGTGCGGATCTACCTCGGCACCGCCGAAGCGCTCGGCAAGATCGTCTGGCTGGACGGCCGCGAGGAGCTCGCGCCGAGGCAGTCGACCTACGCGCAGCTCGCGCTGCGCGAGCCAATCGCCGCCTTCGGCGACGACCGCTTCATCCTGCGCGCCGAGAATGGCAGCGCCACGATTGGCGGCGGCGTCGTGCTCCATCCGTTCGCCGTCCGGCCGTCGCGGCGCGCCGATCCGCGCGTGGCACGGCTCGCCGCGCTCCGCGCCGCCACCACATCGCTCGAGCGCTTGGCCGCGTCGTTGGCGCTCGAGACCGCGTTCGCCGTCACCCCGGTCGCGCTGGCGGCGGCCGCCAACCTGCGCGCCGACTCGGTGCGCGAGCTGCTGGCGGGCCGCGAGGACGTGCGGCCGCTGCCCGACGCCGCGCACGCCGAGGCGTACACGACCCCCGCCAAGTGGGCGCGGCTGCGCGAGGCCATCTGGGCAACGCTCGAAGCCTACCATCGCCAGCAGCCGCGCCAGCCGGGGATGGAGATGGAGTCGCTGCGCTCGCAGCTCGCCCCCGAGCTGCCCGCCAAGCTCTTTCGCGGTGTGATCGAGCAGCTCGCCGCGGACGGAGCGCTGGTGCGCAATGACAGCGTCGTGCACCTGCCGACGCACGCGACCGGGCTCGGCCGCGCCGATGCGCAGCTCGCCGACCAGCTGGTCGCCCGACTCAGCGCGGCCGCGCTGACGCCGCCCGACCTGAAGCAGCTCGCCGCCGAGCTGGGCATGGCACCGGCGCGCCTGGCCGAGCTGCTGCCCGAGATCGAGCGCGCCGGCCGCATCGCCCGCGCCGCGCCGGATCTCTACTTCGCCGCCGACGCCGTGGAGCGGGCGCGCGACGTGATCCGCCAACACGTCGCGGCGCACGGCGAGATCACCGCCGCCGCCTTTCGCGACGCGATCCATGCCAGCCGCAAGTTCAGCATCGCCCTGCTCAACTACTTCGATCGCACCGGCTTTACCTTGCGCGTCGGCGACGCACGCAAGCTGCGTCG
>Ga0066388_100000824_pt1 | contig 15959 bp, 7 predicted proteins | sample PanSoiMetaGPlot6_FD_64539 | JGI IMG/M metagenome (GOLD analysis project Ga0066388, IMG submission 64539) | Tropical forest soil microbial communities from Panama analyzed to predict greenhouse gas emissions - Panama Soil - Plot 6 (Hybrid Assembly) | ecosystem: Environmental > Terrestrial > Soil... | reverse complement strand
GGTCGAAGGACCGAGCTTCCACAGCGCCCTCAATATCACAAGCTCCGCATCGGTCGGTCGGGGTAGATTCGTCTTGCTCACCTTGCCCTCCATTTGTAAACGAGAAGCGTGGGGTCAGAAATTGGAATATCCGATTCCGAAACCCAGTCCGGTTCCAACTATTCTGACTGCTGTTCCTTCTACTGAACTCTGCCCGGCAGAATAAACGAAAATCTTCGTAGATGTCAACGAAAATCTTCGTAGAATGTTCGATTTGGTTGATATTATGTTCCGGCGCTCCATTCGTTGAACAACCGGCGAGGTGAATTTGTCGCATCGAGGGCTTCCGCCGTTTGAGCCATTGCCTGTAGTGATCGCAGAACTGTGTGTAGCGGTAATATCGTCGGGACTCGCCTGGCAGTACTCTTCCCAGAGCAACTGGCGAGTGACGCCTTTACGTTTGAGTTGCTGATGAAATTCGGCCCAATATCATTTCTCTGTGTGATCGAGAATGCTTAACCACGATAATAGATTCCGGACCGCGTCCGGAAACTGAAAGCCGAGGAGGAGAATGATAGGAAAGACGCCATGAATCAGGACTCGGAAAACCAGATCGCGTGTGATATTGACCTCTCCCGGCGTTGTCCCCATGAAAATACTGAATACTTTATCCCGACTAAGTTGCAGGAAAACGGCGAGAGTCGTCGTCACCGCGATCAAAATTGAGATCCAGCTGAAAAGCAATAATGGCTGACGCGGGTGAAAAGGATATGTATTAGTCGCCATGAGAATCAGTAGCAGCCCGACCGTGACCAACCCGGCCAGATTTTGCAGATGAGGGAGAACGTGTTGCAACAAAGCGGCGACGTGCCCGAGCATGAAAATGCGGGCCTTTTTGATAATCTCTGAGCGATGGGAGGATTTATCATTCAGCTCTATCCAATAGGGTTCCATCCAATCTGTGATGGACTTTGACGCGTCAGAGACGGCCCTCTGAGCGTCGCGCATCAGTTCTAGAGACTCCTGCCACTTTCCATTCGCTTCAGCCTCAACCGCCTTGATTAAGTTTCGTTCCGCCTGCTCGATCCCTTTTCGGTTTTCCATATTTTGTTCATCCTGCAGGGCAAGATCATGTTCTGTCGGGTTGGACTGAGAGGAAGCTTGATCTAGTAGAATGAAAAACTCCTTTGCCCGGATAATTGAGGACGAGAGCGGCGTAATGGTCGGTGTCGGTAACATCAGGTGGACTTTCGGCAACATTTGCAATTCAAGATCATCCTTTGCGATCGGGGCGTTGAAGAGCGGGTGGTTGCCGAGTCTCCTGAGCAGCCTTTTGAGCGCCAGGGAAAGCCATACAAAACGGAGGAACGCCCATGAAAGCAGAATCGGGATGAAGTAGAAGGCGGCGATGAACATCCAGTCGATTGCTCCTCCTTCAATCGAGGGAATGCGATTCGCGACGAAGCGATTGAAATACGGTAAACCAACCAAGATGGCGGTCAGGAATGCGCCGGGAACGGCGAAGATCCGTCCGATCAGCAAGGTCTTTATTTTATCCTCCAAAGAACTAACTCCAACGAAGGAATCCCCGTTGAAATTGAGGAACGGCTCATGGTCGCGCGACGAGCCGAACTGATCTTTTAAACATGGCATCCGTTCGACCAGGTCGAGTCGCAACAGCCCGCTGAAGAAGTAAAGAAACATTGCGACGCCGATAAAAATCGATGGCGGCATGATCGAGACGCCGCTACTCAGATCGGTTGCTCGAAGATAAAACAGGACACCTTCAATCACCGAATTCGAGGCGCCATAGAAAATATACCCACAGACGCCGAAAGTCAGTCCGGTAAAGATCAATCCGCCAGACAATGCCACAATTCCCAGCGTCGTTGACCAAGGCCCTGGTTTGTCTCGCCGCAGCCGGCCGACAATACTTAGCGCCAACCAGCCTGTAATGATCAATAATACGGCTAGTGTCATCAGCAGGATCGAGTACGCCGTCGCCTGAAAGAACCAATGCGGCTCCCATTGAATATTCTGTTCTAGTTTAATCCAATCTGGCAGCAGGCAGACGCTTGTGATCAGCGCCGAGATCATCAGCAGGCTAACGCAACAGGCAAAAAGATAAACTCTGCGGTCAAACCCATGCCGGAATTGGTCGCTCAGGCCAAAGACTCGTCCGAGCGAGCTGTGATTAATCCATTGGGAGGAAACGAATCGTTCGATCTTCAGCCATCCCCCTGCCAGTTTGGCCCGCTTCGGTTTCTTTTTCTCTTCCTCAGATGAGTTTGGGCAGAGGGCGGCTGATTCGTCATTGAGCCGCGCCTTTTCCTTTTCTCGCTCGATTTTCAGACCGATCAATTGCATCAGTAGCACGGAAGACGGGACTAGACAGAACAGGCCCAGCAGCAGCATCGCCCCCACCGAAAGGGATGAATAATTTCGATCGCCAATCAAGATGCGTATTGGGCCTTGGTCCACTTTTTGGAGGGTTTGGGGATTCGGAATAACCGGGTAGAGATAACTGGATCGGGCCGCCTCCTGCTGGACCTCCTCCCAACTTTTCCCCTCGCCGTCAGAATTCAAGAGAGTCGGGTCTGCTTCGAGCCGGTGACAGGGGATCGGACAGGGATCCTTCTGATTCCCAAGGATCCTTACCGGCCATAGCCCATTCCTGCCGACGATGCTCAACCAAAAAACAGGCTTATGAGAGTGTTCTCGCCAATGGGTATCGAAAGGGCATCCGTATTCGATCAGTTTATCGTTTTCCCCAAGTAAGGCGAGGACAGCGTTGTAAGCTCCCTGCTCCGACTGTGTCGAAAATTGGACGCGATGCTGATTTCCTTTGAACGGATAACTCCAGAGCTGGTTGAGGCTGAAGAACGGATAGGGGGAGATGATCATGGCGCCCTGAAAATCGAGATTTGCCTCTGCGTGCAGATAAAGTAAATCCGCGGTGAACATGAAAATCACAGCGTTCGGGCAATGATTTCGCAGTTCATGCATCAGGAAGATGCGATCTTTTACATCAGTCGCCATCAGGCCGATATAGCGAATCGATTCACGATCGATTTCGGTGAGAATGCTTTTTAAGATCTGTTCAGTAGAGGCGATTTCGAGCGGCGAGAGCTGCGGGATCACGTCGCTGGCGCCGGATTCACCGTCTTCGCTCATCGGTAATGTGACGCCCTGAGGCGCAATACCATTGAGAGGATCGGTTCTGACAGGTTTCACCTTTGCGACTTCGCTCCTGAGTCGCGAGATGCCCATGGGAAAGGTAAGGAAAAGAATATTTTGATTCCGGGGAGCCGAGTTTTTGTTATAGGGGTTCGAAGCCCGGCCGTATGCCGTATTGGTCTCCGCAAGAATCGCGATCTCGGGGCGGTTGCTCTGAATTCCATCTGTAGTTGGCGCTGGAGAAGTCGCCCCGATTTTTTGAAGGTATTCTAGAAATGCGTCACGGGCATCGGAATCCAAAGGCACTGTCGCGTTGAAGGTCACGTTTTTACACTTGGCGTCCACGAGGTTCAGGAAATTATCCTTATTGATGGCTTTAGCGCTGCCCGAAATGATCTGGATTTGCGGCGTCGAATTGCAAGTGAGCCCTTTTAGCCAGTTACCGATGGAGAGCGCAAGCGAGGTCGAGGAGCCGGAAAACGTCGGGCCCATCACTTTAATCTTCAAGTCCTCAGAGGTTGCGGGCCGCTTTATAGGCCGTTTGGACAATTCCTTTATTTGATTCAATGCGCTGAGAAACGCGGGTTTGTGAATTCCGGTTGTCGGAGTTTCGCCAACGAGATAGAGCAGAAGCAGTTTGTATCTCTTATCCCCATATCTCATTTTGCGAAAGAGAATCACGCCAGGCTCGTGTCTATAATCCTGTTCAGACTGCGCTCCGTGAACCTGGGGAGACGTTTTCCGGCTATCCCATGGCAGATCAAAACGGTCAAGCACATAGCCCGCCGCTTCGACAGCCCTCTGGATGGCGTCAAGATTGCGATCGAAGAGATAGTCCAGTCGCGAAGCTTTCGGGTCCGGAATTGTCGCGATCAGCTGATTAAGCTGATAAGTATCCGGGATACTCGCTATGACACGGTAATATTTCTCCTCGCATTGATCATTGCTTGCGTTCCGATTCCCAGCGCCGAAAAAATCACAAAGTAATTTTGCGGCCTGCCGCCTATGTCTGGGAAGGGATGGTTGGGACGTTTCGGACGTTGAGCTGTCGTCAGACGCTGTCTGCGGCGGTGAGGCGGAAGCTTGTTCCGGCAGCGGATGTTTGGAGAACGAGGTCGCGACCGGAAAATAAAGCGTAAGCGCGGCCAAAAGCGAAACAAGGAGTGTTTTCTGATTTAGACTATTCATCGCTTTTATTGCTGCCGACGTCGCAAATGGACGTTTGGCGAAGTCGCCGGCTGAGGCGCCACGATCAAACACCGGCATATCGGAGAGCATCAAAAAGAGGGGCCTCTGACACCAACATCTATCCCTTGTTCAACTGTCGGCCCAACTTTTTGATGCTCTCCACTATGATCGAAACTACTGCATCGGCGTGGACTCCAGGCAGAAGCCGACATCATAACTCAGGGACAACTCTTGCCCGGCGCTGTTGTAGTTGGTCCGGTCATGGGCCACTAGGCGGATCACATACCCACAAGGGTCCATTCCCGCAGTGTCCAGAGTCCAGTTTCCTGCAACACCGTTCGTCGACACTGCTGGATACGCCAATCCGGATGGTGTCGGAGTCGCGCCATTGGCCGGCCCGGCCGGAATCACCGACAGACTTAAGGATTTGAAGTGCTGGTTCGGGGACGTGAGTCCTGGATCGTGCACTTCGTAGGTTCCGGTAATGATCGAATCAACCGGGAACTTGCCGCAGTTGTTGGCTGGAATCGGGATTCCATTAAAGGTCGCTCCGGTAATCGCCAGCGGCGGATTAGCCTCGATCTGGGTCAGATTGGCGCCCGGACCGGCTGGCCCTGAAGGCGGCGTGTTGTCGATTCGAGCATGAACGATCTGGACGCCCGGAAAGACGAGCGGTGGACTGACAGAAGGATCCTTTGCGGTAATCCTGATCTGCCACAGCCCTTCCATTGCTGTGTTGGTGAACCAACTGGCCAGCTTATCGACCACCAGGAATCGCTGGTTCACACCTTTGGTGTCTTCCAAATATTCGTACCAGCCCGGCCCTAGCCCGTCGCCGTCGTCCGTCGGGATGAGTTTGACATCGCACACAAAGTCGCCAGGCGCACACTGTTGAGGTACTCCGCCAAACCATTCGGATATCTTGACGATTATCGGGTTCGTCAATGGTTGCCAGCTATCGAAAGGCGGTGGGCCAAACACCTCGATTCGATACTTGTAAGGCGTGGCGCCGCCGCCAAAGCTGTCGGGTGGGTCTCCGATGCGGCCAGTGATTCTGATCTCGCCACCGAAGGGGCTGTCGAAAGTCGAGAAGGCGCCAATCTGGCCATCGCCGGTCGCGAGCCCCGTAATCTGATTGATGTCGTCGACTCCAATGTCGCCAACCGTTTCAATCAGCGGAATGTGTCCGACCAGTTCGCCGGGGTGGAGTTGAACCAGGCATTCCTCGCGGTTGCCCCATACCGGAATATAGTTAGGGTTCGCCGGCGGCGGCGGCGTCTCCCACGAGAGGATAGCCCGCAGGCGAACAACTCGCGGTCCGATCTGGCACGGCACACGGTACTTCGAGAAGTCCTTCTTCAAAAAGACGGCGTACTGCAGGTCCTCGTCAGGTATGTTCCCCAAGTCATGGACGTTGACCGTGGATGTGCCCATGTACTGAAAGCCGCTGCCGTCATTGAAATCAATCCAGAATGCGACGTATTCGGTCGAGCCGTTGCGGCAGAGCGGACCACTGTAGCCACTCGACTTCTTGACCGTCAGCACAGCTTCGATGAGATCGGCTTCGGGAAATAGCCCCACGCATCGCAACTCCTCGAAGCTCGTATCGCCGTCGGTGGGAAAGAACTTGGCAATCAGATCGTCAATGTCTTTCACCGACAGCCCCAGACCAACCAGCGAAGATTGACCGGCGGGGGCCAGCAAGTTCGGATTTGATAACTCGAGGAGCTGCTGCGCTTCCTGGAATGCGAAGCGATGGACTGGTACGCCCTTGTTTTTGTAGAGTTCCTTCTTCTGCGTCAGGCTCAGTGGGTCTGCCTCGATGGCCGTCATCTTAACTGTCGGGTCGAGGTGTTTGATAACCGGCCCAATTGGGTCGGGGATTTTGATCGAAGTTTTCGTGATGGCATCGAGCAAGTCGCCCCAAAGGAAGAACCTGCGAGGGTGAATCTGAACCTGCGCGTTCAAGACGTTACCCCACACCGGGTTATATCCCGGGGTATTGGGGGGTGGAGGCGCGTTCCATTGAAGGATCGCGCGAACCTTGACGATGTTCTCGAACGCGCAGAACTTCTTAAACGAGCTGAAATCAAGCCGGACCGCGTAGCAAAGGGGCTTTTCACCGGGGATGTCGTGGACTCTGACGTTCGTAACGCCGACATCGTGCCAGACCCCGTTATCAAAGAGGTCTACATAAAAACGGACGTATTCGCGGGCGCCGGGGCTGCAGATCTCGCCGCCATAACCGAAGTTCCGCTTGATATGGATTACGCCCTCGAGCCGGTCGTAAGGAGGATTGAGTCCGACACACATCAGTTCTTCATAAGTGGTGATGCTTTGCAGTGGTTTGACAGGCTGGTAAGGGCTAATTTCGAGATTGCCAAAATAATTGGGGTTAGCCAGTATCAGTGCGCGGAACTGCTTCCGTTCCAGTTCAATTTCAGGCTGAGCTATAGAGCTCTCGGCGGTGGTTTCGGCTGGCTGATCTTTAACCTTCGCGTCTTTGAGATCGCTTTTGATTTTCACTGGATTTCTTCCTTTCATAAATGGCTGCATTCGTTTGCAGGAAGCGCTCGCGAGAGCGTCTGTTGCTGAGTCAGACCAACATTCGATCGATAGACACCCTAATGGCTGAGGACACTACCGAATCGCTTTATTGAAATATTGTGTCTGCATTTACAGAAGACGCAGGATCTCGGCAAAACTACTATGGAGGGAATAATATTTCGAGACCGGGGAAAACAGGGGCTGACAATCTCCTTTATATTCAGTTGTCATGAGTCGGGAAGATGTGACAAAAGCGGTCAACTGGGCATAGAATAGAATTGCCAACCGCCTTTCGCTGTCAGACAGTCGCAGAGAGCCTGGCAGCGATTGTTGAGAAGATACGCCGCTCCAGCCGGGTTAAAGAACAGGTATCCACAGATGCGCCACATCGGCTGACGACCTCCGCTATTCTTGAAGTTCGTCTGCCGGCGTGTGATCGCAAACCGCGGCAGGATTGCATGAGCGAGACAATGGCTAAGGACGCCCTCGTATCGGGATTTTGATTCTCAAGATTTTCTCCGCCGAACTGCTGGAAGAGAGGTTCGGCGGAGAAATTGAGAAAAGATCTGAATTCGATCTTTTCTTAAGGTTAGGTGTCGAGGCGAAATCGGCTTAGATACAGTTACATCCTATGACTGAGGGTGATTGCATTCGTACGGCAATCACGCGCCTGTGCCTTGACACCGCGCACTCACCGTCACGGGACAGTTGAACGCGCTTACACTAATAGAAGACGCAAAACGTTATTGGAATTACTATCAGACGAAAAAAAATCGTAGGATCCTCTGCGACCTGATCCTCACGAAGGATTCACGCAGCCATAGCCGTATAACAAAATAAAACAGATCTTTCGATTGTCGATGTTCAGGTTGATGCTTTATCACAACAAACAACTCGAATAATTTTATTTGATATGGCTGACCTTCCCCTTACGGTCAACACCAATCCGGAGTTATTTCGGCTTTGCGCCAATGATCCTGACAATGATGGATATTGGCAGGAGTTCGTCCGACGATTCAACCCGCTGCTGGCGCGTAGCATCGCTGTCGCCTGGCGCCGGAATGGACAGGGCGATTGGCCGCCCGCCGATGTAGCCGCCGATTTGCTGCAGGACTCCTACACCGCCATCGTTAAAAACGACTTTCGTTTGCTCCACAACTTCCGCGGCGCGACTAACGCCGAAGCCGAAGCCTATCTGGCGCAAACGGCGATCAACCAGACCATCACTTATCTTCGCAACCGCAAGGCTCTCCGGCGCGCGGCGGACGAGGTGTCGTTGCAGGAATTGCTCGACGAGCAGGGAGACGCGACACTCGCAGACGCGGCGGCGCATTCCGTTCCCAATCTGACCGTACGTGAATTGATACAAGCGCTTGAACATTGCTTCGACGGACCGAACAGCAAACGAGACATTTTGATCTTTTTGCTGTACGCGCATGACGGTTATACCGTGGCCGAGATCGCCCGCATGGAGATTTGCGATCTGAAAGAGACCAGCATCGCCAACCTACTCGGACAAATGAAAATGCGGTTGCGAAAATATTTCTCCGCGAAAGTGTGAGCGAGCCATTAATTGCGTCTTCTCTATGTGAGGACATTTCAAGATGGGAAACGAAATAAATCAACTTTCTCCTGAAGGAAATGACCATCCAACTGCATTGGATATCGGTGAATGGTTAAGCGGCGAACGTCCCGCCGCTGAGTACAATCGAATTCGGCGGCATTTCATTCAGTGCGCCGAATGCCGCGAACAAATGGTGATGATCCGTCAGGCGACACAACCTCGGCAAGACAACGGAGAAGGCGACGAATTCGCCAGCATGCTTCGCCTCGGTGAGCGAGCGGCAGAGGAGGCGCGGCGCCGGCGTCAATCACCCATGCGAACGGCCGATGGAACCGCTGACAGGCTGGGCCGGCGGCGATGGTTCATGTTCCGCCAACCGGCGCTCGGTTGGGCGACCGCTGCTGTGTTATTGCTGGCGGTCGTGATTCCCGTCTATCGTTTCTACCAGGGCAATCATCCGGTCGATCGCGCGATGGCCTCCCTGCGCCAGGCCTGGGGCCAGAGCCGTCCGATCGAAGCTCGTGTCACGGGAGATTTTCCTTACCTGCCTTACCAGATTACTCGGAACGGCGGCGCGACGATTTCAGTCAATCAAGAACAACTCCTGGCAGCCACTGCCGAATTGGCGCGTGAAGTCGCCGACCGCCCAACGCCGCGCGCCAGACACGCGATGGGCAGGCTCCATTTGTTGAAAGAGGAACTCGACCGCGCTGAGGAACAGTTGAAGCAGGTCGTCAGGGAAGAGCCACAGAACGCGTTGGCTCACGTCGATTTGGCGTCGGTCTATTACGAACGGGGCGTTCGTGAAAAGTCTGTTACGCTGCTATCGGAAGCCGTTGATCATCTGAAGACGGCGATCGATGTCTCCCCTAAATTGACGGAGGCATGGTTCAACCTGGCGCTCTGCCACGAACAGATGATGCTGCCGACGCAGGCTCAAGCGGATTGGAAGAGGTATCTGGAGCTGGATTCAAGCTCCCCCTGGGCGGGCGAAGCTCGCTCGCGACTGCAACGTCTGGTCTCGCCCGGCAAGTCTTTCGTCACCCCAGCGCAACTGTCCATAGGACTGTTGGCCGCCGCCGCAGGCAACGAGGAAGAGAAGTTCCGGCGATTGGCGCTGGATAATTTCATCACCGCTTTCAATTTGGCTCGAGAAGATTTCCTGGACAAATACCTGGAAGCGCACGCCAATGATGATCGCGCGGCCGCCGCCAAATATATGGACCTGATGCGGCGCACGGCGCGGTTGGCCCGCGAGGATAAAACGGAATATTACTTAGCCGATCTTGTAGCTTTTGTCGCAGACGCCAAACAACCGGCGCTTGATCGCGTAAAAGAGATTCGCGCGCTGCTGCGGCAAGGCGACGAGCGCCATGAGAAGGGCGACTACACTCCTGCGCTCTCGTCCTATAAACAGGCGGTCGTGTTAGCCGAACAAATCGGCGACATCTGTCATGCCGAGCACGCGCGTTACGGGCTGGCCAGAATCTACATATCCAGCATAGAGACCCCGAAACGACAGCGTCTGAGGGAAACGCTCGTGCGGGAAACCGAGCGACATAATCACAAGGTTTTATATGCGCGCAGCCTGCTCGCATGGGGTAACGCCCTGATGGCGGCCCAACTGCTCACCAAAGGGCTGGAGGTGAGTGTGATAGCCTACCAAACTGCCTTGCCGCTCGGAGATTTCGACACAATGGTCAACGGCCTGAGGTTTTCCGGACGGGCGTATGCGGATATTGGGGATTATGAAAGCGCGATTGCGAGAAATTTCCAGTCGGTGCAAGTTATTAGCCAGCATCAGGTCAGTCCGCTCAGAAGTTGTCAGGCTTATATAGTGATTGCGGAGATCTTTTACCGAGCCGTAAAGCCGCAGCTGGCGTTGGATTATCAATTGGAGGCGCTGGATTACTGCAAACGGACAGGCAATCCAACTCTTCCAATCACAGCCAAAAGCGGGATTGGGAAGTACTACGCGTTAACCGGCCAGCCTCAACAAGCGGAGATCATGTTTCGTGAAAGCATGGCTGAGTTTGAAGGATATAACGATAAATTAGGACGAACGCTTCAAAGAACCGAATTGAGCATACTTATCGGTGACGCCTATCTACAGCAGGTACGAGCAAATGAAGCCGCAAACGCATACAAGACTGCATTAGGACTGGTCACTGGAAGCAAAAATCGAAGATATCTGGCGATGGCTCATCAAGGACTGGCAACCGCGTTTTTGCGGCAAGGGCTGTACATTGAAGGTGAGAAGGAATTGCTGCTCAGCATAAAGTTGGCGGAAGACGTGCGAAAAGACATCAATGACGCCAGTCTCCGAGGCAGTTTTCGGGGTAGAAAACTGGATATTTATCGCACGATGATGGAGTTTCAGGTTGTCGCTCGGAAAGATTTTAAAAAAGCATTTTATTTTGCGGAAAGCTCGCGGAATCGGGAATTGCTCGATGCGATCGCCACACAGTCCGCAATCAAATGGAATGCTCATCAAGCCACATTGAATTATGCGGCCGGGGTTGAAGTCCCGGACTTGAGACGTGTTCAAAGCGATCTGCCGAACAATGCCCAGTTGGTGGAATATGCAATTACGGATCAGCAGCTCCTGATCTGGCTGATAACCAACAGCGGTTGGAAATCCTATTCGACCCAGATTGGGGACCAGCAACTACAACAGCTCTGCGGGGAATATCTGACGGAACTTCAGTCCGTTCGCGACCCGGCGTTATTGAAAAAGAAAGCCGGCGATTTGTACGCCAAACTAGTGGAGCCGCTGTCGCGCGATCTGGAGCCAAATCGCATTTTAGTCATCATTCCCGACGGCGTTCTTGGGGCGATCCCTTTTCCGGCGCTCTTCTCTTCGGCGTCGAGCCGCTATTTGATCGAAGATTACGCGGTTGTTACGATTCCCAGCGCAGCCGTCCTGGCCCATACGCTGAAGATCGGACAAACCTCCGCAAAACGGCGGCCCGAATCTCTGCTGGTTCTGAGCAATCCGAAACTCGACCCGAAACAGTTTCCGTCATTAAAGCCATTGCCGGCGACGGAGCGGGAAGCAGAGAGCGTCAGTTCGCACTACGTCGCCAGTCTGAAACTTAGTTATGAGCAGGCGACCAAGTTACTGCTGTTGCAGAATATCGATCGGTACGATGTGGTTCATTTGGCTACGCATAGCATTACCAATGAACACAATCCTTTGCTTTCGTCCGTGCTCCTGTCTTCGAATGGGCGCCCGGGCGCGGCAATCGATGGAAACCTGCGCGCGTTTGAAATCTTCGGCCTCAAGCTTACTCGCCCGCGGCTGGTGATTCTTTCAAGCTGTCGGTCAGGTTTGAATGCGCGGTCATCAAGCAACGGGCTGGGCGGATTAGCGCACGCCTTTTTCAAAGCAGGAGTCCCGGCCGTGATCGCCAGTTTGTGGGAAGTCGAAGATTCGAGCGCGGCGGAATTGATGAGCCAATTTCATTATTATCACAGGGAGGAAAAACAGCCGTTTTGCCAGGCCCTCCGCAGCGCTCAATTACAGATGTTGAACAAACAGGATTCGCCTTGGAAACATCCCTACTATTGGGCGGCTTTTCAGTTTTCCGGCAATGGATTCACGAGTTGAGTTTGCCAAAATAGCGGTATGTTTTACTAATACCGTCAACATCCACACACAATTTACAGCAATTCCCGATTGAAAGCTCAGGAGAGTTACGCTGCTTGACACGGCTTTGGCGGCCGTTTCTATGGAACAAGATTCCAGATCGATGGAAGATCGTTACGTTCCAAAACCCATCGCTCGCCTGGTCTGATCATGCAGGTGGGAAACGCTAGAACAGGAGACTAACTATGTGTACCGGCACGATTGAGTTTACCTTTGAAGGCTTGTGTCCATTTTTTACGAGCGAGCTCACCGAAGAAAGAAGCTTAACTGTTGGATTGATTGGGGTCTTTGAGGCGAATGAGGTTACTCATACGCCCGCTCTGCGTATCTTCGAACAATCCTTTCCGGAGCCTATCACCTATCGAGGAACCACCAGCAGAATGCTTCTCACGGGCGACGCTCACCTCCACATCGTATCGAATGACGGCATTCCGGCGAAGAATATTACTGCGGATAGCAGTGTAAAATTGCTAGATATAGAGGGGTTATACGATACCGAGACCCTTGTAATCGATCCACAAGGATGTCAGGCCAGATTGCATTTCAACCACGGCGTCCTATCCCAAATCAGGCCTAACACGGTGAGAGTACAGGCTCTGGATCATCATATGGCTACGGAGGATGAGGAAGAGGAGGAAGAGGAAGAGGAAGTTGAGGAGGTAGAGGAGGTTGAAAAGGAAGAATTCAGCTACAGCGTTAAACTTGTGATAACTATCCCTGAAGATAGTTATGCAGTCCTTCATTTCCAGGGAGATACCGATGATTACGTCTTCAAGGACGGCAGGAATTATAGAGTGGAAGTTAGCAGTTTACCACAGCCGAGTAACCACGATCATCAGGTGAATCATTTTAAATATTTTTACCGTCTGGTCAACAATCCCCCAAACCCAATTTTGGTTCCAATAGATGTGTTCCAAGGCGACGGAGGCAATCCTACCTGTATGCTCGCATCCTTTGGCAAAACGCGTATTTAGGTTGGGATGAGGCGGTGGAGAATTTAGCGCGCGAACAATGACCTGAGACGACGCCGTTTCAATTCCTTCAAGGGGCTGCGCAGCAATCGGTAGGCCGTAGCCCTTTATGGAGGCGTAACTCCTCTTCAATGTCCCGAAGGACTTCTTCGCGCCGCCGCCGGCAATTATTACTTCGAGACCGAAAAAACCAGGGGAGATGCGAAGTCGAACGAGGGATCAAAAACATCTGCAAGGAGAAAACCATGAAACAACAGAGTTTCGCCATCTATTTGGCGGTAATCGCAGTGGTTGTCGCTGGAATCTTGCCGCTCTCAGCACGACCGGCAGACATCATTAACAATCTTTGCATTGATGAGCTAATCCAGTCTCCAGGCGTGATCAATTGGATCCCAGTCGGCTGCGAAGTGGTTGACTGTTGTCCGGGATGCCCTGGGGCGCCGATTGATTGGCGCATTCGCGTCGCAGGCGATCCAATCGAATCAGTGACGCTTAAATTTGAGGACCTGCCGGCGGAGATGTCCGGCAAACTCAAGCTTCAGGGGAATGCAAAATGGATCGATGGCTCGACATTACGGATCGGCAAAGGAGAAATCGTGTTGAGCGGGTTCATTCTCGATCCCGCCAAGGCTGTGCCCGTGGCGATTCCGCAGCTAAATATTGAGAAGGCCTTTGCCGATCGGATAAAGGCCGATGCCGATCAAAACCACCCCGATTCGTCCGCAGATCTGGGCGCGAACGATTCGGGTAGAGTCGAGTTGACCGTCGAGCAGGTGATGGGGCAGGTTGTGGTCAATGAATCAAAACTGATCTATATCGTCAGCTCATGCAGTAGCCCCGCTCTGCCAGAGAGCGACGACAGAATTTCCCTCACCGGCAATACGAGCAGCGACAATGCCGTGATCGTGCTCGACGCGCGAAGAGCCGGGAGGTGCGTCAAGGACGAAGTTCAACGGACGACAGGCGCCGTGAGTGTCGGGAGTGTGCTATCGAACTCCGACTGCAATTCCAATGCGGCAGTCTTTTCCGACGACAATGCGATGGCCTTTTTTACGCCGGTCAGTGTCTGGAGCGATCCGCTCGGCGATCTCCTCACGCTCGACCTGGCCCCAATGTGGCAGGTTCCCACTACGGTTTGGGTGATGCGCGGGCCGTTCGCCGATACGCGGGACCGTGTGCTGGCTGATTTCGCTCGCGCGAATCAGCTTTACAACAAGATGAATTGCGGGATCAGCTTCAGCGCGCCAGTAATCAATGATGCGACGGCCGATTCTGACACGCCAGGGTTGCTCAACGCGACTTGCCCAGACGCAAACCTTTTGTGGAAGCGGATCGGTTTCACTAACGGCCGTTTGAATATCTACTATCTAAATCTCTCACAAGGACGTGGATGGTGGTGCGAAGACAACACGATCCTCATCGGATCAGGGGCCGACAACGAATCGCTGACGCACGAGTTCGGTCATGCATTTTCACTCAGGCACAGCGATAACATTGTAGGCATCGGCGGAAACAACCTCATGATCGCCGGCGGAGGGGGCAGAAATTACTTCACCATCGGTCAGTGTTTCCGTTGCAACGTCGAGCACAACTCCACGCTGAATTCCAACGCCATCCGGACAGGGCCGAAGAGAAATTGTCCAGATGTGAACGCCAACCCATCCTGCCCAAAGTTGGCGTTCGACGTCACGCCACGATAATGTAAATCAAATAGGCGATTCTTGGAGATGAAATATGAACGGCATCGTTTTGAAGATCACGATTGTTGCGTTGAGTTTGCCGATTATTAGTTGCGGTAGGCGCCCGCAGAATGGACAGGAAAAGATGACGCCCGTACAGGCTACCGAAGCCCGCAGAGCGATTGCCGCCTACCTGGAATGCGAAGAATGCGATAGCGGAGAACTCGAAGCCCTGGTCAAACTGGGACAGAAGGTCGCGCCAAGCTTGGCGGCTACCTTGCGAGATGGCCCGGCGCCGGCGACGAGGGAGCTCTATCGCAGGCAGTTGCTCGCAGCGTATAGAGGACTGAAAGAGTACGAAGCCAATCATCGTGAAGCGAAAGTACTGATGGGAGAAGAGAAATACGTTAAGACTTACCTCGACAATCAGGCTGCGTACCATCGCATTCGCGCGGCGACTGTTCTTGCGGCTATCGGCGGCGAAGTAGCAAGGAAAGCTCTCGAACAGGCGCAGGAGGCCGCATATCGGGACGACGTGAAATTGGCGGTCAATGCGGCTCTTGACAAGCTGAAGAAGCGCTGATGTCTGCGCCCGACTGAAATTGTTCATCTGACGAAGTAGGAGACCGAAAAAAGCAGGAGACGGCAGACGCCGCTATTTACTCAAAGCGCAAAATCGTCAGGGGGTCCACCTTCGTCACGCGCCGGGCTGGAAAATAGCAGGCCAAGAGCGCCACAGCAGCGAGCAACGACCCGGCGACGACCCACGGCGCCAGATCCGTCGGGCTTGTATCGTAGAGCAAGCTCGCCAATACGCGCGTAAGCGCGAGCGCCGCGCCGGCGCCGAGAGCGAGCCCAACTAGGACGATGAGCATCGTTTTTCCGATCACAAGCTTCAGCAGATCGCCCGGCGCCGCGCCAAGGGCCAGGCGAATGGCCATTTCACGCGCTCTTTGCGCTACGGAATAGGAGACAACGCCGTAGATCCCGACGGCGGCCAGCAACAGCGCGACGCCAGCGAAGATGGCCAACAGCGCAGTGCGAAGCCGGGCCGGCGCCACCGATTGTGACTTGATTTCTTCCAGGGTTTCAATGTTCGCCACCGCCTGGTTCTTGTTCACTTTCCAGATTGCTTGTTCGATCGATCCGCTTAAGAGCAACGGATTCATGGCGGCGCGAACTACCAGGCTATTGCGAATGCCGGG
>Ga0066388_100000823_pt1 | contig 15969 bp, 16 predicted proteins | sample PanSoiMetaGPlot6_FD_64539 | JGI IMG/M metagenome (GOLD analysis project Ga0066388, IMG submission 64539) | Tropical forest soil microbial communities from Panama analyzed to predict greenhouse gas emissions - Panama Soil - Plot 6 (Hybrid Assembly) | ecosystem: Environmental > Terrestrial >... | reverse complement strand
GTCGGGGCGGGCAGACGCACGCCGATCTCCTCAGCGTCGCGCACGGCGTCGGCTTGGAGGTACTTCAGGCTCGCACCCGACACGAGCGTGCCGTTGAACACCCGCACCGCGCTGACGACGCCGCGATACGAGTCGTAGTACGAGTCGAAGATCAGCGACTGCAGCGGCGCGTCGGGATCGCCCGACGGCGGCGGAATCTGGTCGACCACGGCATCGAGCAGCTCGGGAACGCCCTCCCCCGTCTTCGCCGAGATGCGGAGGACGTCCTCGGCCGGGATGCCGATGACGCGCTCGATCTCACCGGCGACGCGATCAGGGTCGGCGACGGGCAGGTCGATCTTGTTGACGGCGGCGACGACGGCCAGGTCGTGCTCGATCGCCAGATACGCGTTCGCCAGCGTCTGGGCCTCGATGCCCTGGGACGCGTCGACGAGGAGCACGACGCCCTCGCACGCGGCGAGGCTGCGGGAGACCTCGTAGCTGAAGTCGACGTGGCCCGGCGTGTCAATGAGGTGCAGGACGTGGTCCTTCCAGTGCAGCCGGACGTTCTGCGCTTTGATCGTGATCCCCCGCTCGCGCTCGAGGTCCATCGTGTCGAGGTACTGGGCGCGCATGTCCCGGGGGTCGACGGCGCCCGTCAGCTCGAGGAAGCGGTCGGCCAGGGTGGACTTCCCGTGGTCGACGTGGCTGATGATCGCGAGCGCGCGCTGGGACGGAAGGGGGATCATCGGACACCATTCTCACGCACCGCGAGAGCGGGTCGGGAACGAGCGCCTGCTAGCCTGACCCGGTCCCCGACCGAACGGCAGATCTCGCACACGTATGGCGAACATCAAGAGCCAGATCAAGCGAAACCGCCAGAACGAGCGCCGCCGGATGCGGAACAAGATCGCGCGCTCGGAGCTCAAGACCCGCGTCAAGCGTGCGTCCGAGGGCCTCGAGGCCGGCGCCGACGACGCCGCCGACCGGGTCCGGGCGGCTCAGAAGCGTCTGGGCAAGGCGGCGGGGAAGGGCGTCGTGCACAAGAACCAGGCCGCCCGCCGCGCCTCCCGGTTGATGAAGCAGGCCGCGAAGCCCGGGTCGAGCTAGCTGCGCGTGCGGCTGCGGCCGCGCCGGATCGGCCCACCCCCGGCCCGGCCCGACAGGGCGGCGAGCCGGGCGACGAGCACCTCCAGCACCGCGTCCTCGGGGATCGCGCGCGCTCCCTTGATGTCGAGATCGGCGGCGAAGAGATAGTCGAAGGCTTTCCGGACGCCGTCGCTCTGCAGCGCACGCGCCTGGTCGAGCGCCTTCCGCGCCGGGTACTCCTTCACCCGGCCGTCGAGCGCGGCGACGGCATCACGCGGGCTCCGCACCTGGGGATCGTCGAGCGTCGCGACCCGCCGGTAGTACGAGTGCAACGTGCCGATCACCTGGAGCGGGTGCATCGGGCGGGACTGGCCCGCGCCGGGAGCGGTCAACATCCGCCGCAGCGTCTCGAGCGCGCCCGCCATGTCACCCGCCTCGATCGCGCTCGTGAGCTGGTAGTTGGGTACCGGCCCGGCGTCGCCCAGGTACGGCTCCACGTCGGCGACGTCGAGCGGCGCGCCGGGACCGGCCGCCGACGCCAGCAGCTCCACGAGCTGCGGCACCCGGCCGGCGTCCTCACCGAGGTGCGCGGTGACGCGCTTGGTCGCCGCCGGGCGCAGTTCGATCCCGGCGTCGTCGAGGTGCTTGGCCAGGACGTCACCCGTCTTCTCGACGGCGGGGCCCACCTTCACCGCCTTCGCTCCCTTCAACGCGTCGGAGAGGGCCTTCGGGAGGCGACCGCCGCCGGCGATGACGACGAGGGCGGTGGTCTCCATCGGCTGGTCGAGGTAGTCGATCAGCGGCGCGACGTCACCGGCGGCGAGGTTGCCGGCGTCCTGGAGCACGACGACGCGTCGTCCGGTCATGAACGGCGGGCTCTGCGCCGCGTTCAGCGCCGCCGCCACGGTCTCCTCCCGGCCCTGGGCGCCGCTCGGCGCGTCGCTGTCGCCTTCGCCGGGTGCGGCACGGCCGGGCACCGCGAACTCCTCGACGGCGAGGGTGCGATCGTCGTCGCCGACGAGCTCGGCCACGAGCTGCTCGAGCGCCTCGCCTCGAAGCACCGGATCGGAGCCGCTCAGGAGATACACGTTCGCGCTCACGTGACCCGCGCTTCTCCGCGCTCGGCGGCTTGCACGGCCTCGATCATGCGGCACACCCTGACCGATCCCGCGACGTCGTGCACGCGGACGATGCGGCAGCCGTGCATCACGCCGTACGCCACCGCCGCCAGAGCTGCACCGCGCCGGGCGTCGATGGCGAGATCCAAGAGCTCCCCGAGGAAGCGCTTGTTCGACGCCGACAGCAGCAACGTGTAGCCGAGCGATGCGAGGGCATCGCTCTCGCGCAGGAGCACCGCGCTCTGCGCCGGGGTCTTTCCGAGGTCGAGGCCGGCATCGAGCGCGATCTGCTCGGGCGCAAGGCCCGCGGCTTCGGCCGCGCGGCCCCCGGCGAGCAGGAACGCCCGCACCTCGCCGAGCAGGTCGGCGTAATGCGGCTCGGGGTCGGGGACGCGGGGCGCCAGACGGATGTGGGTCGCGACCACCGAAGCATCGAGCGCCGCCGCCGCCGGCAGGTACTCGGGGTCGGCGAAGCCGCTGATGTCGTTGCCGAGCACGGCACCCGCCGCACCGGCCGCGCGCAACACCGCGGCGCGCCACGTGTCCACGGACAACGGAGCGTCGAAGCGTGCTCGCAGCGCGTCGAGCGCCGGGATCACACGGTCGAGCTCCTCGGCTTCGGTGACCTCCGGCCCCGGTCCCGCTTTCACACCGCCGACGTCGAGCACGTCGGCGCCCTCGGTGACGAGCTCCTCGGCCCGGCGGAGGAGCGCGTCGAGCGCGAACGTCTCGCCGTGGTCGTAGAACGAGTCGGGCGTCCGGTTCAGGATGCCCATGACCAGCGTGCGGTTGGTGACGTCGTGCACGCGGTCACCGAGACGAAAGTGCATCGACTCGGAGGTTACGGCGCCGCCCCGACCAGAGCCGCGCTGCACCGAGGAGCGCGGTCCCGGCGGTCAACGCCGCCGCCGCCCGCCCGTCGACCTCCACCGGCACCCGCGAGAACACGTCGGCGGTTCGGAGCATGGCGTGGGCGAGGAGCCCGGTCGGCATTTGGAGGACGGCGGCCGCTCCCGGCGCCCACGACTCGATTGCACCGCCGGCGATCCCGGTCACGAGCCCGAGCGCGGTGAGCGGCCCCGCGATGGGCGCCGCCACGAGGTTGGCCGGGAGCGCGGCGAGCGGCACCGAGCCGAACACCGGGATGAGCACGGGGGCCACGCCGATCTGGGCGGCGAGCGTGACGCCCAGCGGCTCCCGGAACCACTGCGGGCCGCGAAGGCGGGTCGTGACCGGCGCGGCGAGGAACGCGATGCCGGCGCTCGCGCCGCACGAGAGGAGGAAGCCGATCGAGTGGATGAGGAACGGATCGGCGAGCACCAGCGCGAGGACGGCGAGCGCGAGCACGCGGACGCCGGCCGTCGGACGGCCGAGGTACAGCGCGGCCATGGAGCACGCGGCCATCGCGCACGCCCGCAGCACCGACGGCTCCCAGCGGGTCATGGTGCCGAACAGCACGAGCACCGCCAGCCCGGCGACGAGCTGGGCCCGGAGCCCGAGACGGCGCAGGGCGGGTCGGGTGAGCGCGAGCACGAACGCGACGTTGGCGCCCGACACCGCGAGCAGGTGCGTCAGGCCGGAGGCGCGGAACTGCTCCTCGACGTCGCGGCCGAGCTCCCGGGTGTCGCCGAGGAGGAAGCCGGCGACGAGCGCGCGCTCGGTCGCCGGCAGGTGGCGGGCGCCGGCGAGGACGCGGGCGCGGAGCTCGTTGGCGGCCCGGTCGAGCGGCGAGCGCGCGGGCGTGAACGCACGCAGCTCGACGGCGTCGAAGCTGGCGACCACGTGCCGCCACCGGAGGCGCCGGTCGTAGCCGTCGAGCGGCTGGAACCAGCCCGACACCTCGATCTCGTCGCCCGCCTCGAGCAGGCGCAGCGCCGCCGCCGCGTCGCCGCCCGCGGTGATCTGCACGGTGCGGTGCCCGGCGGACCGGCCGTCGATCCGGCCGACACGCGCGAGGACGTCCGAGTAGTACCGGGCGCCGTCGGGGTCGGCGGCGAGCGTGGCCGTGATGACGGCGGCGGCGCGGGCATGTGTCGGTGCGGCCAGGGGCGAGTGGTCTCGGCCGTCGAGCGCGCGCTGCATGAGGGCCGTCGCCAACAGGACGACGGCGGCGGTGCCGACCACGAGCCGAGCCGGACCCCGGACGAGGAACATCGAGCCGACGGCGGCCAGCGCACCGCCGACGAGCAGGGCCCGGGCCGGCCCGGCGCCGAGCTGCTCGCCGATGCGGGCCCCGGCGACGGCGGCGACCGCCAGGACGACCGGGCCGGCGGCATGACCGCTCGTCAGATCGTCACCTTGCCCTTCAGGTCGGCGAAGCGCTTCTCGCCGATGCCGCGCACGTCACGCAGCTCGTTCACGGACCGGAATCCACCGCGGCGGTCCCGTTCGCCGATGATCGCCTCGGCGAGGGTCGGCCCGATCCCGGGGAGCGCCTCCAGCTCGGGCTGGGTGGCACTGTTCAGGTTGACGAGCCCGGACGGGTCGGCGGTGCCCCCACCCGTCCCGCTGCTTCCACCGGCGCTCGATCCCGCCGGCGTCGCCTCACCCACGCGTTGCACCAGGACGCGCTGACCGTCCGCCACCTTCGCCGCCAGGTTGAGCCGGTTCAGGTCGGCGTCGGGAACGCCGCCGCCGGCGGCCTCGATCGCGTCGATCACCCGCGCTCCCGCGCCGAGGTCGTACACACCCGGTTTGGCCACGGCCCCCGCGACGTGCACCGTGACGCGCTCGCCCTTCTTCGCAGCCGCGCCCGCCGGTCCGCCGGTCGCCGACGATCCAGTGGCGGCGGGCGCGCTCGTCGTCGCGGCGCGCGGGGTCGTGGGCGCCGGTGACGACCCGCCGGCGCCGAGGCGGTACCAGACGAAGCCGGCGACGAGTGCGAGCACCACCAGCGCGGCGACGCCGGCGCGCGGGTCGCCCCGCAGCTCGCGCACGCGGTCGGCGAGACGCTCGAGCGGGCCGCCCCACGACCCGGGTCGGGGCGGGAACCCGGCGGACCGCTCACCAGGCTCGGGCGGTCCCCAGAAGCGGGGATCGGGCACACCGCGCTCGACGGTGTCGGTGCGGGGCGGTTCGGGCATGGCAACCTCCGGGCGCGCGGGCAGAGACCGGAGGAAGCGGAGAGCGAAGTGCGGCTCGGAGCTCCGAGCCGGTGCGCACGGTACCCCAGCGATTCCCGCAAGGGAAGGCCGCGTCAGCGACCGGCGAGGGCGCGCGCCTCGGCTTCGAGCGGGATGGCTTCGTAGGCGTCCCGATGGCCGAGGCCACGTCGACGCCCACGGGCATACGCGCGCAGGTACCGGGTGAGGAAGCGGACGGTGCCGAGCTCGCGCCATTGACGCACGTGAACGAGCTCGTGAGCGATGAGCCCGTCATCGTGCTCGTGCCCGCGCCGCACCAGGATCAGCCGGCCGAGCGTCATCCCCGCAATCCCCGGCGTCAGGACCGGTACCGTCGCGAGACGGGCACGGTCGAGATCCCGCACCGGGACGTGCGTGAACTGCCGGCGCTCGTGAGCGTCGAGCCGGCGCGGCACCGGCCGCCTATCTCGTGACGAAGTTGACGAGCCGTCCCGGAACGACGATCGCCTTCAGGACGTCGGCGCCGCCGAGGAGCGCGCCGATGCGCTCCTCGGCCCGTGCGGCCGCTTCGTGCTCGGCTTCGCTCGCTCCGGCCGCCACCTTCACGCGGGCGCGCACCTTGCCGTCGACCTGCACCGGGATCTCGATCTCCTCGACGAGGAGGTAGGCGGGATCGGGCTCGGGGAACGGCTCGTACGCGAGCGACTCGGCATGCCCGAGGCGCGACCACACCTCCTCGGCGAGGTGTGGCGCCAGCGGCCCCAGCATCAGCGTCATCGCCGTCACGACCTCGAGCGGCGCCGCGCCCGTCTCCCCCACCACCGCCGTGAGACGGTTGTTCAGCTCGAAGAGCCGGGCGATGGCGGTGTTGAACTGGAGCTCGGCCATGTCCGTCCGGACGGCGTCGATCGTGCGGTGCAGGACGCGCCGAGTCTCCTCGTCCGCGGGCGCGTCCGACACCCGGATCGCGCCGGTCTCCTCGTCGACTGCGTTGCGCCAGAAGCGCTGAAGGAACCGGTGCACGCCGACGATGTCGGCCGTGTTCCAGGGCCGGCTGGCGTCGAGCGGCCCCATGAACATCTCGTAGAGGCGCAGCGTGTCGGCGCCGTACTCGGCGTAGATGTCGTCGGGCGCGACCGCGTTCTTGCGGCTCTTCCCCATACGTCCCTGCTGGCGGGTGACCTCCTGGCCCTCGAAGAAGAACTTTCCGTCCCGCTCCTCGACCTGGCTCGCCGGCACGTACACGCCCCGGTCGTCGAGGTACTCGAACGCCGTGATCGTGCCCTGGTTGAACAGGCGGGCGAACGGCTCCGGCGTCGAGACGTGAGCGAGGTCGTACAGCACCTTGTGCCAGAAGCGCGCATAGAGGAGGTGCAGCACGGCGTGCTCGGCGCCCCCGACGTAGAGGTCCACGCCACCCGAGATCGTCTCGCCCTGCATCCAGTAGCGCTCGACGTCCGGCTCCACGATGCGGTTCTGGTCGGTGGGGTCGAGGTAGCGGAGGTAGTACCAGCACGAGCCCGCCCACTGCGGCATCGTGTTCGTCTCGCGCAGGTATGTCTTCGTGCCGTCACCCAGGTCGGCCTCGACCGTGACCCACACCTCGGCGCGCGCCAGCGGCGGTTCGGGGAGCGTCTCCTCGTCGTCGGGGACGATGTGCGGCTGGAAGTCGGTCATCTCGGGCAGCTCGACCGGCAGCATCGACTCCGGGAGCGCGACGGGCAGCCCCGTCTCGTCGTACACGATCGGGAACGGCTCGCCCCAGTACCGCTGGCGACTGAACAGCCAGTCGCGCAGCTTGTACGTGACCGCGCCGGCGCCGTTGCGCGTCTCTTCGAGCCAGTCCGTGATCTTGCGCTTGGCCTCGTCGACGTTCAGGCCGTCGAGGAAGCCGCTGTTGATCGCCGGGCCTTCACCGAGGTACGCCTCGCCGTCGAAGTCGGCGGTCGGCTGCACCGTGCGGATGATCGGGAGGTCGAACTCGTCGGCGAAATCCCAGTCACGCTGGTCCTGCCCGGGCACCGCCATGATGCCGCCCGTCCCGTACCCGGCGAGCACGTAGTCGGCGACGAAGATCGGGATGCGCTCGTCGTTGACGGGGTTGATCGCGTACGCGCCGATGAACACGCCCGTCTTCTGCCGCCCCTCGGCCTGGCGCTCGAGGTCGGTCTTCTCCGACGCGAAGTTGCGGTAGGCCTCCACCGCCTCGACCGGCGACACGTCGATCCCGAACGTGCCCCGCCACTCGAGCGGTGTGTCGCGCGGCCACTCGTTGGCGACGACCTCATCGACGAGGTCGAGCTCCGGGGCCAGCACCATGTACGTCGCGCCGAAGACCGTGTCGGGGCGTGTGGTGAACACCCGGATCCCGAGGTCCTCGTGTCCCTCGACCGGGAAGACGATGTCGGCGCCCTCGCTCCGGCCGATCCAGTTGCGCTGCATGATCTTGATGGATTCGGGCCAGTCGAGTTGATCGAGGTCGCCGAGCAGCCGCTCGGCGTACCTCGTGATTCGCAGCATCCACTGCTTCAGCGGCCGCTTGTAGACGGGGTGGTTGCCGCGATCGCTGCGACCCTCGGCGGTGACCTCCTCGTTGGCGAGGACAGTCCCGAGCGCCGGGCACCAGTTGACGGCGACCTCGTCGAGGTAGGCGAGACGGAACGAGTCGACGACCTTGCGGCGCTCCACGGCGTCGAGCTCGCTCCACTGGCGGCCATCGGGAACGGCGCGGTTGCCGGCTTCGAGCTCGGCGATCAGCTCGTCGATCGGACGGGCGCGGTCCTGCTCGTCGTCGTACCAGGCGTTGAACATCTGCAGGAAGATCCACTGCGTCCAGCGGTAGTACTGCACGTCGGTCGTCGACACGCCGCGGCGAGGATCGTGGCCGAGCCCGAGGCGGCGGAGCTGGCGCCGCATGGTGGCGATGTTCTGATCGGTGGTGACACGAGGGTGCTGCCCGGTCTCGAGGGCGTACTGCTCGGCGGGGAGCCCGAAGGCGTCGTAGCCCATCGCATGGAGGACGTTGCGACCCGTCATGCGCATGAAGCGCGCGTACACGTCGGTCCCGATGTAGCCGAGCGGATGCCCTACGTGGAGCCCGGCACCGCTCGGGTACGGGAACATGTCGAGGACGTATAGCTTCGTGTCGTCGGCGACGCGCTCGAAACCGTCCGACAGCGGGCCGGTCGGGTTGGGCGTCCAGAACGTGTGCTCCTTCTCCCACCGGTCCTGCCACCGCTGCTCGATCTCGTTCGCGAGGCGCGCCGTGTAGCGATACTGCGGGGCTTCGGACGTGCGTGGCTCGGCGGTGTCGCTCATCGCGCGCACGATTGTAGGGGTCGCCTTCGGCTCACCGACCGGAGTTGCCCGCTGGTACTCTCCGCGGTCGCGGGGATGTAGCTCAGTCTGGTAGAGCGCCTCCATGGCATGGAGGAAGTCGTGGGTTCAAGTCCCATCATCTCCACCCTCCTTCGGATCATCACGCTGCGTCCGACTATCGCAGCCTGCCGAGGCTTCGTCCCGGTCCGGTGACGCCGACGAGGTAGCCGGCAGTCGCAGCGCAGGCGACCGCCGCCATCGCGGGCACCAGGCGCCGCATCTCGGACCGGTAGGGCGGGACCTGCCGGCTCGCGGCCACGGCAGGACGCAGGAGGTTGCGCGGGAGCGACACGGCGTCCCGCGCGAGCGCGCGTGGACGGCCGGGCGCGCCGCGCTCGGCGACGAGACCGGCGTGCGAACGCGCGGCGTGGAAGTGGTTGGCGACGTGCGCCGCGACGCCCATGGCCTGCGAGTGCTCCACGACGATGCTCTCGTCCACGATCAGCGAGCCTTCGGCCCACAAGTGGGGTGTGACCACGAGCTCGAGGTCCCCCGGACGCTGCACGAGCGGGGCCAACGACGCGAGCTTGTACGACACGTTCGACCCGACGGGCGGGAACCAGCTCGGCGGGCGGTCGATGCCCCGGGGAATGTTCGAGCCGTGGACGATCAAGAAGCTGGCTCGGTCCATCAGCCGGCGGTCGGCGCCGTTCGTCACCACGCCGGCGACCCCGACCGCCTCGGGATGGTCGGCATGGGCGCGCAGCGTCCGCCGGCACCAGTCGGGAGCGACGTCGCAGTGATCCTCGGTGATCGCGATCACGTCGGCTCGCGCTTCGGTGAGCGCGAGATGACGCAGCTCGTGGGGGCCCCGCCCCGGGCAGCGGAGCCAGGTCACCTGCTCCGCCGCCTCGGCCTGGAGACCGCAGCGCGACCCGTCGGCGACGACGATCTCGATCTCGCCGGGGCGCGCCTGCGGCAGGAGCCGCTCGAGGGATCCACGCACCTCGGGCCACGGCTGCGTGCAGGTCACGATGACCGACAGGCGCATCGAGGCATTCTGGCAGCCGGCCGTATCCCGAATCAGCGGGCACGGCGCATCGTCACCCGTGCCAGACGCCGCGGCAGCTCGCCCTCGGTGAACTCGGTGACGTCGAGCAGCTCGAACCCGGCAGCGAGGTGCTCGACGAGCTCACGGTCGAAGAAGTGGACGACGAACCCACCGTGCTCGTACAAGTCGCCGCCGTGCGACACGCCGGCGCCGTAGTGCGCATCCTCGGTCGTACGGACCGTGTAGACGACCAGGCCGTCCTGACGCAGCACGCGGCGTAGATCGACGACGAGCCTCTCGAGCTCGGGCGTCGTCAACGCCATGCAGAACAGCATGTGCGAAAAGGACGCGTCTACGGCTGCGTCCGCGAGCGGGAGACCCTCCCGAACGTCATGGAGCCCGAGCGACACCCGATCGCCGAGACCGGCGGCAGCCTTGGCTTGGATCGCACGAACGCCATTCAGGGCGTAGTCCAGCGCTTGCACGTGAAAGCCGCGCCGGGCGAAATACAACGTGTCGCGGCCCTGGCCCGCGCCGAGCTCGAGCACGGTCGCGACGCGCGCCGCGGCGAACGCGTCGGCCGCGGCGACGGCGGCTTCGCTGGGCTCGTCGCCGTACATGTCGGCATGGGCGGCGTAGCTGGCCGACCAGTGCTGCCGCTGGTCGTCCGTGGTCACCCCGACATTGTGATCCTCATTCCCCGTCGGGGGCGTCGGAGCCCGTCCGTAGACTGATCCGGCATGATCGACGTGGTCGACTACCGGGCCGGCAACTCCCCCAGCGTGATCTACGCGTTCGAGCGGCTCGAGATCCCGTGTCGCCTCGTCGCGAAGCCCGAGGAGATCGCCGACTCCGAACGGCTCGTCCTGCCGGGCGTCGGTGCGGCGGCGGCCACGCTCGACTCGCTGCGCGAGTCCGACCTCCTCGATCCGCTCACCCGACGCGTGCGACACGACCGGGTTCCCTTCCTCGGCATCTGCATAGGCCTCCAAGTGCTCTTCGAGCACAGCGAGGAGGGTGACACCCCGGGCCTGGCGTGGCTCCCCGGTCGCGTGCGCCGCTTCCCCGACGACCAGCGCGTCCCCCAGATCGGCTGGAACGCGGTGCAGTTCACGCGGTCGCACCCGGTCGTCGCCCGGCTTCCCGAAGCCGGGCACTACTACTTCGTCAACTCCTATTACGCGGACCCCGGCGAAGCGGCCGACACGCTCGGGCGCACGGAATACGGCGTCGAGTTCGCTTCCGTGGTGGCGCGCGCAAACGTCGTCGCCACGCAGTTCCACGCCGAGAAGAGCGGCGTGCTGGGCCTGCGGCTGCTCGAAAACTTCGCGGCCTGGGACGGGCGATGCTGACCAAGCGCCTGATCGCCTGCTTCGACGTGATCGATGGGCGGGTCACGAAGGCACAGCAGTTCCAGGACAACATCGACGTGGCGTCGGCCGAGGACCTCGCCGCCCGTCTCTACGACGACCAGATCGACGAGATCGTCTTCTACGACATCACCGCCAGCGCCGAGAAGCGCAAGATCGATCTCGAGACCGTGCGCCGCGTCGCCGGCCACGTGTTCGTGCCCTTCACCGTCGGCGGCGGGATCCGCTCGGTCGAGGACATGTTCGAGGTCCTCAAAGCGGGAGCGGAGAAGATCAGCGTCGACTCGATGGCCGTCCGCAACCCGGAGATCATCCGCGACGGCGCTCAGGCGTTCGGGCGCCAGTGCATCGTGCTCAGCACCCAGGTCAAGCGCGTCGGTGCCCGCGCCGGCATCCCGTCCGGCTACGAGGTGTTCATCGACGGCGCCCGCGCCCCGACCGGGCTCGACGCGATCGAGTGGGTGCGGCGCGGGGAGGAGCTCGGCGCGGGGGAGATCGTCGTCAACAGCATCGATCGTGACGGCACCGCGTCCGGGTACGACCTCGAGATCACACGCGCGGTCGCCGACGCGGTGAACGTCCCGGTCATCGCGTCCGGCGGGGCCGGCGGGGTGGACCACATCGCCGCCGGGCTCACCGACGGCGGCGCCCAGGCCGCGATCATCAGCTCGATCCTGTACTCGCCCCGGTTCGACCGGAACCTCGGCGTGCGGGAGCTCAAGGCGGGGCTGGCCGCCGTGGGCGTTCCGCTGCGCCCCTACCTCGAGAACTAGCTCCTACGCCGACGCCGACTGCGACGCGGGCACGAGCTGCTCCCAGTCGATACGCGGCGCGTCCGCCCACAGGCGTTCGAGCTCGTAGTACGAACGCGTCTCGTCGAGGAACACGTGCACGACGACGTCGCCGAAGTCGAGGAGCACCCAGGTCGCGTCGTCGAGGCCCTCGACGCTGGTCGGCGGAGCCGACAGCTGCTCCTTCATCACTTTCTCGATCTCGTCGACGATCGTGCGCACCTGCCTGACGTTGCTCGCGCTGGTGATCACGAACGCGTCGGTGATCGAGAGGATGTCGCCGACATCGAGAGCGACGATGTCGCTGCCCTTCTTGGCGGACGCCGCCCCCGCGGCCACGGCAACTCGACGCAGGACGGCCGGGGCGCCTGTCAAGCAGCGGCCTCGCCGGTCGTCATCACGCCCGATTGTAGAGGCCGCGTTCGGCAATGGCACGCATCACCGCCGGCGGCACGAGGCCGTCAATCGGACGCCCCTCCGCCAGCCGCTCCCGCAGGTCCCGGGACGCAATGTCCAGGCGAGGGATCGTGACGTGTTCCACCCGCCAGCCGCGCCCGGGCGCCTCGGCGTGCGCGTCCCCGGCGCGCTCGACGATCACGAGCGTCGCGAGGTCACGGGTCTCGTCGAGCTTCCGCCACGTCGGCATGTTGCGGACGGCGTCGGCCCCGAGCACGAGGAACAGCTCCCGCTCCGGCGCACTGATTGTGACGAGCGTGTCGTACGTGACCGAGGCCTCGCCCCGATCGATCTCGATCGCCGACGCCTCCACGCCGTCGACGTCCTCGACGGCAGCGGCGACCAATGCCAGGCGGTCGGCGGCGGGGGCGACGACGTCGCCCCGCTTCTGCCACGGGTCACCGGCCACCACCATCAGGACCCGGTCCAGGCCCAGCGCGGCCCGGGTGTCGGCGGCGGCTACGACGTGGCCGACGTGCACCGGGTCGAACGTGCCCCCGAGGACACCGACGCGCTCGATCCGGGGAGTCTACGAGCGGCGCATCGCAGTGCCGGGGACCAGGGCCCTGTTCATCGTGCCGGAACACCCGCGCCATCCACGAGTCCTACGCTTTTCGCGGCGACGGCGGCTCTGCCGACCGTTGCCGCAAAGCCGGAGCTTGCGACGGCGCCAAAGGAGCACAATGCCCCTCGACGACCCGTCCCCCTTTTCCGCCGCGCACGTCCTCGTGCGGGTGTGGCTCCCCGACCGTCCCGGCGCGCTCGGGCTCGTCGCGTCTCGCATCGGCGCCGTGCGCGGCGACATCGTCGGCGTCGACGTGCTGGAGCGGGGCGCGGACGTCGCCGTGGACGAGTTCGCGGTGAACCTCCCCGACGCCGACCTCGTCCCCACCCTCGTGCGCGAGATCGAGGAGGTCGACGGAGCGTCGGTCGAGGAGGTCCGCGCCGTCGGGCATTTCCCGGACCCGCGTCTCGACGCACTCGAATCGGCGGCGGCGCTGTGCGACGCAGCCACGGTCGACGAGCTCCACGGCGCGCTCGTCGCCCAGACCAAGCGGGAGTTCTCGGCCGACTGGACCGCGCTGGTCGACGGTCCGCGCGTCCTCGCCCACGCCGGCGACGACCCGCCCAGCCCCGATGTCCTCGCTGCGCTTGTCGCCGGCACGTCCGCGTCGGCGCTCGTCTCGGGCGGAGTGACCGGCCCCGACGACCTCGCGGTCGCGGGCTTCACCGATCACGACGCCGCGCTGCTCCTCGGCCGAGCCGGCCATCCGCTGCGGCGGCGAGAGCGGGGTCAGCTCCTGGCGCTGGTCCGGATCGCCGACCGGGCGTGGCTGCTGCTCGGCGAGTACAACGTCCCCCGTGCCCGCGATCGCCACGCTCCGGCGTGACCAGCTCGGGGACGCGTCACACGTCCTCGCCCGCGCCTTCGACGACGACCCCGTCTTCCGGCATCTCTATCCCACGCCCCGCCGCCGGCGCTGGTCGTGCCGCAGCTTCCTCGGTGCCGTCGCCCGCGACGGGCTGCCGTTCGGCGAGGTGTGGGCGGCGGTCGACGGCGACCGCGTCGTCGGGACGGCCGGGTGGCTGCCGGACGGCGCGTACCCGCCGACGCGCTGGCGGGCCGCCCGCCAGCTCCTGGCGTCGTGGCCGGCGCTGCTCACCCAGCACACCTTCCGGGACGGGCTCCGGTACCTGACCGAGACCGAGAAGCTCCATCCGAAGGCGCCGCACTGGTACCTGGCCGTCATCGGGGTCGAGCCGGCGAACCAGGGCGAGGGGCTGGGCGGCAAGCTGCTCGACGTCGTGCTCGACCGGCTCGACGGGACGCACGTTCCCGCCTATCTGGAGACGTCGACGGAGGCAAACGTCAGTTGGTATGGTACCCATGGATTTGAGGTGCAGCAGGAGATCCGGCCTGCGCCCACCGGTCCGCCCATCTGGACCATGTGGCGTGAGCCGAAAGGGGAGCCATGGCAACGGCCGAAGTCGTCGAGCTGGAACGAGTCCGGCGGGCGCTGATCTATACGAGAGTGAGTAAGGACAAGCGCCAAGGCCGATCGGTCGAGGAGCAAGAGGCCGAGTGCCGCCGTGTCTGCGAGCACGAGGGCTGGACGATCGCCGACGTGCTTACCGATAACGACCGGTCCGCCAGCCGGTACGCCGCCAAGACCCGCCCGGCGTGGGAACAGGTGAAGCACCGGATCGCCACCGACGGCATCGATGTGCTCGTCACCTGGGAAGCGTCCCGGTCTAGCCGCGACCTCGCCGGGTTCGTTGAGCTGCGCGACCTCTGCCAAGCGCACGGCGTCAGGCTCAACTACAAGGGCCGCACCCTCGATCTTGATGTCACGAACGACCGCTTTGAGGCGGGCCTCCACGCGATCCTCGCGGAACGCGAGTCCGACGAGACCCGCGACCGTATTCTGCGGGCCGTGAGGTCCCAGGCTCAGCAAGGACGCCCGCACGGCCGCGTCCTGTACGGCTACAAGCGGACGTATGACCCGGAGACGGGCGCGCTCACGGGCCAGGTCCCCGACCCGGACGAGGCCGAGGTCGTCCTCGAGATCGCCCGCCGGTTCCTGTCGGGCGAGAGCTTGTACGCGATCTCGGACGACCTGAACGCCCGACGCGTGTCGAACAAGCCGTGGTCAGCGAATCGGGTGAAACGATGCATCACGAACCCTGGCTACGCCGGCCTGCGCGTCTACCAGGGTGAGGTCACCGGCGACGCCGACTGGCCGGCGATCCTCGACCGGCGGACGTTCGACGCGATCGCCACACGGCTGGAGCCCCGCCGAGGCGGCCGGGGCGGCACTGACGTCAAACATCTGCTTTCGGGGATCGCGCTGTGCGGCAAGTGCGCCGAGCCGATGTACGTATGGAAGGACCGCGGCAAAGGCGTGTACGCCTGCACGAGCTCGCGCGGGCATCTGACCCGGAACCAGGACCACCTCGACGCGTTCGTGACGGCGATTATCCTGGAGCGGTTGGCGACGATCGACTTCGGAGACGTCAGCGCCGAACAGCCCGAGGTTGCCGCGGCCCGTGAGGAAGCTGTCGTGCTGCGGAAGCGCCTCGATGATGCGGCGGTCGAGTACAGCAAGGGCGACCTGTCGGCGGCGATGCTCGGCAAGGTCGAGGCGGAGCTCGTCCCGAAGATCAAGGCGGCCGAGAAGCGGTCCCGGACCGCGGCGGTGCCGCCCAATATCGGCGAGCTCGCCGGCGAAGGTGTCGACGAACGCTGGGATGCGCTGTCGATCGAGCAACAGCGCGACGTGATCCGCGTGCTCATGGACGTGACGGTGCTGCCGTCGACACGGCCACGGGGCACGACGGGTTTCGACCCTGACGCTGTGCGCATCGAGTGGCGGACGTGATCTAGAACCCGACAGAAGGCCTTGGAGGCGCGCCCCGGGCCCGGGAACCGTCACCCAGACCGCCGGGCCCCGAACGCACAGCCCGGTAGGGCGCCGACGTGAGAGGGCCGTCGACGCCCGCGCGGACTGTTGTGGTGCCGACCACGGCAGGCCGACTGGCGCGGCGGACGCCAGCGACCAGCCCCGGCGCCGACGCGCGCCGCCGATCGCGGCCTCAAAGGACCGACGGCAACGCGGATCGTCGCCGCAGTCGCGCCGTGTCGCGCAATTCTGTGAGCAGCGCGTGACCAGTGCCTACCCTCAGAGCCGTGCCGGAGCCACGACCGATCTATGT
>Ga0066388_100000822_pt1 | contig 15971 bp, 14 predicted proteins | sample PanSoiMetaGPlot6_FD_64539 | JGI IMG/M metagenome (GOLD analysis project Ga0066388, IMG submission 64539) | Tropical forest soil microbial communities from Panama analyzed to predict greenhouse gas emissions - Panama Soil - Plot 6 (Hybrid Assembly) | ecosystem: Environmental > Terrestrial >... | reverse complement strand
CACAAGCCTCAAATTCGCGCGGCGTGTCAAAGGAAGCTGAAACATCCAGGACGTCGACCTCTCCGGGGGCGCGTATCCCTCGCTGGCCCTCGACAGTCTCGGCCTGCCCCACATCAGCTACGGCGTGATCCCGATCCAGCAGGTCCGCTACGCCTACTCCAACGGAACGAACTGGGCGACCGAGACGGTGGTGGGGTCGGGCCGGGTCGCCTACTACACCTCGATCGCCCTCGCGTGCAACGACTGTCCCCGGATCACTTTCGTCGATATCGACCTGCAGCGGCTGTTCTACGCGCAGCCCAACGGGTTCTTCTGGACGACGGAGCTCGTGGACTCGAATGCGTCCTCGTACAACTCGCTGAAGGTCGACCCCGACGGCAACCCGCGCATCAGCTACTACGACGTCCTCCACCGGAAGTTGAAGTACGCGGACGCCGCGATCCAGCTGCTCTCACCCAAAGGAGGGGAGCTGTGGCCGGCGGGGTCCACGCAGTTCGCGCGCTGGCGTGGACTCGGCACGGCGCAGGTCTTCCTGTCCCAGGACGGAGGAGTCACGTATACGGCCGTGACCGGGGCTCCGGACACGAGTCACGTCCTGAGCTTTCAGGTGCCGAATTGGACGACCGGTCTCGGGAAGCTCAAGATCGTTCGGGACTCGCCTCGGTCCACCGCGGTCTCCCCGGGCTTCATCGAGATCGCGCCCGGGTTGGTCTCTCCCTGGTGGACGAAGGTGATCGACGCGGCGGGACTGACGGGGTACACGCCATCGCTCCGCCTCGCGCGCGGACGGATCCCGCACATCACCTACTGGGATGCGACCGCCCACGCCGTCCGCTACGCCGTGCGCGCGGGGAGCGTGTGGAACCTCGAGACCGTCTACGCAGCCGGCGGGTCGCACACGCAAGTGCCTCTTGCGCTCGGGCCCGGTGACCGGCCGTGCATCGCCTACTTCGACAACCTGCGCCGGCAGCTTCGCTACGGGGAGCGGCTCCCCTCGGGCTGGTCGTCGGAGGTCATCGGCTCGCTCACGACGACCGCCGAGTATGCCTCGCTCGCCCTCGACGCGGCCGGACAGCCGAGCGTCTCCTTCTACGATCCGGGGTTCCCTCGACTGGCGCTCGCCACCCGAGCCGCGGGCTCCTGGACGATCGAGGGGATCGACCCGGGGCCGAACGTCGGGCTCTACAACTGCCTCGCCCTCGACGCCGCCGGCGCTCCCTCGGTCAGCTACTACGACGGCACGCAGCGCGATTTACGATTCGCGTGGAAGGCGGGAGGCGTCTGGAACCGGGAGTCGGTGGACACGACCGGCGACGTGGGCTCGTACACTTCGCTCGCGCTGGACACCTCGGGCGATCCCCACGTGAGCTACGTGAACGCGACGCTATCGGAGCTTCGCTGCGCGGTGAAGTCGGGAGGGACGTGGACGATCGAACGGGTGCCGGGCACCACGGGGGCCTCCGGTCCGACCTCGATCGCGCTGGATCCGGCGGGGATCACGCACGTCCTCTTCTACGACGGCACCGCGGGACGGCTTCGGCACGCGATCCGCTCGAGCGGCGGCAACTGGTCGGTCGAGACGATCGAGGCCGCGGTGGGCGGAGGACGAGAGCAGTCGCTCGCGATCGACGCGGACGGAGCACCGCATCTCGCGTGTCTCGACGCGATCGCCGCGGACTTGCGCTACGGGAGCGCCGTCGTGGACCTCACCGAGCCGTCCGGCGGGGATGTCTGGCCGGTCGGAGCGCCGCGCCGCGTGACCTGGGAAGGGGTCGGCGCCGTGACGCTGTTCCTCTCCACCGACGGTGGAGCGAGCTATGGACCGCTCGCCTCGGGCGTCACGGGAGGAATCTACGCCCTCGCGGTGCCCGACCTCCCCTCCGAGACGTGCAGGATGCGGCTGGTCCGCTCGAATCCCCCTTGGACCTCGGAAACCGATTCCACGTTCTCGATCCGGTCGACGATCCTCCTCCGGTCGTTCACGGCGGTGCAGGTTCCCTTCGAATCGGGGGCGGTCGTGCGTTGGGACACCGATCCGGGACCCGCGGACCTCGCCGGATACCGACTCGAGAAGGCGGTCGGGACCGGTCCGTTCGTCACCCTGCTCGCGCTCACCGGCGCCACGGAGTACCGGGATCCGAACGCGGGACCGGGCTCGCGGTACCGGCTCACGGCGGTGAACGGGCTCCACGTGGAATCGGTTCTCGGCGAGGCGGACTACCAGGCTCGGAAGCCGCTCACCGCCGGACCGCTCCCCTCGCACGGGGCGCCGGTCTCGATCCTCTTCGCCGTGGCTCCCGGTCCGGGCGGAAGCGCCGGGAGCGCCCAGGTGGAGCTCTTCGACTCGAGGGGACGCCTCGTGCGGGTGCTCGCGCGGGGGGCGTACGGCTCCGGATTCCAGGGGGTGCAGTGGGACGGGCGCGACGAACGGGGGGAGCCGGTATCGTCCGGGGTGTATTACCTCCGGTCCGTGAGCGGCGGCCACGCGACGAAGATGAAGATCACGCTGGTTCGGTAACCCGGCATTCGCTCCCTCCAGCCGATGTGGTAGGGTGGGGGCGTTCCCGATCCATCTTCGGCACGCGCCCGGGGGTAAGAATGCGCTTCGCCGACTCGCTGTGCCTCGCCGCGGTCTCCACCTCCTGCCTCCTGGCCCTCTCCACGCCCGTCCGCGCGGACAACGGGTGGAAACCCTTCACGCCTCAGGAGCTCGCGATGAAGCGGGGGCAGGTGGATGCGGAGGCGGGCGCGGAGGCGCTGGAATGGGAGATCACCGTCTCCGACGAGCGGACCGGAAACTCGCTCCGCTCGGCGCAGCACCACCACCTTCGGGTGAAGGTCTTCAACGAACGGGGACGGGAAGCGCTGAGTCGGATCGACATCCCGTATTTCCGCGGCACGGACATCGTGGATATCTCCGCCCGGACCATCCGCCCGAACGGGCTCGTCGTAGAAGTGAAGAAGGACGCGATCTTGGAGCGGGTGATCGTGAAGCGCGGCGGGAGGGAGAAGAAGGCGAAGTCGTTCGCCGTGCCCTCGCTCGAGCCCGGCTGCATCGTCGAGTATCAGTGGACCGCCGTGGACTACGACCGCGGTTTCGTCCCCATCGACCTCCAGCAGGAATTTCCGGTCGAGCAGATCCGCTTCTCCATCCACCCGTGGCTCGATCCGGACTCTCCGTTTCAAATGCGGATCCACGCCTTCAACTTCAATCTTCCGGCGTTCTCGGATGATCCGGACGGATATCACACGATGTTCCTGCACGGCATTTCCGCCTCCCAGGACGAGCCGTACATGCCCCCGAGGTGGAGCGTGCGGCCGTGGGTCGCGATCTTCTATGCGCGGGACGACGAGCCGACCGCCGACCAGTTCTGGAAGCGTTACGGTCGGGACCTGTACACGAGCGTTCACGGGTGGTCCCGCGCATCCGGGGATGCGAAGAAACTGGCGGCGTCCCTGGTCGCCGGCGTCCAGGATCCCGACCTCAAGCTCGAGCGGATCCTCGAATACTGCCGCACGAAGCTTCGCAACACCGACTGGAGCGATTCAGGGCTCAGCAACTCGGAGCGCGAATGGCTACGCTCCGACCACTCCGCCTCGGACTTTCTCAAGCGGGGCATGGCGGACGACCTGGGGGTGCTCAAGGTCTTCCTGTCGCTCGCGTCGGCGGCGGGGTTCGATGCCCGCGCCGCCTACCTCCCGGACCGGAGCGAGACGCCGTTCGACCCCAAGCGGGCCACCTGGTATCTGCTGACCCGGCGTTGTGCCGCCGTCCAGCTTCAGGGCGCGTGGAAGGCCGTGGACCCGTCACACCCCGAGCTCCCCGAGGGGATGCTCCCCTGGGAGATCTCGGGCGTGGACATGCTGGTTCCGGATCCCGAAACCCCCACCTTCGTGCGAACGCCGATCGCGCCCCCCGAGCAGTCGCTCTTGCGGAGCGTGGCCCATCTCAAGCTGAACGAGGACGGGACGGTAGAGGGAGAGGTCGAGCAGGAATACACGGGGCAGAGGGCCGGCGCGGAGCGGGCCAGCGGTCACGAGCGCTCGCCGGTGGAGAACGAGAAGCAGCTCCGTGAAGGGCTCCAGGAGCGTCTCCCCGGAGCGGAGGTTTCCGCGGTGCGGTTCGAGACCGCGTTCGATCTGGCCCAACCCTTCCGCGTCCTGTATCACGTCCGCGTGCCGGGGTACGCGCAACGGGTCGGTTCCCGGCTCATCGTGCAGCCCGCGTTCTTCCGGAAGGGCCTCGGGCCGGCGCTCCAGGCGCCGCCGCGGAAATCGCCCGTGACCTTCTCCTATCCCTGGTCGGAGCAGGAGACCGTCTTCTTCGAAGTCCCGCCGCATTTCCATCTGGAGGATGCGCCCGAGATCGCGCCCATCCGCTCCCCCGCCATCGGGTTCCAGACGCTGACGGTGCGACTCAGCGAGGACGGCGGTACGTTTCAGGCGCTCCGGACGGCGATCTTCGGCGAAGGGGGGAAGATCTGGTTCCCCCTGGATCAATACGAGAAGCTGAAGCAGGTCTTCGATCGATTCCACGAACAGGACGAAACGCTCCTCTCGTTCGTCTCCGATGCGTCCGGGTCGCACTGACCGATTCCTGGTCCTCGGGATCGTCCTCGCTCTCTCGGCGCCTGTCGCGGCCCGGGCCAAGAGCCAGGCTCCGGCTTGGCTCGAGGAAGCGGCGCGCGCGCCCCTTCCCCCCGTCGATCCGAAAGCCCCCGCCGTCGTGCTCCTCGACCAAGAGTCGTGCACGCTGGACGGCCGTGGCCATGTGTCGGGCACGATGCGGTGGGCGGTGCGGGTCCTGCTTCGCGAAGGGAAGTACTACGCATTCGCCGGTCTGACGTACAGGAACCCGGGCGGTACCGTGCGCGATCTCGATGGCTGGCTCATCCGGCCCTCCGGCGAAGTTCGGGGCTACGGGAAAGGGGACGTCGTGGACATGGTCGCGGCCCCCAACGACGTCTACAACGACGTCCGGATCCGTCGGATCGACGCGGTCAGCGACGCGGACGTCGGCTGCGTCTTCGGCTACGAAGCCTCGTACCAAGAAGATCTCCTGGTGAGTCAGTTCCCGTTCGACTTCCAGTTCGATCTGCCCGTCGTGCACGCGTCCTATTCGGTCGAAGCACCTCCCGATTGGCGCGTGAGCGCGGTGACGTTCAATCACGCGCCGGTCGAGCCTCGCGTCGAGGGAGCGCGGCGAACCTGGGAGCTTCGGGACATCCCCTACATCGAGGACGAGCCCTGGATGCCTCCGTGGACCGCGCTCGCCCCCAGGCTCGCCGTCTCCGTGACTCCACCGGCCGATCGCAGAGCCTCGCAGCCCCCCTCGTTCGACAGCTGGAGCGAGCTCGCCGGCTGGCTCGACGACTTGACCCGTCCGTCCGCGGGTTCCGACGCGGCGATCTCGAGCAAGGTCGCCGGGATCACCGCCTCGTATCCGACCGAGTACGGCCGGATCCGCGCGATCGGGAGCTACGTTCAATCGCTGAACTACATCGAGATCGCGCTGGGCACCGCGCGCGGCGGAGGCTGGCGCCCGCATCCGGCGCGGGAGGTCTTCGCGAAGTCGTACGGGGACTGCAAGGACAAGGCGAACCTCATGAAGACGATGCTGGGCTGCGCGGGGATCGAGAGCTATCTCGCGGTCATCTCGGCGAACGATTCCGCGCGCGTCCGCCCGGACTGGCCCACCCCTCTCCTGTTCGACCACTGCATCGTCGCGATCAAGGTCTCGTCCGATTCCCTGCCGACCGTCGTCCACCATCCGAGCCTGGGGCCGCTCCTGTTCTTCGACCCGACCGATCCCGAGACCCGGCTCGGCGACCTACCGGTCTCGGAACAGGGAAGCTGGACCCTCGTGATTTCGAAGCGGGGAGATCTGGTGCGCGCCCCGGTCGTCCCCGCGGAGGGGAACCGGTGCGAGCGCCGGGTGGAGGTGAACCTCGACGCCGACGGGAATGTCCGCGGCCACGTCTTCGAATCGTCGACCGGATGGCTGAGCCGGCGCGAGCGGGATCTCTTCCACAGGACGCCCGAGACGGAGTACCGGCGCGAGATCGCGGAACGGATCACGCGCGGCGCGGACCAGCCTCTCCTGACCCGGCTCTCCGTCCGCGACGAGCCCGAGGGGGGCGACTTCGCCCTCGACCTGGACTTTTCCGCTCCCCGATGCGCCCAGCGGCTCTCCGGCGGGCGGCTGCTCGTCTTCAAGCCGAGGATGATCACGACCCCCGAGCGGCTCGCCCTGAACGACTCTTCGCGGAAGTATCCGTTCGTGCTGCGTGCGCTCGCGGTGCGGGAGACCTTGTCCGCGAAGCTGCCGGACGGATTCGCCGTCGAATCGCTCCCGTCTCCGTTGACACTCCGGAATTCCTTCGGCTCCTACGACGCGAGCTATCGCGTTGAGGAAGGACGGCTTCTCCTCACGCGCTCCGTGCTCCGGCCGTCGCGGGGGGTCGCTCCGTCCGAGTACGCGGAGCTTCGAGCGTACCTCGGTCGCACCCGGGCCTATGAGGAGACGCCGGTCGTCCTTTCGAAGCGATAGGCTTAGGGGCCGAGCGCGCGCATCATCGCGCTCGCCTTGACGCGGGTCTCCTCGTACTCCCCTTCCGGCGTGGAGTCGGCCACGATGCCACCGCCCGCGTGGAACCAGATCCTTCCCTGTTCCATCACCATCGTGCGGATCGCGATGTTCCAGTCGCACGAGCCTCCGAGGTCCCAGTAGCCGATCGCGCCCGTGTACACGCCGCGGCGAACGGGCTCGAGCGCATCGATGATCTCGACCGCCCGGATCTTCGGAGCCCCGGTGATCGAGCCGCCAGGGAAGAGCGCACGCCACACATCCGCGGGGTGCACGTCCTCGCGCAGGACGCCGCGCACGCGCGACACGAGGTGGTGCACGTTCGCGTAGCTCGCGACTTCGCAGAGCGAAGGAACTTCGACGCTCCCGATCTCGCAGACCCTTCCGAGGTCGTTCCGCTCCAGATCCACGATCATCACGTTCTCGGCGCGATCTTTCTCGCTCGCGCGGAGCGCCGCCTCGAGCAGGGCGTCGTCGTCGCGATCCCGGCCGCGAGGTCTCGTTCCCTTGATCGGCCAGGTCTCGATCGTGCGCTCCTCCACGCGGAAGAAGCGCTCGGGGGAGGAAGACGCGATCGCTCCCTCGGGCAGTGTCAGGAACGACGAGAACGGGGCCGGTGACGATTCACGCAGACGCAGGTAGAGACGAAGAGGGTCGCAGGCGAGTTCCGCCTCGAACCGCTGCGCGAGGTTCACCTGATAGATGTCCCCCGCCGCGATGTGCTCCAGCGCGCGTTCTACGGCACGGAGGTACTCGTCGCGCGTGAAATTGGAGCGGATGGCTCGAGGCGGAACCCATTCACCTCCTGCCGCCCGCGGCGCGCGCACGAGGCGCTCCCACTGCTCCTCGAGCCTTCGCGAATCGCTGGAGACCACCCAGCCACGTCCCGTGCTGCGATCCCATGCCCAAACGACGTCGTAGTAGCCGAGCGAAAGATCGGGAAGGGACGAATCCAGGCGCGCGCGGCTCGGGAAGCGCTCCACGCAATCCTTGAAGTCGTACCCGACATAGCCCGCGAGCCCGGACCGAAACGGAATCGGCGGCGCGTTCTCCCATAGGACCGGTGCGGGCCACACGTCCCGCAGCGCCTCGAGCGGCGCTCCCACCAACCGCCGCTCCTCCTGCCACAGCGCGCCGTCGCGCAAGGAGACACGCCACAGCGGATCGAACGCGAGCATCGTCCACCGCGCGCCCTCGCTGATCTCGCCTCCCGATTCCAAGAAGACCGAATGGGACGCGTCCGCGACCGCCCGCAGGGCGTCGACCGGCGCCAGGTCCTCGGGCAGCGCCCGGGCGATCGCCTTCGAAACCCACTGCGTCTCAGTAGCCATAGTCGACCGGCTCCGGAAGATGATGCTCGAGCGGAATCAGCTCGGCGACGCGCTCGTTCCCGAGGCGCGCCACGTACCCCTCGAGATTCCGTACCCCGTCCACCCATTCGGCGCGCCACGACGCGTACCCCTCCGGCGCGCGCGTCCGTCGATGGTACTCGGCATACGCCTCGTGGTCGCGCCGGTAATAGCCCTGCACGGGAGACGGATGCGCGCCCCAGCGCGCCTCGCACACCGCGGCCACGATGAGCCCGGGGATCGCCACGCGGTTCGGGTCGCGCCGGATCTGTTCGGGTGAAACGACCTCCTCCGCCGTCACGATCACGGCGCGGGACGCGCGCGCCGCGTCGGTCGTGATCCCCAGGCTTCCCCACAGAATGGCATTCCCGTGCGGATCCGCGCGCTGCGCGTGGACGATCGTGACGTCCGGGTGGACCGGCCGGACCGCGAGGACGGGCTCCCCGCCGAGCGGATCGGCGATCGGGGTCAGGTAGGGATTCCGCCCGACGATGTCCGAGCCCAGCGCCGAGCGCGTCGGAAGGAAAGGCGCGCCGATCGCGGCTGCGTGGAGCGCTTGCGCGAGCGTGAAATTGGAGAACTCGACGACCTCGAGCGGCCGCGGCTCCCCGCGCTCGACGGCGCGACGGAAGCCGTACGCCGATCCCATCATCACGTTGCCCACCCACGCCGCAAGCACCCGGCGCGCGAGCCCCGCGCCGATGAGCTGGTCGAAACAGATGTCCGACACCGGCCCGATCAGCGAGAGATCCCCGATCCCGCGGCGGATCAGCTCGTGCGTCGCGGCGAACGGGATCATCTGCTCGAGACAGGTTCCGAGCACCACCGAGGCGCCCGGGGGCACGAAGCGCTCGAGCGCCTCCCCGAGCGGCAGGACCTTGTCGGCGGCCGGATAGTGACCGAGCGCGCCCGGGCGCTCCGGAGCGCGCCGGGGGGCGAGGTCGTCCATCCGGATCTCTGCCCTGGGTGGCTCGGTCAGGACTTCGCCTCCGCCTCGGGCGCTTTCTCCGCTTCCCTCACGAGCGCCTTCACGATCAGGAACACCACGAACGCGACGATGAGGAAATCGAGAAACGCGCCGGCGAAATCACCGATCCCGAGCTTCACCGAGCCGATGGAGACGGTCGCCTTGCGCCAGTCTCCGCTCGGCGTGACCGCGCCGATGATCGGCATGATGAGATCGGTGACAATGGCGGTCACGAGCTTCCCCACCGCTCCTCCGATCACGACCGCGACCGCGAGCGCCACCACGCCGTGCTTCACGAGAAACGCTTTGAATTCGCCGATCATGGTTTTCCTCCGAAGTGGAACCCGATCCCCGGTTCCCCGTATCCTGCGGGTCAGGGTCGCGCCACGACCCCTTGGGGGCGAAATCTAGCAAACATGCTCGTATGGCTCGACAGGCTCTTTCCCCGGAAGGCGCTCTTCCAGAGGGACCGGCGCCTGCTGCATCTCTTCCTCGGCCGCGTGCTCGGCTCGACCGGCTTCGCGATCGTCATACCCTTCCTCGGGCTGTATCTGCATGGGGAACGAGGCGTTCGGATGACCGCGGTCGGCGGGATCTTCTTCTTCGGCGCGCTGACCGGAGCGCTCGGCCAAGTGGTCGGCGGGGAGCTCACCGACCGATGGGGACGAAAGGTCGTCCTCGTGGGATCGCAGCTCGTTCGCGGGAGCGTGTTCCTCGCGCTCAGCGCCGCGGTTCTCTTCCATGTCTCGATCTTCTGGTTCGCCGTCCTGACGTCCCTGAGCGCCTTCGCGGGACGCGCCTTCGAGCCGCCCTCGAGTGCGATGGTCGCGGATATCGCCACGGGGCGCGAACGCGTCGAGTACTACGCCGTGCTTCGGATCGGAGGCAATCTCGGGTGGGCCATCGGACCCGCGATCGGCGGCTTCCTCGCGGCGCTCTCGTATCCGTCGCTCTTCCTCATCGCCGCCGCCGTGCTCTTTCTCTCCGGCGCGTTCATGGCCGTGAAGGTCGCGGAGACCCATCCGCACCGCCTCGCCCGCGCCGTGGAAGCGCAGGAGACCACGACCATCGCACCCGCTCCGACGGGCACCGCGCCGCTCTCGCGGTTCGGGATCGACGAGCTGGCTCTGACCCTCAAGAACCGGCTCTTCCTGCGCTACTGTCTCGTCTCGCTCCTCTTCTTCACGGTCATGGCGCAGCTCATCTCGACGCTCTCGGTGTGGGCGGTGCAGTACGCGGGAATCACCAAGATCGAGCTGGGAGCGCTCTACACCCTGAACGGACTCATGGTCGTATTCCTGCAATTTCCGGTCGTGCGCCTCATGGCCCCCTTCCGCATGACGACGGCCCTCGTCGCCGGGAGTATCTTCTATACGGTGGGCTACGGCATGATGAGCTTCGGCGGAGGCATGCCGCTCCTGGCGCTCGCGATGTTCGTCGTGACGACCGGTGAGATCGTGATGTCCCCGGCCTTGATGGACCTCGTCGCCAACTTCTCGACGGTCGAGCTGCGCGGCCGCTACATGGGGGTGTACGGCCTCTTCAACTCGTTCGGATGGTCGGTCGGGCCGCTCGTGGGCGGATTTCTCATCGATCTGGCCCGAGGGCGGCCGCCGCTCGTGTGGGGCCCGATCGCGGGGCTGATGCTCCTCGGAGCCGCGGGCTACGCCGATTTGAGACGGCGGATCTCGCCTGCGATGGATCGCGACACGGAAGGAGCCGGAGTCGGGGAAACGCCCGTCCGGGACCCGAAGACCCCCGCGCGCTCGCGCGAGTGGGTGAAGGAGGAATCGAGATGAACGCATCCAAGAGCGAGGATCATCGGTTCGAGTGCCGTCTCGTGTGGACCGGGGCGATGAAGGGCGCCACGACCGACTACGAGACCTATTCCCGCGAGTACCGGATCGACCTTCCGGGCAAGCCGTCGATCCGAGGAACCGCCGCGGCGGTGTTCCGCGGAGATCCCGCTCTTCCCGATCCGGAAGACCTCCTCGTCGCCGCCCTCTCCGCCTGCCATTTCCTGAGCTACGCGGCGCTCTGCGCACGGGCCGGCATCCACGTCGTCGCCTACGAGGACGAAGCCGGCGGGACGATGGCGCGGGTCGAGGGGAAGACGCGGTTCACGGAAGTGGTGCTTCACCCCAAGGTGACCCTCGCGGCCGGATCCGATCCCGAGAAGGCACGCGCCCTGCACGCGCGGGCTCACGAGACCTGCTTCATCGCGAATTCGGTGAACTTCCCCGTCCGAAACGAGCCCACGATCACGGCGGCCGCTCCCGTATGAGTCGGACGGAAGACCCTCGTCCCAGGACCATCGGCCGTCCCCCTGAGATCTACGTCCTGGTCGCGCTGTGGGCGGTGAAGGGATTCGAGGAGCTCTTCCGCGGGGTGATCGGCGGCGCGTTCTACGTGGTCCAGGAGGTGTCGGCTGGGAGGCTCGGCGGGTATCTCCTCCACCTCGCGATCCAGAGCGCCCTCTTCGCGCTCGTGATGGCGGCCGGGAGCTTCTACGTCATGACCGCGCTCTGGCTCGGCAAAGGAGCCGCGAGGAGCTGGGGGATCGCGCTCGCGCTCGCGAACGAGCTCTCGGTGCTCGCCTACCTGATCACGCGTCCGCCGGAATTCGGCGGCGACGTGGCGATCCTCCGGACCGTGATCATCGCATCGATCGTGAATCTGGGGATCGTGTGGGTGCTGATCTTCGACGACAAGATCGCCCGCTTCCTCGGGCACACGCGGCTCGTGGGATGGTGGGCGCCGAGGCACTGACCCAGAGGCGCGACGCGATACCCTACCCGAGGGTGTAGCCCCCGTCCACGATGATGACTTGCCCGGTGACCCAGGAGGCGTGGGGCGTGCAGAGGAAGGCGGCGACGTTCGCGACCTCGTCGGGGGTGCCGACCCGTCCGAAGGGCGTTCGCCGCGTCGACTCCCGGATGATTTCGTCGTACGACGGAAAGATCTTCAGGGAGTCTGTGTCGATGAAACCGCCCGACACCGCGTTCACGTTGATCTTTCGCGGCGCGAGCTCGTAGGCGAGGTAGCGCACGAGCGTCTCGATCGCAGCCTTGGAGACGCCGATCGCCGCGTATCCGGGGATGTAGCGGTGCGAGCCGAGCGAGGTCAAGGCGACGATCTTGCCCCCCTCGGGCATCATCTTCACGGCTTCCTGCGAGGAGAAGAGGAGCGCTTTGGCGTTCGTGTTCATGGCTACGTCCCACATCTTGTCGTTCACGTCCAGGACGTTGCCGAAGTGCCCGAGGGCGGCGTTCGAGACGAGGATGTCGAGCTTCCCGAAGCCGCTCTTCAGCTCCTCGAACATCTTGGGGATCTGCTCTTCGTTGCCGACGTTCGCGCGCACGGCGAGCGCCTTGACCCCGCGCTTCTCGATCTCCGCCACGGCCTCCTTGGCGGATTCACGGCTGCGGAAGAAATTGATCGCGACATCCGCTCCCTTGTCTGCGAGCGCGAGCGCGACCGCGCGGCCGATGCCGCGGGTGCCCCCCGTCACGAACGCCGTTTTTCCCGCGAGCTCGCCCATGCACCCTCCCCGAAGAGCGGGAATAGTCGATACGCCGGAAGGGATTGTCAACCGGTAACTGCTTGCGTCCCTTGCCCGCCCGTGATACCGCTTCCCGGATGAATTTCGGGAAAATGGCGTTCGGCGTCCTCGTCATCGCGGTCGGAGTCCTCCTCCTCGCGATCAAGATGGGATTCGCTCCTCCCGACACGATCCCGGTCCTCCTTCCCTTCTGGCCCCTTCTCCTCATCGCGTTCGGACTCGCGTTCCTGGCCGCCGCGCTGAAGAATCCCGCGCTCGGCTGCCTCGCGGTCGCCATCATCCTCGGCGGGGTCGGCGTCGGCGTGTACTGGGCGATGCACCGTCACGCCAAGGGGGAGGTCTCGCACGGCGTCACCGCGATCGACACGGCAAAGTCCAACATCCAGCGTCTCGAGATCCGCACCCACACCTTCTTCGGCTCGCTGGACGTCGGGAGCGCGCCGCCCCGGTCGCGCACCCTCTCGATCGACGTGCGCAACGTCGCCGCCGGCAAAGGGGGCTATGGATTCCAGGTCTCCGGCAAGATCGCGCAGCTCGATTGGCCGGAGCGGCGCGGTCCGATCCAGTTCGCTCCCGTCGGGGCGGGTGTGAGGATCGAAGCTCCCGCATGGATGCCGGTCTCGCTCGACTCCTGGGCCCGGTGCTCTTCGACCCACGCCGACTTCACCAGGCTTGCGCCCGCCCGCCTCGCGTTCGACGAGTTCGCCTCGTCGCTCCGGCTCGACATCGGAGTGCGAGGCCGCCTGGATGAGATCCACATCAAGGGGTTTCTTTCGACGGTACGCGTCCGGATTCCGAACGGTAATTCGGTCCGGCTCGCGATCACCTCGCCCTTCACGATGAAGTCCCTTCCCTCCGATTTCGTCGAGCACGCGCCCGGACGGGGGAAGGGGCGGACCTACACGTCGGAAGGGCGCGGACACATGCTTCGGATCTTCGTGGACGGTCCGCTGCTTCAATTCAAGATCGAGCGCGTCGAAGAGCCGGTCGTCGCGCTCCGCCACACGGCAAGGGGAGGGGGAGGCCATGGCCTCAGGGGGTAGCCACAGCATCGCGTTTCCGCTCACGCTGGTCGCGATCGGCATCATTCTGCTCGCGAAGGAATTCGGGTACTTGCACGGCAACATCTGGAGGTACTGGCCGGTCCTCCTCATCGTCTGGGGGGTGGGGATGATCTGGGCGGCCCGGAAGGGCTGACGGGGCAGCCGGTTGCAACGCCGAGCCGGGCCGCGATGTTGCCGGAACCCTCGGCCGGCTGCTAGGGTTTTGCAGATGATGTTACTTCGCTTGCGATCGAATCCACGGGCCGTGCGGGCCCTCCTCGGACTGGCCATCGTCGCCTGCTGGCTGGGCGGCGCGCTCTTCCATGTCCACGAAGGATCCGCGAACCCCGATTGCCGCGTCTGCCAGGCGCTGCAGGCCAACCAGGCCGACCTGACGGATCAAGTCGCGGCCCCGGCCCCCTCCATTCGATTCGAGCGGCTCGCGCCTTCGTATGAGAGCTGCATCGCCTCGTCCTTCCGCTTCGCTCCCTCCGGCCGCGCTCCGCCTCTGGTCTAGCCCGTAACACCCGCTTCACCCCCGACGAAAAACCAAACCAGAGGAGGCGACCGTGTATCGATCACGGATGGCTCCGCTCGTTGTCGTCAGCGTCCTCGCGTGCTTGCCGTCGTTCGCGAGCGCCCAGACGACGAGCATGTTCTCGAACCTGGCGAACCCTGCCATCGGGATGAACGCGCTGTTCTCCGGAACGGCCGCGCACAACTTGAACCGGGCGTACGGTCTGGATTTCGACGAAGCCGAGATCAGCCTGATCTCGGTCGTCGATCCGTACTGGGCGCTCGCGAGCAACATCGTGTTCACGCCGGACGGAGTCGATCCGGAGGAGATCTGGGTGCGCAACACGAGCATCCCAAGCGTCCAGCTCAAGCTGGGACAGCTCCGGGCCACGTTCGGCAAGCAAGGCCTGCTCCACACGCACGCGTTTCCCTTCATCCAGGCCCCGATCGTCATGGCGAACACGATCGGCGAGGAAGGATTCAAGGACCCCGGGCTCGAAGCAGCCTATCTCACCCCGCTCCCCTGGTTCGCGGAAGTGACCGGAGGCGTATACAAGGCGACAGACCAGGACGACGAGAACCCGCTCGATTTCGGATCGACGCGCCACGACAACCTCCCGTTCCTGGGGCACCTCAAGAATCAGCTCAACCTGAACGACGAGACGACGCTCGAGGTCGGAGGATCGTGCTTGCAGGGGCGCGGTATCGACGACCGGCGGCATCTGGCCTTCGGCGCCGATGTGACGGTCCGCAACGTGCCGGCCAAAGCCTCGAACCGGCGCGGATGGATTCTGCAGAGTGAATACATCCAGAAAGCCAGAGGCGGGAGGCGCGAGGCGGACGGCGGGTATGCGTCGCTCCAGTACAGGCTGTCGCAAGTCTGGTGGGCCGGCATTCGCGGCGAGCGCGCGCGCCGGAGCTCCGCGGATTTCATGGTCGACGACGCGGGCGTTCCGGTCCTGGGTGCGGTGAGCCGGGGATCGGCGAATCTTGAGTGGGCGCCTTCCGAGTTCTCGTACATCCGGCTGGAGTACAGCCACGCCAAGGCGGACGCGGGAATCCATCCGACCGACGACCGTCTCATGATTCAAATGAGCTACACCATCGGGTACCACCCGGCGCATCCGTACTGAGGCGCCGTGTTCACAGAGGAGGTTTCCATGAAGTCCACGATTCGCTTCCTCGTCGCACTGACGGCCGCCACGGTGGCGTTCACAACGCCCGCGCGCGCCGACTTGAAGGTGGCCACATCCCTGACGGATCTCGCCTCCGTCGCGCAGTTCGTCGGCGGCAAGCATGTCACGGCCCAGAGCCTCTGCCGCGGATTCGAGGATCCGCACTTCGTGCCCGCGAAGCCCAGCCTCATGAAGGCGATCCAGCACGCGGACGTGTTCATTTCCACGGGTCTCGAATTGGACGCCGGCTGGCTCCCGCTCGTCCTCCCGGGAAGCCGCAACCCCAAGATCCAGCCGGGCAAGAAGGGCTTCGTGGACGCCTCGGAGGGCGTCCAGGTTCTGGAGAAGCCCTCGGGGACGGTCAGCCGCGCCGAGGGAGACATCCATCCGCTGGGCAACCCCCACTATTACCTCGACCCGAGAGCGCTCGAGGTCGTCGCGGATCACTTGGCCGACGTCTTCGGGCAGCTCGATCCTCCGAACGCAGCGGACTACGCGGCCAACGCAAAGAGCTTCGACGCGAGAATGGAGACATCGCTCGCCAAGTGGCAGGGACAGATGAAGCCGTACCAGGGCGCTTCGATCGTTCCCTACCACCGGAATTTCATCTACTTCGCCGAGCGCTTCGGGCTGAAGCTCTTCGGCACGGTCGAGCCGAAGCCGGGAATTCCGCCCAGCCCGAAGTACATCAGCGAGCTGGCGGCGAACATGAAGAAATCCGGGGTGAATGTCGTGACGTACCAGCCCTACTACAATGCCGACGCCAGCAAGCA
>Ga0066388_100000821_pt1 | contig 15976 bp, 10 predicted proteins | sample PanSoiMetaGPlot6_FD_64539 | JGI IMG/M metagenome (GOLD analysis project Ga0066388, IMG submission 64539) | Tropical forest soil microbial communities from Panama analyzed to predict greenhouse gas emissions - Panama Soil - Plot 6 (Hybrid Assembly) | ecosystem: Environmental > Terrestrial >... | reverse complement strand
ACCTCGTAGTGCTCGGGCCGCAACCCGGGCGCGTCGACGACGTTGCCGTGCTCGCTGATGTGCTCGACGATCGCCTCGGCCTGCTCGGCCTGGTAGCCCAGCCGCCGCAGCGCCTGCGGCACGGTCCCGTTGACGAACTGCATCGACCCGCCGCCCACCAGCTTCTTGAACGTCACCAACCCCAGCGCCGGCTCGATACCGGTGGTGTCGACGTTCATCGCCAGGCCCGACGTCCCAGTGGGGGCGAGCAGCGTCGCCTGGGCGTTGCGCCAGCCGTTGCGCTCCCCCATCTCCAGCCCGGCGGCCCAAGCCGCCGCGGCAGCATCCCACACCGACCGGTCCAGCTCGCCGGCGCGGGACGCCGACGCGTTCGCCGACGCGTGCTTGCGCATGACCCGCTTGTGCCCCGCCGCGTTGCGCAGGTAGCCGTCGTACGGGCCGACGATGCCCGCCAACTCGGCCGAACGCCGGTATGCGGTGGCGGTCATCAGGCTGGTGATCGCGGCGGCCAGCGCGCGGCCCCCGTCGGAGTCGTAGGCGTGGCCGGTCGCCATCAGCAGCGCGCCGAGGTTCGCATACCCCATCCCGAGCTGCCGGTAGGCGCGAGTGGTCTGGGCAATCTTCTCAGTGGGGAAGTCGGCGAAGCAGATCGAGATGTCCATCGCCGTGATGACCAGCTCGGCCACCTTGGCGAACGTGGCCGCGTCGAACCCGACCGACCCGTCCTCGCCCTCCTGCAGGAACTTCATCAGGTTCAGCGAGGCCAGGTTGCACGAGGAGTTGTCCAGGTGAACGTACTCGGCGCACGGGTTCGACGTGCTGATCCGGCCCGACTCAGGGCAGGTGTGCCAGTCGTTGATGGTGTCGTCGTACTGGATACCCGGGTCTGCGCAGGCCCACGCCGCCTCGCACATCCGCCGGAACAGGCTCCGGGCGTCGACGGTGTCGATCACCTTGCCGGTGGTGCGAGCGCGGAGAGCGTAGTCGCCGCCGTCCCTTACCCTGCGCATGAACTCATCGGTCACCCGGATGGAGTTGTTGGCGTTCTGGTACTGCACCGAGTAGATGTCTTCGCCGCCGAGGTCCATGTCATATCCGGCGTCCCGAAGAACCCGGATCTTCTCCTCTTCCCGGACCTTGGTCTCGACGAACTCCTCGATATCGGGATGGTCGACGTCCAGGATCACCATCTTCGCTGCCCGCCGGGTCGCCCCACCCGACTTGATCGTGCCGGCAGACGAGTCGGCTCCCCGCATGAACGACACCGGCCCGGACGCATTGCCGCCGGAGGACAGCAGCTCCCGGCGGGAGCGGATCCGGGACAGGTTCACCCCGGCGCCCGAGCCACCCTTGAAGATCAGCCCCTCCTCCCGGTACCAGTTCAGGATCGAGTCCATCGAGTCGTCCACCGCCAGCAGGAAGCACGCCGACACTTGCTGCGGCGCCGCGGTGCCCACGTTGAACCACACCGGCGAGTTGAAGCTGAATATCTGGTGGAGAAGCGCATACGTCATCTCGTGCTCGAAGACCTCGGCGTCCTCGCCGCTGGCAAAGTACCCGTACTGCTGGCCAGCCCGCACATAGGTCAGCACGACCCGGTCGATGAGCTGCTTGAGGCTCCACTCACGCTGCGGCGTCCCGAGCGCTCCCCGGAAGTACTTGCTCGCCACGATCTGCACAGCGTTCGCCGACCAGAAATCCGGGAACTCCACACCACGCTGCTCGAAGTTCACCGAGCCGTCCCGCCAGTTCGTCAGCACGACGTCACGGCGCTCCCATGCCACCTGGTCATACGGGTGCACGCCCGGCGTGGTGTAGATACGCCCCATACGCAGGCCCCGCACCGCGGCAGGCCCGCCATCCCGTGCCGGGCTCGTTGTCTCCGCCATTACGCTCCTCGCCCCATGCCAATTGCGACCATGTTTCCTGGCAGCTCGCCCCGAGCCACCTGTCAGCTACGCCGAGATCCCTCCCCCGCTGCTCGCCAGCGGCCCAGTCGTCTGCACCGGCCGGCGATCCCCAACCGGCGGCTGACGGTGAGTGCCGTCCAAACCCGAGACCAGCGCCCGCCGGTCGTCTTCGGCACGCAACCGCAGGATCGCGGACTCGAAGTCCTCGAGCGACTCGAACGCCTGATAGACCGAGGCGAAACGCAGGAACGCCACTTCATCGAGATCCCGCAGCGGCGTGAGCACAGCCAGCCCGACCTCGTGAGCGGACATCTCGCTCCGGCCAGTGGCACGCACCGACTCCTCCACCCGCTGCCCCAGCTTGGCCAGCTGGTCCTCGGTCACGGGCCGACCCTGGCACGCCTTGCGCACACCAGCGACGACCTTGCTGCGGCTGAAGGGCTCGGTGACCCCACACCGCTTCACCACGAGCAGTGTGGCGGTCTCCACCGTCGTGAAACGGCGGGAACAGCTGGGGCACGACCTGCGGCGGCGAGTCGCGGCGCCATCATCCGTCGTCCGACTGTCGATCACTCGGCTGTCAGGATGACGGCAGAACGGGCAGTACACGGGCGACCACCTCCCCGGCGCAGCCCTGACGAACACAGCCAGCCCTCAGCAGGAGCCCCAGGGGCGGACCCCCACGGGATGGACCATAGCCACAAGGCGTGGGCTAATGACATCGATGTAACTACAACATCTAGGAACCTACCCCGGATCCACGTGAGAGGCAAGCGACACGCCGCCCCCTCTCCTACCCGCGACCCTTCTCCAGCGCGACATGGCGAGACGGTGGCCGACCAGCTGCTGCCCTTTGATGCACTCTTTGCTGACACCGGATGACCCGGCGCTCGGCCGAGGTTTACTGCGTTCGGGGAGGACGGCGGGCCGGCCGCCGGAGTGGGCCGGTCGAGTGGTCACGAGGGGACCACATGCAGGTACGGCTGCTCGGGCCGGTGGACGTGCTGGTCGACGGCGCGGCACGGCCGGTTCTCGGGGTGCGCCGCACCGCGGTGCTGGCGCTGCTGGCGCTGCACCCCGGCGAGGTCGTCAGCACCGGCCGGCTCGTCGGTGCCGTCTGGGGTGAGACCCCACCGCCGGCCGCGGTGAACGCGGTGCAGAGCCATGTCTCCCACCTGCGCCAGATCCTGGGCAGCAAGACGGTGATCCGCTCACGGCCGCCGGGGTACCTGCTCGACCTCGGCACCGAGGGCACCGACGTCGAGCTGGCCGAACGGCTGGTCGGCGACGGCACCGGGCCAGCCGACCAGGCCCACCGCAGATCGCAGCTACGGGCCGCGCTCGCCCTGTGGCGCGGCCGGCCACTGGCCGACCTCGCCGACCTTCCCGGGCTGGCCTGGGTCGAGGAGCACGTCGAACGCCTGCGCCGGCTCTGGCTGCAGGCCACCCGAGCCCTGGTCGAGACCCGGCTGGCCCTCGGCGAGCACACAGCCCTCGTACCGCAGCTACACCGGCTGGTCCACGACCACCCACTCGACGAGCAGCTGCATGGACAGCTGATAATCGCCCTCTACCGCGCCGGCCGGCAGGCCGACGCGCTGGCCGCCTACCAGCGGCTGCGCCGCACCCTCCACGACGAGCTGGGCATCGACCCCAGCCACCCGCTGCGTGACCTCGTAACCGCCGTACTGCGCCAAGACCCCGCCCTCGACCCACCCCCACCGACCGGCACGCTGCTTCTAGGCCGACCACCGGCACCACCGGCACCACCACCAGCACCACCGGCACAGCTGCCCGCGGCGGTGCCGGCGTTCACCGGCCGGGGCCGGGAACTGGCCGCACTCGATGCCGTACTCGACTCCGCCGTCGACGCCGGGCCCGACCCGGCCACGCCGGCCGAGGTGGTCGTCGCGGTGGTGTCCGGGACGGCCGGAGTGGGCAAGACGGCGCTGGCCGTGCAGTGGGCACACCGGGTCGCTGCCCGGTTCCCGGACGGCCAGCTCTATGTGAACCTGCGCGGCAGCGACCCCGACCAGCCGGTGGCCTCGGCCGATGCGCTGGCCGGGTTCCTGGCCGGGCTGGGCGTGGCCGGCCGGGACGTTCCGCTCGACCCGGCGCAGCGGGCAGCCCGTTACCGCAGCGAGATCGCCGGCCGGCGGATGCTGGTCGTGCTGGACAACGCCGGCTCCGTCGAGCAGATCCGCCCGCTGCTGCCCGGCACCCCCACCGCGATGGTGCTGGTGACCAGCCGGGACAGTCTGGCCGGGCTGGTGGCCCTGCACGGCGCCCGCCGGCTGGAGCTGGGCCAGCTGCCGGCCATCGACGCGCTCGCCCTACTCCGACAGCTGGTCGGTGCGCGGGTCGACGCCGAACCGGCGGCTGCGGCCGAGCTGGCCGGCCAGTGCGCCCGGCTGCCGCTCGCGCTGCGGGTGGCCGCCGAGCTGGCCACCGCCCGGCCCGGCGCACCGCTGGCCGAGCTGGCCGGCGAGCTGGCCGACCAGCAGCGGCGGCTGGACCTGCTCGATGGCGGCGGGGACCCACGTGCGGGGGTACGGGCGGTGTTCTCCTGGTCGGTCCGCCACCTGCCCCCGGACGCCGCCGGCATGTTCCGGCTGCTGGGCCTGCACCCGGGCCGGGACTTCGACCCCCACGCCGCGGCGGCCCTCGCCGACTGCGGCCTCGAGGCGGCCCGCCGCACGCTGGACCGGCTGGCCCGCGCACACCTCGTCCACCCGGCCGGCACCGGCCGGTACGGCATGCACGACCTGCTGCACGCCTACGCCTGCGACCTGGCCGCAACCGAGGACAGCGCAGCCGAGCGGCGGCTGGCACTGGGCCGGCTGCTGCACTACTACATCGCCACCGCGACGGCCGCGATGGACCGGCTGCACCCGCTCGAACGGCACCGCTGGCCCCGCATCCCACCGCCGGGCACTCCCACCCCGGACCTGGCCAGCCCAGACACCGCACGAGCCTGGCTCGACGGCGAACAGCCGACCCTCGTCGCTGTCGCCGCCCACGCCGCCGCCCATGGCCTGTCCGGATACGCCTTGCGGCTGTCGACCATCCTGTTCCGCTACCTCGACGGCGGTTACCACACCGACGGGCAGACCGTCCACACTGGCCTCACGCCCTGCACGCCACGCCCAGCCAGCCACCCCCGCCGGGGACAGGCGGGGGTGGCCGACCGGACCGCCCGCTCAGCTCAGGGGCGGGACGGGCGGTAGGGTCAACGGGCTGTAGACCCACATAGACGCCCGGGCGGCGACCGAAGGCCCGGCCACGTACAGCCGCCCGTTGACGATGACCGGGGTGGTCATGAACCCGTTGAACGCCTGGGTAATGGTTGAGAAGAGCGGGCTGCAGACCTGCGCGCCGCAGCCGCGGGCGTCGAACCCACCGATCTGGCCGTTGTTCTGGGTGTAGTAGACGACTCCCCCGGCGACCGAAGGGGAGGCCCCGGTGCCGGCGATCGTGCCGGGGAGCCCGCCGAGCCAGAGGAAGCCGCAGACCGGCTGGCCGCAGCCGTTCGCGTCGAACGCGTACACGAACCCGACCGCGCTGGCGTACAGCACGCCGTTGGCGACCGTCATGGTGGACTGGATCGAGTCGAAGTCGGCCGGGTGGGCGATCCACAGCGGCTGGCAGTTCAGGCCGCCGCAGCCGGCGGCCGGGAAGGCGTACACCGTGCTGGTCTTCCCGTCCGGGCTGGCGAAGTCGACGCTGGCGAAGTAGACGGTGTCGCCACCCACCGTGGGAGCGACGTTCTGGATGACCCCGGAGCCGGTGTCGGAGCCGGCCACCGGGATGCTGGCCCAGACCGGGGCGCAGACCGCCTGCCCGCACCCGCTGGCGGGGAAGGCGAGCAGCCGGTCGGCCGAGGTCACGTAGACCAGCCCGTTGGCCACTGCCGGGGCGGCCTCGGCCGACGAGCCGGCGTTCCCGGTCCACAGCGGTTGGCAGGTGGGCCGCCGCCCGCAGCCGGCCGCCGCGAAGGCCAGCAGCCTGCCGTCGCTGGAGACGATGTAGACGACTCCGTTCGCCACGGTCGGCGAGGAGCCCACGTTGGGCACCGACGCGGTCCACACCGGCCGGCACGACGGCCGATGGCCGCAGCCATCGGCATCGAACGCGTAGAGGGTGCCGATCCCGTTGGCCACCGAGCCGGCCGAGGAGATGAACACCAGGCCGCCCGCCACCGCCGGTGTGGTGAACGCGCCGTTGGCCAGCTGCGCCGTCCACAGTGGCTGGCAGTTGCCCCCGCCGCAGCCGGCCGCCGGCAGCGCCAGCAGCAGTCCCTCGACGGTGCCGACATAGGCGACCGACCCCACGACCGCAGGCGAGGACTGGGACACGAAGTCTTCGTTCGGGCTGGGCGGTCCGAACGCGATGTAGTCGAGGTTCAGGTTGCCGACCGTGTCGCGGGTGATGACCGTCTCGTCCGGGTTGAACCCTGTTTTCTGCGGGTCGTGGCCGAACTGTGGCCAGCTCGCCGTCGCGGCCAGCGCCGAGTCGGGCGCGGCCAGCATCCCGACCGTGGCCAGGGCGGCGACCAGCAGCAGGAACGCCGCCCGGCCAGCCGTCCGTTGGGCGAACCTTCGACGCCATCGGGAGCGAATGCCAATTGCCATCGGTTCTTCCTCCATCTGGCGGCCTACTGGCCGCCGCTCACCTCGAGCGACGCCAAGCCACCACAACGACGCACGTTGGCCCGGCAGGCTGGAACGCCCCTGACACGGCGCTGACCCGGCCCTGATACGGCGCCCAACCCGGCAAGATGGACACAACCCGCGCAGATCGGCTCCGCTGAAGATTTCTCCGGCCGGAGCTGGCACAGGTTCAGTCGGGCTGAGTCCGAGTGTGCAAGTCCCCGACCAGGTTGGCGCCGACGGCACCGATAGCCAGGGTCAGCAGTGGCATCCACAGCAGCGCGATGATGAGCCCGCCCAGGTTGTCGCCGACGATGTAGCTGGCCGGGTCGACGCCGACGGCCAGCGCATCGTGGATGGTGGAGGGGTCGCGGGCGTACCAACCGGTCGAGGCGTAGGTCAGCATCATGCCGGAGGCGAAGAAGGCGAGCCCGGCCAGCAGCCCGGTGCACGCGGCCACCCAGACCCCGGCCTCCACGTCGCGGTGAGCCCGGGTGGCCAGCGCGGCGACCACCCCCGGGACGACCAGCGAGGCCGGGACCGACCACCCGGTGGTTCCCCAGCCGTACGCCTGGTGCAGGAGCGTGCCGGCGGCCCAGAGCAGTCCCATCGCGGCGACGGCCGGCAGCGCGTAACGGGCAGCCACGCCACGGTAGGGCAGCGCGGCCCTGGGCGGGGTGAGGGCAGCCGCCAGATAGCCGGTCAGCACCACGGCGAGGAAGATCGAGAACAGGCCGGCCGGGTCCTCCCCCGCCCATGGATAGCGAGTCACCCCGTAGACGGTCAGCCCGACCACGGCAGCGACGCCGGCCAGGGCGGCGCCAGCCACGGCCGCGCTGGTCGCGCGCAGGCGGCGCAGGCCGCCCGGGGACAGCCGGTTCGCCGCCAGCCAGCCGTAGCCGGCCAGCAGCCAGGCGAAGGCCACAGCGAACACGTGCGTGGCCGGCGTGGCGGCGTAGAGACTCACACCGACCGCGGCGGCAAGACCCAGGGCCAGGACCCTGCCCAGGTAGCCGCCAGGCCGCGGTGGGACCAGCGCCACCCGCACGCAGCCGGCCGCGAAGCGCCACCGGGCCAGCAGCCCCTCGACGTGGTCCAGGTCGGCCAGCATCGCTTGTCCCCAGGCGCGGCGGTGGTCGGGCAGCGCCCAGGCCGCGGCCTCGACCAGAGCCCGGGGCAGGTCCCGGCGGGCCTCGCTCACCAGGCACCGCGCAGCTCGCGGCGGGACCCGTGCCGCTCCGCGGCGGCTACGGCGGACAACTCAGCGGCGGTCGCCAGGCCGCTGGCGGTCAGCCGGTAGAGGTGCCGCGGCGGGCGTCCGCTCGGCGGGCCGTTCTCCCAGCTCGCCTCCAGCAGCCCGCGGTCGGCCAGCCGGATCAGGATGGGGTAGAGCGAGCCGGCCTTCAGCCCCACCTCGCGCCCGAGCTCGTACCCGTACCGCCAGTCCGCCGGCCGCGCGGCCAGCGCCACCAAGACCGCCTCCGCCTGAGCCGACAGGCGCCGGGATCGTGCCACCAGCAAAGTCTATCTAGATAGCGTTCCACTGGCAAGCCGACTGATCCCGAACGAGCTGGCAGGATCGCAGCGGCCGTCCCAACGACGAGCGGAAAACATCTCGGGGCTTCCCGGCGTTGCCCTCGGTCTGCAGCGCAGTGCTGGTGGCTGGGCTCAGCCGGTCAGCACCTGGACCAGCGCCTCGCATTGCTGGTCAAAGGAGCTGCCGATCCGGTTGACGTCGGCGGCCGACCTCGTGAACTCTGCCGGGGAACTAGCGGCGGCCAGTTTGTGCAAGGCAGCAGACAAATCATGGGCGATCCGCTCGACCTCCGCTGCCTTGTCCTCGGCCTCGGTGGGGAAATCTATTGCCGCCACCTGGCTGGCGAATGCCTCGACTGCATCCGCCAGCTGGCGGTCAGCCGACTGGACGCAGCTCAGCGTGTCGGCGGCCGAGCGACAGGCATTGACCTGCTCCTGGTAATGTCGGGTCTGGCTGTCGAGTGCGTCGTGTGCCGTCGTCAGAGCCGCAAGGGCTTCGGCGCTCGTGGTGGTGTTACCGGCTATGATGGCGACGACGCCACCTGCCACCCAATAGCTCGCACCGAGCACAATGAACAGGACTAGCAGCCGCTTGGCTGCTCTCGAGAGCACCAGCGTTCCACGTGGCGCCTCGGGCGGCTGCAGCTGCTCGGTGGGGGCGGCCGGCGGAGTCGCATCCAGGGACGCCTCCTCGGACACGGCCACGGGGCCTACGCCGCCGAAGGTCTCAGCCGGGCCAGTTTCAGCCGGGCCAGTTGAGGCTGGAGTCAGGGTTGGAGTGGGGGTAGGGGGAGGCCGGTCGCCGAACAGCCCCCAGGGGTAGGCGGAGGTGACGAGCCAGGTGTAGGAGTTCAGGCGCATGCTGTAGCGGAGAAGGGCGGTGGTGGCGTCGTACAGCGGGCCCGGGACCCGGCCGGCCACCAGCACCACCAGCCAGATGAAAAAGCTCGCGATCGTCCAGCCTGCTGTAACAAGGCTAGCCAGAATCGATGCCGGGATGACGAGGAACAGCCTGAACAGCACCGCCAGGCGATTGAGCCGCCCGGCGCCAGCTCGATCTTGACCGGATAGTCCTCGGCCGAGAACCGGAACGGCGGATACCGGTCAGTGAGGAGCCAATAGTAGGCATTGACCCTGGTGGCGTATCGAGTGAGGTGGCACAGGTAGCGGGCGAACGGCTCGGGTAGCCGCCCGAGCACCAGCGCGGCGAACCAGCCCAGCACGATGACGAAGGAGCCCACCAGCGACAGGACCCACAGGACGATCACCTGCGGCAGAACCAGCAGCAATCGGAAGGCGACGCTCAGCCGTCCACGGCGCTCGACACGCTCCACCACGAGCACTGGCGGAACAGGCGCGCCTCCACGACATGACCAACCGTCACGTTCTCCCCTTCCCCGACCAGTTCGGGCGAATTCGCCTATTCCTGAAACCAGTCCAGCACTGTACCACTGCCAACCTCGAGTGACCGGGTTCGAGGAGGAGTCCGGATTGCGACCGTCCCTCCGAGACGGGAGGATACGTCCATAGACGCAGTATCTGCTCACCGTTCACGGTGAATAGGCCGCCGACGCCGCGATCGTTCAATGAGTGAGGTGAAAGGCTGCTGGTGCGTGGCCGTTGCCGCTGGGGCTGCACCCGGCCAGCACGGCCACGTGGTGCGGGCCGCCGGCGGCAAGGTGGCGACCACGGGCGCCGGCTACGCTCGGCCGCGCCGTCGCCCTCGCCGAGCTCAGCAGCCCGCAGGCCGCACTCGCCGCCATCGAACGGCTGCCCGCGGGCCTCGTTGGTCCGATAGAGCTACCCGGCAGGCGGGAGTTCCCGAAAGGCCCGGAACCGCTGCGCAAGGGTGGGCAGGCACCCCTACGATGCCTACGTGGGCGGCGAAACGGTCAAGCACGACATGCTGGTGGCGCCGGTGACCCAAAAATCAAGCGATACGTATCAAACCAGGTGAGATATCTGACGGGGGAAGCTTGGGACGATGCGTGATATATCGGACTCTAGGTCCGAGGCCGCCTCCTCCCGAGACGCGCCCAGGACCCGCGCATCCCCCAGGGAGCCGCCACCGCGGGGAGCGGGCCGTCCAGACTCCGGTCGCCGTGAAGCCCGGGTGAGGAGGGGGCATGACCCACGCGTTCGTCGACTACTACGCGCTGCTCGGCGTCGACCGCACCGCCTCCCGGCCGGAGATCGAGCAGGCCATCAAGAAGGGCATCCGCACCTGGTCGAGGCAGACCAGCCGGCCTGAGCTGGACAAACGGCAGGAGGCCGAGCGCAAGATGCAGCAGCTCAAGGAGGCCCGGATCACCCTGCTCGATGCCGGCCGGCGGCAGCGCTACGACCAGCAGCTCGCCGCCCCGGTGATGTCCGGTGCAGCGGCGCCGGCGGCTCCCTCCGGTGGCGGGGGGTGGTTGGACCTGGCACGTCACGCCATGAGCGTCAACGACTACCGGACCGCGGTGCGGGCCGCGCAGGAGGGGCAGGCGGCCCAGGACGAGCACGCGGAGGCATGGAGCATCATCGCCCGCGCAGATGCCAGGCTGGGCCGCCTCGACGAGGCGGTCTTCGCGGCCCAACGGGCACTCCAGCTCGACCCGAACACCCCCGGCCACCACTACACGCTGGCCGCGATCTTCGAACAGCTCGGGGACTGGACCAACGCGCTGCGGTGCTACGAGACCCTCGTCCGGCTCGACCCCGGCTCCGAGCTGCCACAGATCCGCACCGCCATGGTTTCCCAGGCCAGCGGCAACCACACCCGGGCGATGGCCATCCTCGAGCGGCTGTACGCCACTGGCCGCGACCAGAAGCTGGCCGGAGACTACCTGGCGATGGCGCTCACGGACGCGGCGGAGAAGGTGCCCAGAGTCCGCAACGGCGACGGATACGCGATCACCTCCCCCGACGAGATCCGCCGAATGCGCGACCTGCTGGCGCGGGCAGAGCACGTCACGGCGGATCCAGACCTGCTGGCCGAAATCGCGGACACGCGCAGCTACGTCGCTCTCTGTGCGGGCAGCGAGGTCATCTGGCGTCGGGTCTTCGGCCGGTGGGGACTGGGATACCTCGTACTCGCCCTCTTGTCGTGGTTCTTGGCCAGCCGCGTGCCCGGCCTGTGGCCGTTGACCGTGCTCGTGGTCGTCGGTGGCGGAGTGGGTCTGGTGCTGTACGCGCGGGTGCCACGCTGGAAACTCAACAGGCTGACGCACGGGAACCGCCACGTGAGCTCATGAGACGACGGGACGGAGACATCCATGGCGCGCGCGATCGGCATCGACCTCGGCACGACATACTCCGTGATCGCGGTCGTCCGTGACGGCCGCCCCGAGATCCTGGTCAACGGCGACGGCAGCTACCTGACTCCATCGGTGGTCCTCTTCCAGCCCGGTGGCGACCCGCTCGTGGGCGAGGTGGCCCGCCGCGGCGCCACCGAAACGCCCCAGGACTGCGTCCAGTTCGTCAAACGCCACATGGGCGATCCACACTGGAGTGTGGTCGACCCGGACGGGCAGGAGTACCGACCGGAGCAGATCTCGGCGATCATCCTCAAGCGACTGGTCCAAGACTCCGCCATGGCGCTCGGCGAAGAGGTCCGCGACGTCGTCATCACGGTACCGGCATACTTCGACGACCTCCGCCGCACCGCCACCAGGCACGCCGGCGAGATCGCCGGCGTAGACGTGCTGCGGCTGGTCAACGAGCCGACCGCGGCCGCCGTGGGATACGGCATCACCCAGCGCGAGTCCGGCCTGTTTCTCATCTACGACCTGGGCGGCGGCACCTTCGATGTGACGATCCTCCGGTCCGAAAAGGGAGAGTTCGAGGTCATCGGCACCGACGGTGACCGCAATCTCGGGGGGTTCGACTTCGACAACGAGCTCATGCAGCACGTGTCGACCGTCGTCCGCGGCATGGGCGGACCCGAACTGACCGACGACCTGGTGCTCGAGGCCGACCTGCGGGACAAGTGCGAGCTGGCCAAGCGCCGGCTCAGCACGGCGGACCACACGATCGTCACCGTTGTCGTGGGTGGCCGCCGCTTCCGGGTCGGGGTCACCCGCGCGGAGTTCGAGGCGATGACGAGCGACCTGCTGGAGCGCACCGAGATCATCATCGAGGGCGTCCTCGCGGACGCCGGCCTGGCGTGGGACCGGATCGACCAGGTGCTGCTCGTCGGCGGCTCGACCCGGATGCCGATGGTGCGCGAGCTGGTACAGCGGCTGTCGGGCAGGGCACCGGCGACCGGCGTCAACCCCGACGAGGTGGTCGCCCTCGGCGCGGCGATCGTCGCCGACCAGGCCAAGGCACAGGCAAGTGCCTCCATACCGGGCCTCGCCGTGCCCACGACGATCCAGGACGTGACGTCGCAGGCGCTGGGCACCACCGTTCTGGATCACGCTGGGCAGGTCTTCAACGACATCATCATCCCGCGCAACTCCAGCATCCCGTGCCTGGTCGAGAAGACCTACGTGACCGTGATGACCGACCAGCGGACCATGCTGGTGGACATCACCGAAGGCGACAGCGACGACCCGCAGTACGTCGCCAAGCTGATCGAGCGGGAGGTCCCGCTGCCGCCCGGGCTCCCGAGGCAAGCCCCCATCAGGCACGTCATGCGCTACGACGTCGACGGTCTGATCCACCTGGAGCTCATCGACGACGCCAACCACCGCCATCTCGGCGAGATCGATCTGGACCGGCCGCTGAACCTCGACCGCGCCGAGGTGGACCGCATGCGCCACGAAATGCGCGACCTGGAAGTCCAGTGACCGGGCCCCCCGCGCTACGCGCTCAGACTCGGCGGCGGAGCGCCCGCACGGCCAGCGGCGCGAAGACCGCCGCGATCGCGGTCGCCCAGAGCAGGGACTCGAGCACCGGGCCGGCGACGGGGCCGGCGACCAGCAGCCCGCGGATGGCGTCGGCGAGTGAGGTCACCGGGTTGACCTTCACCCACGCCTGCAACCAGCCCGGCATCGAGGAGGTCTGGACGAATGCGTTGCTGACGAAGGTCAGCGGGAAGACCACGGCGAAGCCGAAGACCATCATCCGCTCCGGCTCCGACACCAGCATCCCGACCAGCACCGGCATCCAGGACATGGCCAGCATGACGACCACCAGCAGCGCGAACGCACCGAGCACGCCGAGCGGGCTGGTGCCGACCCGGAACCCGATGGCCGTGCCGGCGGCCAGCAGCAGCGCCATCGACCACGCCTGTTTGGCCATGTCCGCGATGATCCGGCCGGCCAGCGGCGCGGACCGGGCGATCGGCAGCGACCGCAGCCGGTCGAACACCCCCCTGGTCAGGTCCGTGCTCAGCCCGACACCGGTGTTCGTCGTCGTGAACAGCGCGTTCTGCACGATGATCCCGGGCAGCGCGAACGCCAGGTAGGCGCCGGGCGAGCCGGCGACGGCACCACCGAAGACGTATGTGAACAGCAGCACGAACGTCAGCGGCTGGACGCTGTAGTCCATCAGCTCCCTCGGGTTGTGCCGGATCTGGGCCAGGGTGCGCCAAGCGAGGGTCAGACTCTGCCGGAGCCCGTCGATCGGCACGGTCATGCCACGCTCCCTTCGTACTGGACGGACACCACCGCGGCGGTGTCGAAGGAGTCGGAGTCGGACGGGTCGGGTGAGGCGGGGTCGGCTGGCTGCTCGGCCCGGTGTCCGGTCAGCGACAGGAACACCTCGTCGAGGCTGGACCCGCGCAGCTCCAGCTCGGCGACCAGGACGCCGGCGTCGTCCAGCCGGCGCACCACCGCCGGCAGCACCACCGGGTCGGCCACCGGCGCGGTCACCAGGGTGTCCCGCACCTCGGGCACCCCGCCAGCCAACTGCGCGACCGTGGAGATCACGGTCTGCAGGTCCACCCGGTGAGCCGGACGCACCGCCAAGAACTGCCCACCGGCCCGGGCCTTGAGCTCCTCCGGCGCCCCGGTGGCGATCACCCGGCCCTGGTCGACCACCGAGACCTCATCGGCGAGCTGGTCGGCCTCCTCCAGATACTGCGTGGTCAGCAGCACCGTGACACCGTCAGCGACCAGATCCCGGATGACCTCCCACATCTCGGTACGGCTGCGCGGGTCCAACCCGGTGGTCGGCTCATCCAGAAACAGCACCTGCGGTCGCCCGACCAGACTCGCGGCCAGATCGAGCCGCCGCCGCATCCCCCCAGAGAACGTCCTGGCCGCCCGGTCGGCCGTGTCCTGAAGCCGGAAGGCGGCCAGTAGCTCGGCCGCCCGCCGCCTGGCCTGCGCCCGGGGCTGACCAAGCAGCCGGGCGATGAGCACCAGGTTCTCGAGGCCGGTCAGGCTCTCGTCCACCGCCGCGTACTGCCCGGTCAGCCCGACCAACTGCCGGACCTGGTGCGGCTGGCCGAGCACGTCGTAGCCGCCGACAGTGGCCCGCCCACCATCCGGGCGCAGCAGGGTCGCCAGGATGCGCACGGCGGTGGTCTTGCCCGCCCCGTTCGGGCCGAGCAGGCCGAAGACCGAGCCGGTGCGCACGGCCAGGTCGACACCGTCCAGCGCCATCGTGGCGCCGAAACGCTTGACCAGCCTCTCGGCGACTACCGCATAGGTCATGTCGACTCCCGTCGTCTTGGTCTCACCGGACCACTGTGGACGGTGCTGCTGCCAGCCTCGTACCGGGCGATGCCGGGCCGGCCCTCGGTGGACTCGTGGCCGGCCGCCAGCGCGGCCAGCATTCGGTTCCGCCCGCACCGAGCCCTCAGCCGATCCGGGCATCACCATGCGGCCGGGCAGGAGGCGCGTCGATACGGATGCCCGCAACTACCCTCGGACAGGAACGAGCCAATTGACCCGACCGGGTGACCTTCGGATGTCCGTAGGCCAATCCGGGCCAATCCGTCGCCGTTGCCGGGCCGAGGAGAGCCGAGGAGACGAGCCATCCGGGGAGACCACCAGAACCTCCTGACTCGAGGTCGAAGTAGGCTGGGCCGGCCGTGTCCGTCTCGGCCGACTGGAGGCACGTGGTGATCCGGTTCGAGGGCGTGACGAAGAGGTTTCCGGATGGGACGGTCGCGGTCGACGGCGTCGACCTGCTCGCCCCGTCCGGGCAGATCACGGTGCTGGTGGGGCCGTCGGGGTGCGGCAAGACGACGAGCCTGCGGATGATCAATCGAATGCTGGAGCCGACCGCCGGGCGGATCTGGCTGGACGACCGCGACGTCACCACGGTGCCGGCGGCCGAGCTGCGCCGCGGCATGGGCTATGTCATCCAGCATGCCGGCCTGCTTCCGCACCGGACGGTGGTGGACAACGTCGCCACGGTGCCGCGCCTGCTGGGCTGGGGCCGGCGCAGGGCCAGGGCGCGTGGGATGGAGCTGCTGGAGCGGGTCGGCCTGCCCGCGCAGCTCGCGAAGCGGTATCCGGCGCAGCTTTCCGGCGGGCAGCAGCAGCGTGTCGGGGTGGCCCGGGCGCTGGCCGCCGACCCGCCGGTGATGCTGATGGACGAGCCGTTCAGCGCCGTCGACCCGGTGGTGCGCGCCCAGTTGCAGGACGAGTTCCTGCGCCTGCAGGCCGAGCTGGGCAAGACGATCGTGTTCGTCACGCACGACATCGACGAGGCGATCAAGCTCGGCGACCAGGTCGCGGTGCTGCGGGTGGGTGGGCGGCTGGCCCAGCTGGCCGCGCCGGCGCAGCTGCTGTCCCGCCCGGCGGACGCGTTCGTCGCGGGGTTCGTCGGCCGCGACCGCGGCTACCGGGCGCTGGGGTTCGCGGTAGCCGGCACCCTGCCGCTGCGGCCGGAGCCCGCGGTCGCGCTGGGCTCCAGCCTGGCCCGGGCCAAGGATGTCGCCGAGGACGGCTGGGTGCTGGTGGTCGACGAGCGGGAGGCGCCGACGGGATGGCTCGCGCTCGG